>Ga0193751_1001338_pt1 | contig 16005 bp, 31 predicted proteins | sample L1c2metaG_FD_143050 | JGI IMG/M metagenome (GOLD analysis project Ga0193751, IMG submission 143050) | Soil microbial communities from a riparian zone of the East river system, Colorado, United States - L1c2 | ecosystem: Environmental > Terrestrial > Soil > Riparian zone | place: USA: East River... | reverse complement strand
TACTTCAGGCCCTCGGCCAGGGCGCCGTAGATGAAGTGCGGCGGGGCCGCCGGCCCGGCGGGCGGGCCGGGCGCGGCGAGCGCGGCGTTGACGGCGGACTGCTGGGAGTTGAGCGCGTCCTGTACCCAGTTCTCGATGTCGCTGGCCTGGGTGTTGGGGGTGCTCACACCGGCGGCGTCGACCCCGGCGGCGGCCGGGTTCGTGCTCGCCGTCGTGGCCGCTTTGTGTTTACGCCACAGGGCAACCGCGGCGACCGCGGCGACGGCGCCGCCGGCCGCCTGCATGCGGTGCCCGCGTGCCCATGCCTTCGCCGGCGAGACCGGAGGGGGTTGTGAACTCGCCGGCGAAGTGGTGGGGGCCGGGACGACGTGGAAGAGCTTGCTCATCGGGTGACCCGGTTCCAGAGCATCTCCTGGTAGCTGTCCAGGGCCGGGTCGGTCATGACGATATCGGTGATCTCGGCCGGTGGCGCGGTGGCCAGGGCGTCGGACAGGTGCCCGACGTGCGCCATGGCCAGGGTGGGGTTGGTCTGCGGTGGCATGACGGCGGTCAGCGAGGTCGCCGGGTCGCCGCGGTCGTAGCCGATCACCTGGCCGGTGTGGCCCTGCAGGCCGAGCCCGATGCTGTAGTTGAGCGCCCGGTGGTGATGAATGCTGGGGTAGTCGGGCACGGCCTCGAGCGCGGCGACGCGGCGGTAGCCGAACGTGTCGCCGGGTGGCTCGTCGGCGGGGGCGGCCCGGCGACTTTTGAACAACATCAGCGGCCCTGCAGGGCCTTGATGACGCTGGTGCCGCCGGACGACCCGGCGCTGATGACCTTGCCTGCGCCGCTGGAATAGAACACGACGAGGTAGAGCCCGATCAGGCCGGCGCCGTAGGTGGCGAGCTTCTTGCCCATGATGTGCCTCTCAGTTCGCGACGATGATCGGGTTGCCGCCCTGGCCCTCGATGCGGCTGCGGCGATCGGGGATGAGCGCCACCGCCGGGTCGATGATGCGGGCCAGGGCGCCGGTGACGAGCGTGATCAGCCCGCTGGCGTTGCTGGCGGCCTTGTCGGTGGAGATGGCCGCCTCCAGCAGGGTGAGGGTGAGCACGCCGCCGACGAGGCCGCGCAGCGCGCTCATTTGCCCACCAGCGCGAGCCGTTCGAGCGCGTGCCCGAACAGGACCTGGGTGATGACCCACACGCCGATGACCGCCATCGCCACTCCGCCGGCGCTCATGCTGGGCTCGGCCCCGGCGGCGGGTCCGCGCCGTGCGAGGCGGGCAGGCCCGGGGTGGGCAGGCCCGGGTTGTGGTAGCCGGGATGGGCCGGGTCGTTCGCGCCCGGGTTGGTGGCGTTGACCAGGGGCACCGGGCCGAGGTTGTTCGGCTCCTTGACGGTCTCGTTGAGCCACTTCGCGCGGAACCACAGCCCGGGGCCGGCCGCGCCGTTGCGCAGGGTGGCCAGCGCGATCGGGTACAGCACGAACGCGAGCATCAGCCCGCCCCCGTCGCCGGCCGAGGACAGCGCGCTGAGCGGCGTGCGGCCCACCGCGGCGGACGGGGAGAACGACCGGTCGAGATAGCCCCGCTTGCCGCTCGACGAGCTCGGCTTGGCCTTGGCCTTCCGCGCGGGGGTCGGCGCGGCACCCGCCGCCGGCGCGGCCGGCCGCGCCGGTGGCGGGTGGAACGCGGCGGCGTTGGCTCCGCCCCCGGTGCCCTGGTCGTAGGCGGCGACCAGGGCGGGGTCGGCACTCACCCAGTCGGGCATCGGGCGGCCGGCCGCGCCGAGGTTCTTGGCGATCTTGGCCGCGTCGCTGCCCTCGATACGGAGCACCACGCGATCACCCCGCCGATGCGGACGCGCTGAACTTGCCGACGCGGACGTGGGTCGAGAACGCGACCAGGCCGAGCGTCACGGCGCCGATGCCGACCAGCCACACCATGGGGTTCTCGGCGCTCATGCTGCCCAGGTGAGCGTCGCCGGTGGTGACCGCGGAGCCAGAGATCGCGGACACGTCGGCACCGAAGGACGGCATCCGCACCATGTTGTACTTGGTGTTGCCCAGGTCGTTGATCATCGGGTCAGGCCGCGGTGCCGGCGGCGAACACGGTCTCCTGGACGTACTCCAGGCTCGGGGTGGTCAGCACCGCCGCGATGTTCGTGTAGAGCCGCAGGTCGGAGGTCTGGCCCATGTCGACCGAGTCCCTGAACCCCCAGGTCGCCTCGAATTCGTGGCACAGGAAACCCCACACCGCGCCGATATCGCAGCCGTAGAGGCTCTCGTTCCACTGCCTGATGCTTCTGCCGTCCGGGAACAGTTCCGGGGTTTCGTTGGTGCCGTAGCGCCAGCCCTGCGGGCCGTAGTTCGCGGCGGTGACCGCCAGCGGGGTGGCCGGGGCCGCGCCGTTCCAGGTCTGGAAGAACAGCCGCAGCAGCTGCTTGCCGACACCCTGGCCGATCAGGCGCGGCTCGTTGTCGCCCTGGGCCAGCTCGTTGGCCTTCGTGGTCTGCACCAGCGAATGGAACAGCGACAGGTCGGGGACGACGAACTGGCCACCGACGACGGGGATCGAGTACTTCTCCGCCTCGATGATCACGTTGCCGGCCAAGGCAACGGTGTCGTTACCGGTGATCGTGAACAGCGCCGCGGCGGTGTTCCAGTCGATGTTCAGGTTCAGGTCCAGCGCGGTGGTCTGAGCGAAGATCGCGCCGGCCAGGTCCTTCTCGTCCTCGGCGACCGGAACCTTCCAATACAGCTCCACCGCGTAGGCGCCCGAGGCGATCGCGGTCTGGCCGGGGCCGACGCCCCACGACTCCGAGTTCTGGGAAAAGGTGCCCTGGGTGACGGTGGCGTTCGTGACGGACTGGGCCACGCCGCGGTCCTCACACTCGGGGTTGGCCATCACCTCGCGGGCCTTCAACTTCAAGCCACTGACATTTATCAGGTTCGACTGGCCGTTGGCGGTGAACCGGACCGCCTTGATCAGGTCGTAGGGCCAGCGGAACGTCGCCGCCGCCGTGCCGGTGCCGTGCACCACGGTCAGCGTGCCGGAGAAGCGGATGTGCAACACCGCGAGGATGTCGGACTTCTTCAGCTCGGCCGTGTCGGACTGCCCAAGCCCGGCGAAGGTGCGGGAGTACTCGGCGCTGCGCTTGCGGCGCGTCTGGGCGAAGAACGCGGCCGGGTTGACCGCCTCGGCGGGCACGGTCTGGCCCTGCAGGGTCCGGGTGGGCTGCCCACTGTTCGGGCGGGCAATCGTGGCACTTGACATAAGGATTCCGAGCTCCTTCGGTGGGTCAGCCGTTGCGGCGGACGAGGTAGTCCCGGAGCTGGTTCAGCCCGGTGTGGGGCAGCCGATCGGCAGCGAGGTTCAGCGCCGCCAGGGCCAGCAGCGACGTGCCGCCCACGGCGAGATACGCGCTGAACGTGCGCAGGCCGCGCGGCATGGTCAGCCGACCTTGCGGGCGGCGGCGAGGCGGCTCATCGCGGCAGTGGTGATCGCCGAGACCACGGCGATCGTGATGATCGCCTTGCCGTTGAGCATCGGGTTACGAGACACGCGGGGTCACCTTCTCGAAGGGGAAGTGGGCATGCGGGGCAGGGTGTGCCCGATTGCGCCACTGCGCCAGCGATTGAAGGGAAGCAACCGTCGTTGCTTTCCGGGCGTCACCCTCGTGATGCGCGAATTACGCGCGAATTATGCGCGAATCGCATTTCCGAGACTTTGTTTCATTAATTCCGGCTAGCCGTGCGCGCCCCGCGACGTGATGCCGGGCAGCGGCGGGCAGTTGAGCAGGACCTGCTGCTGCGGATCCCAGAGCAGGAACGCCTGCTTGCCGCGGCGCTGCGAGTCGTGATACTGCCGCTCGAAGGTGGCCAGCGGGATGCCGGCGTTGGACGCGACCACCTCCCGGTCGTCCGGGTTCGGCAGCCGGAAGATGAACACCCGGTCGGCCTGGCTGATCGTCAGCACCGGGATGTTGCGCGGCCGCGGGCAGGCCAGCAGCAGCGTCAGGTGGTAGTGCCGGCTGGAGTTCAGCGCCAGCCGCAGGTTGGGCGTGATGCGCTGCGCGGTGGCGGCCTGGCCGTACTCGTCGATCCAGACCAGGGTGTCGCGGTGTCGCGGGTAGATCGCCAAGCCCAGGGCCTGGTCCTGGTCGTGCTCGTAGGTCGCCGAGCGCGGATCCACCCGGGCCCACGCGGTCACCCGGGTCTGGCCGGCGTCGTGATCGGGCTCGGGCAGCTGCGACGCGAACGGCGCGGTCAGCGCGAGCGTGGCCGGGTCGTCCGGGCGGGCATCGCCGGTCACGTCGACCACCACCCGATCAAGCGGCCAGGCGTCGAAGATCTGCCGCGCCGCGGCGCTCTTGCCGGAGTGCTTCATGCCGACCAGCAGCACCACGGTCGACTCGGCCGGGTCGATCTCCAGCGCGGCCGCGGCCGCCTCGGTGTCGCTGCTCACCGAGCCTCGGACATGCTCGGCGTGTGCCGCTCACACAACCATGCGGTGCCTAGCTCGCTGACCGCCCGGAAGTGGTCGGTGCTCGTGCCGCAGCTCGAGCACGGGCCTAGCCCGAGCTCGTCGGCGTGGCAGGCCGCCAGGTGCTCGCGCATCTCCGCGGTGGGGTAGTGCTCGACAGACTCACGGAACCAGTCCGTCGTCCAGCCACACGAGCAGGACAATGACACATACGCCAATACGGAATACGGGTAGGCCGTACTCGTGGTGTGCCGGCGGACATCGACCGTCACGGCTTGGGGACGAGTGCGGCGAGGAGCTGGTTGACGCTGGCCTGCAGGGCGGTGACGTTGTCGAACAGCCGGACCAGGTTCTTGGGGTGGGTGTTGCCGGTGGGGGCGGGGACCGCGTCGCCGCGCCACTCGATCCCCAGCACGGTGATGATCTGGTCGAGCTTGGCTTCCTGCGCTGGCGTCATGGGTGCTCCGGGTGTCGGTGTGACGGCGGCGGCCAGGGTGAGGATCAGCTGGCGCTGGGCCTTGCGTAGATCGCCGGGGCAGCCGGTGTGACCGCCCCACGCGGCGCCGCCCATCCCATGCCACGCCAGCCCGGGCGCGCCGACGGTGTCGGCCAGCTGCAGCGGTATCCCGTGGGTGGCGTGGACCCATCGCATGATCGCGGCGCACGCGACCACCTGCGCGGCGGTCAACGCCTCGCCCGGGTAGCCCTGCGTTTCGATCGAAAGGTATTTCGAGTTGCCCGCCATCTGGCACCAGCTGGCGTTGTCTGTGTCGATGTACTGCTCGATGGTGCCGTCGTCGGCCACCTGGAAGTGGCAGCTCATGTCGTTGTTGCCGGCGATCCACCCGTACAGCGACGGGGCGTCGCTGTCGTTGACGTGCAGCACGACGCCGAGGCGGGGCTTGACGCCCTGGTCGGAGAACTGGTTCAGCGGCCGGTACGTCGCGCCCGGGAAGATCGCCATCTATTTCCTCAAGACCAGTGCGAGCACCAGGCCGTAGAGCAGCGCGGTCCCGCATCTCATTTCCTCAAGACCAGTGCGAGCACCAGGCCGTAGAGCAGCGCGGTCCCGCATCTCATCAGGGTGATGATCTCTCGGAGCCTGCTCATGCGGCTTCTCCTTGTTCGGGTTCGGTGTTCGGGTCGGTGTTGAGGCCGGAGCGGGCCATGCTGCGCATCGCGCGGCGTATCTGGAATTGCTTGTAACTGTTGCTGATCACGTAGGCCGCGGTGGCGACGCCGGCCGAGACCAGGTCGGCCATGTCGGCGTTGACCACGGCACCGCCGGCGCGGCGGCCGGCGATGCTGGCCAGCGGGTCGGCGACGCCGGCGGCTTCGTCCTCGCCCATGAGCCACACGCCGTGGGCCTGCTCGATTTCGGAGCGGGCGAGCGCCTGGTGGACGGCGGCGGCCGCGCCGAGCACCAGGCCGCGGAACACGTCGGCGAGCGGCCGCTTCTTCAGCTTGAGCGCGGCGGTCGGCTCGTCAGATGCCGAGGGGGTGTCTCCACTGCTCGCGAACGGGTCCGGTGACGACATCGTCGCGGCGGCGGCGGTGTCGGAAGCGGGCGAGGCCGCCCCGTTCGCCGTCGTCGTCGAGCGGGTCGGCGGGCGGACCGTCAGCGGCGGCGCCGTCACCCCCACCGGCGTCGGGGTCATCCGGTCCGGGGGCGGGGGAGGGCTCGGCGACGTGGAGGCCGCCGGGGTCGTCCTGGGCTCCGCTGGTTGTGTCTGCATAGTCGGCGATCCTCACGACGCGGGTGGACCCGTCGCCGGCGGCGGCCGGTGGCGGAGCAGGGGGGACGCGGTCGCGGGGGATGCGCCTGGCCTTGACCGGCAGATCGCAACCATCGTGAGCACACGGCCCCTGCCACGTGGTGCGGCCCTGGTCGGCAGTCACCTCGGTGACGTGCCCAGCCGCGCAGGACCCACGCACTTGCAACGAGGGTGATTTCCTAGTTGCCACCCTCGTGAGATTCCGCGTGTCACCATCGTGATGTCAAAAGCACGTTAAAAGTCACCATCGGGGGGAAGGTCGAGAAGCAACCACCATGACTGTTCCGAACCCGGTCGAGGTCAAACAGAACCTCCCCGAGCTGCTCAGCGCAGCGACCGTCGCGCACCGCGACGCGCAAGAAACAGCCAGCGTCACCGCACGCCGCTGGAAGGAACTGATCGTCGAGGCCATCGACGCCGGAGCCCGGGTCCGCGACGTCGCCGAACTGGCCCGCGTCTCACCCTCCCGAATCCACGCCGTCATCCTCAGCGTGTGCAGCCGGCCGTGATCCCCGACTGGACGCACCGGCACCCCGACACCGTGCACCTGATCGCCTTCTTCGACTACGGCCACCTTCCCGAAGGGCCGCTGCGCGACATCAGCTTTGAGTCCGCCGCGTTCGCAGACCTGGTGCTCACCATGCTCGACGACGGCCCGGAGCTCGCGGCCGGGATGAGGAAATTCCTCGAAGCGAAAGACTGCTTCGTCCGGGCCGCGCTGGCCACCCCGCAGCACCGCAATGACCGGCTGCACGTCGGACCCATCCTCACCGAACCCGGCCAGCCGACATGACTGGGGTCTAGCCGCCGGGGAGCTGAGACACGAACGTCGACTCCAGCGCGGTCTGCGCTCCGGCGGTGTCGATGATCGTGGTGCGGTACATGCCGGTGGTCGCGCAGCCGTCGAGCCCGCTGGCCTGGCGCAGCACGACGGCTTCGAATTGCTGCGCGGGATAGCGCGAGTCGTCAGGCCAGCGCCCCGCGTGGACCTTCCGCGCCAACTCGAGGTCGGCTGAGGCGAGGTCGGTGCAATGGATCGCGAACTGGGAGGCGTCGCGATTTTGCATCGCGACGCCCACACTGCCCAGCTCGAAGTCGCGCGACAGCAGCATCGTGACGAGCTCGTCGCCGGCGCGAGCGGCCGACCATGGCTGCTGAGCCCGGTGCGCGTAGACAAGCCAGCCACCAGTCGTGGCGGCGGCCGCGAGCGTAACTACGGTGGCGATTCCGGTGCGCGCGCGAGACATGGGGCAGCTTAGGCCCATGCTTCAGCCCGAGGGCCGCGGGTAGGGCACGACCTTCGGGTCCTTGCGCGTGTAGATGCCGGCGAAGGTCATCTCGCCGCACAGGCAGCACCGCTCGCAGTCGGCGTCGGTCACCCGGACCGGGGTACGGCCGGGGTTCTCCCGCTCGAAGCAGGCGGCGCAGACCGGCTGGGACCAGGTCATCTGCTGCGCCTTGACGCGCCGGCACATCGGGCAGGCCAGGTGTCCGTCGATCGGGTGCGGCAGGTCGCCGGCGAGGTAGCCGTGGGCGCATTCGCGATCGCCGAAGCGGGTCTGGTGCAGCCACTCCTCGCGCACCCGCCGCTCGGCCAGCATGGCCTCTTCGAGGGTGCCGGGCCGGTCGGCGGGGTCGACCTCGCGCAGCAGCGCGGCCAGGTAGGCGGCCGGCTGGTCGATGCGCTGCGGTACCGACCAGGACCGGGCGCGCAGCACCTCGTCGAGCGCGGTGTGCACGTCGCGCGGAGTCCAGTCCTGCAGCGCGAATCGGTGCAGGCACGTCAACCGTCGTGGGGACGTGCCTCGTAGCCAGCCGATGCGCTGCTGGAGCCCGGCGGCCAGGCGGCTGGTGCGGTGCTGGTCCGCACTGACGGTCGCGGGCCGCTTGTGGTAGGTGCTGGGGCGCGCAGCGCCCCTCCTCGTTCGGTTTTTCGGCCTGAAGAACCCTTCTCTAAGGTGACTTTCCCTACTTACCTTCGGTGTAGCGGGTGGGGTGACACCGTCCACAGGTGGCGGCGGCCGCGGGGAGATCAACACGAATTCTGAGGCGATCCGGCGGTGGCTCGAGCCGCGCCGCCACGCCCGCAACCGTTCCGCGCGGGTCAGGATCGAGCGGCCGCGCACGACCTCGACGACCAGGCCGAGGCGCTTGAGCAGCCGCCTGGCCCGCTGCACTGTGCGCACGCATACCTGCAGGTCGGCCGCGATCCGTTCGTTGGTCGGGCGGCAGCTGCGGCCGGTCGCGCGGTCGGCGTAGCCGGCGTGCGCCCGCGCGACCCGGACGACGGTGTCGGGGCTGACGTGTTCTTCGCGGCACCAGTCCGGGTGCGCGGCGAGCGCGCACCACACGTCGACGTTCACCCACTGCTCACGGCCCCACCAGGCCGGCAACTGCGAGCACACACCGGGTGGGGCGGTCAGCCCGGCGCACACCCGCCGGCTCGACGGACGACGCGCGCCGGGCCGGAAAAGCTTCGTGGTTTTGTCTGACTCGGCAAGTAAGCTCACACGTGCATCTCCAGAAATTCCTTTTCTGGGCGTGCAAAAGCACTGCTCCGCGCTAGGGGTGTTGCTTGGCAAGACGCGAGTGATCCGTTGTTGCCGGGTCCTCGCGAAAACGGGTTCGGACGAGAAGCCCGCGTAGCAGCTGCTAACTGCGGCGGGCTTCTCGCCTTCCGATTGCGGCTACATCACGGGCGCCCCCGCGGTCGGCGGGTTCACAGCCGGGTCCACGCGGTGTGGCCTTCACGATCTTTAGCGATCGTCCGGCCCTCTTCGAGCAGATCCCAATGGCTCTCGACCAGGTGCGCGACGTACAGCGCGACAGCGTGCTCGAGGTCCTCGGGCGGCCGCAGTCTCGTCGCCCCACCGCAATGCCCGCAGGCGATGCTGAACTTCGGAGCGGCGGTCACGGGCGCCCCCCGCCAGTCAGTTGATCCCGGCCTCCCCTGTCCAGCGCGCCCACCAGCTCGCGGCCGACGGACGTGGGCGCGGGCGTGGCCGCGAGCGTCGCATGCACCTGCGCCGTGGCGATCAGCTGCACAGCGGAGGGATCAGCGGAGGGCAGGTTCTTGATCAGCACCAGCAGCCGCTCAGCCTCCGCGTAGTGCTCCGCGCCGGTCACGACGCCTTCCGGTCGATCAGTCCGGGCAGCGAGTCCTGGGGAACACTGCGGCGTATGCGGCGATAGGGCTTGTAGAGCATGCGGCCCTTGGGCGTGCGCGGCATCGCTGCGATGCGAGCAATTTCCTCGGCGGTGAAGATGTGCTGTCCGCCGCGGCCGCCGCCATGCGTTTTCGCGGATTTCATCAGGCCTGTGGTCACCCAACGGGCGATGGTTCGCGGCTTGACATCGAGTGCGGCTGCCGCCTCAGCGGTGGTCAACAGGACCGGAGTTGGCGCCATGAGGACAGAATTGCACAGAACTTACGAACCGTTCGTCATTTCTGTATTAACCCGGCGTGTCTCCGGTTCCTAAGAATGTCGCACCGTGCGACACTTCCAGCATGATGCCGATGACGGAGCGTGTGCCCGAGTGGGACTTGGCCGACCGGATGCGAAAAGCGCTACGGGAATCCCCTTACGGGGCCGGTGAAATCGCCGCGTATCTGGGCGTCAACCGCACGACCGTGAGCTTGTGGCTGAGCGGGAAGATCAAACCGCGAACGAGCACGCTGCGGCTGTGGGCGATGCGTACCGGGGTGCCGTTCGAATGGTTGTGCGGCGTGTGCGCCGCCAGGGACTCGAACCCCGAACCCGCTGATTACGGGCCTGGCCTGCCGCTGGGCGTGGCGGCGTGAGCGGGAATCAGTTGTTCTGCGAGTGTGACAGCACCGCCCACCGTGACGCCGAGACGTTCGGCCGCACCTCGCGGCTGCGCCGGGCCGTAGGCCGGGTCCACGCGTACGGGGCACCGATCCCCGACGGCGACAGCTTCAAAGTCGTACCGGACAACGACGCGGGCCGCATCGCAATCTGCTGGCACTGCGTCGAAGCAGGTCACACCGCCACCATCGGTGGTCTTGACGTGCACCTGAAGGGACTCGAACCCCGAACCCGCTGATTCCAGTCCACTGTGACGGGACACGTGAACCAAAGGATCATCCGCCCCTCATGTGGAGATCGATATCGGGGGCAACAGTGGCGGATGTGTGGGCGGATGAGATTGCGTCGTGGCTGGTCGCGTTGCGGGCAGCCGGGCGGCCGGCGACGACGATCAGGCTTCGGGAGTACCAGCTGCGCCGGTTGGGCGCGGCGATGGCCCCGCGGGGGCCGTGGGAGATAACCGGGGCCGACCTGATCGCGTGGGTGGGGCCGCAGGAGTGGGGCCGGGAGACGCGCCGCTCGTGGCGGTCGGGGGTCCGGGGTTTCTACCGGTGGGCGCACGGGCTCGGCTTCATCGAGCATGATCCGGCGCTGGCGCTGCCGCCGGTCGCGCCGCGGCCGCCGTCGCCGCGCCCGGCACCCGAGCACGCCTACCGGCTCGCGCTCGCCTCGGCCGACGAGCGGGTCCGGCTGATGCTGCGCCTGGCCGCCGAGCTCGGGCTGCGCCGCGGCGAGGTGTGCCGGCTGCACAGTCAAGATCTCGACCGTGACCTGACCGGCTGGACGCTGTGGGTGCACGGCAAGGGCGACCGGGTGCGGCTGCTGCCGATCGACGGCGGCCTGGCCACGGCGCTGCGGAGCCAGCCCTACGGATTCCTGTTCCCGGGCAGGATCGACGGGCACCTGTCCGCGCACTACGTCGGCAAGCTCGTCTCGCGGATGCTGCCCACCGCGTGGGCGATGCACTCGCTGCGGCACCGGTTCGCGACGCTGGCCTACGACGTCGACCGCGACCTGTTCACCGTGCAGGAGCTGCTCGGGCACGCCTCGCCGGTCACCACCCGGATCTACGTCCAGCTGCCGGCCGAGAGCCTGCGCCGCACGGTGGCCGCGGTCGCGTTGCTGTAGCCGAGGGCGCGTTGCTCAGACCGGGTTGGCGGGGATGAGGCTGAGCCAGGGTGTGTACGCGGGGGCTTGCTGGACGGTGACGCGGAATTGCCACGACACGAACGCGCCGGGGTGGCCGAGCAGTATCCGTTGGATGGTGGTCGAGGGGTTCTGGAACAGGATGTTGGCGGTGATCGCGCCGGCGGCGTCGGCGGTGAGGAATTCATAGTTGCCGACGGCGTTGGTGCTCGTCGCCCACTCATACATCACGGCGCCGTTGAACGCGGTCAGGCCGGGGTGCATGATGCCCAGCGGTGAGGCGGTGTCGGTCATCGCCACGACGGTGCCGACGACGGCGTTGCCGGGCACGTTGCAGGCCAGGGTCCGTAGCCCGGTCCAGTCGCCGAGCATGCGCCGCTCGCCGGCGCGGTTGGTGCCGAGCACGGTGGCGAGGATCGCCCCGCCGGTCACGTTGGTCAGCACGAGCGTGTCGGCGCTGACGGGCAGTTCCCACGTCGGGTCGTTGGTGAACGCCGCCACGCCCACACAGGAGAGGATCCCGGCGGCGACGGTGGCGCCCGAGACCGAGTCCTTGTAGGCGTAGGCGCACGTCTTGGGGGTCACTCCGTCGGAGTTGGTGAGCTTGACGATGGCGGTGGCGTAGGCGCCGACGGACACGGCGACACCGGCCGGTGACACGGCGGCCGCGTTGAGCAGTGTCCTGGACAGCAGCACGTTCGGGATGCCGGTGGCGAGCAGCTGCGCGGCGACGGTGAGCGCGATGATCTCCGGCGACGGTGCCCAGCTGGAGATGCAGCTGGTGGCCACCAGCAGGATCGGGCCGATCGCGTCGCTCCCGGCGATCGCCCACAGCTGGCCTTCGTTGACCCACTGGACGCTGCTGCCGGCCGGCAGCGGCACACCGTTGGACGGCTGCACACTGCTGGAGGTGCCGAGATAGATCGTGCCGGTGGCCGCGGTGTTGATGACCTGGGCGCCGGGGTCGCCGGGCATGTACTCGGTGACCATCCGCGCGGCCGCGCCGGGCTGCAGCGTCACGCTGATCGCGTCGCTGCTGAGCGTGGCTGTGCTCATCCGGGCAGGAACCGCGCGAGGAACGGCCGTTTGCGGCCGCGGCCCTCGTAGGCGTCATAGATCAGCCAGGTGGCGAGCACGAACAGGCCGGTGCCGAGCGCGAGCTCGACGCTGCGGTCCTTGACCAGTGGGGGGCGCTGACGGTCCACGATGGGCCTTTTCCTAGAGTGTGGGGCCGGTTCCGGGCGGCGACGGCTCGAGATCGATCCCGGGCACCGGCAGGGACTGGTCGACCGGAGGTTCCACGCCCGCGTGTTTGAGCGCGGACAGCAGCGCGACGTTGAATCGCTGCATGTCGGTGCGCTGCTGGTTGACGATGTGGTGGACCTCTTCGGTTTTGATGATGTTCAGCTTCGAGCTGCGCAGGATCGGGACGAGCACGCCGATCGTGGTGATCAGGCCGCCGAGGGCGACGAACATCACGCCGATTGCGGTGATGATGCCGGCCGTGGTCGACGTCGCCGCCGCGAGCTGGGTGCCGGCTATCGCTGTCAGCGTCATGGTGGCTTCCTCTTCGATTTCGTTCTTGCTGGATAAGGCATATCCGGGGGAGATACGGGCGGCTCAGTTGCCGGTGAGCGATCGCAGCGGCAACCAGGTGCCGGGCGCGCCGGCGACGGTGCAGATCCATCCGGTGGTCACGTACTTCGACGCCGCCGCGCCCGCCTCGGCGGGCGCGGTGTTGACCACCTGATCGCCCACGGCCCACGAGACGTAAGACGTGGTCGGCGCGGCGATCCCGTACTCGACGCGCGGCGCGATGACCGGGCGGCGCTGCTGAACCCGCAGCTTGGCCAGCACGGCGGCGACGACGAGCCGCGCGATGACCAGGTGCCCTTTGGCGGACGGGTGAACGTTGCCGGCGGTGAAGCAGGTCAGATCATGGTCGATGCTCGACGTGTCGACGGTGATCACCCGTGAGCCGAACTCGGCCGCGAGGTCGGTGAACACCTGGTTGAGCGCGTCGACCCCGGCATCGGTCGGCGGCCCGGGGTTGACCGCGCCGTAGGCGGTGTAGTCGATCGGTTTCGGCTGCTTGACCAACACCACCAGCGGGCAATCCGCCTCGGCCGGTTCCCACTGCCAGTAGTCGAACATCACGCCCCACGTCACACCGATCACCGCGGACGTGGTGAACACGTAGGCCGCCGATCCGGCCGGGACGTTGGGGATCCGCAGCACGAACGCCTGAGCGCTGTCGGTGCGGTTGTTGCTCGTATCGACGCTGTAGACGATGCCGTTCACGGTGCCCGAGACGACGCCGCCGTTGCCGCTGGCCCTGGACGTGAACCCGAGCGCGATGGTGCCGCCGGGGAAATCGGGCGGGGTCGTGATCGTGAGCGTGCCGCCCGAGGTCGGGTTGTAGCGGTAGCCGGTGCCCGAGTTGCTGGTCAGGACGCCGAAGAACGTCCACACGCCCGCGCCGCCGTAGGCCACCGAAGCGTCGGTGTCCTCGAAGATCGCGCCCGCACGCCAGCGTGAAATCGCGACCCGCTGCGCCATCATGAACGGCGCCAGCGCGCCGTAGGTGTTGCCGAGCTTGTTCACATCATTGATGCCGTACATCGACGTGACGAGCCCGAGCCCGGAATTGAACCGGCCCGACAGCGGGCGGCTCACGTTCTGCAAGATGGCCGGCCACGCCGAGTCGCTGTTGATCCCGTAGTACAGCGACGTGCCGCCGATCGCGTTGTTGCGCAGGTCCAGGCCGAGCAGCTCGGCGGCGATCGCGGCGAACCCTTTCGTGATGCTGGTCAGGCCGGCGGAGTTGACGCCGGCCGGGTAGGAATGGCCCCACGAGCGCAGCCCGTCAGTCGGTGACAGCGTGCGCGGCGCGCTCGCGGCCTTGGCCGCGGCGAGGGTGACCACGTCCATCAGGCCACCCCCACCAGGTTGCCGCCGGCGTAGGTGAACGTCCGCAGCGTGGTCACGCCGCCGAACAGCCGGGACTCGGTGGCCGGCGTGCCGTCGCTGTTGTAGGTGTAGGTCGTGACCGCTCCGGAGCCGGTCTCGGTGACCGTGTTCACGGTGCCGTCACCGTTGTAGGTGATCACTTCCCGGAGCGAGGACACCGGAACATAGGTGCCAGACAGGTCCGCTCCGGAGCGGCTCACGGCTGGCCGTCGAGGTAGACGACGGCCTCGACGACCCCGGTGAGCACCTCGAGGAACAGGCCGTAGCCGAAGCTGATCCCCGACGGCATGAACCAGTCCCTTACGGATTCGCCGGATACCAGCGAGATCGTCGAGAGCAGGTCGCCGGTCGCGTCGGACCCGTCGCGCAGGCGCACGACCGCGGCCGCGGCGCCGGAGGTCTCGCGGATGCTGAAGCCGGCCAGCCGCCCGGACGAGGTGGACAGCCGGCCGGTCTGGCCGGTGGCGAAGGCCCGCGGGTTGGTGCCGAGCTGGCGCACCCCGTTCAGCGTCGAGATCTCGCTGCGCAGCTGGCTGACGATGGTGCCGAGGTCGTTGACCGTGTGGACCAGGCCCTCGAGGTACTGCGTGGGGCCGGCGCCGTTGGTGGGCCGGTGTTCGGTGCGCTCGCGTGGCATCAGGATTCCCGCTCTCGTCTCAGGCCACGGCCGCGGCCGCGCCGGCGACCTGGCCGGCCTTCTCGGTGGCCTTCTCGCGCGCGGGGCCGCTGGCGCGGTAGGCGCCCAGCACGACGAACACCAGGCCGGCGCCGACGAAGCCCATCTTCATGGCGAAAGCCAGCACAGCGTTGACGATTCCGCCGACGCCGGCGCTGGCCCAGTTCCACGGCAGCACGTCGGTCCAGGACGAGCCCGACGTGCCGCCGCCGGCGGCGGCGGCCGCGCTGTCGGTACCTGCTGCTAGACCGGCGATCGTGCCGGCGTCGCCGTTGATGGCGCCGATCGCGCCGGGCTTCAACGAGCCCGACTGGATCGAGGCGTAGATGCTCTGCGCGTAGCCGACGCGGGTGCCGGTCGTCGAGCCCGAGGAGTTCTCGAAGCCGGTCCCGCTGTTCGTGCCGCCCGGGCCGACGTCCCAGTACGCGGCGGCGGTGCCGGGGTCGGTGGTCGAGCGGAACCTGGCGAAGAAGCCCGCGTAGGGGCCGGTCAGCTCGGTCCAGAGATAACCCAGCTGCATGTTCAGGTCGGTCTCTTTGCCGCCGTGCGCGGCCGCGTAGGTGCGTAGCGCGGTGCGCCGGCCGCCTTCCCACTGCGCGATCCCGATCGCGCTCACCCCGGGGCCGCCGTCGTTGACTCCCTCGATGCCGGGATTGAAACCGGATTCGGCCTGCAGGTTGGCGAGCACGCCGGCGCTCTGCGACGCCGAAAGCCCTTTGCTGTTCAGGAAGGCATAGATGGTCGACTCGTTGTTGGCCGCCGGGCCGGCCATCATTTGATGACCTTGGGCAGCGGAATCAGTTTGCTGGGCGTGGTGATCAGCTTGGGCTTGGGCTTGGGCTTGGACACCGGGTGGAGTTTCGGCGGGGGCGGCTTGGCCTTCGGCTTCGGCGTAACGCCGTAGGCGACGACGGCGGGCTTGCCCAGCGCGGCGTACTGCTGCGCGCCCACGTGATACATGGAGCCGTCCGGGTTGACCTGGTAGACCCAGCCGGTCGCGTTGTCGCGGACGTACTTCAGGCCCTCGGCCAGGGCGCCGTAGATGAAGTGCGGCGGGGCCGCCGGCCCGGCGGGCGGGCCGGGCGCGGCGAGCGCGGCGTTGACGGCGGACTGCTGGGAGTTGAGCGCGTCCTGTACCAGTTCTCG
>Ga0193751_1001337_pt1 | contig 16006 bp, 12 predicted proteins | sample L1c2metaG_FD_143050 | JGI IMG/M metagenome (GOLD analysis project Ga0193751, IMG submission 143050) | Soil microbial communities from a riparian zone of the East river system, Colorado, United States - L1c2 | ecosystem: Environmental > Terrestrial > Soil > Riparian zone | place: USA: East River... | reverse complement strand
CGGCGGTGTTCGGATTCTTCGCGGTTCAATTGTCCGGCGTGTATTTCGCGATGCTGACCCTGGCATTCGCGCAGATTGTCTGGTCGATCGCGTTCCAGTGGGTCGCGGTGACCGGCGGCGACAACGGTATCCTCGGCGTCTGGCCCGAGAAGTGGGCGGCGGCGCCTGCGAATTTCTATTGGCTTTCGCTCGGCGTCGCCGCGCTGGCGGTCGCAGCGCTCCGGGTCATCGTGTTTTCCCCGTTCGGCTTCGCGCTGCGGGCGACGCGCGACTCGCCGTTGCGCAGCGAAGCCATCGGCATCGACGGCAAGCGCATCCAGTGGACGGCGTTTGTGATCGCCGGCACGGTCGCAGGCGTTGCCGGCGCGCTGTTCGCCTATCTCAAGGGCAGCGTGTTTCCCGACAGCCTCGGCATCTCGCTCTCGGTCGACGCGCTGGTCATGGTGTTGCTCGGCGGCGTCGAGACCGTCTCCGGCGCGGTCGTCGGCGCCATCGTCTACAAGGCGCTCTCGATCTGGCTGGTCAGCCAGACCGATCTGTCCAAGCTCGTGCTCGGCGCCGTCATCGTGCTGATTGTGGTCGCATTACCCAGGGGCATCGTCGGGATGCTGGAGACGATCCGGAATCGCCGCCGGCCGCCATCGCCGAATTCCGCACTCCTTACCTCGCGCATCGAGACCGCCGAATGAGCATCGCGCCCAAGCTGCTTTCAGTCGAGAACTTGAGCAAATCCTATGGCGGCGTCCATGCGGTGCGCGGCGTGTCGTTTGCGCTTCACGCCGGCGAAATCCTGGCGCTGATCGGTCCCAATGGTGCTGGAAAAAGCACCTGCTTCGATATGCTCAACGGCCAGACGATTCCCGGTTCCGGCCGGATCAATCTGCTCGGCGAGGATACTGCCGGCAAAAAGCCGCGCGCGATCTGGCGGCTCGGCGTCGGGCGCACCTTCCAGATCACCGCGACCTTCCCGACCATGACGGTGCGCGAGAACATCCAGGTCGCGCTGGTGTCGTATAGCAGCCAGTTGTTCAATCTCTGGGCTTCGACGCCCCGTTTCGCCCGAGAGGAAGCCAGCCGCCTGCTCGAGCTGGTCGGCATGAGCGGCTACGCGGAACGCCCCTGCGGCGAACTCGCCTATGGCGATCTCAAGCGGCTGGAGCTCGCCGTCGCGCTCGCCAACCAACCGAAGCTGCTCTTGATGGATGAACCGACCGCCGGGATGGCGCCGCGCGAGCGCATCGAGCTGATGCGTCTCACCGCCGGCATTGCCCGCGAAAAGTCGATCGGCGTGCTCTTCACCGAGCACGACATGGACGTGGTGTTCGAGCACGCCGATCGCATCCTGGTGCTCAATCGCGGCAGCTTGATCGCCGAAGGCTCGCCCGAGGAGGTCCGGCGCAACCCGCAGGTCCGCGCCATCTATCTCGGCGAGGGCCTGGTCTATGACAGCAGGCACCGCGAGGGGGCGCCGGCATGAAGCTCTCCGTCGAGGGGCTCAACAGCCATTACGGTCCCGCTCACATCCTGTTCGACATCGCGATCGAGGTCGGCGACGGCGAGGTGGTCGCGCTGCTCGGGCGCAACGGCGCCGGCAAGTCCAGCACCTTTCGCTCCATCGTCGGGCTGGTCGCGCAACGCACCGGCCGCATCGTGTTCGAGGGCAGGGATGTCTCGGGTCAGCCGACCCATGCGATCGTCAGCGCCGGGCTGGGCTATGTGCCGGAGGAGCGGCGCATCTTCACCGACCTGACGGTCGATGAAAACCTGGAAGTCGGCCGTCAGCCGGTGAGGGCGAACGCGCCGCACTGGACCCGGGACAAACTGTTTACGCTGTTTCCAAACCTCGGCGAGATGCGCGGCCGCCAGGGCGGGCGCATGAGCGGCGGCGAGCAGCAGATGCTGACGATCGCGAGGACTTTGATGGGAAACCCGTCGCTGGTGCTGCTCGACGAGCCGTCGGAAGGACTGTCGCCGAAGATCGTGGAGCAGATGGTGGATGCGATCCTGACCATGAAGAAGGAAGGCGTCAGCATGATCGTCTCCGAGCAGAACCTGCATTTCGCGAAACTGATTTGCGACCGCGCCTATATCATCGAGCGCGGCCGCATCTGCTTCAGCGGCACCATGAGCGAGCTTGACGCGCGTCCGGACATCAGAGACGCGCATCTGGCGCTGTGATCGCGGGCGGCCGCGGAAAAACAAGGGCAGGGAACGCACATGACCAGAAGTGTTTCGGCCAAACGGAGCGTCAAGCCGTCGCGGCCACAATACGTCCTCGAGGAGCAGATCGGCTTCATCCTGCGCCAGGTGTGGCAGCGCCACGCCACCATCTTCGCGCGCGAGATCGGGATCAACCTGACGCCGACGCAATGGGCGGCGCTGGCAAAACTCACCGAGACCGGACCGTGCTCGCAAAATCAGCTCGGGCGGCTGACGGCGATGGATGTCGCCACCATCAAGGGTGTGATCGACCGGCTCACCGCGCGTGGCCTGACGGAAACCAGCGCGGATCCGGAAGACGGCCGCCGCCTGCTGGTCAGCCTGACGCGCGCGGGTCAGCAGATGGCGGAAAAGGCCGCACCGAACGCGCTTGCGATCACCCGGGAGACCCTTGCCCCGCTCGATGCCAAAGAGCGCGAGACGCTGGTCGCGCTATTGAGCAAGCTGCGGTGATCCTGCCATTGGCGGCGCGCGGTTAGCGCTTGCTTTTTTTGGCAAGGCGCTCGTTGAATGAGCGAAAATCGATCACCATTCGCTGATGCGTTCCGCTGCCGATCTCTTCGGTCTCGTCGCGCGCCGATACCTTGAACTCGATTCGTTTGCCCTCGACCTTGACGACTTCGGCTTCGGCACGAACCTCATGACCGACGGGTGTAGCGGCGAGATGCCGTACGTTGATCGCCGTGCCGACCGCGCTCTCGCCCGCATCAAGAAATGGCCGGATGGCGGCAAGCGCGGCGTTTTCCATGATCAGGATCATCACCGGGGTGGCCAGCACCTGCGGCAACATGGAATCCTTGAACCGGTTGGCGAGGTGCTCCGGCAGCACACGCAAGGTGAACGTTCCCCGTGTTCCCAGCGGAATTTCGCGCATACAATCATCCTCTATCGGTGGCGTCCTTGCCGTTGAGGTTTAGATAGCGACGGGCCAGTCGTGACGCACCTACCCCGGATTCTCACGGAGCTGACGAAGGCGTGATCGACCGGCGCGCTCCGCGTGTGGACATCGGGCCTGATCAGCTTATCAGGACCGGTCCCGGTACAATTTGTTCCGTAAAGTGCTAGGATTCAGGTATTGCACAAGCGTGTTGTTCGGGGGTGCACATGCGGCGGCGCGATTTCATCGGTCTGATCGGCGGGGCGGCGGCTTGGCCGGTCATGGCGCGCGCGCAGCAGCCCGACCGGATGCGCCGCATCGGCGTGCTCGTGGGCGCGGGCGCGGATGGTTTGGACGCACAGGCCCGCCAGGGGGCGTTCCTGCAGGGGCTGCAGCAATTGGGCTGGACCGATGGCCGCAACGTGCGGATCGACACCCGCTGGGCTGGAGCCAAGCCCGATGCCATCCGCAAATACGCGGCGGAATTGGTTGCGCTCGCGCCGGACGTCATCCTGGCGGCTGGCAACGCGCCCGTCGAGCGGCTGCTGCAGGCGACCCGCACCGTGCCGATCGTGTTCGTGTTCGCCATCGATCCAGTCGGCTCCGGTATCGTCGATAGTCTGTCGCAGCCCGGCGGTAACGCTACCGGCTTCATGCAGTTCGAATACAGTTTGACCGCGAAATGGCTGGAACTGCTCAAGCAGATTGCGCCCGGTGTGACGCGCGCGGCGGTGCTTCGGGATGCCGCCGTAGCCGCCGGGATCGGCCAGTTCGCCGTCATCCAGTCCGTGGCGCCGTCGGTCGGCGTGGAGGTGAGTCCGATCAACGGGCGCGACGCCTCCGAGATCGAGCGCGCCATCGCGGCCTTCGCGCGTACCTCAAATGGTGGCCTGATCGTGACAGCGAGTGCGTTGGCGGGAGTTCATCGCGATCTGCTCATCACGCTTGCGGCCCGCCACAAACTGCCAGCGATCTACTCCAACCGCGTCGCCGTCGCCGCCGGCGGCCTGATCTCCTATGGGGCTGATCTGGTCGATCAATACCGTCGCGCCGCCGGATATGTCGATCGTGTCCTCAAGGGCGAGAAGCCGGCCGACCTGCCGGTGCAGGCGCCGACCAAGTACGAACTGGTCATCAACCTCAAGACCGCCCGGGCGCTCGGCCTCGACGTGCCGGCATCTCTGCTCGCGCGCGCTGACGAGGTGATCGAATAGGGCTGGCTGCATCTCGATTATCTGACGCTTCCGACCCGGCTGTCGATTTCACTGCGAAGCGCAACAAAATCGATCGGCTTGGTCAGCAGCGCCTCGGCACCGCCTTCCAGGGCCTTTCGCCTGGTGTCGGCGTCGCCATAGGCCGTGATCATGATGACGGGAACGTCCGGTCGCGCCGCTTTCGCTTTCGGCAACAGCTCGAGTCCGCTCATTCCGGGCATGTTGATGTCGGACAGAATGAGGATCAACGACGCGCCCGCGGCCTCACTGATGCGTTGCAGGGCGCCGTCGCCTGACTGGGCAAAATCCATCGTGAAGCGGCCGGCGCGGAGGTCGCGCCGGAATTGCTGGCGAAACAGATCCTCGACGTCGGATTCGTCGTCGACAACAAGAATAAGGAAGCTCAATTGCTGGCTCCTGCTTTGCCTGGGCTTGCCGCGCGCGGAAGAATGACCCTGAATTCAGTGAACTCGCCCGGCCGTGTATCGACCTCGATCGATCCGGCATGCTGCTTGACGATAATGTCGTAACTAAGTGAAAGGCCAAGACCTGTTCCCTGGCCGGGCGGTTTGGTCGTGAAGAAGGGATTGAACATTTTGTCCTTCACTTCGGCAGCGATGCCGCTGCCGTTGTCGCGAATGCTGATCTCGACGCGGTCGCCGAGGTCCCTGGTCGCGGCGGCAAGGGCAGGCTCGTAGCCGTCTCTCATCTCCGCCTTGCGCTTCATCGCGGCATAGAAGCCGTTCGAAATCAGGTTGAGAAGCACCCGCGTAATCTCTTGCGGGAACAGTTCGACCTCGCCGGCGGCCGGATCGAAAGCTCGTTCCAGCTTGATCTTGAATTCCTGGTTCTCGGCCCGGGCGCCGTGATAGGCGAGATTCAGGCTGTCTTCGACCACAGCGTTGAGTTCGACCGACCGCCGCTCGCCGGAACCTTCGCGCGAATGCAGCAGCATGTTCTTGACGATCGAGTCGGCGCGTTTACCGTGCTGGACAACCTTTTCAAGATTGCCTTTCAGCATATGCGTGAGCTCGTCGGTCTCTTTCCGCGTTTTTTGTTCCAGTGCCGCCGGCTTAAGTACCTCATCCAGTTCTTCGACCAGTTCCACCGAGAGCGCCGAGAAGTTGTTAACGAAATTCAGCGGGTTCTTGATCTCATGGGCGATGCCGGCGGTGAGTTGTCCGAGCGAAGCAAGCTTCTCGGTCTGAATCAGGCGGTCCTGCGCGGTACGCAGATTGTCGAGCGATAATGAAAGTTCTTTTGTTCGTTGCTGCACCTCCTCGAACAATCTGACATTGCCGATGGCGATCACCGCTTGGTCGGCGAAGGATTGCAGCAAGGTAATCTGTTTTTCGCTGAACGGATGTACCTCGGTGCGGCGAAGCGAGATCGCTCCAACGCTCTCACCCTCGCGCAGCAAAGGTACGCTCAAAACGGTGCGATTGCCCTGGTGGCGCGCTAGTTCTCGGCCCTCGGGGAAATCGTCGCCTTCGGAGGGCAGATCGTGCACGTGGACCGGCACCCTATCGACGACCGAGCGCCCAGTGACCCAATTCCGGTTAATCGGCCATTTCTCCAGATCGATCGGTATCGATCCGTGATGCGCGCTGAAGCGCAGGTCCTCGCCGTCTTTCAGGAACACGAGGGCGTCAGAGGCATCGCAAAGCTCGCAGGCACTTTCGACAATTGCCTTGAGAACCGGCCCGACATCGGTTGGCGAGGATGCAATCACGCTGAGGATGTTGCTGCTCCCTGTCTGATAGGTCAGCGCCTCCGTGAGGTCGCGGGTTTTTGCCTGAACCTCATCGAACAGCCGCACATTTTCGATAGCGATGGCGGCCTGATCGGCGAATGTCGTGACCAGTTCGATCTGCTTGTCGGTGAACGGCCGCGGCTCCGAGCGCGTCAAGGCTATCACCCCTATCGGAATTCCCTCGCGAAGCATGGGAACGCCAAGCATGGTACGGAAACCACCCAATTTCTGACCTTCAAGGAAGGTGTACTCGGGATCGGTCGTTACATCAGGAATATGAACCGCCACACCTTCGAGCAGAGCTCTCCCGATGCAGGTGCCGCGTTCCGGCTTCACAGGGACATCTCTGACATAATCCAGGAATTCTTCAGAAAAGCCAAATATCTCGGCGCGGTAAAACTCTCCGTCTTTTTCCCGGGTAATAGTGGCCTTGTCGGCCTCGCACAGCCGCGCCGCCGATTCAACCAGCGTTTGAAGCACACTCTGCAAATCGAAGGTTGAGCGGCTGATCACCTTCAGCACATCGGCGGTCGCGGTCTGCTGCTGCAACGATTCCCGCAAATCCTCTGTGCGCGCCTGCACCTCATCGAACAGCCGAACGTTTTCGATGGCGATCACGGCCTGGTCGGCGAAGGTTTCGGCCAGCTCGATTTGCTTCGCCGTGAACGGGCGAATTTCGCTGCGACGGATCGAAAGGGACCCGATTGCCTCTTCGCCTCGCAGAAGAGGGATAGAAAGAATTGTACGATGGCCCATCCGTCGTGCCATCGCGTGTCCATCCGGAAACTCGATCTGCTCGGCTTGCAGGTCGTGCACATGAACTGGCTTGCGATCAACGACCGAGCGTCCGGCGGTCCAGGCCCTCGTTAGCGGCCATTTGGCGAAATCAACCGGGATCGGGCCATAGTGAGCTCCGAAGACAAGCAATTCGCCCTCTCGCAGCATGAGAACAGCATCGTAGGCATCGCACAGGCGACATGCCGATTCGGTCAGCGTGTCGAGCACCTTCTGCAGATCAAACGTTGAGCGGCTGATGACCTTGAGCACATCGGCGGTCGCGGTCTGCTGCTGCAACGATTCCTGCAAGTCCTCGGTGCGCGCCTGCACCTCATCGAACAATCGCACGTTCTCGATTGCGATCACGGCCTGGTCCGCGAATGTAGTGACAAGTTCAATCTGTTTGTCCGTGAACGGCCTGACGGCTGCTCGCATCAGGCCGATGACGCCGATTGGAACGCCCTCACGCAGCAGGGGAACGCCGAGCATCGTGCGATAATGACCAACTGTTTGGTAATCCAGGGCCGCGTACTCCGGATCGGCCAGGCAATCAGGTATGTGAACTGTCTTCCGTTCAAGAGCAGTGCGGCCGACGAGGAAGCCGTTTTTGACAAAAGCCTCTGCGGCGTTGTTGGCCGAGGCTATTTCGTACTTGTCGCCTTGGAGTTTAAAGATAAGGGCAAATTCAGCTTCACAAAGCCGGCTCGCTGTCTGAACGATGGTATCGAGGACGGGCTGCAAATCAAACGCCGACCGGCTGATAACTTTCAGCACATCGGCGGTCGCGGTTTGCTGCTGCAGCGATTCGCTGAGATCGTCGGTGCGCTGGTGCAATTCCTTCAGCAGCCGGGTGTTCTCGATGGCGATCACCGCCTGGGCGGCGAAGTTGGTAACCAGCTCGATCTGCTTGTCGGTGAAGGGCCGAACTTCCTGCCGGAAAATGCCGATCGCGCCGATCAAGTTGCCCTCTTTGAGCATTGGCACGTTCAATAGACTGCGTGCACCCCCAAGTTCGGCGGTCGCAACACGAAATGGTTCGGCGTCTAAATAAGCCTGATCGGCCTGTGTATCCACAATGTGGATCGTCTGCCTCGTGCTGGCAACGCGGCCCAGGCCAGTCGTCGGGCCGGGGCGGATCGGCCCATGATTAAGGTATTCCGCGAATGCCGGCGTCACGCCGAGCGTAGCGACAGCGTTGTACTCTCCATTCTCGTACCGGAACAAAATCCCGATCTTGGCCTCGCAGATGCGCGTTGCGTTCTCCAGCATTTTCTGGAACACCGGCTCCAGTTCGCCGGGTGTGCTGCTGATGATTTGAAGGACTTCTGATGTCGCGGTTTGCTGTTCCAGCGACTCACTCAGATCGTCGGTGCGCTGGCGCAACTCCTTCAGCAGCCGCGTGTTCTCGATGGCGATCACCGCCTGCTTGGCGAAGTTGGCAACAAGATCGACCTGCTTGTCGGTGAACGGCCGAACCTCCTGACGGTAGATGGCGATCGTGCCGATCAGTTGGTTTTCCCTGAGCATCGGGACGATGACCAGCGTCCGGGCCCCCGCAATATCCGACAGCGCGACAACGGACGGATCGCCCTCGAGATACGGCGGTTGCGTCCGAAGATCCTCGATCTGGATCGCGAGTTTGGTCCTGACGATTGTGCCGAGACCGCTTTTCGGGTGCGGACGAATCGGCTTATGCGCGGAGACGAACGCGTCCGGTACATTGTAGAATGCAACGTTGCGAAAGCTGTCTCCGTCGTACAGATTCATCGTGCCAAAATTTGCGCTGCAAATCCGCGTTGCATTCTCCAGCATCTTCTGGAAAACCGGCTCCAGTTCGCCAGGCGAGGAACTGATGACCTGGAGCACCTCTGATGTCGCCGTCTGCTGTTCCAGCGCCTCGGACAGGTCACGCGTGCGCGATTGGACCTCGTCGAACAGGCGAACGTTCTCGATGGCGATCACCGCCTGGTCGGCGAAGGTGGTGACCAGTTCGATTTGTTTGTCGTTGAAAGGACGCACTTCGGAACGCGTCAAGGCAATTATGCCAATTGGTACACCTTCGCGCAGCATGGGAACGCTGAGGATGGTGCGGAAATCGCCCAATCGCTGCGCCTCGGTAAAGGTGTATTCGGGGTCTGCCTGAACGTCGGGAATGTGTACCACGGTCCCTTGCAGCAGTGTTCGCCCACCCGCAGAGCCTCGATCCCGCACGACGGGAACGGCTCTAATGAAATTCATGAATTCGTCAGAAAAACCGTAGGTTTCAACACGAAAAAACACGCCGTCCTTCTGGCGGGTAATGGTGGCCTTGTCGGCGTCGCAAAGCCGAGCTGCCGATTCTACGAGCGTTTGCAGCACGGTCGGCAGATCGAACGCCGAGCGGCTGATGACCTTCAGCACATCGGCGGTCGCGGTCTGCTGCTGCAGCGATTCGCGCAAGTCCTCGGTGCGCGCCTGCACTTCGTCGAACAGCCGAACGTTCTCGATGGCGATAATGGCCTGGTCCGCAAAGGTTTGGACGAGTTCGGCCTGGCGTTGGTTAAAAGGCCCGGGCTCCGGCTTTGCAAGCGAGAATACACCTTCAACCTTGCCGTCGCGCATCAGGGGAACGCCGAGCATCGCTCGGAAGTTGCCAATGCGCTGATATCCATGCGCGCGAAAGTCCGGGTCCGCCAGCACGTCCGGAATCTGAACTACTTTGCCCTGAAGCGCGGTGCGTCCGACATTGCTGCCCGTTCCGGGGGCAATGGGATTGGAGCGTCCGTAGGTGACCATCTCTGCTGAATAACCGAAACTGGCAGTCAGATGATAGAGGTCGCCGATTCTTTGAAAAATCGTGCCGGTACGGGCACCGCTGAGGGTAACGGCTGATTCCACGAGCGTGTCGAGCACCTTCTGCAAATCGAACGTTGAGCGGCTAATCACTTTGAGAACATCGGAAGTCGCGGTCTGCTGCTGCAGGGATTCGCTGAGGTCGTCGGTGCGCTGGTGAAGCTCCTTGAGCAGGCGGGTGTTCTCGATCGCGATCACGGCCTGCCTGGCGAAATTGCTCAACAGCTCGATCTGCCTGTCGGTGAAGGGCCGCACCACCTGTCGATAAACCGCGATGGTACCGACCAGGTCAGCGCCTTTAAGCATTGGCACAATGACGATCGTGCGGGCCCCCCCTAAATCAGACAGGGCAACGACGGTGGGATGGCCTTCCAGGTAAGCCGGGTTCTTCCGGATATCCACGACGTGAGCCACCTGCTTGGTCCTGAGTACTTGACCAAGGCCGCTTTTCGGATGCGGTCGAAAGTTTCGCAGTTCGGTCGCGTCTGCGAATGCGGCGGGTACATTGTGTGCCGCGACCTGGTGAACGATGTCGCCTTCAAGAAGCGTCATTGTGCCGAATTTTGCGCCGCAGACCCGGGTCGCATTCTCCAGCATTTTCTGGAATACGGGTTGCAGCTCGCCCGGCGTGCTGCTGATGACCTGAAGAACTTCGGACGTTGCGTTTTGCCGCTCCAGCGCTTCGGCGAGCTCGCGCCTTAGCGATTCAATTTCTTTTTTTAGATCGATATTCCCCGGCGCGCGTTTAGGCACCGTCGGCGCTTTGCGGAGCGCTGGCGGCTTGCGCACCGATTTTCCGCGCTTCACCATTTTTGGTGCGCTCCGGCCCCGGGAAAGCTGAAATACCGCGCCAAGCTACCCAATCCGGGGGTGTCCGTATAGTGGGACAAGCCCCTTCAACTTGAACCGCGGACAGCCGCCCGTTACGCTCCGCCCAACAATTGCGGGGGGAAACAAGGATGAGGCAGCTCAGGATCGGCGACATCACCATCGACGCGGTGATTGAGCGTGAAGGCCCGTGGCGGCGGCCGCAGGACTTCTTCCCGGCCTATGACGAGGCCGTCTTCAAGCGCCACTTGCCCACGATGGAGCCGGAAGTGTTCGATTCTGCGCTGGGAATGATGGTGATAACCTATCAGACCTTCGTGGTCCGGACGCCGCGCTACACGATCCTGGTGGACACCTGCACCGGCGAGCACAAGGGTCATCCGCCGCCATTCGATTTTCCGGGCAAGGAGCGCTGGCGCAACGAGCTGTTCGCGCTCGGCATCGCCTACGACAAGGTCGACTATGTCTTTTGCACGCATCTTCATATCGACCATACCGGCTGGAACACCACGTTACGAGACGGCCGCTGGGTGCCGACATTTCCGAATGCGAAATACATTTTTCACAAAAGGGAATATGCGGCCTGGGAAGCCGAACATGCGCGCGGCGCCAATCCGCCCGGCACGGTATTCCGCGACAATTGTCTGCCGATCGTGGAAGCAGGCCAAGCGCTTTTGGTGGATGACGATTACGCGCTCGACGATACCATCACGCTGACGCCGACGCCGGGCCACTCGCCCTGCCATTGCTGCGTCAATATCTTCTCCCGCGGGCAGCGCGCGGTGGTGACCGGCGACATGATGCACCACGTGATCCAGTGCCGCGAGCCTGACTGGTCGCCGAGGGTCGACTGGGATGGCAAGCAGGCGGCGGTCTCGCGCCGCAAGTTTTTATCCACTGTGGCGGACACCGATACGCTCATTCTGCCGATCCATTTCCCGACGCCGACTTTAGGTCTGGTCACCGCGGATGGGGATCGATTCGACTACCGGTTCAAGCGCGATTGAGCAGCAGCGTCAATGATTCACTATTCCGTCATGGCCGGGCCTTCGTCCCGGCCATCCACGTCTTCCTTAAACGCTGCCAAGGACGTGGATGCCCGGGACAAGCCCGGGCATGACGAGTTGGAAGGTGATACCGTGCTTGATGGCTGGCTGACGGGCGCACGCATAGCTGCTATAATCGCTCGAAGTGCATTGCAACGGAGCATCGCCATGGACGCCGTGACGCCGAAGAGCTCTCAGACCGCCGACACCCATTCCCACCTTGTTCGCCCTGAGAGCATGGAGTGGCAGCAGACCCGCTTCCCCGGCTGCGAGGCCAAGACGCTGCTGTTCGATCGCGCCACCGGCCTGATGACCGCGCTGATGCGGTTTGCGCCGGGCGCGGTGCTGCCCGACCACGAGCACGTCAACATCGAGCAGACCTACGTTCTTGAGGGCCACCTCGTCGACAAGGAAGGCGCGGCGAAGGGTATCGAGGCGAGGGCCGGCGAATTTGTCTGGCGCGAGCCGGGCAGCCGCCACGTCGCATGGTGTCCGGAAGGCGGGCTGATGCTGGCAATCTTCCAGGTGCCCAACAAGTTCTTCGAGGCCGACGGCCGCGTCGTCGATGCCGCGGGCCAGGACTGGGACGAGACCTGGGGTCACACCGCCAAGCGCTGAGACAACGTCTGCTGTTGCCGCGTCTTTTTCTTATCCCTCCCCCTTGTGGGGAGGGTGGCGCGAAGCGCCGGGTGGGGGTGGCGCACGGAGTGCGCGAATAATTTCTTTGCGGAGGCCGCCCCCCACCCGTCACATCGTTCGCTATGCTCACGATGTGCCACCCTCCCCACGAGGGGGAGGGATACGATGAACTTCGCGCCGACCCTCCCCACAAGGGGAGAGGGAGCGCGCTGCCATTGCCGGGATGTCCACGCCCCCTCATTCGAGCATCGCCTTGAAATCGGCGCGCGCGCGTTGGGCCTCGAGCCGCGCGGTTAGAGATGCTTCGCCGAGGCCGAAATAGCCGTGGATCAGGCCGGCGCCATGATAACATTTGGTCGGCACGCCGGCGGCGGCAAGCGCGTCGGCATAGGCCTTGCCCTCGTCGCGCAAGGGATCGAACCACGCCGTGCACACGATCGCCGGCGCAAGCCCTGCGAGACTTTTCGCGCGCAGCGGTGAAACCCGCCAGTCCGCGGCGTCCCTCGCGTCATCGAGATAATGGCCGGCGAACCATTCCATGACCGCGCGCGACAGGAAGTAGCCTTCCGCGTTTTCCGTGCGTGAGGGAAACCGCGCGTTCTCCTTCGCATCCGCGTAGTTTCCGGCGACATCGATCACGGGATAGACCAGCAACTGCGCCGCGAGCGCAATCCCGGCGTCGCGGCAGGCGATCGCGACAGCCGCCGCCAGATTGCCGCCCGCGCTGTCTCCGGCCACGCCCACGCGCGCAGCATCTCCGCCGAACTCGGCGATGCGGGCGATCACGTCGCGCGTAGCGGCGAAGCCGTCCTCGAACGCGCCGGGAAAGCGCGTTTCGGGCGGACGCCGGTAGTCGACGGAGACGACGACAGCGGCGGTCTCGATCGCCGGCGACCCAGCCGCCGCCGTGGAAAAACACCACCGTCGGCGATGTCTCAGCCGAGACGCGGTAGACGCGCGCGGCAAGCGGTCCGGCCGCGCCCTTTACATGGCCGTCGTCCACGCTAGCGACCGGTGGCGGCGGAACGGCGGCGCGCGCCGCGGCCAGGGCGCGCAGCGCATCGCGCGCGCTCTGCGGTGTCATCGTGGCGGGATCGCGCAGCGGCAGCAGCGGGATGATCTCTGCGATGACGGGATCGAGCGGTATGGTCATGCGGGCTCGCAGGTGCTGGAAAATCAGTGCCAGCATAGGTTCCGTTCATCGTTCCGGCAACGATCCCGGCACGCAGTGGCCGTGTACCTTTCGAGCGGATATCACAATGGACTTCCGGGCCAATCCGGCTACCCTTGCAAATGCCATTGCGAGCAGGGAAACGACACCAATCATGATGGCCGGCACCGCCACTCGACCGGAGCGCCCCGCTGAAGTGGGAATGGTTTTGGACGCCGTTGTCGTCGGCGCGGGTTTTGCCGGAATGTACATGCTGCATCGCCTGCGCGGGCTCGGCTTTTCGGCGCGCGTCTTTGAGGCCGGCGGCGGCGTGGGTGGCACCTGGTATTGGAACCGCTATCCGGGCGCACGTTGTGACGTCGAGAGCATGCAGTATTCCTTCTCCTTTTCGGAGGAGTTGGACCAGCAGTGGAACTGGTCGGAGAAGTACGCGCCGCAACCTGAAATCCTCTGCTATGCCAACCATGTCGCCGATCGCTTCGATCTGCGCCGGCATATCGTGTTCGACACTCGCGTCACCGCCGCGACGTTCGATGAAGACGCCAAATGCTGGTTGATCGAGACCGACCGCGGCGATCGGGTAAGCGCGAAGTTCCTGATCATGGCGGTCGGCTGCCTGTCGGCGCCAAACCGTCCGCGCTTTAGCGGTATCGAAGATTTTCGCGGACCGGTCTATCACACCGGTGAATGGCCGCACGAGGGTGTCGACTTCACCGGTTTGCGGGTTGGCGTCATCGGTACCGGCTCCTCGGCGGTTCAGTCCATTCCGATCATCGCGCAACAGGCCTCCTCGCTGACGGTGTTCCAGCGCACGGCGACCTGGTCGGTGCCGGCATGGAACGAGAAGCTGACGCCGGAATACCTGCAAGCCGCCAAAGCCGATTATCCCGCGCTGCGGGCGAAGGCCCGCGCGCGTCCGACCGGCTTCTATTTTCCCTACAACTTGAAGCCGGCGCTGGAGGCGAGCGCCGAAGAGCGCGACCAGCAGTACGAGGAAGCCTGGGCACGCGGCGGCTTGCCGTTTCTCGGCGCCTATGGCGATCTGTTGTTCGAAAAAGCCGCCAACGACACCATCGCCGACTTCGCGCGCGCCAAGATCCGCGGCATCGTGAAGGATCCGGCCACGGCCGAGTTGCTGTGTCCCGACAACGTGTTCGGCTGCAAGCGCCTCTGCGTCGATACCGGCTACTTCGAGACCTACAATATGCCGCACGTCAAGCTGGTCGACGTATCCCGGACGCCGATCGAGCGCTTCACCGCCGATGGCATCGAGGTCAACGGTATCGAATATCGGCTCGATGCCGTCGTCTGCGCCACCGGCTTTGCCGCCATGACGGGATCGTTCGACAAGATCAGGATCACCGGGCGCAATAGCCTGACGCTTGCCGAGAAATGGCGGGCGGGCCCGCGGGCCTATCTCGGGATCGCATCGGTGGGTTTCCCGAACCTGTTCATGATCACCGGCCCGGGCAGCCCTTCGGTGCTGGCAAGCATGATCCAGGCGATCGAACAGCATGTCGATTGGCTGGCGGACTGCATCGGCCACATGCGCGATGTCGGGGCAACATCGATCGAGCCGACGCCAAGAGATGAGGACGCCTGGGTCGAGCACGTCAACGACGTGTCGACGGTCTCGCTGCGCTCGACTTGCAGCTCCTGGTATGTCGGCACCAACATAGCCGGCCGGCCGCGCGTCTTCATGCCGTATATCGGCGGCTTCCCCGTCTATGTGCAGAAATGCAACGAGGTGATGAGCGGCGGCTTCGATGGCTTTGTGCTGGAAGGTGCGCCGGCCAGCAACGCGGCGCCCCAGGTGCGCTATACGGAACGCTGGCGGGTGCCCATCGATATCGAGGTCATTTCACCGGCGGCCCTTGCCGCCAGGCGTGTCCCGATGGTCTGAAGGGCTGATCGACAGCTGGCTGCCCGCCGAAGTTCATTGCGCTGGCGCAGCTATGGGCAGGATGCTCGATATTCTCCAGCCGTCTGGCGTCTTTACCAAGACCTGATTCATCAAGAACTTCGTTTGTTGCGGCGGCTGCCCGGCTGCCCCTATGGTGAAGATGATTGGGACGAAGATTTGCGCCACCCCGTCGCCGATCATGATGATTTTCAGGCCTGAAGGCTCCGGATCAAGACGCCACGTTCCGTCATACAACGCCGTGAAACGTTTGAGCGCCGCATCATGCCCCCAAACGGGTGTGCCGCGCGTGATCCAGAGAAAATTTGGCGAGCCCAACAACAGGGACTCGACCGCCTTGATGTCGTGCGCGTTTTGAGCGGCAACGAAGCGATCGAACGTCGCTCGCACTTCATCTTCAGGTGCCGCAATGGCTGACTCGATCATCAGGGAGACAAACATCAGCGTCATGCACGCAATCAAATGCCGGGCGACGCGAATGCGGTACAAGCCGGGTACATTTGCCTTTTCGTTTGCCCACATATTCATGGTCACCGCCTCCGACGCTTCACTGGCTCTGCGTGCTCGCCGACCCCGACGATGTCATCCGAGGGTGTGGGCATCCTCTGGAGCTCGGGATGGGTCCGTGTGGCTGGCGGGCATCCAGCAACCAGATGATGGGACGCCGGCGACGCGATGTCTCTGGAAATGCCTTAAATTTTTCCTGCAAATCTCCTAAGCTGGCGAAA
>Ga0193751_1001336_pt1 | contig 16006 bp, 16 predicted proteins | sample L1c2metaG_FD_143050 | JGI IMG/M metagenome (GOLD analysis project Ga0193751, IMG submission 143050) | Soil microbial communities from a riparian zone of the East river system, Colorado, United States - L1c2 | ecosystem: Environmental > Terrestrial > Soil > Riparian zone | place: USA: East River... | reverse complement strand
GCCTCGGCGGCGCGCTCGCCGGATTCCCACGCGCCCCCGACCGTGCCCCACAGCGTCTCGTGCACGGCTTCGCCGGCGAAGAACAGCCGGTCGCGCACCGGCTCCATCAGCACCTTGCGGCCGGGCTGGCCGCCGGGCGCCGCCGCCGAGAACGCGCCGAGCACCCACGGCTCCTTGGCCCACTGGGTCGCGTGGGTGCGCTTGACCGCCTGCTTCGCCTGGGCGCCGAACAAATTGGCGAGCCAGTCGAGCGCGAACGCCACCATGGCGGCGTCGCCCTGGCGGGCGAGATCGCGGCCGAACGCGCCGGCGACTTCGATGAGGCACAGGCTGGTGCCCGACACGTTGGCGAGCAGCGCGGCGGTGCGCGGGCCGCTCGCCTTCTCGAAGATCAGATCGTCGTTCTGCAGGCCGAGCGGATTGCCGGGCAACTCCAGCGCCACGTGGTCGTAGCTGCCGAGCCCGAGCTTGGCGATGGCGTCCGCATGGCGGCGCGGCAGCTCCGGATCGAACCTGATCTTGCCGGCGCCGAGGACGCCGGTCGACGCGGTCACGATCGCGCTGCGCGCCCCGATGCTGCCCTTGGGGATGCGCACGTCGACTTGGCGACGGCTCACCTCGATGTGCGACACCGGGGTCGACAGCTGCACCGGCAGGCCCTGGGCGAGCCGCGCCAGCAGGGCGCCGAAGCCCTGGCGGCAGAACGCGTCGACGTCGCGCTCGGCCGACCGGGCGAAGTCCATGGCGGACACCTCGTCCAGGTTCTTGGCGCAGCCGAACGGCCCGAGAAAGAACTCGATGCTCGGCCGCAGGTCGCCCAGATCCTTGGGCAGCGCCTGCGCGCAGGACACGTCGGCCTTGCCGCGCGCCGCCTCGCCGATCGCCCGGTTGGCGCGCACGATGGCGGCGAGGAAATCCTCCAGCTCGCCGGTGCGCGCGTCGCGCCGGCCGATGCGCAGCTTTTCGCCGCCCGGCGCCGGATAGACGTCGAGGCCGGATTTGGCCGCGAGCTTCGCCACCGGGTTGAGGTCGGGCGTGTGGATCCAGTGGGCGCCGCGGTCGTACGGCACGCCGAAGGTGCGGGTCTCGCTGAAGCAGCGCCCACCGATGCGGTCGCTCGCCTCGACCAGCGCGAACCGCTTGTTGGCCGCCGTCAGGCGGCGCGCCGCGGCGATGCCGGCGGCCCCGGCCCCGACGACGACGGCGTCGATCACGCCTGAATCCCGCGGGGCGCCGAGCGCCGGGGAGGCGACGGCGGACGCGGACGCGGCGAGGAACGAGCGGCGGCTGAGTGGGGTCATGGTTAGCGGAGTCTTGCGCGATCCATGAACCAAAATGCAACCAGTTTCGACTTAAATTCAGGCAACCAATAATAACGCCGGGCACCAACCCGGCGGAGAGGGGATGCGACGCCATGGGCCGAGTGCTCGACAGCATCGGGCGCGTTCTAGCGCGCCATCTGGAAAAGCCGGTGGCGGGCTACGAGCCCTTCACGCCGAGCGATCCGCATGCGTTGCGCGCCGCGTTGCGGCCGGCCGACGTGCTGCTGGTCGAGGGCAACAACAACATCTCCGGCGTCATCAAATATCTGACCCAGTCGACCTGGTCGCACGCGGCGCTGCACGTCGGCCCCATGCCGGGACGCACGAGCGATGACGGCGAGCCGCACGTGCTGATCGAGGCCAATATCGGCGAAGGCGTGGTGTCGGCGCCGCTGTCGAAATATCACCGCTTCCACACGCGCGTGTGCCGTCCGGCCGCATTGTCGGACGACGACCGCGGCAAGGTGTGCGCCTACGCGGTCGAGCGCATCGGCCTCGACTACGACTACAAGAACATCACCGACCTGATGCGCTACCTGATGCCGCTGCCGATCCCGCAGCGCTGGCGCCGCCGCATGATCGCGCTCGGCTCGGGCGATCCGACGCGGCTGATCTGCTCGGCGCTGATCGCCCAGGCGTTCGAGATGGTGCGCTATCCGATCCTGCCCAAGGTGACCCTGATGGAGAGCCGCACGGCGCGGCGGGAGATCCTGGAAATCCGCCATTCCTCGCTTTACGCGCCGCGCGACTTCGACATCTCGCCGTACTTTACGGTGGTCAAGCCGACGGTCGAGAACGGCTTCGACTACAAGGCCCTGCATTGGGCCGACCTGCCGGCGCGCGCCGAAGCGCCCACGTCCGAGGCGACCCTGGTGCCCGCAATGGCGCCGGCCGCGGCTCCGCGCCGCCGCGCCATGGCGGGCTGACCTCTTCCGATTGCGATCTTTGTGACGGCGCGCCGCTTGCGCAGACGCGCGCGCGTGGCTACGTCTGCGCGCCCCCACGGAGAACCATCATGCTCGACGCGGCCATCAAGGCGCTGGAGCAACTCTTCTCGCCGCCGTTCCGCTCGGTGCTGCTCAAATCGATCGGCCTCGCGCTGGTGCTGCTGCTCGCGCTCGGCATCGGGCTGCACCGGCTGATCGCCTGGCTGATCACGGGCGGCGGCGGCTGGGTCGAGACCGCGCTCGGGCCGAACGCGCACGGCCCGGTCAACGCGCTCGAATGGGTGCTCGCCATCGTGGCCGGCTTCGGGCTCGTCGCCGGCGCGGTGTTCCTGATGCCGGCGGTGACGTCGCTCGTCGCCGGGCTCTACGCCGACGAGATCGCCGAGCTGGTGGAGCGCGAGCACTATCCGGCCGATCCGCCCGGCACCGCGGTGCCGATCGCCCGCGCGCTCGTCGAAGGCGTCAAGGCGGCGGCGCTCGCCGTCCTGGTTTATCTGATCGCGCTGCCGTTCCTGCTGGTCGCCGGCCTCGGCGCCATCATCTTTTTCATCGCCACGGCGTTCCTGCTCGGGCGCATCTACTTCGAGCTGGCGGCCATGCGGTTCCATCCGGTGGCGGAAGCCAAGCGCCTGCGCAAGGCGCGCCAGGGCACCGTGTTCACCGCCGGCCTGCTGATCGCGCTCTTCGTGTCGATCCCGATCGTCAACCTGGCGACGCCGCTGTTCGGCACCGCCCTGATGGTGCACCTGCACAAGCGGCTCATGGCAGGCTGATCCCGGCGGCGGCACGTCCGCCGTCTTCTCCGGCGACGCCCGGATAACGAACAGCAGACAGCAACCGGTTGTCTACAAATGCCGGGCGCTCAACCCATCTGTTGCGGGGGAGCTTGCGGCGGAGCCGCTTCATTGACGGGCGGAGCCGCTTGATTGACGATCCCGCTTTCGACCAAGCTCGGCGGATTGACTGTTACGCAGTTTGCCAACGTCCAAGCGCCATAACGATGCTGTGCGATAACGCGTCCGCCGTCTTCTCCGGCCACTTGCACAGATCCGCGATGATGCACCGGTCGCAGGCCGGCTTGGTGGCCTTGCAGATGTAGCGGCCGTGCAGGATCAGCCAATGGTGGGCGTGCCGCTTGTACTTGTCCGGCACCACCTGCTCGAGCTTCACCTCGACCTCGAACGGCGTGAGCCCGGGCGCGATCCCGGTGCGGTTGCCGAGGCGGAAAATGTGGGTATCGACCGCGATGGTTGGCTCGCCGAACGCCACGTTGAGCACCACGTTCGCGGTCTTGCGGCCGACGCCGGGCAGCGCCTCGAGCGCTTCGCGCTCGCGCGGCACCGCGCCGCCGTGACGCGACAGCAGCAGTTGCGACAGCGCGAAGACGTTCTTGGCCTTCATGCGATAGAGGCCGATGGTCTTGATGTAGTCGCGCAGCTTCTCCTCGCCGAGCGCCACCATGGCGGCGGGCGTCGACGCGGCGGCGAACAGCGGCCCGGTCGCCTTGTTGACGCCGGCGTCGGTCGCCTGGGCGGACAGCACCACCGCCACCAGCAAGGTGAACGGATCGACGTGCTTGAGCTCCCCCTCGGGGTGCGGATTTGCGGTCGCAAAGCGCCGGAACGCGGTGTCGATCTCGCCCGCCGTCCACGCGCTCATGGTGCGGCCGGCCGCGACCGCCGCCATGGCGGCCTTGGGGGCGCCGCGGCGGCGCGCGGTCTTGGTCGGACGGGTCGGCTTGCGGCGGATCGCCTTGGGACGGGCGGCCTTGGCGCGCGTTTTGCGCGGCGCAGCGCGCTTGCGGCGCGGCGGCGCACGGTTGCGGCGGGTCGTCCTCTTGGCCATGTTACCGGTATAGAGAACCATCATGGCCGACGACAACGCCGGGATCGACGAACCCACATTGTTTTCCGCGATCCTGACCCCGCACCGTTCGCTCGGCCGGACCGGGTTTCTGGCCGTGATGCTGCTGATCGGGGGCATCAGCTTCGCGGCCGGGCTGGTGTTCTTCCTCGCGGGGGCGTGGCCGGTGGTCGGGTTCCTCGGGCTCGACGTGCTGCTGGTCTATTGGGCGTTCCGGGTGAGCTACCGCACCGCCGCCGCCTACGAGCAGGTGACGATGACGCCGACCACGCTGAAGGTGCGCAAGGTCAGCCACCGGGGCGAGATCGCCGAATGGACGCTCAACCCGGTCTGGGTCCGGCTGCAGCGCGAGGCGCACGAGGAGTTCGGCATCGAGCGGCTGTTCCTGGTGTCGCACGGGCGGCGCCTGCCGGTCGCCGGATTCCTCGGGCCGAAGGAGAAGGCGAGCTTCGCGGTCGCCCTTTCGGCGGCACTCGGCGAAGCGCGGCGCGGGCCGACCCGGACGGTCCTCCAGTAGGGCCGCCGGTGGGCAGGAATCGGGTGGAACGGGCCCTGTTGGGGGCCTAGGTACGGGCAACACAATGACCCAGGAGGACACCATGTTGTCGCCCGATCGCGTGAGCGAGTTCGCGCCCCTGTCCGCGGCCGCCGACGATTACGCCGTGGTGCGGCGCGCCATCGCGTTCATCTCGGAGCACTGGCGCGACCAACCGGAGATCGACGCCATCGCCGCGGCGGCCGGCACCACCACCGCAGACCTGCACCACGTGTTCCGCCGCTGGGCCGGGCTCACCCCCAAGGCGTTCCTGCAGGCGATCACCCTCGACCATGCGCGGCGGCTGCTGCGCGCATCGGCGAGCGTGCTCGACGCGGCCTACGAGGTCGGCCTGTCCGGCCCGGGCCGGCTGCACGACCTGTTCGTCACCCACGAGGCGATGTCGCCGGGCGAATGGAAGTCGGGCGGCGAAGGGCTGAACGTTTCCTACGGCTTCCATCCCTCCCCGTTCGGCAACGCCCTGGTAATGACGACCGAGCGCGGGCTCGCCGGGCTTGCCTTTGCGGACCCGGGCGAAGAGGAGGCGGCGCTCGCCGACATGCGCGGGCGCTGGCCGAAGGCGCGTTACGGCGAGGACAAGCCCGGCACCGGCGGGCTCGCCCGGCGCATCTTCGATCCGACCCTGTGGCGGCCGGAGCGGCCGCTGCGGGTGGTGCTGATCGGCACCGATTTCGAGGTGCGGGTATGGGAGACGCTCCTGGGCATCCCGCTTGGGCGCGCCACCACCTATTCGGACATCGCCATGAAGCTCGGCAAGCCGACGGCCGCCCGCGCGGTCGGGGCCGCGGTGGGCAAAAATCCGGTGTCGTTCGTGGTGCCGTGCCATCGCGTGATGGGCAAGAGCGGCGACCTCACCGGCTATCACTGGGGCCTGACGCGCAAGCGCGCCATGCTGGGCTGGGAGGCCGGCCGGGTGGAGGCAGCTTAGTCTAGCGCCGCGAGGTCACGCCGCGAGATCGCGTTTCTCGGCGACCGTCGAATCGGCGTTGAGCCGGTAGATCAGCGGCACACCGGTATCGATGTTGAGCTTGACGATGCTCTCCGTCGTGTGCCGGTCGAGCACCATGACGAGCGCGCGCAGGGAATTGCCGTGCGCGGCGACCAGCACGCGCTCGCCGCGCAGCACGCGCGGCAAAATCTCCTTGATGTAATAGGGCAGCACGCGCGCCGCGGTGTCGCGCAGGCTCTCGCCGCCGGGCGGCGCCACGTCATAGGAGCGCCGCCAGATGAGCACCTGCTCGTCGCCCCAGCGCTTGCGCGCGTCGTCCTTGTTGAGCCCGACGAGATCGCCGTAGTCGCGCTCGTTGAGCGCCTGGTCCTTGATCACCGGAATATTCGGCTGGCCCAACTCCGCCAGCATGAGATCAAGCGTGCGCTGCGCCCGCTTGAGCACCGACGTGAAGGCGACGTCGAAGCGCAGGCCCTGCGCCTTGAGCTTGCGCCCGGCGCTCACCGCCTCGGCGACGCCGGCATCTGTCAGGTCGACGTCGCGCCAGCCGGTGAACAGGTTCTTCAGGTTCCATTCGCTTTGGCCGTGGCGCACGAGCACGAGAAGACGGTCGCTCATTGGTTATCCTTGAGTCGCGGGTTTCAGAAATCGGCCAGCCCGAGCACGTCGGCCATGGAGTAGAGGCCGGGCGGCTTGCCGTGTGCCCACAGTGCGGCCTTGACGGCGCCGCGGGCAAACAGCGCGCGGTCCTCCGCCCGATGGGTCAGCTCGACGCGCTCGGCCGGGCCGGCGAACACCACGCTGTGCTCGCCCACCACGGTGCCGCCGCGCAGCGACGCAAAGCCGATGTCGCCGCGCTTGCGCGCGCCGGTGATGCCGTCGCGCCCGCGCGCGGAGCGCTTGTCGAGATCGAGGTTGCGGCCCTGCGCGGCCGCCTGCCCGAGCATCAGCGCCGTGCCGGAGGGCGCGTCGATCTTCCGGTTGTGGTGCATCTCGACGACCTCGATGTCGAAATCCTCGTCGAGCGCCCGCGCCACCCGGCGCACCACCGCGGCCAGCAGATTGACGCCCAGGCTCATGTTGCCGGACTGCAGGATGACGGCGCGCGCCGACGCGGCCTTGAGCTTTTCCATGTCGCCGGCGGAAAGGCCGGTGGTGCCGACGACGTGCACGACGCCGGCCTCGGCAGCGAGCGCGCAGGCCGCGACGGTCGCGGCCGGAACCGTGAAATCGAGAATGCCGTCCGCGCCGGCCAGCAGCGGCTTGAGATCGGCCGTGAGCTTCACGCCGTTCGCCGGCAGGCCGGCCAGCACGCCGGCGTCCTCGCCGAGGAGCGGCGAGCCCGGCTGCTCGACGGCGCCCACCACCGCGGCCCCCGCGGTGTCGGCAACCGTCCTGACCAGGGTGCGCCCCATGCGCCCGCCGGCGCCCAGGATCACGAGCCGCATGTCCGCCATGGCGGGATCTCCAGCATTGGGGCGGATATAGCGAGCAAAGTCAGCGAAGAAAAGGCACCGCCGATCTACGCATCCGTCGGCTGCGGCCCGTCGTACCCCTCGATCACGATGATGTCGGCAGTCGCATTGCCCTGGCGCAGCGCGATCGCCTTTGCGTATTCGGGCGAGCGGTAGCAGGCGAGCGCGGTGGCGTAGTCCTTGAACTCGAGCACCACGTTGCGGCTGCGGGTCTTGCCTTCGGGCGCCTCGAACGCGCCGCCGCGCACGATGAATTTCGCGCCGTATTTGCGGAAGGCCACCGCGTTGGCAGCCACGTAGGCCTTGTAGGCTTCGGGGTCGCTCACATCGACGTGGGCGATCCAATATCCCTTGTTGGCCATGATGATCCTCGTCGGCTTTGGTGGTTAGGCTTGTGGGGTCAATTCGAAGATTTGGCGATGTCGGCGATGATCGCGGCGGCAACCGCTGGCGGATCGGTTGCCGCGGTGATGGGGCGGCCGACCACCAGATAGTCGGTGCCGGCCGCGATGGCGTCGGCCGGCGCGACCACCCGTTTCTGGTCGCCGTGCGCGCTCCCGGCCGGCCGGATTCCCGGGGTGACCAGCACCATGTCGTCGCCGACCATCCGGCGCAGCGCCGCGGTTTCCGCCGCCGAGCAGACGATGCCGTCGAGGCCGAGATCGCGCGCCCGCTTGGCGCGGTCGGCGACGAGCGCGTCGACGCCGAGCGCGTAGCCGGCCTCGCCGAGGTCGACGTCGTCGTAGGACGTAAGCACCGTGACGGCCAGAAGCTTCAGGCCGGAGCCGGCCTTCGCGTCGACCGCGGCCTTCATGGTCTGCGGATAGGCATGGACGGTGAGGAACGTCGCTCCCAGGCGGGCGATGCTCTCGACCCCGTGCGCGACCGTGTTGCCGATGTCGTGCAGCTTCATGTCGAGGAAGACCTGCTTGCCGGCCTGCGCCAGATCGCGCGCCAACAGCAGGCCGCCCGCGAACGCCAGCTGGTAGCCGATCTTGTAGAACGCGACCGTGTCGCCGAGACGCGCGATCATGGCCTCGGCGGCGCCGACCGACGGCAGGTCGAGCGCGACGATCAGGCGCTCGCGCGGCGGCGGCCTCATGCCGGGCTCCTTATTGTTGGAGCATGATCTTTTTCCGAAAACCGGTACCCACTTTTCGGGATCATGCTCTGTCACGCCAGCTGCCGGGCCAAATCGACCAGGCGGCGCGCCACCGCCTTGAGCAGGCCGGCGCTGCGCTCGTCCCTGAGGTCGTCGTTCTCGTCGAACGCCTGGCTCGCCTCGCGCACCGCGATCTGTTCCGGGATCACCAGCGCGCCGCAGCCGAGCTCGAGCACGTGGCGCAGCGCCATGATCGACCGCATGCCGCCGTAGGTGCCGTTCGAGGCGGCGCCGAGCGCGAACACGCGATTGCGGTAGGCGGACAGCGGCGGCTCCTTGTTCTCGCGCACGCGCGATATCCAATCGACGGCGTTCTTGAGCACGGGCGTAACCGAGGCGTTGTACTCCGGGCTGGCGATGAACACGCCGCCGTGCGCGCAGAACATGCGCTTGAGCTTGACCGCGTTCTCGGGCGGCCCGGAGCGAGCTTCAAGGTCGCCGTCGTAGAGCGGCAGCGGAAAATCGAGAAGCGAAATCCGCGTGACCTCGGCCTCGGCGCGCGCGATCTCCTTGGCGGCCAGGGCGGCGAGGCGCGCATTGAACGAGCCGGTGCGGATCGAGCCGGCCAGCACGAGAACCTTGGGAATCGGCATTTATGGCGTTCCGGCGATCGGCGGCGACCGGCGCCTGCCGACACTCAGAGCGGAATGGCGCTCAGCCCTTGCGGTAGACCCAGACCCGGGCGGGCGGCAGGTTCATCCAGATGCGCTCGGAGGCTTCGGCCAGCACGCCGGCGAAGGCCCGCGGAATGGGCGGCACGACCGCGTAGGTGAACTGCACGAACGGGGCGCCCGGCTGCATCAGCGACAGCGCATCGCGCAGCAGGCGCACGCGGGTGCGCAGCGGCTTGGTGAACATCGGCAGCCCGGACACCATGGCGGCCGCCGGCTGGCGCAGCACGCTCGCGAGCGCGCGGCGCAGCCCGTAGGCATCGGCCTGGATCACGGTGGCGGCCGGAAAGCGCACGCGCAGCAATTGGCAGAACATCGGATTGAACTCGACCAGCACCAGGCGCGCCGGATCGACCCCGTGGTCGACCAGCGCCTCGGTGACCGGGCCGGTGCCGGGGCCGAGCTCGACCACAGGGCCGGGAACCTCGGGCTCCACATAGCGCGCCATGGTGCGCGCGAGCACGCGGCCGGACGGCGTCACCGCCCCGGTCGACAGCGGCTTTTCCAGCCAGGAGCGGATGAACCGCACCTCATCGTCGAAACGAAGAGGTTTTTTCTCAACCAGCCGAATGGATTGTGATGGCATCGTGGGGGACGCACATGACGAAATCGCAACGTTCACCGGTAAAGGGCTAGGCCCCAGGGGTCAAGCACAACCCGCCTGGACTTTACTCAGGCGGGGTCCGGATGGTTCCCCAGCCCATCGAGAAATTCCTTGACTTTGGCGAAGAAACCCGCGGATTCCGGGTGGGTTTCCCCCGACGATTGGCGCTCGAACTCGGTCAGCAGCTCGCGCTGGCGCTTGCTGAGCTTTTGCGGCGTCTCCACCATCACCTGGACGTACATGTCGCCGGTCCCGCGCGCGCGCAGCACCGGCATGCCCTTGCCCTGCAGGCGGAACACGCGGCCCGACTGGGTCCCTTCCGGCACCTTCACGCGGGTCTTGGCGCCGTCGATCGTCGGCACGTCGAAGCCGCCGCCGAGCGCCGCCGTCACCATCGAGATCGGCACCCGGCAATGCAGGTCGGCCCCGTCGCGCTGGAAGAAGGCGTGCTGGGAGAGCGAGATGAAAATGTAGAGGTCGCCGGTCGGGCCGCCGCGCGCGCCGGCTTCGCCCTCGCCCGCGAGCCTGATGCGGGTGCCGTCCTCAACGCCCGGCGGGATGTTGACCGAAAGCGTGCGCTCGCGCGTCAGCCGGCCGGACCCGGCGCAGGCCGCACAGGGGTCCTCGATCACCTGGCCGCGGCCGTGACAGGCCGGACAGGTGCGCTCCATGGTGAAGAAGCCCTGGGCGTGGCGGATCTTGCCGTAGCCGCCGCAGGTCGGACAGGCCTTGGGGCGCGAGCCGGCCTTGGCGCCGCTGCCCGAGCACGCCTCGCAGGTGACCGCGGTCGGGATGCGGATATGCGCGGTCTTGCCGACGAAGGCCTCGGTCAGGGTGATTTCCATGTTGTAGCGCAGGTCGGCGCCGCGCTCGCGCCCGGAGCCGCGGCCGCCGCGCCGGCCGCCGCCGCCCATGCCGAACAGGTCCTCGAAAATGTCCGCGAAGCTCGACGCGAAGTCGGCGCCGAACCCGGCGCCCCCGCCGCCCATGCCCTGCTCGAAGGCGGCGTGGCCGAAGCGGTCGTAGGCCGCGCGCTTGTTGGCGTCCTTGAGGACGTCGTAAGCCTCGTTGAGCTCCTTGAAATGGTGCTCGCAATCCTTGTCGCCGGGATTGCGGTCGGGATGAAACTTCATGGCGAGCTTGCGGAAGGCGGACTTGAGGTCCGCCTCGCTTGCGCCGCGCGCAACGCCCAGCACTTCGTAATAATCGCGCTTCGCCATCGCCATCCGCTCTCAGCCGGTGACCCGCCCGGGCGGCGGGTCATCGCCTGCGCGCGATGGAAAGCCTGCGCCCGCTCGACGCCAGCGGGGATGGGGGCGGCTGTCGATGGAATCGACCTTGCGTGCCACGCCCGCCTCCCGGCGTCCCGCCGTTTGCCCGAAGCTCACGCCGACTTTTTGTTCTTCTTGTCGTCGTCGACCTCGGTGAACTCCGCGTCGACCACGTCCTCCTTGGCGCCGCCGGTGCCGGACGCGTCGCCCGGAGGGGGCCCGTCGCCGGGGTTCTGGCCCTGCGCCTGGGCATACATGGCCTCGCCGAGCTTCATCGAGGCCTGGGCGAGCGCATTGGTCTTGGCCTTGATCGCCTCGGCGTCGTCGCCCTTGAGGGCTTCCTTGAGGTCGGCCATCGCGTTCTCGATGCCGCGCCGCTCGGTCTCGCCGATCTTGGAGCCGTGATCGGCGAGCGCCCGCTCGGTGGTGTGGACCAGCGCCTCGGCCTGGTTCTTCGCCTCGACCTGCGCCCTGCGCTTCTTGTCCTCCTCGGCGTGCGCCTCGGCGTCCTTCACCATGCGCTCGATGTCGCCTTCGCTCAGGCCCCCGGAGGCCTGGATGCGGATCTGCTGCTCCTTGCCGGTCGCCTTGTCGCGCGCCGACACGTTGACGATGCCGTTGGCGTCGATGTCGAAGGTGACCTCGACCTGCGGCACGCCGCGCGGGGCCGTGGGCAGCCCGACCAGATCGAACTGGCCGAGCATCTTGTTGTCGCTCGCCATCTCGCGCTCGCCCTGGAACACCCGGATGGTCACCGCCGTCTGATTGTCCTCGGCGGTGGAAAACACCTGGCTCTTCTTGGTCGGAATGGTGGTGTTGCGGTCGATGATGCGGGTGAACACGCCGCCCAGCGTCTCGATGCCGAGCGAGAGCGGCGTCACGTCGAGCAGCAGCACGTCCTTGACGTCGCCTTGCAGCACGCCGGCCTGGATCGCCGCGCCGATCGCGACCACCTCGTCCGGGTTGACGCCCTTGTGCGGCTCCTTGCCGAACAATTGCTTCACCACCTCCTGGACCTTTGGCATGCGCGTCATGCCGCCGACCAGCACGACCTCGTTGATCTCGCCGGCGGAAACGCCCGCGTCCTTGAGCGCCTGCCGGCACGGATCGACGGTCTTCTGGATGAGGTCGTCGACCAGCGCCTCGAACTTGGCGCGGGTGAGCTTCATGGTCAGGTGCTTGGGACCGGACGCATCGGCGGTGATGAACGGCAGGTTGATCTCGGTCTGGGTGGTCGAGGACAGCTCGATCTTGGCCTTCTCGGCCGCTTCCTTGAGGCGCTGCAGCGCCAGCTTGTCGCGCCGCAGATCGATGCCCTGCTCCTTCTGGAACTCGTCGGCCAAATAATTGACGAGCCGCATGTCGAAGTCTTCGCCGCCCAGGAAGGTGTCGCCGTTGGTCGACTTCACCTCGAAGACGCCGTCGCCGATCTCCAGCACGGAAATGTCGAAGGTACCGCCGCCCAGGTCGTACACCGCGATGGTGCCGGTCTTCTGCTTGTCGAGCCCGTAGGCGAGCGCGGCCGCGGTCGGCTCGTTGATGATGCGCAGTACCTCGAGGCCGGCGATCTTGCCGGCGTCCTTGGTGGCCTGGCGCTGGGCGTCGTTGAAGTAGGCCGGAACCGTGATGACCGCCTGCTCGACCTTCTGGCCGAGATGGGCCTCGGCGGTCTCCTTCATCTTCTGCAGGATGAAGGCGGAGATTTGCGAGGGCGAATATTGCTTGCCGTCGGCCTCGACCCAGGCGTCGCCGTTGGAGGCGCGCACGATCTTGTAGGGGACGAGCTTCTTGTCCTTTTCCACCATCGGGTCGTCGTAGCGCCGGCCGATCAGGCGCTTGACGGCGAAAAAGGTGCGCTCCGGATTGGTGACCGCCTGACGCTTGGCCGGCTGGCCGACCAGCCGCTCGCCGTCGTCGCTGAACGCGACGATCGAGGGCGTCGTGCGCATGCCTTCGGCGTTCTCGATCACCTTGGGCGTCGCGCCTTCCATGACGGCGACGCAGGAATTGGTGGTGCCCAGGTCGATACCGATGACCTTACCCATGATCCGTCCTTTCGTTTCGGCAGGCCGGCCGGGCCACGAAGCGCCCGGAAAGAAGCATCGGCGGATCACGTCGTGTCCGCAGACCGCCCCTCACTCGACCCCCTGATTCTCGCTCGCCGCGTGGGAACGGCGTTCGCGGCTGATATAAGGAGGCCAATTTTGGCCTGCAAGCCATAGGTTCACGAATCCGCGATCCCTGCGGCGGCGAAGACGAACCGTGCGTTCGCAGGCCGGCGCCTTTGCATGTTGTTAACCGGTATCCGATCGATGACGGCAAGGACACTCGCCACCGCGCGCCAGGGCTTCGTGCTGCGCCCGGGCTATCTCGACCGCGCCGCCCAGGAGGCGCTGCTCGCCGCGGTCCGCGCGGTCATCCGGCAGGCGCCGCTGTTCACGCCGACGATGCCGCGCAGCGGCAGGCCGTTCTCGGTGCGGATGACCAATTGCGGGCCGCTCGGCTGGGTCTCCGACGCGGGCGGCTACCGCTACCAGCCGGCGCACCCCGCCACCGGGGCGCCCTGGCCGCCCATGCCGGATCTTGTGCAGCAGGCCTGGCGCGATCTCGCCGAATACGGGCCGCCGCCGGAAGCGTGCCTGATCAACGTCTATGCGCCCACGGCCCGCATGGGCCTTCACCAGGACCGCGACGAGCAGGATTTCTCCGCGCCGGTCGTGTCGCTCTCTCTCGGCGATACCTGCCTGTTCCGCATCGGCGGCACCGAACGCGGCGGCCCGACCCGGTCGTTCCGCCTTGCGTCCGGCGACGCCGTCGTGCTCGGTGGGCCGGCGCGGCTTGCCTTCCACGGGGTCGACCGCATCATGCCGGGCACCTCGACCTTGCTGCCGGAAGGCGGGCGCATCAACCTGACGCTCAGACGGGTGCGCATGCCATGAGCCGCGTTGCGGGATGACCCCGGTGCGGGAATCGTCGCGTTCACGCGGATCGCGCCATACGTTGGCCTGATTCCGCGTCATCGGTCGGGCAAATCAGGGAACCTCACCATGTCGTGCTTGAGCAAATGGCTGATCCTGGCTTGCGCCCTGGCGGCCGCCACGCCCGCCCTGGCGGCCGATCCGGTGTTCCCGCTGGGATTGCGGGTCGGCGTCGTCCCGCCGCCCGGCCTGGTGGCGAGCACGACGTTCCAGGGGTTCGAGGACCGCGACCGCAACGTCGCGATGGTGTTCAGCGAAATGCCGGCCGAGGCCTACCCGGCCATGGAGCAGGGATTCAGCGTCGAGGCCCTCAAGGCCAAGGGCATCGATGCGGACAGCCGCGAAGACGTGCCCATCAAGGACGGCCATGGGTTCATCGTGCTGGCGCGCCAGCAAGCTGGCGGCACCACGTTGCGCAAATGGGCGCTCATCGCGGGCACCAGCGCATTGACCGCCATCGTTACCCTGCAGGTGCCGGAAGCGGCCGCGAGCGCCTACCCGGACGCCGCCTGCCGCGCGGCGCTGGCAAGCTTCGCGGTGCGTGCCAAGGTCCCGACCGAGGAGCAATTGGCGCTCCTGCCCTACCAGCTGCGCGATTTCGCCGGGTTCCGCATCGTGCGCGCGCTCGCCGACGGATCGGCGCTGCTCACCGAGGGTCCGAACGACACGATCAAGGCCGCCGACCAGCCCTACGTGCTGATCGCCATCCCGCCGGTGGCGCCGCCGCAGCCCGAGGATCGCGAAGGATTCGCCCGGCGCCTCCTCGCCGCGACGCCGGGGGTCAAGGACATCCGCATCGTGCGATCGGAGGCGCAGCGCATCGGCGGCCAACCGGGCCATGAGGTGATCGCCGAGGCCAAGGACGACCCCAGCGCGACGGCCGTCACGATGGTGCAATGGATGCGCTTCGGCCCCGGCCGGTTCCTGCACATTTTCGGGCTGGCCCGCACCGACGCATGGCAGAGCGTGTTCACGCGCATGCGCACCCTGCGCGACGGGATCGAGCCGAAGTGATCAGATGTCGGATGTCGGATGTCGGATGACGGATGACGGAGGTCGGAGGTGAGACGGCAGACGACAAATCTGACATCTGACCTCCGACATCCGACATCCGACATCCGACCTCTGACCTCCGTCATCCATCATCCGTCTCTCCGCCGTTGTCGTTGGCGGGCGCCGGGCCGGGCTTGACGCCACCCTTGGCGACGGCGACCAGCGCCGGGCGCAGCACGCGGTCGCCGATCGTGTAGCCGGCCTGCATCGCCTGGACCACGGTGCCGGGCGGCACCGAAGCATCCGGCACCTCGTACATGGCCTGGTGCAGGTTGGGATCGAACTTGCCGCCGAGCGGCTCGAGCTTCTTGACCCCGTGCTTCTCGAGCACCTTGAGAAGCTCGCGCTCGGTCAATTCGACGCCCTCGATGAGGGCCTTCACGCCGACATCGGCGGTGGCCCGCAGCTCGGGGCCGACCGCGTCGAGCGCGCGGCGCATGTTGTCGCCAACCGCGAGCATGTCGCGGGCAAAGTTCGCGATCCCGTAGACCCGCTCGTCCGCGACCTGCTTGTCGGTGCGCCGGCGCAGGTTCTCCATCTCGGCCAGCGTGCGCAACAGCCGATCCTTGAGATCAGCCACTTCCCGCGTCAGCGCTTCCACCGGGTCCGGCGGCGCCGCGGCGGCGCCGGTCGCAGCGGCATCCGCCGGCGTCTCCCCGCCCGCAGGCTCGATTCCGGGCACCTGAGTGTCCGTGTCCGCCATAGGTTCTTGTCCCTTCAAATTATTGATCGGTTGGGGCCGGATATCAGGGCTTGGGCGAGAAAAATCAAGCGGGACGCGGAAACCTCCGCCGTCAGCGGGAGAGCATCTTGCTCACCACCTTGGCGGTGTAGTCGACCATCGGAATGATGCGCGCGTAGTTGAGCCGCGTCGGCCCGATCACGCCGATCACCCCGAGAATGCGGCCGGCGCTGTCTCGATAGGGGGCGATGATGGTGGACGAGCCGGAGAGCGAGAACAGCTTGTTCTCCGAGCCGATGAAGAGGCGCACCCCGTCGGCGAGCTCGGCGCGGCCGAGCAGATCGACGACCCCGCGCTTGGTCTCCAGGTCGTCGAACAGCGAGCGCACCCGCTCCAGATCCTCGAGCGCGTTGAGATCGTCGAGCAGGTTGGCGTGACCGCGCACGATCAGCTTGCGCTCGTCGCTCTCAACG
>Ga0193751_1001335_pt1 | contig 16007 bp, 8 predicted proteins | sample L1c2metaG_FD_143050 | JGI IMG/M metagenome (GOLD analysis project Ga0193751, IMG submission 143050) | Soil microbial communities from a riparian zone of the East river system, Colorado, United States - L1c2 | ecosystem: Environmental > Terrestrial > Soil > Riparian zone | place: USA: East River... | reverse complement strand
CTTAGCAGTTTAGGTGCGCTTGCCGCGTGGAAGGTTTATTTCTGTTGTAGAGCGAAAACCTATTCATACTTCAGCCTCGAGCGACAACGATTGGGTTCATAGGAACCGAGATTAACGTCTGAGCGGAAGAAACCCGGGCAGCGCCCGACCCGATAAGACGGACAAATCGCAAGTACTCGTGCCCCCCCGGAAGGGAGCGCATCAGTCAAGGGCAGCAATTTGACGAGATGCAGCGGCCGCAGAAGATCCTGACGGTGCTCCACAGGACAAAGACGAATCTTAGGACAAACAGCCATCCAAGCAATCACCGCTGTTGATGGGGCGCGCGAGGCAACACGACCCTAACCAGGCAGCCTCTACTGCCATTTCGGTTGGCGATTTCGATTCTTCCGCCGTGAGCTTCGGCAATCTGACGCGAGAGAACCAGTCCAACTCCGCTGCCGCTGGGTTTTGTCGTGTAGAAAGGCGTGAATACATTCGCGGGGTTCGAAAGGCCCGGGCCATTGTCTTCTATCAGCAGGTTGACATCGGCTGCGTCGATGTCCCATCGCACCCCGACCTTTCGATCTACTTCTGATGCCGAACCTGAGTCAGACGGGGAGAGTTCGAGAACAGCGTCGGTCGCGTTGCGAAGCAGGTTGATGAGCATTTGCTCGATCTGATCGGGATCGGCGGTGAAAATGATGTCTGGTCCCGGTTGCACGCACACTTTGATTCGGGTTTCCAGGCCCGTGACCCTTTCCACAAGCTTCGACAACTCAACGTCGCGCAAGACCGGAGCCGGCATCTGGGCCAGCCGGCGATAAGCTTCCAGAAACCGATGCAACGACGCCGAGCGCGCCTCAATAATCTCCAGTCCATGCTGCAGGTCGCGGCGCACATCGTTATCCATGGCTGTAGCGGAAACCCGCGAATTGAGGCTTCCGGCTATGGATTTAATGGGCGCCAGCGAGTTGCTGAGCTCGTGCCCCAGAACGCGAATCAATCTCTGCCATGCCCTTCGTTCTTCTTCCCGCAAGGCACGGCTTACATCCGAGAGAACCACCAAAGTGTGCGGCACGCCATTCTGACGAAACGAACTGCGGCGCAGCAGCCAGCGCGCCTGCGAATCTTTGAGTTCGAGTTCCACCAGGCTTTCGTTCTCTGCGGCGAGACATTTCTGCAGGCTAAGGTCGGAAGCGCTGCGGCCGAGCATCCGCATTTTCGACTGCCGCAACAGGTGCTCTCCAGCGGGATTCACCAGACGTAAGATCGAAGCGGGATCGAAAGCAAACAGAGGCGCATCGATCTCGTCCACCACCCGCTGCAGCAAGGCAGTCGCTTCAATTGCGCGGATCTTTTCATCTGACAGCATGTCGGCCAGCGCGTTTACTTCCAGAGAAAGCTCGCCGAGCGCGTCCTCAGCCACAGCATTGCGCGCGCGAAACGAATAATCTTCCTCGCGCAAAGCGCCGATCACGTTGGAAAGAGTCTGCAGCGGCCTCGTAGTCTGCTCCTGCAGTGCCAGCGCCAACAACCACCATGCAAACAGTTCAAGAGCAATCAGAGCGATTCGCGATTCAACGGACCAGGACTGCATCCAGACCAGCACGACGCTGACGAACAGACCGGGGAGAGCAACCAGAAAGCAGTAGAGGCTTACGCGGTGTTCATATAGGAGTCGAACACGTTTCCGCGGCGGCCGAGAGGTTGCTCTCGGCGGCGGCGAGTTAGAGGCCATACTTCTCCATCCGCCGATACAGCGCGCCACGGCTGAGTCCGAGCGCCTCGGCAGCCTGGCTGACGTTGCCCTGGTAACGCTGCAGCGCTTTGCGCACCAGCATGGCTTCGACAGCCTCGAGGCTGAGATCTTCGAAGCTCTGGCTTTGGCTGCGTTGCGAACTTAGCGCCAAATCGGCAGGTTGGATTTCGTCGGTGCGGCACATCAAGACCGCCCGCTCGATGGTGTGTTCCAACTCCCGCACATTGCCGGGCCATGAATACTGCATCAAGGCTTGAACGGCAGCGGAGTCAAAGCCCTGCAGGGGGCGTCTGTAGCGAGCGGCGTAGCGAGCCAGAAAATGCGCGGCCAAGGCGGGAATATCTTCACGGCGCTCGCGTAGCGCAGGCAAGTGAATCTCGACAGTGTTCAAACGAAACAGCAGATCCTCACGGAATTGTCCGGAAGCGCAGGCCGCCGAAAGATCGCTGTTTGTGGCCGATAGGACGCGAACATTGACGCGGCGAGAGCGCGACGATCCCACGCGCTCGATTTCTCCGGATTCCAGAACGCGCAATAATTTCGCTTGCTGGCGGAGAGGAACATTGCCGATCTCGTCGAGAAAAATCGTGCCGCCGTCTGCCAGTTCGAATCGCCCGATGCGGTCGGTGCGTGCATCCGTGAACGCGCCTTTCACATGGCCAAACAACTCGCTTTCGAAGACGCCGTCGGGAATCGCCCCCGTGTTCACCGCGACCAGAGGACGGGATGCACGCGCAGACAGCGCATGCAGCGTTTGGGCCACGATTTCTTTTCCCGTCCCGTGCTCCCCTGTGATCAGCACGTTCGCATCGGACGGGCCCACCCGAGAGAGCGTTTCAAGCACAGATTGCATCGCTGGCGCGGTAGCGATGAACTCGGGGCGGCCTTCAGCGCGGAGGAGGCGGTTTTCCGCTTCCAGCCGCGCTGCCCGTTGCAGCGCACGGTGCAATTCGACCTGGGCGCGAAGAATCGACAACAACCGCTCGTTCTCCCAGGGCTTTTGCACGAAATCTCGCGCTCCACGCCGCATGGCCTCAACCGCGAGTTCGACATTCGCCCACGCCGTCATCACGATCACTGGAATGGTCGCGTCGAGCGACACAATTTGCGAGAGCAGATCGAGACCCTCCTGTCCGGAGGTGGTATCGCGTGTGTAGTTGAGGTCGATAAGTATTGCATCGTAAGAATTGCTGGCCAGGGCTTCGCGCACCAGAGCCGGCGACCGGACCTTGTCTACTTTGTAGCCTTGCGGACGCAGCAACAATTCCAAGGCTTCAAGGATGTGCTCCTGATCGTCGGCGGCAAGCACGCGGACGGGCGCGCCAGAGTCATGCTTTAGAGTGGATATTTCCAGCTCTCCGGATTTGGCCGAAGTCGGCATACGGATTTACGGGGACTGGCGATGCACCACACCTTTGATCGCGTCCTGCAACAGTATGCCATTATGTTCCAAGGTTGCGCCGGTGGTGCGGTCTAGTTCAACTTTGGCCTTTTCGTAGATGGTCTGTGCGCTGACCAGATCCAATTCCGCCAGCGCGAGATCACGCTGGGCTGAGAGCGTTTGATAGATCGATCCAGAACCCAGTTCCTGTTCCTTCTTTGTGATCTCGAAGGTGCGCTGCGCCAAATCCCGCGCTTTACGCGCGGCCTCGACGCGGGCGCCAGTCTGATCCAGCGCATACTGAGCATTGCGAACTTCAATACGAACCTGCTTCTTCAGTTGTTCCATGCGCAGTTCGGACTGGCGATACTCCAGTTCGGAGCGGTACTGGTCCGCTTTAGCGACTCGATTTCTGATCGGAAGGTTCAGGTTCAGTCCGAGGAAATAGTCTGGAGACGAGTTATTGAAGGTATTGCTCAGTGCTCCTGCGAAGTCGACCGGAACGCTTGCGGTGCAGCCGGTGCAAATGGGGTTTAGCGGGCCCGCCAAACCTGCGCCGGAATAAAAGCCTACCAGCGAAAGTGACGGCAGCAAGGCATTGCGTGCCGCGCGCCGGCTAATTTGGCGGTTGACCAGGTCGATGTCAGACTCCGCAAGTTCAGGACGGCTGTGCAAGGCGGCGGAGATCAAGTCGGCGATCGGCGCGCTTGCCTGGGTCTCGACCGTTTGCATACGGTCGGTGGGAATCACCCGCATGGCTTCGAGCACGGGATCGTCCAGACTCTTCGTGACCGCGTTCTTCATCAGAGTCTCCTGCAGCTGAAGACTAGTGCGAGCCACGGTCAAGTCCTGGTCGCGCCGCGAAACTTCGGCTTCGGCGCGCATTACGTCCAGGGCAGGAACACTTTCTAACTGCAATTGTTTTTTGGTGTTGTCCAGGGTTTGCTGTGCGAACGCAAACGATTGCTCATTCACCTGCGTCTGCTCATAGGCGCTAACCAGGTCCCAGTAGATATTTTCGATTTGGGTGACGGTTGCGATCACCTGGTCTTTGAAGGCGATGTCGGAAATTTTCTTGTTATTCCGTGCAATTCGCAAATAGCGCAGGTTCGGGCCGAAGCCAAATCCAGCAAGTAGTTCCTGCTGAATCGTGAACCGGTATGCTGCGGTAAGAGTGGGAGACAGCGTGAAGGAAGGGCTATTGGTTGTCTGGCGCGAATTGTTGAAGGAGAAACCGATACTGGTACCAGTTGCAAATGCCTGAGAGTAGTTGAGGTTGAATTGCCCCGTGTTCAGTTGCAGCGATGGAACTCCATAGACCACCTGGTTTACCACCGGCGAAGTTTGATGCTCAACTCCGCCAGTGGCACTAAGAAACGGATCATAAGACGAGACGGTCGTTCCGGTGCCAAGAGTAGATTGCACCAAGCCCGAAGCCCCGGCTCCGGCGCCGCCGGCGCCGCCCGTCGTGCCGCCTGCGCCTGCCCCGGGGGCGCCGGTGCCGAATCCTCCAACGCCGCCGCCCGGTGTTCCCTGGACGACTCCGGTGTTTACGCCGCGAAAAAAGCCGCCCGCTTGCGTTCGCAAAATGTCTGTGTTCGCAATGGGAAGGTTATAGCGGGCAATGGCCAAATCCAGATTATTTTCGAGCGCAAGATCAATCGCGTCTTTTAGTGAGAGGTAGAGGTGTCCGTCGCGGATCAGTTGCTCGAGCCGTGGGGAGTTCGCTAGCACCGGCTCGGGAACCTGATCCGCCTCATAGGCGTTCAGGGGATTATGCGACTTTGGCATTTCATATTGAAGAGGAAGCGTTGCCGCTGCCTGCGGTGTGGCCTCCGTTATTCCGCCGGAGGTTGGTGGAGCTGTGCCCTGCGCCGCGAGCATGGCAATGAGTGTCCCGCACGCAGAGAGGAGCATGATTGCCCGCTTCACGAATCCGAAAGCCGATGAACTCACGATGCGCTCACCTCCGCTGGTTGAGTGAGTGAAGGATTTGCTGTGTCCCCGACCGGCCATCCGTCCCGCAGCTGAATAGTCCGGCTTCCATAACTCGCATTCAATTCCGAGTGAGTGACTTGCACGATGGTCGTTCCCTGTTCGTTCAATCCGCGAAAAAGTTCCATAATCTCCCTGGCCTGAGCCGAGTGAAGATTGCCCGTCGGCTCGTCAGCCAACAGGAGAGGTGGTTTGTGAATCACGGCACGAGCAATTCCAACCAGTTGCTGCTGTCCTCCGGAGAGCTGGCTGGGATACAAATCCTTCTTGGCTACAATCTGAAAGCGATCGAGCGTGTCAGCGACCAGACTCTGCCGCTCGCGACGGGGAATGTCTTTGTAGGAGAGCGGAAGGTCGATGTTTTCCTGGACCGTGAGATCGTCGAGCAGATGATAGCTCTGAAAGACCATGCCGATATTGCGTTTTGCCAGCTCCGCGCGTTGCTTACGCTTCATTTCGTGGACCCCCTCGTCACGGAACCAGTACTCGCCCTGCCATGCGTCGTCGAGCAACGCCAGCACATTTAGCAACGAAGACTTGCCGGCGCCAGACGGCCCCATGATGGTGATGAATTCACCGTCCCGAATCTCGAGATTGATGCGGCGAAGCACCCAGGTTTGGCCGGACCCGGCTTTGTAACTGCGTTCGATATTTTTCAGTTGGATCATCTTCACTCCCGATGCAACAAAATTTCGCTCTTACTCGTACCTCAGCGCCACTATGGGATCGATTCTGGCCGCGCGCCGTGCGGGGATGAACCCCGCGACGGCCGCAACAATTCCCAGCAGCAAAATAACGGCGATCAAAGACAGCGGATCTGTACTGTTCAACCCAAACAGGAAGCTGTGCAGGAGGCGGGTGCTGGCCAGCGCCAGGGGAATTCCGACCAGAAGGCCGATTGCCACCAGCAGCATGCCTTCACGGAGTACCAATTGCATCACGTCGCCACGCCGCGCCCCGAGCGCCATGCGGACGCCGATTTCGCGAGTGCGGTTGGCCACCGTGTAGGAGATCACTCCGTAAAGCCCCACGCATGCGAGAAGCAATGCCAGTCCGGCAAAGAATGTAGAGAGCTTGGCTAGCGCGATTTGGTTGCCCGCGCTGTCGGCGACCAGCGTATCGAGCGTCTCGATGAATGAGATGGGCAGACGCGGATCGGCAGCTTTGATTTGGCCTAACACGTTCGTAACCGCGCCGGATGGTGCGCCGCTGACTTGAGCCTCAAGCATGATTTGATCCGGGTCGAGAGTCTGCTGAAAAGCCTGATAGAACCGTGGCCGGACCGCTTCGCGAATACCGCTGCCATGGTCTTTGGCATCGTGAGAAATGCCCACGATCGTAAAGGGTTTGTCGACCCAATCTGGGTCGTCGATCCTGAACTGGCGGCCGATTGGGTTTTGTGCGGGGAAGAAGTGCTTGACCATCGCTTCGTTTACCACGGCAACGCGCGTCGACGTAACCGTGTCCTGTGCCTCAATTCCGCGCCCGGCGAGAATGGGAATGCCCACCGCTCCGAAGTAGCTCGGTCCGACATAGTCTTCCAGCGCCAGTCGATCGCGGGGAGTGCCCGCGCTGAAGCCCGGAACGATGATCGCATCGGCCGATTCGCTCCCACCGAACAATCCATTGGTCGAATACGTGACAGCGCGGACCCCAGGCGCGCTTGCCAGCCGTGCGACCAGTTGCTGGGCCAGCAGCTTCATGTTTTCCTTGGTGTAGCCCGCCCCGGTAGGATCAAGCCGCGCGATTACCAGGTGATCGCGCTCATAGCCAAAATCCTGTGCCATCAATTTTTGCAGGCTGCGCACCAGCAGGCCGGCAGCAAACAGCACCAATAATGAGAGCGCGACTTGTCCTACGATCAATCCCTTGCCCCAGGTGACTCGGGAGCCCGGATCTGTCGTGGTACGCGTCGCGTTTTTCAAGGCGGGAGTGACTCGCACTTTCATTGTTTGTAATGCAGGCACCAACCCAAAAACGATTCCGGTCAGCAGAGAAATTACGATCGTGAACCCAAGCACGCGCCAGTCGGGCGAGAGCGGAAGACTGGTATCGGATCGGAAAAGTTGGACCAGCAGCCTTACTCCCCAAATCGCCAGCAGAGAACCGATGATCCCGCCCAGCAGCCCCAGGAGCAAGCTCTCAGTCAAGAGTTGACGCAATAGCCGCCGCTGATCGGCGCCAATAGCCAACCGGAGTGCAATTTCGCGATTACGGCTTGAGGCCCGGGCAAGCAGCAGGTTGGCGACATTGACACACGCAATGAGCAGCACCAGACCCACGATGCCCATCAGCAGCAGCAATGGCACCCGATAGTCGGCGCGCAGTCCGGAGATGCCACCTCCACCCGCAACCACGGCGATGTGAGCATCGTGAATGGAGCTCCTGTCATCGGAGGAGAGCGCGGCTCCGTAATCTCCTTTCAACGCCTGCTGAAACACGATATCCAGATTGGCTTCCGCCTGAGACGTACTGATGTTTGATTTCAAGCGCGCGATCAGCGACAGCCAGGAATCGTTTCCCGAATTGCGCAAATGGCGTCCCCGTATGATTTGCGGTTGCATGCTCAAGGGAACAAACAAAGCCATCCGCTCGCCCACGATATCGCCGTCGAATCCAGCCGGCGCGACTCCGACGACGGTGAAAGGAAAGCCATTCAACCGAATATCCTTTCCGACGATTGCGGGAGCCAGTGCGAACTTACGCTGCCAATATTCATAGCCCAGTATGACGACCGGATTGGCGCCCTCAGCCGTGTCGTCGGCGTTGGAGAACAAACGTCCCGCGGCTGGTTCGAGACCGAGCACGCTGAAATAGTTTCCACTTACCATGCGTCCGGTAATTTTTTCGTCCGGAGCTTCACCTTGGCCGGCGTCGACTTCAATGTGATGGTCGCTTGCTGCGGCGCATATGCCGGTAAAAACCGAGTTGCGATCGCGAAATTCCTTATACAGCGGGTAAGAGAACACATCGGTGCGCGGCGTTCCGTTCGACCGGGAGCCGACGTGTGCCGGATCGCCCACCACAACTAACTGCTGCGGCTCTCGCACCGGCAGCATCTTCAGCAAAAGACCGTTCACCACAGTGAAAATGGCGGTATTTGCACCGACCCCGAGCGCCAGAGTAGCCACAGCCACAGCCGTGAACCCTGGGCTCTTGCGCAACTGCCGTACTGCGTAACGAAGATCCTGGAAAAATCCGTTCATATCTTTTTGTTCTCCCTATTCGGAGCGCAATGCCACCATGGGATCGACCTTAGCGGCTCGCCGTGCGGGAATGTAGCAAGCCAACACAGCCACGAGTCCGAGAAAAACCGCACTACTGGCAAAGGTGACCGGATCGCTGGGCCTTATCCCAAACAACAACCCCGACATGACGGGGGTCAGCAACAGCGCTGAGAACGTTCCAGCCGCAACGCCCAGCAACAGCAGCTTCATCCCTTGACCTACGACGAGCGAAAGAACATCTCGCTGCCGCGCACCCAAGGCCATGCGGATTCCAATCTCGCGGGCCCTCTGCGATACGCCATAGGAAATAACTCCGTACACTCCCACCGATGCCAGAAGCAATCCCAAGACCGCCAGCGTGCCCAGAAGTGCGACCGAGAACCGACGTGAAGCGATGGAATCCGAAAGCACCTGGTCCATGCTCGCGATGTTTGAGACCGCCTGCTGCGGGTCCGCCCTCATCACTTGCCGCCGAACTTCGTCAGCCAGATTCAGCGGCTCTGATTTTGTGCGCACCACAAGCGTGAGATATCCGATTCTGTATTGCGCATGAGGCAGATAAACCTGCATGGTTGCGGGCGCATCGAGAGCCGCCTGCTTCACGTCCTGGACAAGTCCGATGACCGTGCGCCAGGGCTGCGGCGAATTGTCAAATCCCGGCACCTTCACGTGGCGTCCGATGGGATCTTGATTGGGCCACCAGCGCTGTGCTGCCGTGCTTGAGACCATAGCTACAAGCGGAGCGCTTTCGTTGTCGGCTTCGCTGAAGAGTCGCCCACGCACCAGGCGAATTTCCAGAGCACGCAAGTAGCCGGGAGTAACGATGTATCGCTCGGGATAAGGCATCTGGCCGGGAGCATGGACGAATCCCTCCGGCTCCGTACCAGCGCTGTCAAAATTGCTCCCAAGCGGCAGCACGTTGACGGCGCCGGCACACTCTACGCCAGGTAGCGCATTGATCTGCGCCAGCAACTCCCGATAGAAAATCAGCGGCTTCTCCGTTCCTTCCTGATACTTAGCGTTAGGCAGGCCAATGTCCATCGTAAGAATTCGGTCGGAGCGGAAACCGGGATCGACGCCGTACAGTTTGCTGAAGCTGCGCAAAAGCAGTCCCGCACCAGCCAGCAACACCAGACTCAGCGCGACCTCTCCGATGGCCAACGCTCCGCGGAAGCTGTCATGAGCGGTGCTGTAGCTGCGCGTACCTTCCTTCAGTGCGTCGCTGAGAGGAGTGGCTGAAACCCGCAGCGCGGGAACCAAGCCAAACAGCAAACCTGTCACCAGACTCAGGCCCGCTGTAAACGCGAGGACACTGGCGTCCAGAGAAGCGCCGACGAGTTGAGGAATCGTCTTAGCGCCGATGGCTACAATGATCTTCGTTGCGAAGAACGCCAGCAGAGTTCCGACCATGCCTCCACACACCGCGAGCAGCATGCTTTCGATCAGGACCTGCTGAAACAGCCGTGCCCGGCCCGCGCCCAGCGCCGACCGGATAGCAACTTCCTTCTGGCGTCCGATGGCCCGCACCAGCAACAAGTTGGAAAGGTTGGCGCAGGCGATCAGAAGTAGAAAGCCGATGGCTCCCAACAGGATTAAGAGAGCCGGCCGCAACCCGGCCGCAATGTCGTTTTGCAGATTTACGACGCGAATGCCGGTGGTCGAGTATTCCTCAGGGAATTGCTTTGCCAGCCCGTGATTGATGACCTCCAAATCGGACTGGGCCCGCTGGATCGAAACTCCAGGCTTCAGGCGCGCGATGGCGCGCAGGTGCCGCGACAATCTTTCTTTGTCGTCATGTTTTTCCGCGACCGGCCGGTAAAACTGCGCGGGACCATCCACGAGCGTGGCCGGCAGCGTGGGAAAGTCCTTGGGCGTGATACCGACAACTGTGTACGGTTTCCCGCTCAAGCTAATTTGCTTACCGACCACACCCGGATCGCCCGCAAACCGGCTCTTCCACAAACCGTAAGTCAGAATGATGACTTGGTCCTTGCCTTCGATTTGCTCGTCGGGAAGAAAATCGCGGCCCAGCATAGGATTGACGCGCATCAGAGACAGGTAACCGTCTCCGATCTGCATTCCCGGAATGCGGGTTGGATCGCCTGCTAGGTTGAACGTCGCGCTCCAGTCCCCAAAGGCGACAACATTCTCAAAAACGTGATTCTGCGAATGATAATCGTCGATATCGGTGAACGAACTCTGATCCCGTTTGTCTCCGTCGCGTCCAACGCTCCACAGCAGCGCCAGTTGCTGGGGATTCTTGTATGGCAGATTGCGGATGAGAACTCCATTGGCGACGCTGAAAACAGCAGTGTTCGCCCCAATGCCAAGTGCGAGGGTCAGCACCGCGACCAACGTGAACCCTGGGCTCTTGTGCAACTGGCGCAGGCCGTAGCGCACGTCTTGGAATAGTCCGATCATTCTTGTTTTAATCCTGCTCGTTTTCAATTCCTATTCGTAACGTAACGCCACCATGGGATCGACCTTGGCGGCGCGAAATGCGGGAATATAGGCCGCCACGAGTCCCGCCACTGCCACCGCACTACAGACCACAACGAGCACCACCGGGTTTCGCGAACCGGTTCCGTAAAGCATGCTGCGCAGGACTGAGGCTGACGCGAGCGCAGCCGCCGTACCAATAGTGATTCCGGTTACGAGGAGGATCGAAGCCTCCCGCAAAACCATTTTCAAGATGGTGCTGCGCTGCGCTCCCAACGCCATGCGAACGCCGATCTCGCGAGTACGGCGCAAAACCGTATAGGTCATCACGCCGTAGAGGCCAACAATGGTTAGAACGAGGGCGAGCCCGGCGAATGTGCTCAGTAAGACCGTGGCAAATCGGGGCTGCGCAAGCTCGCTGAACATCAGCTCATTCATGGTGCGAACCTGAGTGACGGGAATATCTTTATCCATGTCTGCGACGATCCGTTGCACGCTCGCCTCCAGGCTTATCGGATCGAGCGAAGTGCGCACCACGGTATACAGGCAGCACCAGGTGTTTAATTGACTGGCGGGAAGATACATCGCTGGGCGCATCTCGCGTTGCGTCGCCCCGAGTCTGATGTCGCCGACTACGCCAACGATTTCCCGCCACGGGGGGCCGCCCGGCGTACCATTCCCAGCGCCTGGCTTGAGCTTCTTGCCGAGAACTTCCTCGCCGGGAAAGAATTTTTGCGCAAAGGCGTGATTGACGATCATTACTTGCAATGACTTCATATCGTCCCGCTCCGAAAAATCACGCCCCTTAAGCACGGGGACCTGTATTGTGCGGAAATACTCCGGCGAGATCAGGGTGAGATTAGCGCCCGGATGCTGCGATTCCGGAACGGGGTGCTCAGGATCTTCGAAGCTGATCACGATACTGTCGCTCGTCATCGGAATGATCAGAGAACCGCCCGCGGCCTGCACTCCCGGCAAGCTGCGGACTCTGTCGAAGTATTCACGGTAGAACTGCGCGCGAGTATTTTTGTAGTGCGCGTCCGGCGTTTCGAAGAACAGGGTGGTGAGGTGGTCAGGATTGAATCCTTCGTTGGTATGGATGAGATGAGCAAAACTGGAAATAAGCAAACCCGCGCCAGCCGTGAGCACAAGCCCCAAAGCCACTTCTCCCACAATCAGCGATGCACGTAGCCAGTCGCGGCCAATGATTTCGCTTCTGCCGCCTTCTTTCAAAGTCGAGACCAGGTCGGTTTTCGAGGCGGCGATGGCGGGGACGATGCCGAAGATCAATCCCGCAGCCAGGGACACGAGCACTGCAAACGAAAGCACTCGCGGATCGACGCCCGCGTCCGTCGCTCGCGGCACGCTGTCGCCGATGAGGGTCAGTATGGCAGGAGTACAGATAAAAGCCAGAGCACAACCAGCGAGTCCACCGACGGCGCCGAGGACAAGGCTTTCCGCGAGCAACTGGCGCACAATCCGCTTTCTCCCCGCGCCTAATGCAGAACGCACGGCGATCTCACGCTGCCGTTCGCGCATCCGTGCCAGCAGCAGGTTTGCGATGTTGCCGCAGGCGATTAACAGAACCACCGCCACCGCACCCAGCACGACCAGAAGCGCAGTTCGCGTATCGCCAATGAGCGCCGCCATTTCCGTCTCGACGCGAGCCGAATCATGGCGTGTGTTTGTGTTGGGGTACTGTTTCGCGAGATTCGCCGCAATGACCCGCAATTCCTGGTCGGCTTGCTCGACCGTAGCGCCGGGCTTGAGTCGCCCAAACACACTCAGAAAATGGGAGCCGCGATTGCTCGTGTTGGGCTGAGGATCGGATGGATCATCGTCCACTGCAAGCGTAGTCCACACACTATTCCGGGGCTTATTCACCGGGAACCGGAAAGAGGATGGCATGACGCCAATTACGGTGTAGAGATTCCCGCTCAGGCGAACCCCGCGTCCAACGATCGCCTTGTCCGCGCCGAATTGCGACGCCCACAGAGCGTGGCTGATCAAAACTACGCGGGATCCCGCCTTCTCCTCGTCCGGCGCAAAGCCCCGTCCCAGTTCCGGGCGCACCCCGAGCGCGGGCAACAGATTCCACGACACGATCTCCGCATCCACCTGGACTGGCCGCTCCAGACCGGTAAGTGTGAATAGGTCGTCGTGATAGGAAACTAGATGTTCGAGGGTGTGATTCTGCGAGCGCCAGTCAAAGAAGTCCGGATAGCAGACGGCGCTCGGACCCGGATTGTGCGTATTTACCGATTGCGCTTCAATCAGACGGTTCGGCTGGTAGTAAGGCAGCGGGCGCAGCATCACGGCGTCGATCACGCTGAACACGGCAGTGTTCGCACCGATCCCGAGCGCCAATGTAATCACGGCAACAATGCTGAAGCCGAGACTCTTGCGTAGCTGGCGCAGAGCGTAGCGAAGGTCTTGCAGCATTCCAGTCATGATTCGTCTCCTCCTATTCGTGGCGTATTATTCGCACCGCAGCGCAACTACGGGATCGACCTGGGCAGCGCGCCGCGCGGGAACGTATGAAGCGACGAGTACTGAGATCGCAAGTACAGCCGAGACTGCGCTCAGGGTTGCCACATCCCAGGCCTGTACTCCAAAAAGCAGTCCACGCATCAGCATTGCAGCGCCGATTGAGCATAAGATTCCCGCCCCAATTCCGATTCCCGCCAACCAGCCGGCCTCTTTCATGATGAGTTGATAAACCGAGCCGCGCTGCGCGCCCAGAGCCATGCGAACGCCGATTTCCCGGGTTCGCTGCGTCACGGAATAGGCAATTACTCCATACAGACCAACCACGCCTAGCAGCAAGGCCAGTCCAGCAAAGCCCCCAACCAGCCAGGCCGAGGAACGGTGCATATACGCGGTCGGCGAATTGTTGATTCGGTCGGCCATGGTCGCTTCCTCCTGCGTGCCGATGCCCGGATCTATCTCGCGGACGCTAGCGACCAGAGTAGGAAGGAGCGACTGCTCAGCCTGCGACGTACGCACGACGAGAGAGAAATAGCCGTCGGGGCTTTGGTTGAACGGATAATAAACGGCGGGCCAGATCTCTGAATCCAGCGAGCCATCCTTAATGTCTTCCACAATGCCAATGACCTCTCTGATCGACTTGGGGGCGAGGTCAGTGTCGGCAATTTTTTTGCCGATCGGATCCTCGCTAGGGAAATATTTTTTCGCCAGCGCCTGATTGATGATGACCACGGGAGGCTTGGACCCATCTTCGGCATCAGTGAAGTAGCGGCCCCGTAAGAGCTTTGCGTGCAGGGTGGCAAAAAGAGATGAACTCACATCCCGTTGATTCACTTCGTTGTGCTCTCCGTTGTACGGCTGGCCGACAACTCTGATCCAGGTAGTGTTGCCATTAAAGCTTACGGGTAACACACTGGTGAGGCCCACGGATTGCACGCCCGGAAGGCTTTGTGTTCGGCTCACGATTTGCCGCCCAACGGCAACGACTTGCTCATCCTTTGCGTAGGCGGTATCGGACAACGCAACTGTCAGGGTGGCCAGATGGTCAGGCTGGAATCCGAGGTCCACGTGGAGCAAACGATAAAAACTCTTGCCTAGCAGTCCCGCTCCTACCAGCAGAACGACAGCAATCGCCAGCTCGACGACGACCAGGTTCGCGCCGAAACGGCGCCACAACGTCCCGGCATATCCGCGGCCACCTTCGGTCAGGCCTTCTCGCAGCTTCGTCAGCGGCAGCCGCAGAACGGGAGGAAGAGAGAACAGCGCGGCTGCAAACGCAGAGATCGCAACGGCAAAGATCAGGACATGAGAGTTCAGGCCGAGCCCGCTCAGGTACGGCATAGAGTTCATAAAGTCCTTGGAGATGAGGCTCAAGAGGACGTGCATCACTCCATCGGCCGCCACCAGCCCGAGCAAACATCCCGCAGCGATGAGCACAATTCCCTCGGTCATGAACTGGCGTATCAGGCGGCCACGCGACGCGCCCAGTGCCCCTCGCACAGCAATCTCACGCTTGCGGTTTTCTGAGCGAACCAGCAGCAAGCTCGATACATTCACGCAGGCGATGACGAGCAACAAGCCCGCACCGCCCAGCAGCATGAGCAGGATCGGACGAATGTCTGCAACAAATACTTCCGACAGCGGAAGCACACTAGCTCCCTGGTCACGATTGTCGGCGGGATACTGCAGTTCCAGCTGTCGAGCAATTGCCTTCATGTTGGCTCGAGCCATTTCAACCGAAACGCCATCCTTCAGCCGTCCAACTCCATTGAAGTTGTGACAGCTTCGCCGTAAGGCACAGGAGTCGGAGGCGTGAAGCGTCGTCCAGAACTCTGCACTGCCTCTCGGTGCGAATTGGAACTCGCGCGGCAGCACTCCGACGATCGTGTACGGAATGCCGCTCAGAGTCACGGTCTCGCCGATCACGTCTTTTCTTCCGCTGTAGCGTATCAGCCAGGTGGAGTAGCTCAGGATCACGGTTCGGGGCGCTGCAGGCAAATCCTCGCCAGCATAAAAATCACGTCCCAGCATGGGAGTAATCCCCAGCGTGTGAAAGAACCCGTCGCTCACGCGAACACCCGGCACCGGCTCGGTGCCAGCCGAAGTGCGCAGCAAGTAGCCGGTTCCGTTGTAGACGTCCATCGAACTGAAGACGTTGTTGAGTCGCTTCCAATCCAGATAGTCGGGATAAGAAAGGTTGGCGCGCGGAATCATCGCTACACTCTCCGTCACATCAACCAGCCGGCTGGGGTTTGCGAAAGGCAATGGCTTAACCAGTGCGGCGTCCACAAAGGCGAAGATGGCTACACTGGCAGAGATCCCCAGGGTCAGCACGAGCATAGCTGTAACGGCGAAGCCAGGGCTCTTGCGCAGCTGGCGCAGAGCATAGCGAAGATCTTGCAGCAGCCCGGTCATCATTGATCTCCTCTTACTCGTACCGCTTACTCGTACCTCAGCGCCACCAGAGGATCGACCTTGGTCGCGCGGTACGCTGGGATGATGCTGGCCCCCAAGGCAATCCCAGTGAGCAGGAATGCCACCGCAACGAAAGTTAACGGATCAGTTGGTTTCACGCCGTAAATGAGGCCGGACAATAAGCGCCCCAAGGCGAGAGCTCCGCCGGCTCCGATTGCGACTCCCAGCAGAGTAGGCTTCATGCCCTCGAACACAACCATACGCAAAACATCGCCCAGACGGGCGCCGAGGGCTAGGCGGATTCCGATTTCCCTCAGGCTGC
>Ga0193751_1001334_pt1 | contig 16009 bp, 27 predicted proteins | sample L1c2metaG_FD_143050 | JGI IMG/M metagenome (GOLD analysis project Ga0193751, IMG submission 143050) | Soil microbial communities from a riparian zone of the East river system, Colorado, United States - L1c2 | ecosystem: Environmental > Terrestrial > Soil > Riparian zone | place: USA: East River... | reverse complement strand
GTGTTAGTTGCAACGCTCGCACTATGCCGAATGCGCTTGGGGGAGTTCTGAGAGCAAGCACGATCAACCAGTCTAACTCTTGGACGATCCTCGACCCGGAACAGCGAAATACCACCGTTACTGTCGACAGTCGAACGCTCGGACGACGTTAAAGGGCCGGGAGGTGGCAGCCTAGTTCGTCTGCGATGAAAGAGGGCCCTCCTCTCTCGACGGGCACCGCCACTTCCGACCCAAGTCCGGTGCGAAACAAGCCGCGCCGACGCTCAAGTTTTCAGTCGTTTCATCCTTCGCGGAAACTGTGGCAGCATCATGACCTCCTTCTTGGAGGTTCGGACTCCAGCGCGAAATCGATTGAGCCAGGGGAGGATGGAATATGTAAAGCCCGAACCCTGTCTGAACGCTTGCGATGACTCCCGTTCCAGTCTTCCGCACACTCTGCGACGAATACGAAACCAGCTTCAAATGCGTTCCTCCTGGTAAGACCGGTCAGCGAGCCGTGTATCTCGGATCTCGGATCCCCTGAGGCGACGTAAACGTAAGCGCAGTAATCCCCGCGAATTGAGAGCAGTCGAATGATGTTGTTGTAGCTGTCACTGTAAATCGCACCTTCTCGTAAGTGCGCCTTCGGTTCACAGCTCTGGTTTGACGTAACCGCCATTGTGCGGGCATCCTCTGTAAATCGGTCGGAAAGAGCGAAAAAGTCGACAAAGCCAGGTTGTTTTTGCAGACTAGGGAGCACATCGTTCGTCACCTTGGTGCTGATTTGCACACCCTTGCCATCCTTTGCTTGACATTCCAGGACGCGAGCGAACATAGCCTTCTCCTTTGCTCCAGTGTCTGGCAGTCTGCGTCCCCATAAACATAAAAGTGACGCAGCCCACCAGACGCTTATGGCGCCCCCGGGGAGGGGGCAAGCGTGACAGACGGTGCTTCCAGAACGCGAGGTAAGAGAGCGCCTGGATTAACCTGATGTTCTTGAGACGAGTTCACGTCGGAAGATCGCAGTAGTCGACCGTTGCCCCGCTTCCTTTAACCCATCCAGCACCTTGCATGTCTTACTCCATCTCAGAGAATAGCTAAGCCATAGAAAAGGTTGGCCTGAAGATCTGGTGCCCTAATGTCGACTTTGTCGAAAGACAGACGATTCGACACTCTCAGGTTTCAGCTAAGGCAGGCTTTAAATGACCAAATCTTCGGTGCTGCCAGCCGAGGCCGGTCATTTCAGGGTCAGAGGGCAATTTTCAGAGTGACATGAGGATCGGTAGGCCCAGAAGGCTAACAAACCCCAGTGTTCCATCCGTGCTCCGCGTCAGGTGCATGGCCAAGCAACAGTTCCCGCACAGCCAAAAGTACTCGACTCCTGCGATGGGCGGGCCCACATCTTCTTCATAGCAAGAAGATATTCCCCACTGTGAAGATAACGGAAAAGCGCGCTGCAGGTCGGATCGGCACAGGTGGTTATCATGGCCCTCACCTCCCTTTTCGGAAACACAGCTACCCTATGCAAGCCTGCGAGAGGCAGATTTACAGTTACGGGATACAACCGCCTCGTGCAGAGGCGGTTACCAATTCTGTAATTCAATTGGACGCATGAGCAAACAACACGCGCGTCGGCTAGTGAAACGAGCTGAACCGTCGGCATCCAAAGTATGCCAATTGAGGTCGAGTCCGGGTGGCTACTGGGTCTCGCAAATCGTCTTCCGCTTGGCGCGGACTTGTAAGTGATAGGAACTACGAGGTTAACCTGTGGCAGTTGCACGCCAATTGTGTCGAACAAGTGTCGACCCGATTCCGTCGATTCGACACTTCGACACGGAATGCCGTTGTCGATATGCCACCACAAATCGACAAATGTACAACTTCTCGGACATCGTTAAAGGTAACGGTTATTTTTCGGAATTATCGGGAGCTATGTTCAGCCTTTTCATTCTCGAGTAGAAGGTCGTGCGTTTCATTCCCAGTCTCCTGGCTGCACCCGAAGCACCACCGATCACTCCGCTCGCCTCTTTCAGAGCTTGAAGGATAAGCTCGCGTTCGGCGGCTTCAGACATCTTGCCAGAAGCTATGTTTGCGCGACCTGTTAATTCACTAACTGGAACTCTCAAGACTGGCGAATCCGTAAGAATTACGCATCGCTGAACGAAATTCTGCAATTCCCTGATGTTTCCCGGCCAGTTCCAATTCACAAGTGCATTCATCGCTTCGGCAGGGATGGTCTCTATCGGCTTCTTCCACTCTTTTGCGTATCTAGACACGAAACGACGCACAAGCGCGGGAATGTCACTCTTTCTGGCACGCAGAGGTGGAACGTAAATCGGGAAGACGTTTAGTCGATAAAATAGGTCCTGGCGGAAGCGCCCTTCAGCCATACTTTGATGCAAGTCGTGATTGGTGGCGGCGATCAGACGCACGTCGACTTTCACAGTGCGGGTACTGCCAAGGCGTTCGAATTCCTTATCTTGCAGTACGCGCAGCAGCTTTGGCTGAATTGTAGTCGGAAGGTCTCCCACTTCATCTAATAGCAGGGTTCCTTTGTCGGCTAGTTCCAAGCGACCCGTGTATCTATTGATCGCTCCGGTGAAGGCCCCCTTTTCGTGCCCGAACATCTCGCTTTCCAACAACTCCGTCGGAATCGCCGTACAGTTGACGCTAATAAAATTGCTGCCAGCCCGTGGGCTGAGTCGATGAACAGCACGTGCAACTAACTCTTTACCGGTACCTGTTTCGCCTAGGAGCAGCACCGTCGCGTCGGTGGCAGCCACCGTTCGTACCTGTCTTAGCACTTCCCTCAGAGGAGCGCTATCCCCCACGATTTCTTGGAAAGCGTCGTCCCGACTCGGCTCATCCCTCAGATCGAAATCCCTGGGTCCGTGATCGGGCCCCGGTGTTACGACCGAGGGGGTTTGGAAGCAATCTGTCGGCGGCATGCGCCCATCGGATGAAAGTGTAGTATCCAGGAGCTGAGCGATCATTGCAGCCGCGCGGCGCAAGAACTCAAGCATTTCTTTTGTCTTGGGAACGACGTGCAAACTGCCAAATCCTACAGCTCCTAGCCTCTGGCGAGTTGTGGTCAAGGGAAGGACATAATAGGTACGAACACCGATTTTGCGAAGTGGATCTAGGAAAACCAACTTGGGTTCGGCGTCCAAATCTTGGACGAGTACCGATCGTTGATTCTTCCAGGACCATCCGCTTGCACAAGTGTGAACGGGAAAAGATTCACATGTCCTTTGCGCGCCACCCGCGTTCCAAATGTTCAGACGGATGCTTTCCGTATTTGAGTCGTAAAGACCCAATGTGACAACGTCAAAATTCAAGGAATGCCGCAAGCGAAGTGCCAGTGCGGGGAAAAGAGTATCTATCGTAGTGTGGCTGATTACTAGTTGTGCCAGATCGAGCAAATTGCGATACTGCCCCGATGTCAGATCGGGGAAGTGAACGGAATCAAACGTTAATCCTTCTGCCTGCACTTTGTTCTCTGAAATGCTCGGGCCGAACTTTTCAGATCCGGCTTGCCGAATTTAACTCCCGCGTGACCAACCCAATCACCCAGTGAGTGCATCATAGGGTCGTTGAATTATCTCACTTGATCGGCCTTGACAATTTGGGTCTCGTGGGGGTATTACCAAGTTAGTTAAATGTAAAGGGAATTCTGATCTGATCGCAAGCGCTTCGAGGGGGTCGCTCGTGATGCCACATCGGTTATTGGGAGGCTTCAGTGCAGCTGCCTCGACCGGAAGGCGAAACGTCCCGTCTCGAGAGTCTTACTGACCTTCGAATTCTGGACACATCTCCCGAGCCAGTATTTGATGACATTGTTCGCCTAGCCGCTCTTATCTGCGACACTGCTATCGCCGTCATCGATTTTGTCGATGAGCAAAGAGTGTGGTTCAAGGCGAAAATCGGATTGGAATTGGATGATATACCCCGGGACCGATCGTTTTCTGCACATGCGATCTTGCAATCGGACGTCCTGATCGTCCCTGATCCACTCTCTGACGAAAGATTCACAAGCAACTTCTTGGTGACAGAGATCGGGATCAGATTTTACGCAGGGATACCGTTAGCTGCGGTCAAGGGCCACGCTGTAGGTACACTAGCCGCAATGGACCGGATACCCCACCTTCTCACTGCGGAGCAGATAGATTCTCTAAAGATACTTGCTCGACGCATTGTGCATGAGTTGGAACTACGCCGGACAAGAGAGGTTCGATCACCGCAACAGAGACTTCACCTCGCGCCAAGTCGGCAGCCTTCTGGCAGCATCCTGTTGGTCGAGGACAACGACAACCTCCGAAACCTTCTGCAAAGGACGCTCGAAGGGGGTGGGTTTTCCGTCCTTTCGGCCTCCGATGGTGCAGAGGCACTCCGCTTGTGCCAGCAGCACGATGGCGCAATAAGCCTTACGGTGAGTGATATCGTCATGCCCCAGCTCAACGGCCTTCAGATGACGGAGCAAATTCGTGCGGCTCGGCCCAAGATGAAGTTCTTGTTTATCACTGGCTTTGCTGACGAATTCCCTGAGTTGCGTGAACTGATCAAGAACGGAGCAGACGTTCTGGAAAAACCATTCCTTCCTTCGGAGCTCATGGGCAAAGTAGAAAAAATGCTGAACCAGGAGAACCGCGCCACTGGCACGGAAGGATGACGCGAATGAACACCTTCGAACACAAACGGCAGCCCATATAAATAGGCACGCTGCCTCAGTGCATTCGCGGAGAAATCCTGGCCCGCTGCGGTTCCGTCACCTATCAAATTGCTTAGTCGTCCGGCTTTGGTCGTCAACGTAGCTGAGGATCGATTGCTCCAATTGTGAATCGACTTCATCCGCCATAGTCATGACGTCCAGCAATACTGAACCGAAGTCCACGCTGCGCAAATTCCTTTGCAAAGTGCTCCGCCCAGGCGCTCGCCAAAGAATTACGCCCAGACTTGCGCTCCAACTGGCCAAAAACACGTTTGATCTCGACTGATCCGAACTGACCAGACTGTTCCGAACTCCACCGGCTATGCTCTCGACATGCCAACCAAAACTAATATGGCTAAAGGTGAATCGTCAACTCGAGAACGTGAGCTGGCCGAGAATCGCAAGAAGGCTCTTTGGAACATGATTAAATCACGCGGCATGGCTGATGAGCAGATACTGGGACACCGGTTCCGAATAGGCTGGAACCCCAAGACGACACAGTTCACTCCGGCAGAATTGGCCAAGGTCCGAGCATCATTGAAGCGAACGGCTGACTACGAAGAGCGATTGCGTCAGGCATCTTAGGCCGGGCGAACGGATTGAAGTTACAGTGTCGTCCCAGAGACAGAGCACCAACGCACATTTCGGCCACTACCCTCAATCCCTACCGATTCACTAAGCCGCCAGCAAGCACGACACTTTTGATGAATCGCTGACAGGTCATCAGTGGGGTTCCTCAGCTCGATTGAGAAGAAACTAGCTCTGACCGTGCATGGGCCAGAGAGGTAAACTGCTCTCCTGCAAACGAGCCACTCAGCAGAGAGGCCCCGCCGTGGGGCCTCACTTTAATCTCCGCGTAGAGACAGAGGAACGAGATCGTCTTCCGCAGCGCTAGAAACCATGCCACTCGTGCGGCTCCAAACGATTCCTTACACATGCCGATCGTGTGTAGTTCCATGGGACACCTCCTCTGTTCACCGTTATATCCCGGCTGCTGTTCGGGCTAAAGCGGCGGACCATCCCATTAGTTATTCCGGGGCCATAAGTCGACTTCGAGGAAGTTGAACCTCGCGGCATCCAGAATTTGGAGACGTCGTCTCAGGCGTGTTCAGTCCCGTGCTCGCGAAACACTCGAAGTCTTTTCGCTCGTCGATGCGATCTCGGTTGGTGTTGACCGAATGCAGCGGAACTTCGAGCCGATGCGGAAGCAAGTGGAGACCTGGCAGAGAAGTGAATTGACGGATGTCACCGCCAAGGTAGTCATCTATGAGGCGTTCGTTGAGGGTAGGCTCGAAGTGCCCAAACACCTTGCTCGCAGCGTGCATCACCTCTACTTCGAGCCGAAGATCGAGTCTGGCGTTCGTGGGGGGAATGAGCGGGCGACCATCCTTGAGAAGCTCACGGCCCTCGAACAAACGCAGGGTTCCTCGTCATACGCTCAGCGCTACTCGGAGTTTATCGCGGCGGCGGCCAATCACATGACATTGATCGCCCCGTTCATCCCTGCCCTGACCGAGCTGTTGCACAAAGTATTGTGAACCCGGATTGGAACGGTCGGCCATCGAGCGCTCCCAAGATCTGTGCGATGATTTCAGTCGGGCCGGATGATGGACTTCCACAACCCGGACCATCAAATTGCCATCAAGGCGGAAACCGTTCCGCCTGGCTCGTGAAAACTTCGGTGACCCTGTGCACAGGGCACGACCATAGCTATCCTGAAGCGGTGGACCGCCCGCCCATCTCAGTCTGTGCCTCGCTAGCCTTCACCGCTCTAATGCTGGCCGGCGCCATCTACGTTCTAGCTTTCTATCTCAGGTAGTGACGGGGAAGTACGTCTCGTAACGACAACCTACAGGGGATGTTCTTTTACACCGCCCGGTCCGGGCACTACAATCACAGAGTGTCCGAGACGACTGTCGTCCGTCGCAGCTTTTAGCGGGAGTTTCGTGCCATGGAAAAGCGTCTGCGATTCATCAGTGAACTGGGCAGACAGATTCTCTTTGTCGACTTTTCAAACTGCTCGGCTGGTGAAGTTGAAGAGATTGCCCGAATGGTTCCTGACTTCCTGACCGGTCAGCCTCTCCGTTCCGTTCTGTTGCTAGTCGATTTCACGGGAGCGTCTTTTGATGCGGAGGCCATTCGGGTAATGAAGGAAAGCGCAGTGTTCGACAAGCCCTATATCAAGAAATCGGCGTGGATAGGTGCAAGCAACTTCCCGAGAGAGTTCCACGAGCAAATAAGTGGTTTCTCTGGACGCGAACTGCCGGCTTTCAGGACCCGCCAAGAGGCATTGACGTGGCTAGTTGTAGACTGATGCCTACGTAATCTGCCAAGGCGTCAATATCCTCTTCGGTGTGGGCATCCCCAAACAAATCCATTTTCGCGTTGAAGTCCCCGCGAGTTTGCTGTTCCAAAAACCCGTCGGATGTGAGGCCGGTAAACGGGTTGACCTGAAGGGACGAAAAACTTGCTTTCCGATGTTCCGAAAATAACTGTTTTAGGAACTGAGCGCGTCTCAGGGTGCCCGGAATTTGGGTAGTGTCCCAATAGTGCGTTGAAAACTTGGTGGCGGACTCGAACCCTTTAGGACCTGTAATTGGTCTGTTTTGACCAGCTTTTTGAAATCGCCACGTGCAACGCTGCCGTGAGAGCATGGCATGACCATAGGAGCAACCCGTGATGAAATTGAAAAAGGCAATGAGCGTAGCGGACATACTGGAGCGGGAACTCGAACCCACCATCAAAGAATGGCTGCGGCGGGTGAATCTGGTTCCAGAACTGACCGACGTCCCACTTAGCGATGCGGATCGCACGGGCCATCTGCCCAAACTGTGCTACGACCTGATTTCCCGCCTGCGCCTTGCTAAGGATGCCCATCCGCCCGTCTCCGCTGCCGCTGCCGCGCACGGACAACTACGGCGTGCGCAGGGCTACTCTGCTTCCATGCTCATTGAGGAGTCGCGGGTGTTCCAGGTCGCCACATTCAGCGCATTACATCTCCATCAGAGCGAACTCGATCAGAACCAGGTGCTTTTAGACGTAATGGTCATCGCGGACGAGGTTGATGCACAACTCATGGAAACCGTGCGCAGCTTGATGGGAGGGAAAGTAGCTGAGGCCGCAGCCTAGCGCACTGTTAGGACACCATCGTCACAGGATCCCCAGCCTGGCGACCCCGACCGCTACTCTGAAGGCTTGGATGGAATCCGCGCTCAGTTGAGGCGGTCTTGCTTTTCGGCTAGGGGACGATCAATTTCACCGACAAGCTCAGTCAGTTTTTCCGGGTCTTGCTCATCAGCAGCAAGTGCCGCCAGCTCCATCCATCTTTGTCGCTTATTTTGCGCGGCGCGAGTATATACCCCTGTTAGTCTTTCGCGATCCCTCGGCGGTCTCGATGCGGCTCGGTGTCCGGTTGGCCGGTGCTAAGCTCGCACTTCTCCCCTGGAGCAGCACCACAAGTCGGACAATGGACAGCGAGTGCCTGTTTTTAGGCTGAGTTCTGTTTTCATGTCGGAGAGATAATGCCCCAAAACCAGTACGGGGTAATGTTCAATATCGAACAGTTATGGCAATTTACTTGTCATTCGTTCCAAGAGTCCATTTTAAACACACCACTACCGGAAATCGGGTATTCTTTTCGTTCGCATCCGGCGAAATGAGGGATAGGCATGAGTCTGGAGTCCATCACACAACTAGTCAAGGAAGAGATCTCAAAGCTGAATCAGGTGCTCCGTTTGCTCAAAGGTACAGGAGTGAAGCAGCCGAAAGCACCACGGCGCAAACTATCAGCCGCAGGCAGGAAAAGGATTGTTGCTGCTCAGCGGGCACGCTGGGCGAAGATCAGAGCAGCAAAGAAATAGACATGGAGAGGAACATGTCTTCAGGCTCACAAGACGCGGCTTGGGTAGAAAATGCTGCGGCGGTCGGAGCGTCGAGGAGTGTGTGCCAGTTGTTGGTGAAATCGCGATTTTGCGCCAGCGAGCGAATCAGCTTTCTTCTTTCATAGTGCTGCTGTGAAGGGAATTGACGGGCGTTCTCGTTCTATGAGGTACAAGCCAACTTGGGTTGGATTCACAGCCCGTGCTCCCTCGGCGATGTGCTTTGCGTCCAACTGGGTAGTGATTCACGGCAAGTTGGGGGCCAGAGCTAGGCAACATCCTAGCTCTGGCCGTCCACCTCGATGGGTCTTAATGGTTTACGCGCTTTGGAGCAAGGGTATGTATCGGGAGCACTTCCGACGGAAGGGCGAGAACAATTGCCCACACCTTCTTCTCCCCTAAAGGAGACTCAATGCGCTCACTTCGCCAATTGCTCTACAGCCTTGCTCTGGTTCTGGTTCTCCTGTCTCAGCCTGCCATCTCCCAGAGTCAATCCTCACAACCCGCGTCCTCCTCGGCAGCAAGCAACCACGCAAAGCCTACTCAGGCCAAACCAAAATGCACTGACAATGGCACATACGTGAATAGTAAGGGGCAGACGGTTCCTCGGCCAGAGAACTGTTCGGGGCCACCTCAGGGCGCGACAGCTCAATGCCGTGACGGGAGCTACAGTTTCAGCAGGAGCAGGCGCGGGACATGCTCGCATCACGGCGGCGTCGCGAAGTGGCTATGAGCTGTGCGGACAGCGTTTTTTTCTAAATTTTTTTCTGCACGCGGGCGGGCACGTTTACATCGGCACCCGCCCGTGGCACTCCCCTAGACAATTGGCGGACAATTGGAAGTGCCACGAAATGTTGTGTCGTAACTTGAAAATAAAATGCGTCAGGATGCGCTATAAACGATCTTCACGGGTCGGGTAGACATTTTCTATCCCCCAATTTCAGTCTGTTCTTGAAGAAAACGACTTTTTCAACAGCCACGCCTGATTACGCCAACAATCAATCCCTACCTTCACACGTGATCGCAACGCGATGAAACGTGCCGCGCACAAACAAAATTAGACCGCAACGCAAAGCGGGTGCGGTCACTTTGTTAAGCCATGATGGTCGAAGCTGATGACACGAATGATCTTCAATGCTCCATCTTTGTTTTGCCAGAGTTGAATGAACTTCGCCTCGCCGACAGGCTCGGTGTTCTCGTGTCCCGGATGGTGGAAACGGTGAACACCGATCTCCACCGCGCCATAGTTGGCAATGGGGTATACCTCAAGTGTCCCCGGAACCAGTTCTCTGGTCACTTTGACGCAGATGTTGTTCTTGATGCCCTCCACGAGAGCTTGCCGTCCGCTGCTCAAGCCGCTCTTATCGTGATAGAACTCCAAGTCGTCTGCCAACAGCGATCCGAATTTCTCCAGATCGCAATGGTTGTAGGCGTCGAAAAGTTGCGTATCCAACGACTGGATCGTTTGAAACAGTGGGTCGGGTGCAGGCGCAGTCTGTGCGTGGATGTGAGCAAGCGGTGCAGCCAGCAGAGCGGTAAAAAGGAGCGCTTGCAGCGGAGCAAAGGTCTGCAGGCATTTGCGGCGCCGGCGGCAGCTCATTCTCACTTTCAACTGTCGCGTGTCTCATGTTGTTCCTAAGAAATGCTCTGATTTGTCCTAGGTTCCACATTGATCGAGATGCGATCACGCCCTAACGAATCACTACCTGATGGGCCTCACTGAGTCCCCATTTGACAATCTGCCTGATCACCGGAATTAGGCTCTTCCCGAGTTTCGTCAGGCTATATTCGACCTTGGGAGGGACGACAGGATATTGCTTGCGATTGATCAGTCCGCGCGCATTCAGCTCTTTGAGTTCGCGGCTCACCACCCTTGGCGTGACGGGCGTTCCGCGGGCTGCCACAATAGCGGACCTGCGCAACTCGCCGTAGCGCCTGGGGCCTTCCTTGAGTTCCCAAAGAATCCTCATCTTGTATTTGCCGCCCGCCGCCTGGCTGAATGCGATCAGCGGGCAAAGCCTGTTTCCCTGCTCCTTCGGTTTCGTCATTTCAAAAGCCTCTTCACCGCCATTATGCCAGATTCAGTTATAGGAGCAAACACGTCTATAGTATCCTTTTTGTCAGTACTTGAAATATAGCACTGCACGCGCTATCGTGAGCACGGAAGAAAGGAGAGTCACATGAAGAACGACCCTTTGGTATCCGGCGAGGCTTACTTGAAAGCGTGGGACAGCAAGGACCTTGAAGGAATTGCGAAATACTTACATCCCGAGGTTCACTTCATCGGGCCGATGACTGAAATGACCGGCAAAGAGAAGGTTCTGCAATCGGCCAAGCGGCTGTTTGGGCTGCTGGAGACGTTGGAGGTTCGCTCGAAATTCGCTTCTGGCGATCACGCGATCTTCACCTACGACTTCGTCTGCGCCGATCCAATCGGCGTGTGCCGCACGGCGGAACTCATGACCTTCAAAGATGGCTTGATCAGCAGGATTGAGCTCTTCTTCGACGCCCGGCCCTTTGAGAAGCTCATGCAGTCTTCTCAAAAGCCAGTGTCGCAGTCGGCCTAGGATGCACCAATGCGCGACAATCGGCCCGCTGTGAAGTCAAAAATTCCGAAGGAGATCACACCCATGGTCACACGCACTCCGAGGTTCCTTCTCGCTTTAGCCTCATTGCTTTCGGCTGTGGGTGGAGCGCTCCATGCCGACGCCTTTAGAAAGGCCCTGACGGCCATTGCCGCATCCAATTTGCCCCGTTTTTATGGAGGCAGCTCCAAAGGGCTCTGGCTTGCCGACTCCGCCACTCTCTTCATTCTCGCGGCAGTATTCGGCCTGATTGCAGCACGGCCGTCCAGCGCGACAAAGCCAGTGGTGGTGCTCGTCGCCCTCATACCCGCAGCCACGGCTGTTCTGCTTTACACATTTCTCGGCAATTTCTTCGCCGGACATCTTCTGCTGGCGATCGCGGCTCTTGCATTTTTCGGCGCAATGCAGTTACCGGGCTCTGCCGTCACCAGCACACCTTATTAAGCTACCACAGCGATCCGGGCTTTGATCTGAGCTGTACGAAACGCGGAATACTCAACAGTTCGGGAGCAATTGTGGCCATTGTTTCAGGCATGATAGCCCGCAGCATTTCCCTGGTGCGCTTCGGATTTGACAGCATCATCGAGGTCACGTCCGCATCGGGTGGAGGCTGAGCCTGACCACAAACAATCGTTACGGCTCGAATCCACGATTCGGAAACATACGTGACCTACCTCCCCATCTTCTCTAAAGGGCTTCGTGCTCGGACCACTCTCTGACTCTTCACCCTCATAATCCAAATATTTCCCATGCGCCTTCTTCGCCGCTCGCTTATCCACTCCCAAGTAGAAGTTGGAGGTGGGTCGTGGCCCAGGATCTCCTTGATAGTTCGGCGCTGGGCTTCGATCTATCTGAGTCGGTACCTTAGGATCGCGGCCGTGCAGAGCATCCGGCGGGGACTCTGACCGAGCCCGCGCAAGGAGAGATGAGCCCGGCAATGTCTGAGGCGGTGGCGAAAAAAATGGAACGAAGAAAATGGGGCAAGTCCTTCCAACGCCGACTGGCATCGGGGCTTTCTTCTCTGAATGGTATTTAGTCCCCGAAGCAGCGTTCGCCCTGATGCCCCTCCCGCTTGTGATCCAGTATCGCCTCAAGGCAGGAAAACTCTCGATCTGTCCATCCCGAAGAATCTATGTCCAGGCTTCCCGCCCTGGCCTGAATAAAATCCCATTCCAGTTGGTCCAACTCTTCGCAAACCATAAAGCTAACTCCTACGTTGATCGCGCTTTTAATGCCGAGAGAAAAGCAAACTAGGACACTCCCGGATTTTGGTAGCTGCTTCGTAAAGCGTGCAAAGCGTACATCACGTCGTCCAGAGCCTCTGTCTCCTCGCCGTTATCGCCCGCTGCCTGAAACAATTCCCGCGCCCGCAGCACAACCGCCCTCTCGGCCTCTGCAATGCGCTCCGGTAGTTTTGCTCTCATCAATCTCAGAGAGTGCAGCTCTGTACAGCTGCCTCCAATATCTGCTGTCCGGAGACTTGGAAATACCGGTACTCATAATGCGTCTCCTCGTTTTCGCATGCTGGCGAAATGCTGTGGTTTCAAGACCAGAAATGCCCCGGCTGGTCGCGTACGATGATGCCTGACGTGTACCGCCACCTTGCCCCAACACTGGGGCAGAAAGGGTTTTCCTTTATAAGGCCGACAATCGCGTACAGGATCAGAAGCGCGAATACTATCCGAATGACGATACACTTTGGTCCGTCGAATCTTTTCACCATAGGTACACCGCTGGAAACGATTTCCCACACTCCAGGCAAAATTCTGTCGAGCGTGACGTGATCAACCCGCAAGACGGGCACATTCTTTGTGACCCGAAACCAGCGATCTGAGGCTTCAGCCTAATACAGCGCGCCGATGCCTTGAAGTTCCTTAATGGAAGAGTGACGAAGGTCGGCAGTGTACGAAAACGAGGACAGAACGGACGGAAAACGGGTTCCATGATGAAACCTCATTTCTATCGGTTGCGCAGGGAACCGTCGCGGAAGGCGTGAACGTCTAGAGAGCGCCGCAGTGATGCGTAAGGGACCTCTTTAAGTCTAGGCTCCCGCGCGGCAAGAAAGCAATGAAATTCGGGTAGTGGTGCAGTTTGAAATCCACAAGGGCTGGTAATCGGCATCGGCCTGTGGAAAACTGAGGGCATGAAAAAGCCCAGCCTTGTGATTATTAAATGGCAGGGTAGGAATCCGGTTGTGGGAACGTGCTCCTCCTGCCCGCAGACGAGATTCAGTACTGAAGGCAAGTTCGGCAAGCCTTCCGAACACGAGCGCGAATTAAGGCACCTGTTCGACCAACACTTCCGCACGGTCCACATGCGCGAGGACGCCAGCCAAGCCGCGACCCGGATCGTGAAAGAAGCTACCGAGAATCACTGAAACATCGGCGGACGTAGGTTTGCTCCGCGTGGTGGGACTCTAACCCCTGCGCCGCCCTTTAGACCGCCAGCAGGCCCTGGCCACCGAGCTTACCTCGGACGCGGTCGAAGACGCATTCGGCATGGACGTGGACTACGCCCAGCTACAGAAGATTTAAGGAGCACCCAGAGAGAATGAAACCCGCTATTCGCCAGCGGTCTGCATCGGCTGTGATATGAAAATCGTGAGCGGGAATCCCGATCCCGATCACGTCAGCACAAGCTATGTTGAGCGTCAGAATCTTACGATGAGGATGTCGATGCGCCGCTTCACACGTCTGACGAATGGATTCTCGAAGAAAAATGAGACTCTCGCTGCGATGTTCGCCATTCACTTCATGCACTACAATTTGGCGAGAATACACAAGTCGCTGAGAATCACGCCCGCGATGGCCGCTGGCTTATCCGATCACGTTTGGTCACTTGAGGAAATCGTGCTTCTGGCAAATTGAGACACTACCAGAAATCAGTGCCGGTTGACAATCGCAGTGCAGAAGGCTAGGGTCGTACTTGAGCGTGTGGTCTTCCCGCTCTTTCAGGTCTCCTGAACTAAGTCAGCCCATCTGAAGTTCTCCCTCTTAGATTACCTAACCAAACGATGGAGGTTGATCATGTTTGCTCGCAATGTCTCTCTACGCCTGAAACCAAACACTCTGAGCGAGTTCACGCGGATTTTCGAAAAAGAAGTCATTCCCATGCTGCGGAAGCAGAGTGGGTTCCGGGATGAAATCGCATTTGCTGTCCCGGGAGGGCTGGATGTGGTCGCAATCAGTCTCTGGGATACCAAGGACTACGCGGAAGCCTATAACACTTCAGGCTACCCCGAAGTGCTCAAGATCCTGGATAAAGTATTAGACGGCACTCCCAGGGTGCAAGTCTCGGATGTGATTAGCTCGACTATTCACAAACCCGCCGCCGTGGCCGCCTGAGACGGTGCCTCGTCAATCGCCCGGGGTGGCTACCTGCGCCACCCGTTTTTTGCTCGCAAGATACGTTCACTCGGGAGAGCCGATGACGCCAAAAGTTCAAGTCGGCGCTATTCTGATCGAGGAGTGGTCTCCTTGTTCGTCAGCGGCGCTGCCGTGAGAACAATCTTCCTTCCCGAACGTTGACAGCGATGCCGGGCGAAGTATTCACAACAGATATTGCTTCGGTAACATTGGCATAGCACTCAGTCGGGGAACATATGACGCTATTCGTCCTACGGCTACGAAACGGTAATTGCGTTGTGGTTGCTGCGGGAGACGACGCAGCCGCACGGCAGCGAGCAAAGGATTTGAGGGCCGATGTGGAGATTGCTACTGTGAGAGAACTGGAGTCGTTCGCGGCTCAGTTCTTGTTGAACGACGACGGTGAATTGAAGAGCATTCTCCTCGATGAACAAACGCTCGCTGATTTGCGCGCTCACGAGTATCCAATCCTTAACTCCGCACGCACTCAATCGTATGCCGATTTCAATTCGTCTGAGACCGACAGCCAGGCTGAACATGTGCTCTACGATGCTCTCGCACAAAAGCATATCGACGCATGGGATGACCGCGACAAGCGCCTGGTTTCTTACGCCGTCCAGCAGGAGCGCGACAGGCTAGCGAAGTAAGAGATAAACCACCGGGTTGGGCCTCAGCAACACGGTGGTGACTCGCCGCACTTAGCCTCCGACTACAGGCGTCGCAAGCGTGAATTGGCATGCGCCGAAAGGCAACAGTTTCGGCATGTTCAGTTCGGGCACGGGCGTATACTCAGGTTTCTTGATCACGAAGACCCATCGTTGCGGCTAGACCACAACCCTGCGCCTTCGCGCTTAAGCTGCCTTCCGGCGAACCGGGCAAGGAAGGGGCATTTATATCTTGCTTCTCTACGCTTAAAGAAACTCATGCGCTCAACCCAACGCCCTACAAAAGCAGCGATCATGCGTTCTGATCGTATACACGAGGCTCTGGTCAATATCCAGAATCGCTTCATGTTGTGCCGACTAGTCTCAGTGGCAACACGGAAATACCATGACCCTGATAGGCGGGTTCAAGACGTCATCAACGATGTAATTGGGTGGTTCGCCGATGCAGAATTCGCGATGCAGCAATTGAGAATTCTTGCGGACATTGAGACGAAACTCCCCGCCGTATAGCCGTATCGGCGAAAATCAGAGGGGTGCGGAAGGTTCCAGTCATTGTCAAAGTGTCAAAGCACCTTTTGCTCCATGCGGGAAGGCGCTGAAAGGGATTCGGCTTGGCTCTTGACGACGTTAAGAAACTCATGGATGCCGGAAAGGAAAAGGGGTATCTCGCCCTCTACGAGGTGAATGACGATTCCCAATGATGTCCGTTCCCCGGAGGATCTGGACGACGTGCTTGCCACCATCGGCACGCTTGGCATTGACGTGCTTGAGCGCCAGCCCAAGCTACCTTCCTCGGTCCTGAAAAGAAAATTTGAGGAGGAAGTGGAGC
>Ga0193751_1001333_pt1 | contig 16013 bp, 14 predicted proteins | sample L1c2metaG_FD_143050 | JGI IMG/M metagenome (GOLD analysis project Ga0193751, IMG submission 143050) | Soil microbial communities from a riparian zone of the East river system, Colorado, United States - L1c2 | ecosystem: Environmental > Terrestrial > Soil > Riparian zone | place: USA: East River... | reverse complement strand
CACGACGACCGAAGCGGGCGTGCCGGCCGGGACTCCAGCTGATACGACCGTCATCCATAAGACCGGAGCCCTCGACGTGGTCGAGAACGACGCGGCGCTAGTGACCTCAGGACCAGACGGTGATTACGTGATCGTGGTCATGACCGACGGCCTTGGAGGCGCGGCCGGATGGCAACTGATCGCCACCATCTCGGCCGCCGTCTGGCTCACGGAATCGTCGCGATCGCAATGACGCGATCAGTCGGACTTCTTAGCTCGAGCCACCTCATGCTGGCACCAGGCATAGAGCGCGTCATATAGAGGGCTCTCCAAAGCGATCTTGCGATGGTCCTCTTCGCCGTGGACCATGGCAAAACCATGGGCGATCGCCTTGAGGCCGGCGGCCTCCGGGGTGATGTCGACGTCGGCCGAGACGTCCGCTCCATGCACGATCAAAGCGAGCCGCTCGAGCGCAGGCTCCTCGAGTCCGTACTTGAGCAAGATCGACTCAAAGCTGCAGCGGCCGTCTACATGGCCCATCTCGACTCCGCCGACGTCATAAGGATGCGCACCCTCTCGCTCGGCGACGGCCAGCACCTCGGCTGCGGGCACATAGAGAAACTCGGCGTCGGGATCGATGAAGCGCTTGATCAACCAGGGGCATGCGATTCGGTCGACGCTGGCGTTTTTGCGGGTCACCCACTTCATTTGGCTATTTTCGTTTACCTCTTGTCGTCGAAATGTCGGCAACCTAGAATCTCCGCCCAGTGGCGATCCTGCTCGCGGTCATGCCCCTGGCGATCGAGGTGGCCTTCGTCCTCCTCTCGGTCGCAATGCTTGCTGACTGGCTCGGCCATCGGGAGCGCCGGCGGGGCTATCTCGCACTCGCGTTCGGGTCTCTCACCTTACTTGTTCTTGTTGCTCCCAGCCTGTCGCAAGACGGAACGTACGGACCTTTCCTTACCGACGCCGGAGTCCTGCTGTTCCTGTTCTCAGGTTGGGCGCTGCTCATGTTCCGCGACTCGTTCATCCCCCTCGGGTCGAGGACGCGCGTGTGGGTGGCCGTGGTGCTTTTGTTGGTCGCGGCCCTGACCGTTGTAGCGCGGCTTCCGGCGGATGCAACGCAGCCCCATGGCGCGCTTCAAACCATCGCCCTCGCTGCGATCCTGACCACGTGGGGTCTATGCGTTGCGGAGCCGATCGTCACCTTTTGGTCCGCCTCGCGCGGTCGGCCCGCGGTGGAGGGGGCGCGCATGCGAGCGCTCAGTCTCGGCTACGCGGGCATTGTCGCCGTGATCATGTTTGGAACTCTCGGCGGCGCATTGGTTCAAAACGATGAGGCGCAGCTGGCCCTCGACCTCGTCGCACTCGCCATCGTGCCGATGCTGTTTTTCAGCTTCTACCCGCCGACGTGGTTGCGCCGCATGTGGAGTCAACCCGAGGAAGAGGAGCTGCGGCAGGGGCTGCACAGCCTGCTCGCTTTCAGCCCGGATCGCGCCACGCAGGCACAGCGCGCACTGGAGTGGGGCACGCGCCTCGTCGGCGGCGCGGGCGCCCTCATCGTCGACTCCGACTCCTCCATCCTGGCCTCGCGCGGACTCAGCGAGACGCGCGCGATGGAAGTCGCCGCCGCGGCCGCCGCCAACGCGGCGGGCGGCGAAGTTCGCTCTCCCCGGCGCGGGCCTACGACACTCGTCATCCCGCTCGACTTTCAGCAGGGCCCGGGCGCCATGGTGATCGTGGCCGGTCCGTTCACTCCGATGTTCGGCGATGACGAGGTCACGCGGCTGCGCCAGTATGCAAGCAGCATCGCGGCCGCACTCGACCGTGTGACATTGACCGCGCGCATCCATGACCTCGAGCAGGCCAAGACCGAATTCATGAACATCGCTTCGCACGAGCTGCGCGGTCCGATGACGGTGATCAAGGGCTACCTCACGATGTTGGAAGGCGGCTCACTCGGCATGTTGGCGCCCAAAGCGATGTCCGTGATTCCGCTGCTCATCGCCAAAGCGGATGAGGTCAACTCGATGATCGAGCAGATGCTGGAAGCGGCACGGCTCGAAGAAGGACACCTCGGCCTTCGCCAGGAGCCCGGCGACATCGTTGAGCTCACGGAGCTTGCGATCGACAGCATGCGACCGATGCTTGCCGATCGTCAGCTGGAGGTCGACCTGCCCAAGGTTCCAATCGAGGCGGAGGTTGACGCCGAGCGGTTCCAGATCGTGGTCAGGAACTTGATCAGCAACGCGATCAAGTATTCGCCGGCGGAAACCCCGATCACGGTCGTGGTCGACCGCAACGGCAAGACGGCAAGGGTCGTCGTCATCGACCAGGGGATAGGCATTGCGCAATCCGACCACGACAAGCTGTTCACGAAGTTCGGCCGCATCGAGCACGAATCGACCATGCACGTTGCGGGCACCGGCCTCGGCCTGTGGCTGTCTCGCGAGATCGCGCGCATGCACGACGGAGACCTCACGGTCGACTCGACCGAGGGCAAGGGCAGCACGTTCACCTTCGAGGTTCCGATAATCACCTAGCCAACTCGTGGACTCTCCCCTCCGCACGCGTTTCGTTCCAACAAGGCCACTCGATCTCACGCTGACCCTGGCGCCGATCGGGCAGGGCGCGTGGCTGCGTCTGCACGACGGCGAGGTGTGGCGCGCGACGCTCACGCCCGAGGGGCCGGCCACGGTCCATTTGCAGCAGAGGGACGGCGCAGTTGAGGTCGAGTCGTGGGGACCTGGCGCAGGGTGGGCCGCGGCGCGAGCCGCAGCGCTGTGCGGAGAAGAGGATGACGACTCCGGCTTCCTGGCAGTCCATCCAATCCTGGCCGAAACTCGACGCCACAATCCCGGCCTCCGCATGCCCAAGACCCAGGCCGTCTTCGAGGCCCTGGTGCCAGTGGTTCTTGCGCAGAAGGTGATCAGCGTTGAGGCCCATCGTTCCTACCGGGCGCTTGTGCATGCGCTCGGCCAACCCGCTCCGGGGCCGCCGGGACTCACGGTTCCGCCTTCGGCCGCGGTCCTCGCACGCACGCCCTACTGGACGTTTCACGGCTTCGGTGTGGAGCGGCGCCGGGCCGAGGTCATCATCCGGGCCGCTTGGAGCGCGACCCGCCTCGAGGAGACGGTGTCGATGGACCTTCCCAGCGCTCGACGCCGATTGGAGGCCTTTCCTGGCGTTGGATCGTGGACCGCTGCCAAGATCGCCCAGGTTGCGCTCGGCGACCCCGATGCCGTCCCGGTGGGCGATTACCACCTCCCGCACGCGGTCGCTTACGCGCTCGAGGGTGTCCCCCGATCAACCGACGAGCGGATGCTGGAGTTGCTCGAACCATATCGGGGACACCGGGCGCGGGTCATACGGCTCATCGGCGTCGCCGGCATCACCGCGCCGCGCTACGGCCCCAAGATGCCGCTGCGAAACATCGGTGGAGACTGACTCAGCCGTCGAGCTTTTCGAGCTCCTCCTCGACCAGTGTCACGAGCTCGCGCATGCCGTCGCTGTCGAAGATCAACCGTGCGCCCGCGGCCTTGAACAGCTCTGGCAGCGGCCGCGTCGCACCGAGCGCCAGCGCACCTCGGTACTGGCTGATGGCGGCCTTGGGATCGCGGAGGCTGTTGCGCCACACCTGCAGAGCCCCGAGCTGGGCGATGCCGTACTCGATGTAATAGAACGGGCTCGCGAAGAAATGCGTCTGCTGGTACCAGCGCGCGATGCGCTCGCTGTCGAGGCCGGTCCAATCGACCGACTTACCTTCAAAGCGGTGGCGGAGGTCGAGCCACTTTCGGTCTCTTGCATCTACATCACGACCGGCCTCATCGAGGTAGATCCAATGCTGAAAGGCATCGACGGACGCACAGTGCGGAAAGAAAAAGACGATGCCCTCGAGCAGATCGGCCCGCGAGCGCCTCGCGTCGTCCTCAGAGTAGTAGCCGCCGCTCTCCTTTCCGATGTAAGGCGAGGCGAGCAGCTCCATCGACATCGAAGCCACCTCGGCCATCTCTGATCCGGGATGGCGCTGGAACAGGAGTGGAAGTCGCGAGGCCTCGATGGCGTGGAACGCGTGGCCGGACTCGTGCAGCAGCGTCCGCAGGTCTTCATCGACGCCCACGGCGTTCATGAAGATCAGGGGCAGCTTCCGGAACGCGAGAGTCTGGCAGTAGCCGCCAGGCGCCTTGCCTTTGCGATTGTCGAGGTCGAGGAGGTCGTTGTCGTCCATCGTCTGGTAGTAGCCGCGAAAGTCGGGGTCGACGTGGGCGAAAACAGGCCCGCCGCGCTCGATGAAGCCGCGGATGTCGTCGAAGGGTTTCAGCGGGGGCCGGCCCAAAGGATCGGCCGTCATGTCCCATGGGCGCAGGGCGTCGAGACCCATGCGCCGGCGCCGGCGATCGTTGATCCGCTCGATGGCCGGAAGGACGGCCTCCTCGACTGCGACATGGAAACGCATGCAGTCCTCGGGCGTGTAGTCGAAGCGGTTCTTCTCGCGGTGCGCGAAGTCTCGATAGTTTGCGAAGCCTGAATTCTTGGCCACCTTCTGCCGCAGGTCGTGCATGCGGTCGAAGATGCCTGCCAGGACCTCGCGCTGCTGGATGTACGGCTGCGCCCGCAGCCTGAACGCACGCTCGCGCTCGTCGCGGTCAAGCGAATGGAGGTAAGGCAGGAGCTGGGCGGGGGTCTTCTCTTCGCCGTCCCACTGGACGGTCATCGCCCCGTTGATCTTGTTCCACTGCGTACCCAGCTCGGAGAGCTCGGCGAACAAGGGCACGTTCGCCTCGTCGAAGAGCTCGATCTGGTTGCGAAAGCGCTTCAGCATCGTCTCGATGCCCGGCCGTACGTAGTCGAGCTCGACGAGCCGCCTTTGGAGCCGCACCCTCTGCTCTTGTGCGCGGGGCGAGATCTGGGTTCCGAACCGGAGCTGCGCAGCCTCTCGATCGGGGTCCGACGTGTCGCACGTGTAAGCGAAGTTGGCCAGGGCCGCCGCCTCTGAGAGTAGCGACTCAAATCGGGACCAATCGGCCAACCACGTCTCGACGTTCGCGGTGTCGAGAGGACGAGCGGCCAGTTCTTCGTAGTACGGCAGGACCTCCTGCCAGGACGCCATTTTGAACGCGTCCGGAGACTCCGGAAGCACCGTTGCCGCCATTTGACACACCCTCCGTAGCCGTTGAGCGCTTGCTTGCATCTGCAGGCGCCGCAGACTTCATCCTACATAGAGGTTGGCGTCAAAATCCTCATCCCCGATGCGGCTTCCGCCTGCCGTGCGTTCCGCCGCCCTCGTAGCGACCGGTGGCAGGCGCCTTCAGAAGGAGCTCGCCTGGATGAGCTGGGCCGGGACGGTCTGGCGTCTCGAGGGCCAGTCTGGGGTGGTCTACGTGAAGCGGGCAGGCGACCTCGAGGAAGAGCGAGACCGGACCGTCTGGATGGCCGGGCGGCTTCCGGCTCCGGAAGTCTTCGGCCTGTTCCACGCCTTCGGCGACGATTGGCTGCTCACGCGGGCGGTGCGGGGAGTGCCGCTCCATGACCCATCGCTCGGCTGGGATGCGTCAACAGTCGCCCGCCGGTTGGGCGAGATCCTTCGCGGCATCCACGCGGTCGACGCCTCGGGCTGCCCCTTCGGCCGGCCTGGAAAGGGCCACGTGCTCATCCACGGCGACTATTGCCTGCCCAATGTGCTCATCGAAGACGGCCGTCTCAGCGGCCTCATCGACCTCGGTGGGGCAGGGCTAGGCGACGCACAGGACGATCTGGCCGCCGGTGTGTGGACGCTGCAGTACAACTACGGTCCGGGTCACGCACGTGAGTTTCTCGACGCCTACGGCTGGCCGCCGATGAGCGACAAATCGATCGAGCGGCTGCGGCGTCGATACGGCCGCTAGGTCGATTTGACGGGCAAGACCGTGTCTACCACTCGCCAGCAATACCAGGCGGCGACGGTGCGGTAGGGCCGGAACTTTTCGCCCTCGGCCTGGAGCGCCCGAGGCTTGATCGTTTCCTTGAGTCGATGCGCGGTCGACCAGCCCTTACGCACTCCGTAATCTTCCACCGGCCAAACGTCGAGACGGCGCAGCTGGAACATCAGGAACATCGGGGCGGTCCAAGGGCCGATGCCGCGCACCTGCACCAGGCGCGCGACCAGGTCGTCGTCGGATAGCGAGTCAACATCTGCGAGTGGGACCGTTCCGTCCTCGACCTTTCGCGCCAGGTCGGTGACGGCTGCCGCCTTCGAGCCGCTCAAACCGGCCGTTCGCATCGCCCCATCGGGTAGAGCCAAGACGCCCGCCGGCGAAAGGCCGTCCGCGAACAGCTTGAGGAAGCGTCCGTGGATCGCGGTGGCCGCGGCACCGGCCAGCTGCTGATACATGATGGAGCGCACTAGGGCGGCAAATGGATCCTCGGACGGCCCGCGCAGCGTCATGGGGCCGACAGATTTGATCAGCCGCGCCATCGCGGGATCGCGCCTGGCGACCAGCCTGGTCCCCTTCCCCAGCTCTGCGGCCGTCGGGCGGGGATTCACGATCAACATGAAGTGCGCCCTGCGCGCGCCCGGCGGGTCAGGCGAACTCGGACATGATCTGGGCGAACTGGTCTTTGGTGAGACGCAGCTCGTCCTCGCCCAGCTCGACCAGCGGACGGTCCGGAATGTGCTCGGTGGTGGCGAAGTCGTCCATCGTGGTGTCGAGATAGAGAAGGCCGGTGACGAGGTGGCCGGCGGCGCGGCCCTCCTCGATGACCTTCATCGCCGCGCGGCGGTCGGTGGGGTCATGATCCTCGCCGAGCTTCTTGAGCACGATGTGCGATCCGTCATGCAGCTCGACATCGCGCACCGTGCCCGGCTCGTAGTCCACGTGGACCTCTTCGAAAAACGGGATGAACGAGACGTCCGCGATCGACTCTTCGTGGTCCTTCACCCAGCTGTAGCTCTTGGTCGAGCCGTCGTGGTCGTTGAAGGTGACGCACGGCGAGATGATGTCGAGGACGGCCGTGCCGCGATGGGCGATGGCCGCCTTGATCAGCGGCACCACCTGCTTGCCGTCGCCGCTGAACGAGCGGGCGACGAACGAGCAGCCGAGGGTGAGCGCCACGGCGCACGGGTCGATGGGCTGGAACGTGTTGACAGCGCCCTTCTTCTGGACCGAACCGAGATCAGCGGTGGCAGAGAACTGGCCCTTCGTGAGGCCGTACGTTCCGTTGTCTTCGATGATGTAGGTGCAGTCGATATTGCGCCGGATCATGTGCATGAACTGGCCGAGGCCGATCGACACTGTGTCTCCGTCTCCGGACACGCCGAGCATGATCAGCTGCCGGTTGGCGAGCTGAGCTCCAGTAGTCAGCGCCGGCATGCGTCCGTGAACACCGTTGAAGCCGTGGGCCGTCTCGACGAAGTAGGCCGGCGTTTTCGACGAGCAGCCGATGCCGGACATCTTTGCGAGGCGATGCGGCTCGACCCCCAGCTCGTACAGCGCCTTGATCATGTGGTTGGTGATCGAGTTGTGCCCGCACCCGGCACATAGGGTCGTGGCCGCGCCTTTATAAGCATCTCGCGGCAAGCCGACACGATTGATGGTGGCGCTCATGCGGGGTTCCCGCAAAATCGAAGATTTTGTCGGGTTTTCATGCCGGCACCGCCTCCGATTCCAGGAGTGGTTCGATGATCGCGTCAGCCGGGATGGGCTGGCCGTCGTAATGGCGTATCGAGCGGAGCCGGCCGATCAGCGCCGGGGGGAGTGCAAGCCGGATGAGGTCGTAGATCTGCCCGTCGCGGTTCTGCTCGACCACATACACGCGGTCGTGGCGCGATACGAATTCTTCGACCTGTTGAGACAGCGGCAGTGCGCGCACTCGCAGATAATCGACAGGGCGCCGCTGCTCCGCCAGCGCCTGGCGCGCCTCGACCACGGCGGCATGGGTCGAGCCGAATGCGATGAGCCCGATCGGGGACCTGGAAGTCTCGTCGATCACCGGCACGGGCAGCGCCGCGCGAGCCGTTTCGAGCTTCCGCAGCAGCCGGTCCATGTTGGCCGCGTAAGCCTCGGCGCTCTCCGTGTATCGGGCGTGCTCGTCATGGCCGGAGCCGCGCGTGAAGTAGCCGGCGGCGGGGTGGTCCGTGCCTGGGAGCGTCCGGTAAGGCACTCCGTCACCGTCGGCGTCGCGATACCTCGCCCATTCGCCGGCCAGGCGCTCGAGGTCGGCCTTCGTCAAGACCTTGCCGCGGTCGAACGGCTTCTCCGGGTACTTGAACTCGGGCGTCATCCACAAGTTCATGCCGAGGTCGAGGTCGGAAAGGACGAAGACCGGCGTTTGGAATCGGTCCGAGTAATCGAAAGCGTCACGCGCGAACTCGTAGCACTCCTCGACCGTGCCCGGCAGCAGCACGAGGTGCTTGGTGTCGCCGTGCGACAGCGTGTATGCGAAACCGATGTCGGCCTGCGACGTGCGTGTGGGCAGGCCCGTGGATGGCCCGATGCGCTGAATGTCGAAGATCACGACCGGCACCTCGGCGTAGTAGCCCAGGCCCGCGAACTCCGCCATCAGCGAGATGCCGGGCCCCGACGTCGAGGTCATCGCTCGCGCCCCGGCCCAACCGGCGCCGATCGCCATCCCGAGGGCGGCGAGCTCGTCCTCCGCCTGCACGACCGCGATCAGCTTCTCGCCCGTCTTGGGGTCGATCCGGAACCGGTCCGAGTACGCGATGAGGTTCTCGCACAGCGATGACGAAGGGGTGATCGGATACCAGGCGGCCACGGTCACGCCGCCCATAAGGGCCCCGAGTGCTGCGGCCTGGTTGCCTTCGACCAGCACCTTCCCCTCGACGACGCCCGTCATCGGCTCGAGCCGGTACGGGTCCTGCTTCGAGAAATTGTCCTGCCAGTAGTCGAATCCCACCTTGATGGCGTCGAGGTTGACCTGCACCGCCTTCGGCTTGGACAGAAACTGGCGCTTGACCGCGTGGTCGAGGGCTTCCCATGGAATGCCGAGCAAGCCGGCGACGACGCCGACGTAGATCATGTTCGCCAGCTGCTTGCGCAAGGTGTCGTTCTGGATCCTCGACTTCGCCAGCTTCGAGAAGGGCACCGGGTAGTACGTAACGTCGGTGCGGGCTTCGGCAGTGGAGAACGCTTCCTCGTGCACCACGACGCCGCCCGGGCGCACCGTGCGCAGGTCCTGGTGCCAGGTGGCGACATTGAAGGCGATCAGGATGTCGACCTGGTCTCGCCGCGCCATATGCCCCTGGGGCGTGACTCGGAGCTGGTACCAGGTCGGCAGGCCCTCGATGTTGGAGGGAAAGACGTTCTTGGGGGCGACTGGGATTCCCATGTGGAAGATCGCGCGGGTAAGGATCAGGTTGGCGGTCTGGCTCCCCGAGCCATTGACCGTAGCTGCCTGGATTGTGAGGTCGTTGATGATCTGATCGGTCACTTCGGTTCTTGGGGATTGTGAATTTTACGCGCACGCACACCCCGAACTCGTGTGGTTCAACCGTTGAATTGGGTACAGTCCTCAAGCTGTGAAGGTCGGAACCCCTAAAGAAAGCGCGCCCGACGAACGCCGGGTGGCCCTCGTCCCTGACACCGTCACCAGACTTGCCGCGGCCAAACTCGAGGTGAACGTCGAGTCCGGGGCCGGTTCCGCCGCGTTCATCCCCGACGCCGCCTACGAGCAAGCGGGAGCCAAGATCGTAAAGACCGCCGCCGCGCTTCTCGGGGAGGCGGATGCGGTGCTCAAGGTGCAAGCCCCGTCGGCGGCCGAGGTCGAGCTCATGAACAGGGACGCCGTGCTGATCAGCTTCTTGCAGCCGGCGACGCAAGGCGAAATCGTCAGGGCGCTCGCCACCCGCGGGGTGACCGCCTTCAGCCTCGAGCTCGTGCCGCGCATCTCACGCGCCCAGTCGATGGACGCACTGTCCTCGCAGGCCTCGGCCGCGGGTTACAAAGCGGTGCTCATGGCTGCAGGCCGCCTCGGCAAGTTCTTTCCGATGCTGATGACCGCGGCGGGCACCATCCCACCGGCGCGGGTGCTCGTCATGGGCGCCGGCGTCGCCGGCCTGCAGGCGATCGCCACTGCCCGCCGGCTGGGCGCGGTGGTGTCGGCGTACGACGTGCGCCCGGCTGTAAAGGAAGAGGTGGAATCCCTGGGCGCAACGTTCATCGAGCTGGCACTCGAAACGCAGCAGGGAGAGGGCGGCTACGCACGCGAGCAGTCGGAAGAGTTTCTGCGCAAGCAGCGCGAGCTCATCGGTGAGCACGTCGCCAAATCAGACGTCGTCATCACCACCGCCGCGGTTCCGGGGCGGCGTGCGCCGCTGCTCGTCACAGGGGACATGGTCAAAGGAATGCGGCCGGGGTCGGTAATCGTCGACCTCGCGGCCGAGACTGGTGGCAACGTCGAGCTGACGAAAGCGGGAACGGACGTCGACGTCGGCGGGGTCACCATCATCGGCACGCGCAACGTGCCGTCGACGATGCCTCTACATGCGAGCCAGCTCTACGCGCGCAACGTCGCGAACCTACTGCTGCACCTCGTCAAGGACGGGTCGATCGTGATCGACTTCGAGGACGAGATCACGAAGGGCAGCTGCGTGACGCACGGTGGCGAGATCGTGAACGAGCGCGCCAAGCAGATTGTCACCGCAGCAGCCAAATGACCAGCGAGCTCGTCGTCGAAAGATGAGCAACGAGTTGCTCAATGAGTTCACGTTCTTCGTGCTGGCGGTCTTTGTCGGCATCGAGGTCATCTCCAAGGTGCCGACGATGCTGCACACGCCATTGATGTCGGGCACAAACGCGATCCACGGCATCATCCTCGTAGGCGCGCTGCTCATTGCGGCGAGCGCAAACTCTCCGGTCACAGTCATCCTTGGATTCCTGGCCGTCGTCCTTGCGACGACGAACGTCGTCGGCGGCTTCGTCGTGACCGACCGGATGCTGGAGATGTTCAAAGGCCGGCAGGCGGCCGCGAAGACGCCCGAAGCAGCCAAGACCAAATGACGCTGTGGTCGCGTCCTGAAGCCGTCGGCGGATCTTCGGCGCCCATGCGGCCCACTGCCTCCCATGCCTGCGGCATGGGGACCCCAGTGGTATCCGCTCCTCGCTTGCGCATCCCCGAATGCGCGCGCTCCGGTGCTCGGCTGCGCCTAGCATCTGGACCACCTGATCACCGAATCTCTCGCCGAGGTCTCCGGCCGTGACCACTGTCTACGCCCTGGCGTATCTCCTCGCGGCGGTACTCTTCATCCTCGGCCTCAAGCAGCTCAGCTCGCCGAAGACGGCCCGAAACGGCAACTACACCGCTGCCGCCGGCATGGTCATCGCCCTGGGCGCGACGGTGCCGCAGCTGCATTTCACGAGCGCGGGCGCGATCATCGTCCTGATCGGCGTGGTCGTTGGTGCAGGGGTCGGAACCATCGGAGCCCGCCAGGTCAAGATGACCGCGATACCGCAGATGGTGGCGCTGTTCAACGGCGCCGGCGGCGGCGCGGCGGCCCTGGTGGCAGTCTCCGAGCTGCTGAAGTTCGGTTCTCACCCACCGATCAACGAAGCACTTCCCAGCGTGTTCAGCATCGTCATCGGATCGGTCTCGTTTGCGGGCAGCCTGGTCGCGTTCGCGAAGCTGCAGGAGCTGATGACCGGCACGCCGATCACGTACCCGGGGCAGCAGGTGGTAAACGGCCTCATCGCCGCCGCGATCATCGGCTTCGTCATCGCCGTGCTCGCGTTCGCGAAGCTGCAGGAGCTGATGACCGGCACGCCGATCACGTACCCGGGGCAGCAGGTGGTAAACGGCCTCATCGCCGCCGCGATCATCGGCTTCGTCATCGCCGTGCTCGCGATCGCGTCGATTCCTTTCTCGTTCCTCTCGCTGATGGTGCTGGCGCTCATTCTGGGCGTCGCCTTCGTCTTGCCCATCGGCGGCGCCGACATGCCTGTGGTGATCTCGCTGCTGAATGCATTCACAGGCCTCGCGGTCGCGGCCAGCGGTTTCACGCTCAACAACTTCTCGCTCATCGTCGCGGGCACCCTCGTCGGCGCCTCCGGCAGCCTGCTGACGAAGCTCATGAGTGACGCGATGGGGCGCTCGCTCGGAAACGTCCTCTTCGGCGCATTCGGCCAGGTCAGGACGGCTGCCGGGGCAGCCGCCGGGAACGAGGGCCGCAGCGTCCGGACCAGCTCGATCGAAGACCTGGCGACGCTGCTCGCCTATTCGCGGCGGGTGATCATCGTCCCCGGATACGGACTCGCGGTCGCGCAAGCACAGCACGCGGTGCGCGAGCTCGCGGACCTGCTCGAGAAGAAGGGGGTGGAGGTGAACTACGCAATTCATCCCGTGGCCGGCCGCATGCCTGGTCACATGAACGTGCTTCTTGCCGAAGCGAACGTTCCGTACGAGCAGCTGAAGGAGATGGACGAGATCAACGACGAGTTCAAAGACACCGACGTCGTGCTCGTGGTCGGCGCGAATGACGTCGTCAATCCGGCGGCGCGCAACACGCCGGGCAGCCCGATCTACGGCATGCCCATCCTCAATGCCGACCAGGCCAAGAATATCGTGTTCATGAAGCGCTCGATGCGACCTGGATTTGCGGGCATCGACAACGATCTCCTGTACGACCCGAAGACGATCATGTTGTTTGGAGACGCCAAGGACTCGCTCACCAAGCTGGTCACCGCAGTCAAAGCGGCCTAAGACACACTGAGTGGAGCATTAGGCCGGGTTTATCCCGGCCGTCACCAGACGTGAACCTTCCAAGCGCCTGCGTGCAATGTGTTACTGCACCTATCGGGCAGGCCTGCCTGCCCGATATACAAGCGAGCCCCCGGCCGATGACGGCAGGAGGCTCGCGCCGCGAAGAGGGTGTGGTGCTCTGAATCCTAGGCGGTGAAGGGCGCTTTGGTTAGTGAGCAACCTACAAATCCACGGCCCTTTTGTTGTAACAAACCTGAGGGGCTATACGCCCCACCTACAATCGGCCGGTGAACAGCGGGGAGGTCGTGTTGCTGGTCACGGTCGCCCTGCTTGTCGTGTACGTCATCGGGATCGGCGGCGCCACCGCCACGGCGATTCGCATCGGCGAGGCCTGGCGTCGACGACCGGCGAAGGTGACCGGCCTTGGGCCTCGGGCGGACGGCGAGGTCGTCCTCGACGCGCCCACTCTGCCCGGCGTGTTCCGCCGCGTCCGCCTGGTTGGCTGGGCGGTGTTCCCGTTCGCCTTGTTGCTGGCGGTATTCGCGAACCGCGGCTATATCTGGATAGCGCCCGTCGCCGTGCTCGTCATGGTCGGCCTAAACGCCTTCTACTTCACCGCGATGCAAGGCTTGGGCGAACCGCTGACCCTGGCCAAGGATGGATTCCGTTATGGAGCGAAAGGCCGGGAACTGTCGGTGCGCTGGATCCACGTCACCGACCTTGTCGGCGCTCGCCTAGGCGCCTTCAGCGGTGTGCGGATGTCAGAGGCCGGCGAGTGGCAGGACCCCAGGCTGCGGCCCAACGTGATCTTCTTTCGGCTCAACCGCGCATTGGTGCATGCGCCCAAGACTCTGCTGCAGCGCCTTCGCGGGTTCTCTTACTACGACGGGGCGATCCGCAACGCATTCGGCGTGCCCACCGACCAGCTGCTGCAGGCGATGCGCGAATGGCAGCGGGTAGCGGTCGATGCGGAGTCGCCACCGTTTCGGCGTCCGCGCCCTGGGGAGTCTAGGAGCGCTCCTTGAGGATGCGCGCGAGCGCTTTGGTGTCGAATGGGTACGAAAGCCTCAGCACGAAATGCTGCAGGCCGGCATCGAGCCACTCCTGAATCTGCTTCGGCGAGCTGACGGGAACGTTGGCCGTGCGCTCGATCTCTTTGGGGTCACGTCCGATGCGGCGGCACCATTCGTCCAGGATTTTCGACTTGTGCGCGTACGACTCCGGATCTCCGAGGGCGTTCCACATCTGCGCATGCTCAGCAACGAGCCGAAGGGTCACCTTCTCGCCCCCGCCGCCGATGAGGATCGGCATCGGGCCGGCCGGACCTGGCTTCAGCTTCTTAATGCGCTCCTTGATTCGCGGCAGTGCTTCCTTCAACGTGCGCAGCCGGTCGCGAGCTTCGCCGAACGCGAATCCATATTCGTCGTAATCGCGCTCGAACCAGCCGGCGCCCAGTCCGAGCACAAGGCGGCCGCCTGACAGTTGGTCGATGGTGCCCGCCATATAGGCGATGAGGTCGGGATTGCGATAACCGACGGAGGTGACCATCGGACCTATCTGCGGCGCTCTCGTTTCGATGGCCGCGGCGGCGAGCACCGACCAGCACTCGAATTGATTTCCGTTGGGGTCGCCGTAGAGTGGAAAGAAATGGTCCCAGAACCAGATGCTGTCGACGCCAAGGTCATCGACGCGCCGCCACGCATCGCGCAGCTCCTGGATCGTGCACTGCTGAGGGTGGATCGTGACACCGACCTTGAATCGCTTCGCGTCGGTCATTGGTCAGGGATTATCCTCTCCATCCCATGACGACTCGCTGGACTCACGTCGAGGTCGATGCCGCCAGAGCCACCCCGGATTTCTGGGCGCGCTACCACGCATTTCGCCGCCTGCGGCACGCTGAGACGCGGCCCGATGATCCGATCCCGCCCGACGACGTCGTCGAGAAGGAGATGAAGCGCGGGGATCCCTTCCATGTGAGCTTCCGATATGAAATCGCAGCCGGCGGCCAGATGCTGAGCTGGTTCGACGCTGGTGCTGTCAAGCCTGGTTCTCCGGAGTACGAGTCCAGCAAACATCTGCTGTGGGCGGATTGGTCGGTGCATCGCGACCACCGGCGCCAAGGCATCGGTCGCAGCTGGATCCCGGTGGTCCTGGACATCATGGATCGCAATTCGTACTCGATTGTGGGCATGGGCACCGAAGAGGAATCAGGCCACGCGTTTCTCAAATGGCTTGGCGCGGAGAAGAAGTTCACAGGCGCGGAGAACAGGCTGAGGCTCGCTGACCTCGACTGGGCGATGATGCGGCGCTGGGTCGAGGAGGGACGCAAGCGGTCGCCCGACACCAGGCTCGAGATGTACGACGAACGCATGCCCGAGTCGCTGTGGGCGGACTACGCGCCGCAGCTGTCGACCATGCTCAACACGATTCCGATGGAGGACCTCGAGCACGGCGACGAGGTCATCACGCCTGAGGTGATGGCCGAGTGGTACGAGCGCAACGAGATTTCCGGGCGAATCCCGCACGTGATGTTCACTCGAGAGCCGGATGGCGTCATCTCGGGGATCACGGACATGATCTATGCGCCGTACAGCCCGACCATCGTCTTCCAGGGGTTCACCGGTGTGCGGCCGGACGCTCGCGGGCGCGGAATCGGCAAATGGCTGAAGGCCGCGATGGCGATACACATCCATGAGCGCTATCCCGCCGCGGAGTTTTTCACCACAGAAAACGCGGGCTCGAACGCGCCGATGCTGGCGATCAACATGAAGATGGGGTTCAAGCAATACCGAGTCGGAAGCGAATATCAGATCAGCCGCGATGCCCTCGCGGCGCGTCTGCAGGAGCTCGCGCTTCCTACTTAGCTGGTTCTGCTGCGCTGGATGCTGCGGGCAAGCAGCACGATGCCGATCACGATCAGGAGTCCAGGCAGGGCAGCCTTGCCGAATAGGCCGTAGTCCGTATCGCTGATCCGGAAGATGGTTCCGAAGATCACGAACGCGACCATGAAGATGAGCAGCGCGACGAACATCAAGATACGGCCCTGCCGGAGCAGCTGCGCATCGTGGTTGCGGAGGCCTTGCAGCCAGATCCCGATGCCGACTCCGCCCGGCGCGACGAGCGGCCAGGCGAATGCCCATGCAGGCCAGTCCTGGGTCGCGTTCATGTAGGCCAGGATCAATCCGATCACGCTCAGGATCGCGCCTGGGATCAGCGCGCCGGTGCCTAGGCTGACGAACCCGACGATCAGAAGGGTCAGGCCGGGGATGACGATGAACAGCGGCCAGCTTCCGCCTGGGTCGAAGCCTGTGAACTGGACGAGAAGCGCAAACAGGCCCAGGACC
>Ga0193751_1001332_pt1 | contig 16020 bp, 15 predicted proteins | sample L1c2metaG_FD_143050 | JGI IMG/M metagenome (GOLD analysis project Ga0193751, IMG submission 143050) | Soil microbial communities from a riparian zone of the East river system, Colorado, United States - L1c2 | ecosystem: Environmental > Terrestrial > Soil > Riparian zone | place: USA: East River... | reverse complement strand
GGAATCAAGATCAACACGGATGCCATGGCGAGGATGACGCAGCTCGTTCAGGAAGGGTTCGTGAAAATCTCGGAATGAACCCAAACTGGCGGCAATGTACTGCATGCAAAGGTTCCCGTCGGTCCGGGTTATCAAACGCAGTTTGCGGAGCAGATACGGCGGGAAGCCAACATCCTTACCGGTGCGGTCGGGATGATCACATCTCCCATTCAAGCCGAGCACGTCATCGTTAGCGGACAGGCGGACGCAGTCATCATAGCCCGCGAACTTCTGCGAGATCCGTATTGGCCCTTGCGGGCGGCCCGTGAGCTAGAACAGCCAATTTCGTGGCCTGTCCAATATCTCAGGGCGGCCCCAGAAGGCTCACAAGCCCGCGTTGCGGTAGACCTCAAGAATCTGGAGTCTTGCTTCGAGGAACAACACGCGATTCCTGAGCGCTGACCCTCGGCCCACGCCGGAGACCGACCAATCGCAGTAAGCTCAGACGCGTATCGAACTCGCGACGGTGCCGGCTCGCAGTAAAGAATGGCAGAGCGACGGGACTCGAACCCGCGGCCTCCTGCGTGACAGGGCAGGGCTCGGGTTGGCTGTTCTTCTTGAGCGGTGCGCTACCACACTCCGTCCACACGCTTCACTGCAGAACACGTATCCTCTTGATTAGTCTGATGAATTTCCCCCACGCCCCAATCGAACGAATGATTCTGAATCAGTTGCTCGCCTACAGTCGTAAGCGCTGAAGATATGAGGATGAGCAGAAAGTCGAGCTTGATGCCGGAATTCGAACAGTAGTAGCGTCTGCCTGTGCTGACGATTCGTGCCATGACCAGCGGCGAGGGCTACGCACATCGCCACCTTCAACAGAGCGACTACTATGACGAGAATCGAACTGTCGAAGGCCAGTGGCATGGACGCGGCGCTGAACTGCTTGGACTCAGAGGGCAGGTTGCGTCAGAGGATTTTGAGGCAGTGCGGCAAGGTCTCGACCCGCAAACAGGAGAGTTTCTCCGGCAACGCCACAGCGCGGATCGCATTGCCAGCGATGGCGTGGAACAAAGCAAGGCCCGCTCGCTCTACGACAGGACATTTTCGGCTCCCAAGTCCGTATCCGTTATGGCTATTGTTGGCGGTGATGAGAGATTGATCGCCGCTCACGAAACCGCCGTGGCCGTGGCCCTGCAAGAAGCGGAGAAATACTCAGCGACTCGGGTTCGCCTTGCCGGCCTGAACGAGAATCGGACAACCGGAAACTTGGTCGTCGCTGCCTACACACACGACACCAGTCGTGAGCTAGATCCCCAGCTTCACACTCATGCGGTCGCCGCGAATCTGACCTACGATGGCGTTGAGGGACGTTGGAAGGCGTTGCAGGCCTCGGGTTTGTACGAGCGGCGCAGCTATCTGACCGAGGTCTATCGCAACGCCCTGGCCGGCGAAGTTCGTGCCTTGGGCTACGACTTTGAGAACCGTCGCGATGCACGAGGCCGTGACAAGGGCTTTGAGATCGCCGGGTGTTCTCAAGATCTACTCGATAAATATAGTCAACGCAGTGCCCAGCGCGATGCGGCGATTCAGGAATTCACTCGTGAGCGTGGGCGTGCGCCCACAGACAACGAGGTTGCGGTACTCGTCCGAGAAACGCGGGCTGCCAAGCTTCAGGAGATTTCGACCGAGCGAGTCCGCAACCTTCAGCAAGATCGGCTGACGCCGGATGAGAGGCAAATGCTTCGTGAGGGGCTGAACGAAGCTCAGACGAGATTCCATTCACCTCAAATCAATCGCGGTATGCACGAGGCTTCGCTTGCATACTCTCAGGAGCACATCTTCGAGCGTCTCTCAGTCGCCAGAGAACATCAGGTTCTAACCGAAGCTCTTCGTCACGGGCGCGGCAACGTCAAACTCAGCGACCTTCAGGGCTCTCTCTCCCTTGAACGTGCGAAGGGGACTCTCATCTCCGCTGGGGATGAAATTGCTACACATGCGAGCCTCCAACGTGAGCGAATTTACACACGGGTATGCAGTCACTGCCCATCGAAGCCAGGGCAAAACGGTAGATGCCGTCATCATCTCGGCCGACGCTATGAAACAGGAATTGTTCTACGTGGCTGCCAGCCGTGGACGGAGCGAGATCGCTGTCGTCACAAGCGACCGCGAGCAACTTCGTGAATCTGTCGGTATATCCACGATGCGGCAGTCCGCCATCGAGCTGGCTCGAAAACAGCTATCTGCACACAGTATGAAAAAAGGGCAAGGTTTCGACCTGGCGATTGGGGTGATCCGGCAAGCCGGGCAGCAGATCGGAGAGCAGCATTCATCCGTGCCGCCGCATGCACCGGAACCGGAAAGGACTCCCCATGTCGGCCTCGACCATGACCTCGGCGGTCTCGGTCTCGGTCTTGGGCGTTGAGGTCTCGCCTAGGGCCACACTTGCACATTCCCCACATGGCGGAGAAAAGGGGACGGGGGGAAAGGCTTGTGTCAAGGCCGCACCCTGTGCGCCGCGAAGCGGTTGCAGAGCCTTGACACGAGCCGCGCCCCGGCCATGCTCCTCTACTGTGGGGAGCTGTTGAGAAGCTAAGAGGCTCTAACAAAACCCTATTTCCCGCCACAATGAGCAGACGAAAAAATATTTTCGATGCTTTTTCCCTGGCGCAGGTTCCTTCATACATAGAGGGGAAAATCTCGTGACGGATCAGCGATCGATCTGCTCCCGTGGATTCCCGAAACGTACTTAAAAGTACTTCTAGTCGCTTCTAGACCTTCTAGCGCTTCTTGAGAAGTTCTTTCGAAGTCGACAAGCAGAAAAAGACTTTTTAAAAGGAAGCGACAAAATGCGTCTTGTACGGTTTCGATACGAATATGTTCTCGTCCGCCCATGACGCTAAGACCAATGCCAGCCGAGTAGTGAATGGGCTCGAAGTCTGTCGGACGAAGCCGGACGCCACAGCCGGCCTTCAGACGACGCGGTGATTCCAGCTCGGTCTCGACTCTGGCTGCAGGAGATTTTATGAGCGAGATGCACAAAGCAACGCCAGTCAGCCAGCCGTCCCCGCATTTCGAGCGGTTCCTCGATTCGCGCGAGGCGGCAGCCTTGCTGCAGATCCACCCGAAAACACTTCAACGGTTTGCCCGCAAGGGCGAGATACGCGCTATGCGGATCGGAAAATTGTGGCGCTTTCGCACATCCGATCTCGACGCGTGGGTGCATTTGAGGTTAAAGTTAGCCAGCTATCCGTACCGTCCCTAACCACGGAGGATCGTGATGAGACGGACGAGATTTCAGCAAGGCAGCCTTCAGATCGTGAAGCGTGCCGGTGGCCGGAAGGCTTGGGAGTACCGATGGTACGAACTCCAGGCGGATGGCAGTCGGACGCGACGCAATCTAATGGTTGGATCGCTCGAACAATATCCGAACGAGACGGCGGCTCAGAAAGCCGTCGCCGCACTTCGGGCAGACATCAACGCTGAGAATCCGCGAACCAGCTTGACCCCGATCAGTGTTCAAACGCTTGTCGAGCACTACCGGGAAAAAGAGCTGGGGCCGGACTGCACCAAAACGCGGAAGACGCAGGTCACCTACGTAGGCTATTTCCGAAAGTGGATTTTGCCCAGGTGGGGAAGCTATCACGTAACCGAGGTCAAAGCAGTCGCGGTGGAGCAGTGGCTTCGTTCGCTCAAGTATGCGAATGGAAGCAAAGCCAAAGCTCGAAACATCATGAGCGCGGTTTTCAATCATGCTGTCAGATGGGAATGGCTTGATGTGAATCCCATACGCATGGTGCGTCAAAGTGCCAAGCGGGACCAGGATGCCCATTGTGCTTTCCATCGAGCAGATTGCGGCACTCCTTCGCATCCTGAAGGAGCCCACGCGCACGATGGTATTCCTCGCCGTGTTCACGGGCCTTCGGGTTGGGGAGTTGTTTTCGCCAGTCCGCACAGCGGAGGAAAACTGCCGTACTGGCCCGGTTCGCTCTACAAGGCGCACCTGGAGCCAGCGGCGAAAGAAATCGGAATCGTGGGCCATTTCGGTTGGCACACGTTCCGGCATACGTACGCGACGCTCCTCAAGGGGAACGGCGAGGACGTGAAGGTTGTGCAAGAGCTAATGCGGCACGCAAACATCTCGGTCACTCTGAACGTCTATGCGCAAGCAATCACGCAAACCAAGCGAGACGCGCAGAGCCGAGTTGTGAGTTTGCTGCTCGACAAAAACGAAGAAAAACCAAGCACCGAGGCTTATCGGACTGTAACGGACCTACAAAATTCTGGAGGGGATTTGCAAGTGGTTGATAAGGTTGGCGTCCCCGACGGGATTTGAACCCGTGTTACCGCCGTGAAAGGGCGCTGATCTAGTGGATCACGTAGTAATTACAAGGCAGCGGTCGCTCTGCAATGCCCTGTAAGGAACACCTAGACACGCTAAGGTACAGGCTTTGGTTGTACCGTCCTCGTACCGCGAGTTTTGGCGCATGAGAAAGATCAGTTCCTGGGTCTTGTCCGCTCAAATTACCGGCCATGTAGTGTTTTCTTTTTCCGATACAACCGAACCGCCATCTTACGTGCCATCGCTAGCGACAAAATCCATCTTCCAACGAAACGCCGGAATTGGCAGCGATAGCGTTGTCCCAGACCCGGTCGGGCAACATCTATTGTTGTCGATGATCCACGGCTTCGATGATGCTAGTTTGCCGCATGACATTTTCGACTTCTTGCACTGTGTACGGCATTCCCCGCGAAAGCACGTCGTACCCGTTATCAGTCACCAAGATAACGTCCTCGAGGAAAACTACGAAGTTCTGTTGTGCAGAATAAAGGATTGGCTCGATTGCGAAAACCATTCCGGGTTGTAAGGGTTCATCGTTTTCGGGTCCCGCACCCATGACATTCATATCCTGATAATGGCCTAAAGACGAATGGCTCTCCAGATCTCGAACAAAGTCGGAAAGCGCCGTCTTCAGATAGGGCTCCTGGGATCTGGATAGTTCATCCCGCGCACACGCGGCGCAAATCTTCACCAGGTCGCGTTGCGTCAAGCCAGGTCGGATGCTCTTTTCCGACTTCAGAAAGCACGGTAAATAGGACTCGTACAGCGCCTTCTGTTCCACCGAGAACTTTCCCGATACAGGTGCACTACGCCCAATGTCGCTCACGTAATAGTCGACTTCCGCTCCAACATCCAGCAATGCGCCTTCCCCCGCACGCATTTGCCGATCAAGGTGATCGTAGTCGCTCCACAAGGGCAGCAGATTCAGGAATGAATTTGGACCGGACATGACGTTGAAAGCAAAGGTTGGAGCCACACTTCCCTGACGAACAAACTCGTATTCGATCACCGCCGCTATGTCGTGGTCGTAGAGCCCCGGGCGAATTGCCTTCTGCCCTCAACCACTCCCCGAGCCGCAATTTCGTTGGCGCGGCGGAGCAACCGAATTTCCTCCGGTTGCTTGACTTTCTGCATCGACAACAGGATCGGATAGACACTTTCAACCCTCTCGCCAGGAAAGATTTCAGCCAGCTTGCGAGCAAACTGGGTCTCCTCGGTAACAGGCTCGCCAACTCCGGGAGGGAAGACACCAGATAGCGCGCCAGTCTTGCCGTACAGGGTACCGACCTGGAGAAATGGCTCGTAGAGGGTGTAGAGCGTGGAATAGTCAGCGGAACGAAGTAGGACATCGTGGAGAAACTGAGCGGCTGGAAATGGCCCGCTCACGTACACGAGGTTCCTCACTTCCTGCAGTTCCCGTTCACCCTTCCAATCGCTATAGAGGCGGACTTCCTTCTTCTTGGGGTCGATCAGGACAAAGGAATCGGGAACTTCGATTCCGGTGAGGTAATACAAGTTTCTTTCCTGCTTGAAATTAAAGTCGGCGTATCCTGGATCGAAAGCACGGAGCTCGCGCTTCCGGTACCACGAAAGCTCGCCCCGCAGCAAAATGAGGCCGTGGGGACAGCGGCGATAGAGTTCTTCTAGGCGATTGCGGTGAAATTCGGGCGACAATCTCTGGGGGCGCGCCGCGGCGTCCGACGCGGATGCAACCTGCATAATGCAGGTTAAGCACAAAACCGAGAGGCAAACTCTCAACGATTGCTCTCGAAGCACTTGTCACTCTCCCTATCCATACGTGTTTTTTCAGAAATGAAATTTGATCGCAAACTGAAGTTCCCTCGGATCATTCGCGCTGAAGATCTGTCCGAATGTCGGTGTCCCGAACTGGCGATTTGGCAGATCGAAATTTGCCCTGTTCAGGAGGTTAAAAGACTCGGCACGGAATTCCATGTTCACTCGGTCAGAGATAGGAGTGAATTTCGCCAATCCGAGGTCAAGGGCGGCGTAACGTGGACCTGTGATCACGCCTCTGCCCGCATCCCCAAATTGGCCAAGCGGCTGGAGCTGGAATGCGTTCACGTCGAACCACTCATTGGGAGTCTTGGGGCCGTGATCAGGATTGCTGACCATATTTGGGCGGTCGCTGAATGCCCCCGTTTCACTCTGGTCGTTGGTCAAAAGCGGAGTTTCCGGTCTGCCGGCTTGTGCCACCAGAATGCTGTTCACTTGCCAGCCGCCGACCAACTTCTGAACCAGCCCGCTCGCACTTGAACAGAGTGCTTTACCCTGTCCGATGGGTAGGTCATAAACGGCGTTGAGCACAAGTCGATGTTTGCTATCGAACGCCGATCGTCCTTTTTCTGCCGCGATATCGGCTGAGTTCTGCGGCGCTCCGCTATGTTCGTCGGAGAAATTGGACAAGGATCCACCGCCCGTATCCAATGACTTTGAGAATGTATAGCTGGCTGAGAGAACCAGTCCGTGGGAGTAACGATGTTCCGCTCGCAAAATCAGCCCTTCATACCAGGAGTCGAAGACAGGCGCCGCAATCTCCAGATCGACGCCGAGGATTGGCCATTTGGGCGTGCCACCGGGTGCGGGCTGATTGGGCAGGGTGGTGCCGTCGAGGTGAATCCCGCGAGATCCTATGTATTCGGATTCGAACACAAAATTCCCAATCTGTTTCTCGACACTCAAGTTCCATTCGCTGAGGTAGGCATCGGGGAAGTTCTTCCTTGGCCCCTGCCCGAGGACTACGTTTGTGGCTGGATTGCCGAGGGCAACCGCGGCTGAAATTGGAGCTGACGGATCAAAATTCAGAAACAGTTCCAACCCGGTAAACGGAGGATTGAAGCCCAAAATTCCAAAGCGTCCACCGAGAAGTCCGGTGTTATAGAAAATTCCGTATCCGCCGCGCAACACTAGGGTACTTGATGGCGAATAGGCAAAACCGATTCGAGGTGCGAAATTATTGTAGTCATTGTCAGTCAGTTGGTCCGGGTAACCAAGCTCGGATGAGGTTTTGAACGGTACACCGGGAAAACGCCCAAAGTCGGCGGCGGGGTTGATATGTCCGGGACTTCCGGGTATGACAAAACCGCCGATCTCCGGCGCAAAATTGGCCATCTTGCCATCTCGTTCTCGGTACCGGGAATTGATGTCATAGCGGACTCCGAGGTTCAACGTGAGACGGCTGGCTACACGCCAGTCGTCTTGAAGATACGCACCGACCCGGTATCCGATGCCGTGCAGCGTCGGGTCACCCGTAAGAGCGGTTGCCACTGACGGGTAGCCCAACAAGAAGTCTGCAAAGGGATTGCCGGTGAATACTCCCAGGAACTTATATTGTCCAGCGGAATTAAAAACAAACTCGGTGCGAACAAGAGACTTGCTGTAACTGCCACCGAATTTCAGTGAGTGTTTTCCTGCATTGCGTACGACGTCGTCAATGAAAGAAAAGACGTTGTTGCCGGTGAAAAGCTTGGTAGTGGCATCGCCCAGGGTGCTGAAACCAGGAATCACCATGCTTGGATACCCCGCTCCGAGGGGAGGCGGGTTCGTGCCTTGGAAGCCGAACCGGCTCACAAAGTCCACATCCGAATTTGCCGACTTCTGGCCCGCATCAAGGTAGTTGTACCCAAAGCGGAATTGGTTCAGAAAGTTCGGACTGAAGACGTGGGTATATTGCAACATCAGATTACGGCTACGCTGCGTGGTTAACTGACCAAACCCCGGAGGAGGAAGCGGGCTGCCAGACGACAAGTCGACCGTCGCTGGATAGGGCTCCAGATCGTTCACTCGAGAGTATATAAAGCGTCCAAAAACCAGGTTCGTACTGTTGAAAGTATGGTCGAGCCTAGCCGTGAACTGGTCCATCGATAGATCGCGATCGCCAAAGCCTGTGAAGTTACGTCCCAGATTGTCAGTTGGCGGAATTGGAACATTGGACAAGATTGCCTTCGCGAATGGTGCAATCATGTTGTTTGGGATCTGATCATTCATGAAAGGCAGTCCCGTCGTCGGGTCGATAATCGGTCCCATGCCCTGGAAATTTCCATTTCGCATGTCCCTGGTAGGGAGTGCGGCGCCGAGGGTGATGCCTTTGAAAATCCGGCTGCCTTCGTAGTTGCCGAAGACGAAGGTCTTGTTGCGTTGGATCGGGCCTCCCAGGCTGGCTCCGAATTGATTCTGGCGGAAGGGTGGTTTGTCTGCGCCGTCGAAAAAATTCTTAGCGTCCAACACGTCGTTTCGCAGGAATTCAAACGCTGTACCGTGCCAGGCGTTGGTACCTGATTTCGTCGAGATGTTGACCTGTGCTCCCCCGTGCCCGCCGAATTCCGCGGAGTAGTTGCTGGTGTGGACTTTGAATTCCTCAATGGCGTCGATTGATGGGGAGACTGTGAGACGCTCATAGATTTCATCGCGGATGGATACTCCGTCGAGCAGGAATACGTTGTCTTCAAAGCGCGTTCCATTGGCATTGACCGACTGACCCGAAAGAGCCAGCGGGCTGCTCAGCGTTCCCTTCACCTCGGGTACTACTCCGGGAATCAACAGCGCCAGTTGGATGAATTGCCGTCCATTTAGGGGAAGCTGGGTCACCCGCTGATTCTCGATGACTCCGCCTGATTCGGCGGTGTCGGTGTCAAGCAGTGGAGCGCTTTCTTTTACATCGACCTTTTCTGACACCCTGCCCACTTGCAGGACAAAATCAAGACGCAAGCGCGTGTTGATCTGCAGTTCGACTGAGGGGCGCTCCTCAGTCCGAAAACCTGAATGTTCGACGCGAACCAAATACTTGCCAACCGGCAACAGGTTGATGATGTACTCCCCCTCACTGCCCGACATCACCGAGCGCGATAGGCCTGTTTCCAGGTTGGTTGCCGTCACCGACGCACCTTGCACTGAGGCGTTCGCGGGATCGTGCACGGTTCCAAGAAAAGTTCCTGTCGTCACCTGCGCTGCAACCAGACATGACAGTGTGCAAATCGTAGCCAACAGTAGAGACCCGACGATGCAGCGGTAAGCTATTGGAATGGGCATGTGCTCTCCTCGTTACCAGCAGGGTGGAACTAATACCCTGGAACGATTCGCAATTTACGCCCCGCACGTGCAAAATTGCAACCGGATTGTACAACGAGGTTGGCAGGCCTGTTTAATATAATCGAGAAGGGTCTCTTCCGGGAGTGAGCCAAATCAACCGTTGCAATTGGGATTACACTCATTAACCGCATCGGCGATCAACGCAAAATGATCGGTTAGTCGAGTGGGCTTGTCTGCACTCGTCGTTAGTGCGCATTTTCAGAGCCTGTGTGACAACTTTCCAAAAAAAGAACGATCAATCGAGCCGCTCGACTGCCGCTCAGTTCTTGTGATTTTCTCCCCTCCCGACCACGCTGGCCATAAATCGGCTTGTAGGAAATCTCACCAGATAGGTACCGAGAGACGCCTTTGTAGTGACTGATCAGGCCAACTTCCGAGTGGTCGGCAAACCGGAAGCTATCTAGAAACGGGATTGTGGTCATTGACGGGCGCACACCGCTTGTAGTTCTTGCCCACGCCTTCGAGGATCTGTGCATGTGGCTGTGGAAAAATAGAAAGAATTTAATCTCGCATTCATTAAGGAGCAATGATTCAACGGCTTGCGTTTCTGGATTTTGATCCATCGCAGCAGGCCGTTTGCACCGAAAAGGGGCATTGACAATCTTTGAGCAAATCTCTACGTTTGCTTCCGTCGACGGCTGAAAGGGTTGGCGTAAATAAAATTTTGCCAGTCCAAAGTAGGCTGAGTGATCAGCTTGGCGGGGTAACCCGAAGAGCAGCCAGACCTGAAAAAACCGACGGCTCTGCGAGGGGCAGTTGGGGTTTGGGACCGCGAAAGCGGTGATCGCATCAAGGGCTGTGACGGTGCATGCGTCCACGCTGTTGGTCTCCTCGCAGGAGCTGACGGCTAGAGCATAACCAATGTCACAGCCTTTACCTTTTCCCAGCTTTCTCCTCCTAAGTAACCCTCGCAAAAGCGGTTCCACAGAAACCCGAGATGTCCTGTTGGCCACGCTCACCAGCCTTTCAACAAGAACTTGCGAAGAACCGTCCAACCATGACTCGCCTGGGCGTCATCTGCGAGGGTTAACCGGTTTCCTCAAGAAATAGTTGGTCGTCGCTTTGTACAATATAGGAGACATGGCGGTGACGATCGAGATGCAGAATACGGGTGACCCTCGAGCGCGCAGCGAGATTCTTGCCGGTGTCGAACATGTGCTGAGTGACGTGGCGGGAGAGTGGCGGGTGTCCATTGTCGGGTCTCGTGCAAATGACAACTGGGAAATGAAAGTGGAGGGACCCCAGGGATTCGAGCGTGCGTACACTCTGGTTGGCGAAGCTGGAGAGCACCAGCCTGAGGTAATACGGAACGTGCTTATTAAGCTGCTGCCCGCGAGGACGCGTTGATCTACCGCGCCTGGTTCGCGTTGCCCTCTGGCCGGGGCAGACATCGCACAATTTAGCTGGGTCAGTTCGTCGAGATGGTGGAACCAGCGATGAAGAAGATTCCGAATTCGAGTCGTCGTCTCAGGGAGCACATTTTGCGAGCATTGAACAAGATTAGGAAACCAAGCACTGCTGGCGAAATCACCGAGTTGCTCAATCGCAACCTGGACCTTGATGACAGCCCTTTCCAAGCAAATGACGTCGCGGAGTGGTTGCGAAACACCGAGGACACAGTATTGACATTGTATTGGTCAAGAGCTCGTCCCCGAAAGTAAGGATCATCCCGATAGGTCCTGGCCGCTATACCCGATGACGCTGCGGACCTGGGCCCCCACCGACTAACTCGCAGTCTCGGGCGATCCTGTGTGGCAGATGTGGAGACTCACTCGGCCCGCGAGCGCGCCTGTTGCACCATCTCGACCAAGACCTTTCGAGTTTCTGCCGGATTGCTTACCACTCGCAAGAATGCTACGCGGACGCCACGCATGCCATCCTGGGTTTTCACACGCACATGAAACCCGAGGCGATCGACCGCTGTCATCGTTGCTTCCCGCGACTCGATGTGAGCAAATTTCCGGGCAAGCCAGACGAGCGCATCCTTGTGGTCGGCGTTCATGTGCTGAATGATCTCGGCCATTGAGTCAGCAAGAGGGTCGGGTTGGCTGCGGTCATATTCGGAGGCAGTCACCCAGCCCATCACTCCGAAACCGCCGACGTAGTAAACGTCCACCACGTCCATACGGTAGAAAGAAAAATCTTCAAAATCTACCCAATACTTGCTGTTGGCATAACGTGCCAAGTAGAGCTGGCGAGCCTCGGCCACCTCCAACTGCGGCATCGGCAGAACATTTCCTACTAGCGTGACTCTGGATGCTCCGAGAGGATCACCGTCGGTGTCATCCCGGGTGACAAGCAAGCTTGCGCGGGCATCAGCGTTCAAATTCTGGGTGTGCATCGCCATCGTGCTGATGAGGAAAATGGGACGCCCCTGTTCGTCCAATCCGTAGGGCATTACGGATCCGAACGGGAACCCCGGCTGCCTCCGCGAAAGTGTCGAGAGGCTGCCTATGCGGCCCACATACATTAGGGTACGCGCACGCTCGCCGAATGCAGGCTCCGGGACCGCAGGCTGGTCACTCGCTGGCCCTGAGCCCGCATGTTTGCCGATAGATGAGGAAGTCATGAATGGTATCTCCCCGATTATGCGCCGTCTTGCAGTGTATCGCTGATTATCGCCGCGGCGCGGATCTGAGAATCGGCGCGCTCTTGGAACGGCGTGCCATCGGTCGCCGAGTCTCGGTCAGCGCCGCGTCCAATCGAGTTGCGACATCGGTAAAGGCGGGTGTGGGGCCGTTCCAGCGTAACTCGTCCACGTCGTCGAAGAGATTTATATCGGTTCGGAGCGTGGCGAGCGTGCGAAAGAGCAGTGCCTGTTCTTGCTCGCGAGAGAGAGTATCTGCCAGGGCGCTCGCGTTGGCCACGTTCACGTGCCACTCGCGCCAGTCCGTGGGGATAGATTCGAGATGGGTAAACTTCGCAAGGACAGCGGCGGATGACTTCGCACCCCAGCCTTTCAGGCCAGGATAGCCATCTGCGGCATCGCCTACCAAAGCCAAATAGTCAGGGATCGATGCCGGAGACACGCCGTACTTCTGAATTACGCCTGCCTCGTCAATGGTCACCCGCGTCCGACGATTCAGTTGGACGATGCGTGTGCCGCGCACACATTGGGCGAGATCCTTGTCCGGCGTGCAGATGATCACCCGCTCGACACGGTCATCCCGAGCTGCTGCCATTGCCGCCGCAGCGAGCGCGTCGTCCGCCTCGAATTCCACCATATTGGCCACACGACAATGCCCGCCGCCGACAGCACATCTTCGAGCAGCGGAAATTGCGCCAACAGGTCGGGCTCGATGCCTTCGCCGGTCTTGTAACTTGGCCACAGTTCGTTGCGAAAGGATTCGATCACGTGATCGGTTGCAACCGCGATGTGCGTGGCACCACCCTTCATCATGCCCAGAACTGAGGCAAGAACGCCTCGGACCGCGGAAACCTCTCGCCCATTCGAATCGCGGGCGGACGGCATCGCGTGGTAGTGCCGAAACAACTCGTATGTGCCGTCAACTAGATAGATGTCCAGGGCGCATCTCCAACACAACCCGCTATAGTACAGCTGAGGGCTCTATCAAGCTCCGATTGTTCCCGAGTGACGCTAGTGCTTTTTCGGACGCGACGCCGGGATGAGTGCTGAAGGCTGAAAGAAGGTGTGAGGCGTCGCGTTCGAAAAAGCCGTCAGAAGGAAGCCGCTGGCGCGGCGGACGCGGGACTTATGCAAATTGAATGGAGCGAGCGGTGGGTGTAGAAGTTCACGGGAGTCGTCAAGGCCGCGGATGACCGGGTGAAAGTTCGCGAAGTACGGCTCAGTCCATACGGCGGCCAGACGAGAGAAAGAAGCACTCACGCGGACGTACGGACTGTGTACCAGGTAGAAGGGGTCTTCGTAGTCGATGGGCGAAACCCGGACCGTTTGCCCATATATGATGACGGTGCAGAGGGCAATGACGGCGATGCCGATGAGCCAGAGGTAGCGAAACTCCTCACCCGGCCAGCACCGTGCCTCAGCGCTCTTCTCAGAGGGCATTTGCGACTCGGTAAAACGAGCGGCTCCTTCCTTTTGCAACTCGCGGCGGCGCTTTCGTTTCATGAGAGAAGTTTGATTCTAGGGCTCGAGCCAAACCGAAGCAAACGTGGCAGAGAATGTAACCCTGATAGAAGTTACCCCCACCTCTGCCAAAAACACGTTGCCGAGATCACTGGCTGTGAGAATGACTATATTGCCTCCTTTTGGTACTGGCCGATGGAAGTGACTCGGTATTTCTCCCACGGTTGGAGTATAACCCTCAGTTGCTGGGCTGTTTTAAGGTCCACGGCCATAACTCGCCTGGGCTATCACCGAGGATCACAATGAGAAACCATGTCGCTGTTCCAAACTACTTGCCTGAGCACACCCCTCACGGTGGATGCTGTGCCTGACTTATTCCGGCCGGTCTTCCAGTGTGAGTTTAAGCGCTTAAGGCGCCAAACGCCTCACTTTCGGGTCCGGTCACACGGTCAGCCCGGATCTGGCAGCTAACTTATCCGACTTTTCCACAGATAGCGTGATTGTCCTTGACTTTCTTCACAGACAGGATGATGTTTGTCCCTCACAGAACTTACTTAATCCCTTAGCGTTTCCAAATCTCTATAAGTAACTGATTTATCGTGATTCTAGTCGCACTTCACAGTGACCCTAAGGAAACGTGCGCGTGGAGATGGCGAGTCGGTTCAGTTTGGTGTTCCCGCCGGGGTGGCAGTTCACTATTGGCAAGGAGGCTCTCGTGACGAGAAAAACATGTAGCGGAGTCATGGCTGTTGTTGCCCTTCTAGGGTTGTTGAGTTTTGGGTTGCATGCTCAAACAATCCCTGTCTGCGACATTGTTTTCCAAACGTGGCCCGGTGATCCGGTATATCCCGGTGAGAAATGCACCGACGTCCCGTTCCTGTTCGATCAGCAGTGCCATGTAGGCTCGTACAGATGCAAAGCCATTTGCTGGGACTGTTTAAACGGCACCCCGCACACGAGGGACCCGATCAATCTGGCGACTGGGGACACCTTTATCACTCAATCAGACTTAGGCGTCCCTGGGCTCGGTGGCGGACTCAGTTTGTCGAGAACTTGGCACAGCCAATTCCCATTTGGTGAAAGCGTTCCAACAAGTGCGATGTTCGGAGGTAATTGGCGGTCGACGTACGAAGAAAGCATTTTTGTAGATTCTGAAGGTTTGGTGAAGTATGTGCGAGGAACAGGCGGCATTTGGACCCTGGGCCTGGCTGGCCTGAATTGGCCGGCTTCCTACGTCATGATCGCCCCAGCCAATGGGAATGTATCACTGGCCTACGATGGGACGAATTGGACACTCAGCTTCAACACTGGCGAGAGGAGGATATTCTCCGTGACGACCGGGAAACTCCTGTCAATGAGTGATCGCAATGGGAACACGACTCAACTAACCTATGACGCTTCGAATCGGTTAACCACAGTCGCCGATCCAGCTTCTCGGCATTTGTATTTTTCATACGCGAGCCAGTCAAGCAATCTGGTTGTTGGTGTCTCGTCCGATGTGGGTATCTCATTGTCCTACGCCTACGACGGCCAGGGTCGGTTGGCGACCATTACCAAACCCGATTTGACAACAGTCTCCTTCCAGTATGACGGCAACTCCCTGATTTCGGCTGTATTGGACACGAACGGCAAGATCTTGGAATCGCACATTTACGACACTGCTTACAGAGGAACGACTTCATCCCAGGCTGGCGGCGTGAATGCACTGACCGTTACATATCCTTTTGTTGTTCTCGGCCTACCGTAGATCTTAGCTTTTCACCTCAGCTCATCTTTTTTGGTGGAAGTTTATTAGTCGCAACTTCAGAGAAAAGAAGGCCCGGATCGTGAATAGAAAATGGCAGTTTCTGGCTCTCATCGTTTTATGCGTCGCATCGGCTAGAGCGTCCTTTGCCGCTCCGAGCATCACGAGTCTGTCTCCGACGACGGGAGCGGTAGGCGCGTCAGTGACGATCACGGGGTCGAGCTTTGGGTCGACGCAGGGTACGAGTACGGTGAAATTCAACGGCACGACGGCGACGACAATCACGAGTTGGGGTACGAAATCCATCGTGGCGACGGTGCCGACGGGAGCGACTACCGGGAACGTCGTGGTAACGGTGAGCGGGGTGGCGAGCAATGGTTCTTCGTTCACGGTAGTCGCGGCTCCGAGCATAACGAGTTTGTCGCCGACATCGGGGGCAGTGGGCGCTTCGGTAACGATTACGGGGACGAACTTCGGTTCGACCCAAGGCACGAGCACCGTGAAGTTCAACGGGACCACAGCGACAACGATCACAAGTTGGAGTGCAACGTCGATTGTGGCAACGGTGCCGACGGGAGCGACCAACGGCAACGTGGTGGTTCATGCCAGCGGAGTGGATAGCAACGGTTCTTCGTTCACGGTGGTCGCGGCTCCGAGCATCACGAGTCTGTCGCCGACGACGGGCGCGGTGGGCGCTTCGGTGACGATTACGGGTACAAACTTCGGAACGACCCAGGGCACTAGCACGGTGAAATTCAACACGACGACGGTGACGACGATCACAAGTTGGAGTGCAACGTC
>Ga0193751_1001331_pt1 | contig 16023 bp, 19 predicted proteins | sample L1c2metaG_FD_143050 | JGI IMG/M metagenome (GOLD analysis project Ga0193751, IMG submission 143050) | Soil microbial communities from a riparian zone of the East river system, Colorado, United States - L1c2 | ecosystem: Environmental > Terrestrial > Soil > Riparian zone | place: USA: East River... | reverse complement strand
CGTGATGTTGATATTGAGGCCGTCGGCGAGGAGCTCCTCAACCGCACCGTAGCCCTCCGGCGTTCCAGGGATCTTGACCATGATGTTGGGCCGGTCGATCTCGGTCCAAAACCGCTTCGCCTCGGCGATGCTGGCCTTCGTATCATGGGCCAGCTCTGGCGAGACCTCGATGCTTACAAATCCATCGGCGCCATGAGTTCGCTCGTAGGTCGGTCTGAACAGGTCGGCCGCGGCACGTACGTCATCGGTCGCGATCCGCTCGTAGACCTGGATGCCGGTCAGGCCCTTGCCGGCGAGATCCTGGATGGCAAAGTCATAGTCGGTGCTGCCGGAGATCGCTTTCTCGAAGATCGTCGGGTTTGCCGTAATGCCGGTCACGAAGTCGTCATCGATCAGGCGCTGCATCTCACCGGAGGTGAGTAGCCCGCGGCGAATGTTGTCGTACCAAATGCTCTGACCGGCGGCGTGCAGCGCTTCAAGTGGATTGGCCATTGCTATGACTCCGATTCCGTAACCCTGGCGACCAGGAAGAACTAACAGTTACCCGCTCATCCTGAGCTCGTCGAAGGACGAGCGCGCAGCTACCACTGCCTCAGCGTCCAAGCGTGCGGAGGGCATGCTGGACGACGTTGTCGATGGTGAAGCCGAACTTCTCCATGTTTATCTCGCCTGGCGCGGACGCCCCAAACCGGTCGATACCGACCGCCAAGCCCTGATCGCCGATGTAGCGACACCACCCGAACGTCACGCCCGCTTCCACGGAGACGCGCGCCTGTACAACCGGCGGCAGAACGGCGTCGCGATACTCCTGCGGTTGCGAGTCGAACAGCTCCCAGCATGGCATGCTGACCGCCCGGGCCGCGATCCCGCGAGCCTGGAGCTGCTCTGCCGCGCCGATTGCCAGATGCAGCTCGGAGCCCGTCCCGATGGTGATGACCTCGGGCCTGCCGCCAGGCGCGTCAAGGACGGTGTAAGCCCCGCGAAGCAGACCCTCCGCCGCAGCAAATCGGTTTCTGTCCAGAATCGGCAAGCGTTGACGCGTCAGCACGAGCCCCGTTGGTCCGGCGCGGTTCCCCAGCGCCGCCCGCCAGGCGTAGACCGTCTCGTTGGCATCGCCGGGGCGGATGAGCGTGAAGTTTGGCATCGCCCGCAACGACATCAGTTGCTCAACGGGCTGATGAGTGGGGCCATCCTCACCCAGCCCGACGCTGTCATGGGTCCAGACGAAGACCGACGGGATCTCCATGAGAGCCGCCAGCCGCACGGATGGCCTCATGTAGTCGGAGAAGTTGAAGAACGTGCCGCCGAAGGCGTAGACGCCCCCGTGCACGGTCATGCCGTTGACTGCGGCGCCCATCGCATGCTCGCGCACGCCAAACCAAACGTTCCGCCCGCCCATACTGCCGGCTTGAAACGGTGGAGAGCCCTTGATCTCCGTCTCGGTCGAGGACTTAAGATCCGCCGATCCGCCGAAAAGCGTCGGCAGATGTTTGGCGAGCGCGTTGATCGCCTCACCGCTGGCGTTTCGCGTCGCGAGCCCGCCATCCTTGGGATCGAAGACCGGCAACTCGGCGAACACGTCCGCCGCGAAATCGCGCGCCCGCGCCCGCTCGATCTCATCAGCCTCCATTGGAAACGACTGACGATAGGCCTCCCAACGAGCGTTCCAGTCGTCTTGCCGCTCGCTACCACGAGTCACCGCCTCGCGAAAACTCCGCAGGACATCCTCCGGGACCTCGAAGTGCGCGTTGGGATCCCACCCGTAGAAGCTCTTTGCGGCACGCACCTCATCCTCGCCGAGCGGTGCGCCGTGCGCCTGAGACGTGTCCTGCTTGTGCGGAGCGCCGTAGCCAATGTGGGTGCGTGCGAGGATCAACGACGGCCGGTCGCGCTCTGCCTGAGCCGCCGTCAGCGCCCGTTCGACGGCGTCAGCGTCCATGCCATTAATGGTCTGAGTGTGCCAGCCATACGCCTCGAAGCGAAGCGCGCGATCCTCCGTGAATGCCATCTCGGTGTCACCGTCGAGCGAGACGCTGTTGTCGTCGTACAGGAAGATTAGCTTTCCGAGCTTTAGGTGGCCGGCCAGCGACGCGGCCTCGGCGGACACACCCTCCATCAGGTCGCCGTCGCTGCAGATGCCGTACGTGAAGTGGTTGACGATCTGGTGGCCCGGCCGGTTGAAGGTTGCAGCGAGGAAGGCCTCGGCCATCGCCATACCAACGGCGTTTCCGAAGCCCTGGCCAAGCGGTCCGGTCGTTATGTCCACACCCGCGGTATGGCCGTACTCCGGGTGCCCCGGCGTCCTGCTCTGCCACTGGCGGAACTGCTCGATGTCCTCGAGGCCGAGGTCGTAGCCGGTCAGGTAGAGCAGGCTGTAGAGGAGCATCGAGCCGTGACCCGCTGAGAGCACGAAGCGGTCGCGGTCGAACCAGTGCGGGTCTGCGGGGTTGAACTTGAGAAAGCGCGTCCAGAGCACATACGCCATCGCCGCGGCGCCCATCGGCATACCCGGATGCCCAGAGTTGGCCTTCTGGACGGCATCCATCGACAGGGTACGGATGGTGTTGATCGAGAGTTCGTCGAGGTCCTGGGCCGTTGTGGCCATGCGAGCTCCTCTACGAATCGTCTGAGACCGGCGCCTAGATAGATTGTAGCGCCGCGCCTTGGGGCCTCGGCTCGTGCGGGACGGATCGCAGGTCCGTATTACATTTTTATGATTTTCGCGCGGCCCTGGGCGTAGAGGAGGGCCCTGTGCCCTCCCGCCTGCCCGAGCGGCGCGCAAATCCGCTGCCTCCGCAGAGCACCCGGCACTCGAGCGACGAGCCTGCGCTCGGGTGGAGGCCCGTGCTCATAGACCGGCAGTGAAAAGACCAGCGCCCCGCGGCCGGCAGTCGGAGTAGGGACGCCCCTCGCGGGACGCCCCCTCCACAGATCCCGGCGTGCGGCACTACCGCACCGGGCTCCTGCCTCGAATCAACCACCAGACGCCTGACTGGGATAAGGATGATAAACCTGAACCGGCGGCAGCCACTGCGCAACGAGGCGCTCCATACGGGCCGGGGTAGCACGGGCCGTTTGGCTGCGTCTCGCCAAGCTTCGGCGCCACTGCCTGGCAACCGCTCGGCGGAATCGCACCAACGCTCGGTAGTTCCCAGCCACCCCGTAATACCGGCTATGCCCGTTCACCACCGTCTTCAGCCAGGCCCCCACCGTTGCTATCGGCTCGTGCAGTCGCCGCCGCAGCTCGGCCTTCACCGTCCGCAGCTTCGCCTACATCCGCTCCCGCATCGTCCGCCTTACTACCGTGAAGCGCCCGTTCCTCCCGCGTCCACACACATCCGTGAAGCCCAGGAAGTTGAACGTCTCCGGTTTCGGAAGCCCACGCGCCCGCCGATTCGCCGCCGCATGGCGGCCAAACTCGATCAGCCGTGTTTTCTGCGGATGCAGCTCCAGGCCATACCGGCCCAGCCGCTCCCGCAGTGCCTCCAGAAACGCCTCGGCGTCCGTGCGGTGCTCGAACCCCACGATGAAGTCGTCTGCCCAGCGCACCACGATGACCTCGCCCCGCGCCTGCCGCCGTCCCCACCGTTCTGCCCACAGGTCGAACACGTAGTGCAGGTAGATGTTCGCCAGCAATGGCGAGATGCTCCCGCCCTGCGGCGTTCCCTCCCCACTCTGCGTCCACGCCCCGTCCTCCAGCACGCCCGCCTGCAGCCATTTCTGGATCAGACGGACCACCCGCCGGTCTCCGATCCGGTGCTCGACAAACTGCACCAGCCACGCGTAGTCGATGGCGTCGAAGAATCCACGCAGGTCGGCGTCCAGCACCCAGTTCACCTTCCTCGTCATCAGCCCCCGGTCCAAGGCGTCCAGCGCCTGATGCTGGCTGCGCCCAGGCCGAAACCCGTACGAGAACCCGAGAAAGTCCGTCTCGTAGATGGCCCCGGGGACCGCCCCGTCGCACGCTGGACGATCTTGTCCTCCACCACGGGTACGCCAAGCGGCCGTTGCCGCCCGTCCTGCTTCGGGATATACACCCGCCGCACCGGCCTCGCCCGATACGCCCCGCGTTGCAGCCGTCCAGACAGGTCCTGGAGGCGTGCCTCCAAATCCTCCCCGTAGCCCGCCCATGTGTGCCCGTCAACCCCCGCCGCAGCATCGCGCTTCAACCCGAAATACGCCTCCCGCAGCATGTCCACCGAATAGACGTGGTGCAGCAGCGCCGTGAACTTCACCCCCTTCTCTCGCTCGGCTGCCTGCCGCACCCGCGCCAGCGCCTGTTGCACGCGCTCTCGTCCCTGCGTCCGAAGCGTGTCGCCTTGGCTTGGGTTCCTCTTGGCCAGACCCCTTCCCTCCACCGGCTCCGCACCCAGTTCCCCCTTGTTCGCCGCCTTCGTCGGTACTACGGGCCTGTCCGACTTCCCCTGTCCGTCCATCATCAAGCGGCTACGACGGCCCGGGTGTTGCCTTCCGCCCGGCACCCAGGTGCGTCGGCGCCCCATACGCAGCGTTTTCGGAGCTCAATAGCCTAGCCTGCACGTACCCCTGTCAACGCTTCACCGCCAACCTCGCGGTTGACGGCGCATGACTCGGGGCCGGTGTGGGTCGCTAGCCCTTCACCGTACGACTCTTCCATTCGCTACACCTCGCCGGTTTATCCCGACGCCCGATGCCGGCGCCCCCGGAAGGCATAGGCAGGTTGGCGGCTTTTGGCAGCTCCGTGCGAGGTTTTGGCAGAATACGCGCCGTAGGATCAGGCCATCGATTCAGCCCGCAGGCCGCGATTGCACAGAGATCGGAGCCGCCATCGTGTTTCGCCTCACGCCCTGGTTGCTTGCCATCCCGCTGCTCCTCTGCACCGGCATCACCCCCGCCCGCGCCCAGACCCCGTCGTCGAACGGTTTCCAGACAATCACGAGCCGGGGCTACCAATTTCAGGTGCCCGCCGGCTGGCAACAGTTGCCGGCTGCCGTCGTACCCCGCTCGTTGGAGATCCTCGTCGCGTCAGCCGATGGCAACGAGACGGTTGCAACAGGATCTGCTCGTGCAGAGGGAACAACCGCGGGCGCTCTGCCCGAGCTCGTGTCCTCGCTCGTCTCCAGCATCAATGAAACCACCTCTCCCGGCGGCAGCGCCGCGAGCGTGTTTCAGGGGCCTGACCCTGTGCAGATCGCCAACGCGGATGCTGCGGTGGATCTCAGGGCGACCTTCACAGATAGCCACGGAACTCCTTATGTCTTGGCCGTCCGCGTGGGCACCCGGGGCCAGACCGTCTACTTCTTCGTTCTCGCGGGTCCTCAGGACTTCTACCATTTCGACCCGAGCTTCGGCCGGATCCTGGATTCGTTCCAGTTGACGCCGCTGGTCCAGGGTGGCGCCGCATCGGAAGCGTTCACAGGAGCGCCAGTCTTTGGGCTGTCGCCGGAAGAGGCGATCATCGCCCTGCTGCCGTACCGGCTAACCGCGCAGGACAGGCTTCCGGGCTATGCCGCGGGTGACGCGTTCAGTCCCGAGACCGCCGTCACCTCCGCCCTCGTGCGCTCCTCGCCCGCCGAGCGGCTCGCGGCCTACCAAAACGCCGGCTTCGTCGTCCGCCGCAGCCAACGCCTCGTTCCGGCCGCACCGCCCGCCGCGATCCCGGGCGCTAATGGCGTCTTCCACACCCTCCTATTCGCCGACCAGCCGAGCGCTGCTACTTACGCCGACGGCAGGGCGCTGCCGCCGACCAGCATAGGCGACCTCGACTCCCAGCCGTTCGCGCTTGGAGCAGGGGGAGGCGGGGTGAAACCGACGACGGTCACCCGCCGCATCTACGACTTCCAGCCGGTCGCGCTTGGAGCGGCTCTTGGCGACGCCAGTGCCGCGTGGCGTGAAACCGAGACTCAACTAGGCCAGCCGACCCAGGTGTATTACCTCCTACGCTGGCAGCTGGGCCAGCTTGTGTTCGAGCTCGTTAGTGCGCCGCAGCCGCTCGGCCAAGAGCGCCAAGCCGACGCGGAGAGCGCGGCATCTGCCATCGACAGGATCGAACGCTCGCGGCCTGCCCTCAGTCTCGCGCCAGCGACGGTCACACCGCCCGCGACCGAGGCGCAACGCCTCCAGGCGGCGATCCGGCTGGCGCCGTTCTTCGTGCTGGCGCCGGAAGGGTACGGCCTCACGGATGCCTACTTCAGCCACCCCACGTCGGTTGTCGAGCTCGATCCAGACCCGGCGGCTGCGCTGCACAGGGTGGACGAGCAGTGGAAGATGGTGATGAGCGCGCATCAGCATTTCACGAGCAGCCTGGATGACCGCGTCGCGCTGGGCGCCATTGCCACTCTGTGCGCGGACGCGCCGGGCGCGCTGACAGACATGGCTGACGAGCTCGTGGACCCAGGCTGGACCTCGACCAGAATCGACCCGCCTGTCCAGCTTGGCGATGCGACGATGGCCTTCCGCGACGCGGGGCCGAACGCGGATGGCAGCGCTGAACAGGACATCTCGATCGACTGGACGCATGGCGCGCTGCTCCTGCACGTCGGCATGAGCGGCCCGGCGGGCGGCAGTTCGATGGACCAACTGGCGGCGTTCGCGCGGCAGGTCGAGGCGCGGTTTCAGGCCAACCCGCTGCCGACGAGCTTCACGCCATGAGCCGTGACGCGGGGTACGAGTGCTGAGGGCGTAGCGAGCAGTCGGGGCGTCCGAGGCGGCGGGGTGTAAGACCCCGCCCTACGGCGCGGCAGGCGGTCGACTGCTGTCGGGGGAATCAAGAACCGCCGTGATCCGCCGCCGACATCGGCAGCGAGTCCAGGTGGCGCTCGCACCAGGTGGCCGATGAGTCGGAAGCCATCGCCCAATTCATGCTGAAGCTGGCCTGGGGTCCATTGATGGGCCGGGCACAAGCGGCTTGGCTGGGAAGAGAGCGCCGAGGGTACGGCTTTGGGGTCGAAGCGCCCACGAGGCGACGGTGAGAACCGCGAGGAGGAGGGTCACGACGATGTGATATCCGTAGTCGCCGTAATTGCCGGCCAACACGTGGGATGCTGCCGCTCCCGTCGTTTCAGAGACGATGCCGGCGTAAGCCCATTCCTTGAGTCGTGGAAAACGCGGCGCGAGGAGGACTATGGCTCCAAGCACCTTCCAGAACCCGAGGATCGTCAAAATATACGGCGGATAGCCAAGGATCGTCACCGTCTCGAGGGTCCCCCACGCATGCGCCAGTTGCCCCACCCCACCGCTCAGCACCGCGAACACCAGGATTGCGGTGGCCACCCAGTAAGCGATCCCTTTCGTCATGGTTGCGCCCCCTTCTTAGCCTCTACCAACACATCACAGAGTCCCTCAGATCCGATATTCAGGCCGATATTGGTCATGTTGTAAAGATGTTCGCTGGCAACAAGCCAGACGATGTCGCAGATCTCGCGTTCGGTATACTGCCTCGCCAAGCGATCGAACGTCGCCCGGCTAACCGCTCTATCTCTTGTCAGCTCCGTCACATAGTCCAGAGCCGCGCGCTCTGCATCGGTGAAAAGAGGGCACGTCTGGTATTGCTGCAACGCATCAAATCTTGCTTGATTCTTCATCGACTCTTTGAGCGCAAAATACCGGGTGGCATCCATGCAGAAGAGGCAGCCGTTAATACTCGCCACCTGCTCGCGTATGAGCAGGGCAGTGTCATGCGACAATGACAGCTTTTTGTCAAGCTTAGAGATCTTCATATAGAAGAACGTGAAGGCGGACGGCATCCGAGCGGAAAATACACCCAGTGATGCAAAAACCTTGCCAAATTGCCGGCGCACAAAGTAATATGCCAGCTTCATGAGCAACCCCTTGGGCTTTTCGATGGGCGGAAGATATGTAGCCATAGCAGTTCTTTCCCTCTGTTCATCGAGAATGGCGATCGGTGAACCCGGCCTCTGCTTCATCCGTTCGTGACGTGAGGCTCGAGTAAGAGCGGAGTGCAATTCGGTTCATGGCGCCGACGGAAAGTCGAGCTCTGGTCACATCGGCTGGGTTTCGTTCGTCACTACTATGACGGTACGCGACGAGGGAATGTGACTGATGGACGAGCGCGAGTGGCTGGCGGAGCGATTCGAGGAGACCCGGAGTCGCCTGAGGGCGGTGGCGTACCGGATGCTCGGATCGCTGAGCGAGGCGGACGACGCCGTGCAGGAGTCATGGCTCCATCTCAGCCGCTCCGACACGAGCGGCGTAGAGAACCTGGATGGGTGGCTGACAACAGTCGTCGCGCGGGTATGCCTAGACATGCTGCGCTCGCGCAGATCGCGTCGCGAGGAGCCGCTGGACGCGCAACTGCAGGAGCCGATCGTAAGACGCGAGGACGCGACCGATCCCGAGCACGAGGCGCTACTGGCCGACTCAGTCGGTCTCGCGTTGCTCGTTGTACTCGAGACGCTGGCTCCCGCCGAGCGGCTCGCGTTCGTGCTCCACGACATGTTCGACGTGCCGTTCGACGAGATCGCGCCCGTGGTGGGGCGCTCCCCGGCCGCAGCCACGCAGCTCGCGAGCCGCGCACGCCGCCGGGTGAGGGGTGCGGCCGCGGTTCCGGACGCGGATGTCACACTCCAGCGCGAAGTTGTCGGCGCCTTCCTCGCCGCCTCTCGCGATGGTGAATTCGACGCGCTGCTCGCGCTGCTCGACCCCCAAGTCGTACTTCGAGCCGATGGCGAATCTGTGCGTTTGGGCGCCTCGAGCGAGGTCCGCGGTGCGCCCGCCGTGGCTGACACCTTCAAGGGACGTGCGCTTGCCGCACAACCGGCGCTGGTCAACGGAGCCGCGGCAGCCGTGTGGGCTCCGGGCGGACGGCCGCGTGTCGTAATCGCCTTCACGATCACGCGCGGGAAGATCGCCGAAATCGAACTGCTTGCCGACCCTGCGCGTCTTCGCGAGCTCGACCCGGTGGTGCTCAACGACTGACGAGCCAAGCTACAGGATGCGTGGCGATGACTTCTTCATGCATGCTCAGGACGAACGGTCTGGATTCCGCCCATGGTCCGGCGCGGCCGGTTATTGCGCGAAGCGCCGGAGCGCGCGGTCCTGAGCTTTTTGCGCTTCTGCTTCTCGGCTGCGCGGCAACGTTGTGCTTGTCAGGGAATGGATGAGTTTGGTGGCTGCCGCCGCGACCTCGTCGACAGCCCGCTCGAAAGCCACTTCGTTCGCGCGCGATGGACGGCTCGCGCCACTCAGCTTGCGAACGAACTGGAGAGCCGACGCTCGGATCTCATCGTCGCTCGCGGGCGGCTCGAAGTTCGCCAGGGTCTTGATATTCCGGCACATGGGAGCTCTCCAATTGAGGGTTCAGTCATCAATCGCCTGGTAGGCTGAGGTCCGGAAATCGAGGCAGACATCGGGCGGACCGGCCGAAGTCCAGGCCCGCTGCGTCATAAGGATAGTCACTATGTCCTCCTTCGGGTCTGAAGACCAGGCGGTGCCCAGGCCGCCGTCCCAGCCGAAGCTGCCGGCGGACCCTGCCAAGTCGTCGCGGCTGGTAATCACAGACACGCCAAACCCCCAGCCATGGCTGTCAAAAACCCCGGCACACGCCGGATATCGCCTTCGCGCCGGCGTAATCTGACCTGCTTGCATCATCTCAACCGAAGGCCTGGACAGTATGCAGATGTTGCTGGATCTGCCCTTGTCCAGCAACATCTGCCCGAATTCGCGAGCTCCGGAAGCAGGCAGTCAACCGGCTCATCAAGCCGCAACCGGCATTCCTCAGCCAGGATCATCGACGCCGTGGCGGTGATCGGTTTGGTCATGGACGATGCGGAAAATCGTGTCGCGCCGCGCACCTCGCTGCGCTCAAGGTAGCCGGCCATGACGTCGTGCAACTGCTCGAGTCTGCGCGTGGACAATTGGCTATTCCCTCGGAAGAAGACGCTCAGCTGCTCAATTGGATGGGTCGCTCGCCGATTAGTCTTGCCTCTGTCATGGAGACCCAGAGCCAGGCAATGGCCACGCCCAGGAAGAGGAAAAGGGAGCCGGCGGGGGCAGGGCCTGAGGCGACTCCAACGGCGCAGAGCGCACCCGCGACGCAGGAGCCCATCGCCGACCGGCGATAGCCCGGCGCGCCGAAGTATCGTGCGAGGACAAAGCAGGCCGCGATCAGTGCAATGAAGGACAGGCTGCCGGAGATCATGTGGAGCCCGCCGTGCCAGCTGGCAACGGCGGACGCGCTATCGGGCGTACCCGGCGGGAAGCCCCTGCTCGGGTCGGCACGGAACACTCCAGCGGACACGAGCCCCGCGCCAAAGACGCCCAGTAGCGCCGGGGCCCACCTACCGCCGGGGACGCCGCGCATCAGACGCCGCATCCCGACCGCGCCGGCGATCGCCAGTGATCCGGTAACCAGAAAACTGGCGATCTGCACCCAGCCCCAGCTGCCATTGCTCAGCAGGCTGACGGCATGACGCGTCAGGTCGAACCCGGGCCGGGTCAATACCTGGGCGAGCGCGCCCGCCACGAACAGCGGCCCCGCTGCCGCCCCGCAGGCCAGCAACCGGCTCGCGGAGCTGGTGACTGAGCTCAACGAGGCGCGTTCAAGTCTATCGACAGGCGTGGTTGATCCAGGCGCGGTCCGCATCAGGTCGGTCATGATCGAATCCTTTCCATAAACCTCGGTCCCATCCCAAGGACCGGTCATTGTTGCTCACAGCGTCGCCAGGTGCTCGGCGAGGCGGTCCAAAGTCTGGTTCAGTCCCTCGATCGCCTCGTACTCCTCGACCACCCTGGCTCGCTCCGCAGCCGTCTCGAACAGCGACCGCATGGTGAGCTCGGTCTTGCCGTCCAGATCGGCGAAGGCTACGGTGACGTGAAACACCGGCTGGGGTCCGTGGTTATAGACCAGGCGCTCGGGCTCAACGACCTCGTGGTAGACGATCTCGTTCGGATAGTCGACGCCATCGGGGCCGTGCATAATGAACCGCCAGGTTCCGCCCGGCCGAACGTCCATCTCGTGCGTTGTGGTCGTGAAACCTCGCGGTCCCCACCACTGAGCGACGCTCTTTGGCTCGGTCCATACCTTGAATACCAGCTCACGTGGTGCGGCGAAGACGCGTGTCGCGGCGATCTCGCGGTCGGTGGTCGTAGCGGTCTCAGCCATTGCGCTCGTCCTCCTACGTCTGAGCCAGCAGCTCGGCGAGACGATCCATGCTCTCGGTCGCGCCCGACTCCATCCCTGACTGGAGCATCCCGTCGCGATCCTCGGTCGTCTCGAAGAGCGAGGTGACGGTCAGCCTCGTCCTGCCGCCAAGATCCTCGAGCGTAGCCGTTTCGACCACTACATGGCCCGGCATCCCTTCGAACTCAAAGGTTCGGACAACGCGCTCGGGCGGAACGACCTCGCGATAGACGCCATTGAAGGCGAATTCATTGCCGCCGGAATCTCGGTGAACGAGGCGCCAGAGGCCGCCGGGCGTCACGTCCATCTTGTCGACGGTTGTCGTGTACCGTCTCGGTCCCCACCACTGTGATATGAGAGTTGGGTCGTTCGATACTTTCCATACGAGCTCGCGTGGGGCGTCGAACATGCGCTCCATTGCGATCTCGCGATCGGACGGTAGCGTAAACACTGTGGTGGAACTTGCTTCGGTTGCCATGTCTCTTCTCCTCCTTCAGCTTGAACTGCGGCTTCTTACAGATTCGCAGCTCGCAAGTGGTGCCGAGGCGGGCGGCCGCGAGCGTCTGCCCGCGGCCACCCATACTCAGCCGGTCATCCCCGCGCCGGCGACGGCCGGAGGGTTCGCTGGTCCCATGCCCGGAGCGGCGCAACGCGCCAGCGGCCGTAGGCGACAAACGTTGCGAGAAGGCCCGCAACCAACGGCAGCAGCGCCGGCGCGATACCCATGAACGTCACCGTGAAGACGGTTGCGCCGATCATGATGATCAGGAGCCCGACGGCGGCCAGCGGTGTCAGGCCCTGCCGAATGCGGAGCAGGCCAGGCAGAAACATTCCCAGCCCACCGAGGAACTCAGCCGTTCCCAGGAACCGCAGGAACAGGCCGGGTAGTGGCACCGGCATCTGTGCGTTCAGCATTTGAATTGGCATGGCCAGCTTCATGACGCCGGTGGCCAGGAAGAGAAGTGCAAGTGCCCCCTGAACGATCCACAGCCCCTTATGCATGAGCGGCCTCCTCTCGTTCTGAAACAATTCGTTCTTCATGGTCGATCTCCTCTCCTTGTGAATCCCTACTGCTTTTAGATTTGCCATCCCGAGGCTACGCGGCTCCATGGCGGTGTGCAGACACCACGTATGCGCTCAAACGCTCCAACGATTCGGTCCAGCCCTGCTCCATGCCGGCTAGCGCGGCGGCAGTTTCGGGCGCAGCCTTGACGACCAGGGCATGCAACGTCATTCGCGTCTTGCCGTTGTCTTCCGCAAATGTGACTGTGTTCAGGACTTCGAGGCCGGGCTTACCTTGCTCGTCCTCCATGGCGGTGCTGGTGAAGACGAGCCGCTCGGGCTCGACGATCTCGTGGTAGACGCCCCGCATCGGATTCACTGTTGAGCCATCGGGCCATAGCATGTGTATGAGGATGGCGCCGCCGGGCCGGGCGTCCAGCTCGCAGACCGGGTTTGTAAAGCCGTGCGGACCCCACCACTCCGCGACGTGCCTCGGATCGGTCCAGGCTTTGAAGACGAGCTCACGCGGCGCGTCGAAGACGCGTGTGAGTACCAGTTCCTTCGGTGGGGCGGCCCCGGCTGCGCCAGCGCCTGTGTTGCTGTCCGTCATTGGCTTTCTCCGTCCTTTTGCTCCTCTTGCCGCTGCTGCTCTTGGTGCCTTTGCAACTCCTTCAGATACTCATCCAGCCGGTCGAAGCTCTCCTCCCAGAACCTGCGATACTCGCCCACCCACTCGGAGGCGCTCTTCAGGGGGCCAGCCTCGAGCCTGCAGGGACGCCACTGCGCTTTTCGCCCCTGGGTGATGAGTCCGGCGCGCTGCAGCACCTTGAGATGCTTCGAGACGCCGGGAAGGCTCAGCTTGAAGGGCTCGGCAAGCTCCATCACTGTTGCCTCACCCTGTGCCAGCCGCGCCAGGATCGCCCGTCGGGTCGGATCGGCGAGGGCTGTGAATGTGACGCTCAATTGGTCGGCTGCCATCAATGTACTTTACCTACTAGCTAATTAACCTATAGGTAGAATACGGACGCGCAACCTGCCTGTCAACCCTTTTTTGAAGGAAAATCAAAGTCGCGCTCGGCCGGCTCCGAGAGAGGCCACGTCAGGACGCGCTCAGACTCCCGATGGCATTGGGAGGCGGCCAAGGGCGCGCTCGCACCACTCGGCGGCGTCGAGCAGCGCTGCGTCCGCATCGGCTCGCCCAATCAGTTGCAGGCCGTACGGCAGGCCATCACCACTCAATCCGCTTGGTATCGACAGCGCGGGAAGGCCGAAGAGACTCCAGGGAACGTTGAAGATGGGATTGCCCGTTGAGGCGAGTCCGGGCGGAGCGGCGCCGAGGGCGCTGGGCATGATCAGACAGTCCACGCCGTCAAGCAGGGCTGCAGCCTCGCTTACCAGCTCTGTGCGAAGTCGCTGAGCATGGAGGTATACAGACGCAGGGACAAGCGCGCCGGTCTCGATGAGAGTCCGCAGGAGCGGCCGGTAGGATTCCGGATGAGTGAGATGGTCGGCGGCGTGATATGAGGCCGCCTCGGCCGCCATGATGACATGATGGACTTCAACCGCCAAGTCGAACCCATCCGGAAGTCGCACGTCGGTCAGCGTCGCTCCTGCCCTCGCAAGCCGGCCAGCGGTCACCTCGAGGTTGGCGAGCGCATCGCTATCCGCCTTCGCGATGAATGCCCCTCGCAGGAGACCGAGAATCGGAGCCCGTCCCGCTCCACGACGGCGCGCATGTTCGCCACGTTCATCAAGGACTGAGAACAGAAGACGCGCATCAGCCACGCTCCGCGTCAGCGTTCCAGGGTGATCGAGCGTCCAGGCAAGCGGAAAGATACCCTCCAGGCTGAAGCGGCCGGATGTCGGCTTGAATCCAACGATGCCACAGAAGGACGCCGGGCGCAGCACGGAGCCTGCCGTCTGTGTACCGAGTGCAGCCGGAACCATGCGAGCGGCGACCGCGGCCGCCGAACCACTGCTGGAGCCCCCAGGGGTGTGCTGGAGATCCCAGGGATTGCAGGTCGGAGCCGGATCGCCCATCGCGAACTGGGTCGTCTGCGTCTTGCCAAGAACGATGGCCCCAGCGCGTCGCAGCCTGGCGACGGTCGCAGCGTCTTGCTTGGGGACAAAGCCCGTGTGGAGCGGCGAGCCTGCCTCGGTTGCGAGACCCTCAGTAAAGTAGATGTCCTTGAGCCCCACCGGCACGCCGTGCAACGGCCCGCGCGACCGCGATTCCGCGGCCTCCGCCACGCAGGCCCGGGCCTCGGCCCGCGCCCGCTCCGCGTCAACCCGCACCCAGGCATGCACAGCGGTATCGAGGCGGGAGATGCGGTCCAAGAGCGAGTCGACGAGCTCGACCGGAGACAAGCGGCCCGCCCTGATCGCCGCGGCAACCTGAGACGCCGTCAGCTCGAACGGCTCAGCCACGAGCGGCGTTCCTGCGTCTTGGGGCCGTCTGATCCGCCTGGTGCAGGGGAGTTTGGGGGAGGGGACGACGCGCCAGGACGCGCGCAATCGCCGCCGTCATGCGCACGAGCGCCGCATCGATGGCGATCGCCCGCTCGGGCCCCCAGGACTCCTCAGCCTGCCGGCTCAGGTGGGCGTGCCAATCTTTGGGCATGGAGTAGCGGTTGAGTGGCACCCGTAGCTCTCCACAGCGGTATGCTGAGCGGAGTCTAGCAAACTGCGGCGGGCCGGAGCCGAAAATCGCATGGCCATGCCACTCTCGAACCATTCACAGCCAACTTCAGGCGAAAGAAGCTACCGCATAGCTGTGATTCCTGGAGACGGCATCGGTCAGGAGGTCGTCCGGGAAGGACTGAAGGTTCTGAGATCGGTGACCGCAGGCGACGTGAACCTATCGCTTTCGTTCGAATCATTCCCCTGGGGGTGCGACTACTATCTGAAGTACGACCGGATGATGCCGGAAGACGGGCTCGAGCAGCTGCGGACGTTCGACGCAATCTACTTCGGAGCGGTCGGCTGGCCGACCGTTCCCGACCACGTCAGCCTGTGGGGCCTGCGGCTCGCGATCTGTCAGGGATTCGACCAATACGCCAATGTACGACCGGCCCGCCTGCTGCCGGGCGTGCGGGGCCCGCTGCGCGACCGGACGCCGGAGGAAATCGACTTTATCGTCGTGCGTGAGAACACGGAGGGCGAGTACTCAGGTGCGGGCGGGCGCGTACACCAGGGTACGCCGCAGGAAGTTGCAATTCAGACGAGCGTCTTCAGCCGGTACGCCGTCGAGCGCGTCATCCAATATGCGTTTGAGCTGGCGCGCAGCCGCCCGCGTCATCGTCTGACCAACGTGACCAAGTCCAACGCTCAGCAGTACAGCATGGTCCTGTGGGACGAGATCTTTCATGCCACGGCGGAGCGCTACCCAGACATCGCGACCGAGGAGCGGCTCGTTGACGCGATGACAACGCGAATGGTTCTGCATCCTGAGACGTTGGACGTGGTCGTCGGCTCGAACCTGCATGCGGACATCCTGACCGATCTCGCGGGTGCACTCTCGGGCAGTCTCGGCCTGGCGCCCAGCGCAAACCTGAACCCCGAGCGACGCTTCCCATCGATGTTCGAGCCGGTGCACGGGTCCGCGCCCGATATCGCTGGTCAAGGTATCGCCGATCCGATCGCCGCCGTGTGGTCGGCCGCAATGATGCTGGACTTCCTCGGCGAGCCGGATGCAGCAGCGGCGATCATGCGGGCGATAGAGCGCGTGACCGAGACCGGAGCCGTGCTGACACCGGACCTGGGCGGAACCGCGACGACCACCGATGTTGGCGATGCACTCGCGGCGGCGGTTAGCCTCGAATCAGGCGCCGGAGACCGCGCAAAACAATCCACGAGGTAAAGCCGCAGGCGATAACCAGCGGCGCGAGCGCCCACACCGGAGG
>Ga0193751_1001330_pt1 | contig 16029 bp, 17 predicted proteins | sample L1c2metaG_FD_143050 | JGI IMG/M metagenome (GOLD analysis project Ga0193751, IMG submission 143050) | Soil microbial communities from a riparian zone of the East river system, Colorado, United States - L1c2 | ecosystem: Environmental > Terrestrial > Soil > Riparian zone | place: USA: East River... | reverse complement strand
CAAACCGGTGCGATTTCAATCCGTTCATACGTCTTGCGGGTGCACGGCTGCGCAAACCCAAAAGGATGAAGTTCCTCCGGGTGAAAAAGGTGAAATCACTGCAACTTTCAAAATTGGCGATCGCACCGGGACACAGGTGAAAACCGTAACGGTTGACACCGATGACCCGGTGAATGCCACGACAGTGCTTACGCTTAAGGCAGTGATCCCCCAAGAGCTTGAAATAAATCCGAGCTTCGTGTTCTGGGGACAGGGCGAAGCGCCCAAGCCGAAGACGATTGTCGTTCGTGCCGGCAAAGATTTTTCCATTAAACAATTGAAGGTCACGTCATCGAGTCCGGATTTTGAAACGAAGGTTGCACAGACTGGCAAAGGCCAGTTCAAGATCAACGTCCAACCGCACGACACCAGCCGGGATATGGCTGCGACTCTAACGATTCAACCGGAGGGTTCGTCGAAAACATTTTATGCGATGGCCCGCGTGACCAATGTGCCGACTGTCCAGTAAGTCGTGAAATCTTCGCTGGTGCGCCAGCCGCTGATTCTTGTGGCGCTTGCGTTTCTGCCAGGAATCGGACAGGCGATCTATTTTCGCGACAAAGTTTCGTGGCAATCGCCTATTCCCGCTTCCGAAATGGTGACGCTGGCACAGGCGCGTGCCTGGGGCAGGAATGCCATTTGGGTCGATGCACGGCCAGATGTGGAATTTGAACGAGACCATGTCTCTGGCGCTGTGCCATTGAATGAAGATCGCTGGAATGAATTGCTGCCGCGATTTCTGGCGACGTGGTCGCCGGAGAAGCGCGTGGTTGTTTACTGTAGCAGCCAGAGTTGCAATGCCAGCCGCGAAGTCGCGCGCCGCTTGCGACATGAAGCGCAAATAAAAAACGTGTTCGTTCTTCAAGGCGGCTGGGAAGAATGGCTCGAGAAAAAGTGACGAGTGAAAAATGCTTCCTCAATCCTCAGCTTTCAATCATCAACCATTCCGCGATTCGTCCGGCGGATCGCGGAATTTATCGTTGGCGGCATTTTCATTTACGCCGGCGTGATCAAAGCGCTCGATCCAATCCGATTCGCCAGCGACATCGATAATTACAAGATCCTGCCATGGGCGATCAGCGTGCGGCTCGCATTTTATCTTCCCTGGTTGGAAATTCTCTGCGGACTCGCGCTTATCCTGCGGCGTCTTTATCTCGGCGGATTGTCGATCTTAGCCGCACTGATTTCAGTGTTTGTTATCGCAACTGTCGCCGCGAAAGTGCGGGGGCTGGACATCACGTGCGGTTGCTTCGGTCATGCAAGCAAGAACTGGAACTTCTCCACTCATCTCGGGCTCGATCTGGTTTTGTTCGGACTCGTAATTTCTCTGCTGTGCGCGTGTGGGCGAAATTTCACTGCCAGCAAGCGGTAGGAACGCAGAGTAACGTAAGTTCACGTAAGGCAGCACCTATGACGATTGGGACAACGAGGGAGCTCTCACACGCCGCGCGCGATTGGCTGCGGAACGTTCGAAAAGCCGGACGCGAGCGTTTTATGATCGACCGCGCAATCGCAGCGGTCACCAGACTTCCGGTGGTGATTTCGTTGGGCGCCGTTCGCCATGCGCCGCGCAGCTCTCGAACGAAAATCCTTCGGGGCGCAATTCGTTCCCTTTCCGCGCCGGCTCCGGCTGGAGCCGCCGAGGTTTGCGAGATCAATTCATTGGCCGATTTCGATTCAAGGTACGCACGGTTGGCGGCGATGCTCGGCCATGCCGGCAGAGACCCCTCGCCGGGCGAGCTGGAATTTCTCAATTCAATCGCGAAGCGCCGGACCAGTTACCCCGGCAACATCGGCTTGCGCCTTACGTGCGAAGCGGAGGTTGGATCGTCTTCCACGATATTCAATGGGGCACGATGGGTCGCAAAGCAGTGGAAGCGGGTCAGACGTTGCGTTGGGGCGCCTTTGTACGGAGCGGAATGGCTTTTCGATCGCTGGCCGTTCCGAAAAATCAGCGGCGGAAACATTGGCGCAATCCAATTGCCTGACGACAAAAGAACACTTATTCCATTTGCGTTGCGCTTAATGTCCAGGCCATTCGAGAGCACCGGCAGGGCCGCGCGCGTCGCCCGGCGTGCAATCTATCAAAGCTTTGCTGAATTAATATGATGACACAGTTCTTGTCCGAAGCGCATCAGTTCGGATGAGGTCCGTTGTCGTCCGTTATCGCAAGGCGGCCGCTTCTTGGTCGCGACCTTCCAGCTCGAGCACCATCCGTTTGATGTGCTTGTAGTTCTGGTGCGATTTCAGGAACTGCAAACTTTCCTGCGGATCGCCCCATTGAAGGATCTGGATGCTCTCCTGACGAGCGGCCCCGGTCGAAAGTAAACGAAAAATGGTGCCAGCCGGCCAAGGCGGCACGAGACGTTTGGTTTTTGAATCCGGGTTGCGTCACCGCGACCGAACCGCGGCGCGGCGGCAAGTGTGGCGTCGTTGTAGATTGTCGATAGGAAAATAAACTGGCGGCTCGTCCTGCTGCACTAGGACACGCGGACAAATTTATCGGGAATTACTCTACTTGACGCCACTAAGTTGCACTCTTCCGGCTCCGCTCGGTTGGTTCAACTATTTCCGAACCAACAGAATCGTGCGGTCCTGCAAGTCATCGATGACTCGCGGATAAATCCACTGCGGAACGGACGGAGATTGGCGGTCGTAGACAACCCTGTAGGGGAACTTTTCCTGCATTAAGTTGTGGTAATAGCTCTTTGCCGTTTCGCTCGGCACTTGGTAAACACTAAAATCGATCGTCACGAAGTCTGGATTCCTCGCGAGCAGTTCTTTGACGCTGAACAATTGCTCGTCGTAGCGCCCTTCATGGGCTGCCGCTTGCCCTTCCACCCACCGGTTTCCCTTGAATACCCTTTCGAAAAGGACCGTCCTGCCATTAGGGTGGGGCATTCGTAAATCGACCACCTTCCCGGGTGGAATCTCTTTCCCGGGGGGCTTTCCCACCTGCACTTCGACTACGTCTAGCCCAGGCAGCGTCCTCCAATGTGGACTTCCTGCGCTCGATTCGATCCGGCTTCCAGCCTTTACGTTCGCCTCCATCCATACCTGAGCAGGCATCCGCGGGTCATCATTGAACCGCCTCCCGACGTAATAGCTGCAAACACAATTATATATAAGAATGGGGGCGCAAGCCACGGCTAGCCAGCGCCAGTGCCTTTCAACCGCCTTTAGAAACGGCCCGGCCATCAAAATCAAGAACGGAACCGCTGGCAGGACAAATCTTGTTTCAAGGCGGGGAAAAGACCCGATTTCCGCATAATACAAAGCGAACACGCTCAATGCGAGTGCAAAGCCGAGGGATTCCGGTGCGGCAAAGCGCTTCCGCAGCGCAACCAGCACCAGAGATACGATGACCCCTAGCGCGATTAAAAGGGCACCAGGAAGCCCTAACACCTCAGGAATAATTAAGAGAAATCGCCAGTAGCTAGTTCCCCCACCGGCCTGCCCTCCATAGCGTGGGGTCACGGAGTAACCATACATGAAATCGGACACAAACCGGTTCCAGTCAAACAGGATGTATGGGTTTGTCAAAACGATCCCGGCGGGAACCATCAATAACCCGATGATCATATCCCGACCAAATAATTTTTCCGTCCAAGTCTTCGGACGAGCGGAAAGAAGGTGGGCGGCAACCAGGGAAATCCCGACGGCCATACCATTATATTTCGCATTTGTTGCCGCGCCAGTCAGCAGGCCTGCCATGACATAGTCGATCCTCTGGCCGTCACCCGTAATGCGCGCCGCGAAATAGAAAGCGAGCATCATCCAAAAAAGGAGCGGGGAATCACAGGACAGGAAATGATTGTATGCGCAAAATCCAGCGCTCGTCGCGAAGACAAAAGCGATGACGCGGGCCGTGAAAATCCCGTAAAACGCGCGGCTTATTTCAAAGGCCAATACGATCGTCCCGAGGTAAAGGCCAACCACCAGCAGCCGTGCGGCTACCAGCCTCGCCGCGCCAAAGTTCTGCCTCTTTCGAAGCACAAAGCTAACGGCGTGCTCGATGCGATCAATAGGCGCCTTCACGACGATGTGGGTGACAAAGGTGTGTAGAGGCGGCTTCAAATAGTCCCCTGGCATTCCGTGACGGTGTAGCCCCCTGAACCCCATGGAAGAACGATTCCAGTCTTCAACCCGCCCCCAGCCAATTCCATTGACGCTGAAGGCTAGTGCCAGCAGCAATGCCATGGCCAAGAACCGGTCCACGCGGAATAGCCCCTCCATCAAAAACCCTTGAGAACGGAGGTGATCCTTCATAGGCAAACGCTGGTGTTGCGCCGGGGGAAAAGTGAGTTTGAATCGGGTGCGACCTTGGACTGACGGTTTGTGATTATCAAGGCCGAAATGCGACGCAGGATTCGCTTGCCCATGTCCGGCAATTGGATAAGACGGATCCATTATACGCGCTCTTCACACCGCAGGGATGCCGCTGAAATGCCTAATCGTGATTCCGACCTACAACGAAGCGGAAAATATCAAGATTGTGCTTCAGGGCCTGCTTGAACTCGAAACGCCCGTGGACATTTTGGTGGTTGACGACGGCTCGCCCGATGGAACCGGCGATCTCGTCGCCAGCCATCCACAATTCGGCAAGCGTGTTTTCCTGCTCAGGCGGCCAAGAAAGAGCGGTTTTGCCGGGGCGTGCAAGGCGGGTTATCAATGGGGCCTCGAAAATGGATTTGACGCGTGCGGAACGATGGATGCCGACGGGTCCCATGACCCCAAGGACGTTCCGCTATTGATCGCGGCCCTTCATCGCGGGGCCGAAATGGCTGTCGGCTCGCGCTATCTCAACGGTATTCGCATCCTTAACTGGCCCATGCGGCGGCTTCTTCTGAGTTGGTTTGCGGGAGTATATGCCCGCGCGCTTTGCAGGATTCCAATGACCGATCCGACCAGCGGATTTAAAATGATTTCGAAAAAGGCGCTTCAGTCAGTCGATTTTTCCCGCTGTTCAGCCGATGGCTACGGCTTTCAGCTTGAGTTGCATTTCTTTGGTTCGCAGGCTGGCTGCAAACTGGAGGAAGTTCCCATTGTTTTTACCGAGCGCACGCGGGGCGCCTCGAAGATGTCGAAGCGGACCGTGATCGAAGCCATGCTGACCGTGCTGGCTCTCGGCCTGCGTCGGCTCGCCCGAGTGCGGTCGCCGCGCGCCTGAATTCCGAAGTTAATGTCGGTGGCGAAAGCAGCGGCCGCGCGCTGCAGACACGCTGTAGAGGCAACTTCTCTTCGGCATAGTGCAGGGGCGCGACGTTTGGTGACCTGCGCAAAGCGAGCGAGCGCACAGGCGATTGTCGTTCTTGGGGGCTTTACAACTGTTTAGGCGATCATTAGATTAGTGTCGACACGTGAGTGATCACGCAGCGTCTTTATCTCGGGGTATTGTCGATCGTGACCGCGCTCATCTCCATCTTCATCGTTGCCACCGTCCGTGGCCTCGACATCACCTGCGGCTGCTTCGGTCACGCCAGCAAAAACTGGAGCTTCACAACGCATCTCGCGCTCGATCTGGCTTTGCTCTGCGGCTTGGTATTGTTGCTTGCAAGTCAGCGACAAGGTCGCAATGAAATATAAGAAACTACTTTCACGCGATTGGTAAGCGTCTGGAGATGGGCCGCGAAATGCCGTCTAATTTCTAGTTAGGCCTAACACATCGTCCTTTGCTTTCGGTCGTCGCTCTATTTAAGGCAACTGAGCATTTTCGGGAACTCGCCTTTCTCGGAAATACCGAGAGAGCGGTAAGTCTCCAGTGTTTCAGATGCCCGATCCTGGCGGCCGAGGTGGACATACTGCATCACGTGGGCCGCCGCGACGTTTACGTAATCGTCCGGTCCGACAAGGTCGAGGGAGTAACGAAAGGATGCCTCGATCTGATCGTCCGGGATCCTCGCGAAGTCCGTTGCTCGATCGATGACTTCCCTTGGGATGGGTGCAATCGCTTCAAACGCCGCTGTCCCGGTCCCTACGACACTTCGATAGAATCGAAAATACTGACGTAGCCGATATTGGAGGACATGTATCCAACTGGTATAAAAATGTTTGAAGTCTTGGTGTATCAGTAAGCTTCCAGTGATAAGGCTTGGATAAAACTTCCTACCAATCTGACGCGCTAGCTCCTCACTCTTCATTGCATCTACGAGTAGGATCTTGATCGGGCCGGCGGTCCACTCGTAGAGGGCCAGGTCTGCTCGGATTAATTCGACTGTGCCGCCCCCGTGGTCGCGGACGACACGGCGCGCCTCGGGGAGGAAGCTCTCCCCAGGCTGATAGAGGCAGTACGGAACGTGCGCCGGCATCCACTGCTCCCACCTGAAGATATCAAAGCCGAGGACCTTCTCTTGCGGATTACTCCCACTAAAGCTGCGACTTAGGATTCCTTGAGCGAGCGCGATCGACGTCGAACCAAGCGAGCAACCGAGATCAACGATGGCGCCTTCTCTTCCGACGTACCGAGCCGCGCTCTCCTTAAAGAAAGCGATTTCGTCGGACATGATCATACCGGGAACATCTGCCTTGGGAACACCATTCTCTACGACGGACACCGGCCTATGACGAATCGGACTGAGAATTCGTTCCGCCCCTGATTTAAACCAAGGGAATTTCCACATCGACGTCTCCTTCGTACCCCTGGACGATCAGGCGATTAATGAGGCTGCAGTTCGAGATCACTGGCAAGGATGCGCGCCGCACACAACTCACTTTATCAAAGCTTGTTCGAATTACTTTGAATTCAAGGATACAGCTTTAGCACGCAAAATCGGTTACCGAATCACGGTTTTCTTGCCGGTAGAGGTTTGTTGCTTTTGAGGATCTCCGCTTCGGGGGTGAGGTTGGCCGGTTTACCGCTAAAAATGAGACGATTTGGCTTTTCAGCGAGTGTTTGAACCAGCGCTTTCGCGTGTGTCGTGAGTACTTTCAAATTCAGGAGGACTACGTGCAGTTGTTTCATCTGTTCCTGAAGTTGTTTGTCGGTCGTGCTGATAAACGTGTCGGCTGTTCCCAACACCGTGTCTGCACCTTTCGCGACACCGTCGAGGTTTTTGACCACGTTCTGTAAATTATCCACATCGATCTTTAGCGAATCGGCCAGCGGCCCGAGCTTCGGCATAAATTCTCCCAGATTGCCTTTCAAATCTGTGACGGTCACATTGAGGTTATCCAGCAATCTGTTGGCGTTCTCGAACAGCGGACCGGCTGCAGCTGTGATCTGATCGAGGCCATAGGCAGGATGGCCTTCGATTACTGCGTTGTTTGCCAGCGTTGTCCCGCCTGGTGTGCCTGCCGAAAGCGCGACAAACTTCGGGGCGAGCATCGTATCTGAGCTGAGCGTTGCAATCACATCCGCGGGCAACGGTGGAACCCCGTCATCGAGATTTACTGTTACCCGCACGGCGTCCCTTTTATTTGCGGACGATTCTCGCTCCTTCGCCGACAGATGACGCATCGCGATGACCCGGCCCGCCGGCGCGCCCGCATATCGGACTTCGGAATGCACTTTGACGCCCGTCACGTCTTCATAGTTGATTTGCAAAGTGCGAGTCGGTTTTTTTAAGCGATAGCCGGAAAGCGCGATCGTAAGCGCCGCGAGGAGGACGACGCTCGTCAAGATCACCGAAATAGCCACGATGTAATCAGAAAGATTTCGTTTCATGAAATTTTGTGATGAAAGCGATATCGCGCGAGCGCGAAAGGCCGGGGCTTAACGCATTGATGATGCTCGTGCTCATCCTGCGAGAGGTTCAACGGGATCGGTCCATCTGCTTCGCCGTTTATAAACTGGTGCACCTCCGGATTTGTGCTCGTGCGAATTTCTTCAGGCGTGCCTTGTGCAACGATCGAGCCGTGACCAAGCATGATCATCCGCGTGGCGATGCGAAAAGCACTCGTCATATCGTGCGAGACGACGACTGCCGTCATGTGACTTCCACGAGCCAGTTTGAGCGTAAGTTGATCGACAACCGCCGTCATGATCGGGTCGAGCCCGGACGTTGGCTCATCACTGAAAAGCAGTTCCGGATCGAGCGCGAGTGCGCGCGCCAGTCCAACGCGCTTCTTCATTCCGCCACTGATTTCAGCCGGCTTAAGATCCTCAAACCCGGTCAGCCCCACCATCTCGAGTTTTTGTTTCACGATTGCTTCGATTTCGTCAGGGGACTTGTCAGTGTGTTGAAAAAGGGGCAGCGCCACGTTCTCGCCCACAGTGAGCGATGCCAGCAACGCGCCGGATTGGAACAGCATTCCGAACCGTTGCCGGACACGCCCGATCTCATGTTCCTTCATGGTTGCGATTTCTTCGCCGAAGATTTTTACAGAACCGGAAGTCGGTTTCATCGAACCGATCATATGCCGGAGCAACGTGCTTTTGCCACAACCGCTTCCGCCCATAATCACGAGCGTCTCGCCACGGTGGACATTGAAGGAAATATCGTTGAGCACAGTGCGCTCGCCAAATTGGTGGACAAGATCGATAACCTCGATGATTGGAGGGTCAGGCGGTGACATGGAAAGAAAAATGACGAATGACGAATGACGAATGACGAATCAATGACGAAGCGCAAATGACGAACATCATTCCGTGGTTATTCATTACTGAGATTTCGCTGCTCATTTTTTTCCGCTCCTCCAAATTTTTGAGAAAATCAGGTGCAGTTCGCGTGCTTCCAGCCAAAGCTTGCGAGCTTCAGATTTCGAGTCTGGTACCGCACGAACCGCCATGCGTAGAAAGTGCTTGACTTCACGCGTCTCTTTCTTGCATGTCCCGATGCTTTTCAAAAATTCCTTCTTCGACACTGCATCGTCGGCTTCGACATAGTTCGCCACGACACTCGTCCCCGCGCCGACCAATTGGTTGATAAGTCGATTCGTCACAGAATTCTGTGGAATCGTTTTCGCAAAATCGATGACAGTTTCGCCGAATCGCGCCGTCCGTTCCTCAAGGTCGTAAACACGCTTGCCACTCGCCTCTTCGCGAACGAGTGCAGTGTCGCCGTTATCCCAAAACGGATCGTAATCTTTGCGCGTGTTTTGGACTTCGGATTTTGTCATTCCTTTGTCATTCGTCATACGTGCTTCGTCATTCCCCTTCATGCCGCAAAAAAGAAAATCCCGGTAAGCACCGCGTTCGTGACCAACATTGCAAGCAAAGCTTGCACAACTGAGGCGGTCGTGGCTTGCCCTACACCCTCCGCGCCACCGTCAACGTGTAGTCCAGCGTTGCAGGCGATCGTGATCACGATCCAGGCGAACACTCCACTCTTGATCATTCCCGAATACAAATCCCATGTGTCCGCGCTTTGCAAGGCGCGCAGGACGTAACCGGCTGTATTAAAATCAAGTGCGAAGGTGCATACCGCCCAGCCGCCAAACACGCCGATATAATTTCCGAAGATTGTGAGCGCCGGCAGCATCACGAGCATGGCCAGGAACCGAGGTACGACCAAATATTGAACCGGATTAATAGCCATGACTTCCAGCGCCTCGATCTCCTCGGAAACTTTCATCGTCCCCAGTTCCGCCGCGACGGCGGAACCGCTGCGGCCGATCACAATCACCGCAATCAAAACCGGGCCCATTTCACGCAGGAGCGTCACCATCACCAAATCTGGGATGTACATTTCTGCGCCGAGCTCCCTCAGAGAGTGCGCGGCCTGCATGGCAAGCGTCACGCCCACGCTGAATGCGGTCAGCGCAACCATCGGCGCAGCGCGCACTCCGATGAACACCATCTGCCGGAAGATAGGTGCGATTTTGAAGAATTGTCCGGTAAACGGCGCAATCAAAATCCAATAAAGCAGGCTGGCATTAAGCTGGAGATAGTTTTTCAAAGTACGGTTTGCAGGACGCGCAGAATGACAAGACGCGCGGATCGAAGAAAGCGGAAAGTTTAGCGGCGGGAAGGACGACCAACGCGGGATAGAGAACGGCCCGGCGGTCTCTCGGTATTGTATCGTTTGCTGTCTAACGAGAATAAGATCAGCTGCCGGGAGTGAGAGCAAGCGTTGATCAGAGGTGAATGGTCCTGGTCAGCTGCATCGCATGATTAGATGTTGGTCAATGTCTCGAACGGCCGCGCGTCGAGGACCTCGATGCGATAACACCGGAAGGCGGCACTAATGCCAAAAGCCGGTTTGAACTCGACGCTGAGATAAGGCTGCGCACCTTCGGGCTCCTCCCGCGCGATGGAGAGACCAAAAATTGTATTTTGGTGATTGAATCCGTCCATCCTGAGGCTGTCCACGTCATGGAAGCGCAAAGTGGCGAGAGTGTGGTGCCGGAGAATGAAGTGTCCAGTCGCATCAACCTCGGCGGTGAGTTCCCACAAATGGATTTTTGTTGTGAGCACTGGAAAGATGTATCGTCGCGCTTCGGGCTCCACGTCGCCGCGCCAGAGATTGAACTCGATGACTTCCGCGTCGTGAAATGAGGGCCAGCGGCCAAAGATCTCGGTAAGACGCTCACTACCTTCGACGAGTGCTTGCGGCTCATTCACTGGCGAATGCGAAACGTCTAACAAGAAATAGACCGAATCATGCAGTCTATCTCAATTCCACTTTTGGATGGCTGTGGGCCATTCAAATCAATCCGCGCTTTCGAAAATCGCCCAGGTTTCCGCCGGCGGAGCGTTCGATCATGTCGATAGTGAATTTGAGCAGGCAAACTTCCCAGGCGTCATCCACGCCTTGAATGACGGCGCTCAGTGGTTCCTGCGCGTCTTCCACGCGCCGCTTTGTCCGCGTGATAACTGCGTCAACTGAATCGCGGATTGTCTCTTCCGTTACATTCGTTTTACGAAATTGAAATCCGTAACGCAGCACCGCGATGTTGCGCGCGTATTCGCGCAATTGATCGGCATAACGCTGCGCTTTATCGCCGAATCCTTCGAGCAATAAGCGACTGAAATGTTCCGGAGTGAGAATTTGGGGGCGCTCGGCGTGAATTTTTCCGTCGCGAATCCGGACCTGATCGACGCGGTCCATCAATTCGGAGATGAGATAAAAGCGAAAGCTCGTCGTCCCGAAGGTTGCGATCTGCCGCTCCGGCGCGAGGATCACCTGGGTGTTTTCAATCGCGTAATCAAAATCGTCTTTTCTCATCATCGAAGCGACAATGTAAGATAACGCTCGCTTCTGGCAAAGCGAAACGCCGTGACGCGAATCCGTGCTGGTAGGGCGGTTCACCGAACCGCTTTAACTATCCATGCGCGTGCCGAAGGCGATTGAGATCAATCCCCCCTACTGTGTGATCGGCATTGCCATCCCTGGCGCCGATCGCCTGCGCCATTGCATAACGGCTTCGCCGGTAAAGATCGCGAGTGCGATCCAGATTATCGCGAACGTGATAAGGTGGTTGCGCGTAAATGGCTCGTGGTAAACAAGCACGCCGAGAAAGAATGTGCCGGTCGGCGCGAGGTATTGCAAAAAGCCGAGGGTGGTAAGGCGCAAATGCTGCGCGGCGTGCCCGAACCAAACCTGCGGCAAGGCGGTGACAATGCCGGTGCTCACCAACAAGATCGACAGTGAAATATCCGCCGACCCGAACATTAATTTTCCGTTCGTCTTTAGGAAGATGAGATAGGCGATGGCCAGTGGAACGAGCAAAACCGTTTCGATAAACAAACCAGGAATCGCCGCTGTGCCGGATTTTTTTCGAAGCAATCCATAAAGGCCAAATGTCGTGCACAATGACAACGCTACCCACGGAAAACGTCCATAACCAAAGGTCAGATTTAAAACGCCTATTGTTCCGAGCAGAACGGAAGCCAATTGCCATCGCCTCAGTCGCTCCCGCAGGAAAATCGCGCCAAGCAAAACGTTCATGAGCGGCGTCATGAAATAGCCGAGACTCGTCTCGATGACGCGCCCTATGTTCACGGCCCAGATGTACAAAAACCAGGTGATCGCGATCATCGAGCCACTTGCCAGACAAAAGAGCCTCGCGCGCCGCGATCGAACGTTGGTTTCCACTTCGGTCCAGCGGTGCTGCCAGGTGAGCAACGCGATTAAGAAGATCGACGTCCAGATAAAACGGTGAGCGAGAATCTCAGTGGCTGGAACTGCCTTGAGCAGCTTCCAATAAATGGGAACGAGTCCCCACGTCGTAAACGCGGCGATTCCAGCAACAAGCGCAGAAGTCTCATGCGATTTGTTAGATTGTTTCGACATGGTGGCGACTCCATATCGGTTGTACGGACGCTTGTGCCAAGCGCCTTTCTTCTACGATTCGACGGCATCGCTGTCCCTACAGGACGTTGATTTCTGGAACGCGGATGCACGCCGCGAAATGTTTTTCTCCCTAATCTCCAAATCTTCGACTTCGAGAAACGGAGTCGACACAGTCTATCGGATTTCGGATCGCCGCTTACGGCTGACTACTTTGCGATCCCGCCTGTGGAAATAGTGCGAGATATTCGCCGTAACCCTCTTCCTTCAATTTCTCCACCGGAACGAAACGCAGCGCGGCGGAATTGACGCAGTAACGTTCACCGGTTGGCGGAGGCCCATCCTCAAAGATATGACCGAGATGCGAATTGCTTTTACTTGTGCGAACTTCGGTGCGCTCCATTCCGAAGGAAGAATCCCTTTTTTCCACAACGCGCTCTTTCGAAATCGGTTTCGTGAAGCTGGGCCAGCCTGTGCCGCTGTCGAATTTATCGAGCGAGCTGAAGAGCGGTTCGCCAGTGATGATATCGACATAGATTCCGGCCTTGTGATTGTCCCAGTAGGCATTTTGAAATGGAGTTTCCGTGCCGCATTCTCGCGTCACGCGATACTGGTCTTTGGTCAGCCGGCTTCGCAGCTCGGTGTCGCTGGGAACTGCTTTGTTGGGATTCATCTTCTCAATTTCCTTTTTTTGTGTTTGAGCGTACCCGAATAAAATCGAGGCGACAATCACAACAATAGTGCCAATCAAACCAATCCACAGGGTTTTATGCGAGCCGTGCTTGTGTGGTAATCGTGTGCTGTTCATCCCCTAATCTCCAGCGTGTAGATTTAGACCGATCCCCGTGGTCCGCCGTTCACTTCTGGCAAAAACTTCTCCAGTAGGTGAGCGGGCGTGAGATCGATCTCCTTTAATTGAATTCGTAAGCAAGCCGAGAAATGGCCGGGTGCAACTTGGTAAGGCGATTGTCGATGTTGTGCATTTTTCCTGTGCGTATTCGCAACGCGGTGCTAGTCGATATCCTGCCGCCCGGCCTCGGGGACGCGAATGTACCGACGGAACACAAGCAATCCAATCGGGGCAATCGATGCCGCCAGAGCAAAGATGAGCCACATTATCCCGGAACGCCGCGGACCGTGTTCTGGACAAAACGCAGCTAACAACCAGCCGCCGGTTCCAACGAGTAGTTTCCCGATAAGAAAAGGAATATAGGAAAGCGCGCCATAGGACGCCTCCTGACCTTTTGGAGCAATCGCGGCAGCGTACTCATAGACTCGCGGTGAGTAGAACGCTTCGCCGACGGAGAAGATGGCGATATAGATCGCAGTCATGACGTAGTACGGATGAATGCCACCTTTGACTCCGAGATAGCTGTGGCCGAGCCACTGCCCAATCGTGCCGTTCGCGGAGCCTTGGAACCACGCTGTAGGCAAAGCCATGACGAACACCGAAGCCGCGCAGATCGCTCCACCGACTACGACCATTCGATAGGCCGAGAACTGTTGCGTCAGCGCGCCGACAATTGGCACCAGCAAAATGATCAGAAGATAATTGATGGCGGAGAGCTGACCTATCGGAGCGCCGTCCCCCAATTCGCGAATGCCGAACTTGGGGAACACGTAATCCATTTGCAGAAAAATGAGCTTCAGAAATCCAATCAAGAGAAGAAAAGCAAGGAGCCTGTAAAACATGGACTGACTGAGCAGCCGCCGAAATAGCCGGACGGTATCGCGAGCACTGTCACGGACGGTCAGCCAGATACGCTCCCAGAACGCACCGGTGGCGTATCTCACCGGCTCAGCATCGAACTTAACCCCTTCGTCTGTCGCTTCAGCTCCTCTGCGCAGGAAATAAATCGTCGGAAGAAGCAGGAACTCGAAACCGAGGCTTACCAGGAAAAGCGTGCGGTAAGTTGTTATCTGTAATCCAAAGAGATCTAGATGGCCGTGTTCGCCCAACGATTGCCGGACGTAGTCGAAGATGCGTGCCGCAATCAGGTAGCCAATGTTCATGACCATGTAGATGATCGAGAACGAGATTGAGCGTTGTCGCGTAGTCGAATACCGCCGCGCGGCGGCGATCAGCACTGGCGTGCCGAGCGCCTCCCCGATGACCAAAGGAAACAAGCCGCCGGCAAGCGCCAGCCATTTTATTGTCGTAAACACCATGACGGCGCGCGCGACCAGGCAGACAAAGACACCAAGAAAGAAAGTTCGGCGAAGGCCGACCGCGTCGGTTACCGAGCCGGCTAACAGAGTGAACACGGTCATCGCCGGCGCCCAGACCCAACCGACTAATGCTCCCGCCGCTTGATCGTTGAACCCCAGATCTGACGAAAGCCATAAAATGAGCGTCTTGTTCGTGATCGAGTAGGCCGAGATGATTAGCAGCTTTATCGCGAAGGTGAGCCACAACTCGCGTTGAGCTCCCTTGAGGACGGTAAATTTTGCGAGAAAACCGAGGAAGCCCGTCGCTGCGACCGGAAGAACGGTCTCTTCTGGCACGAACACCTCTTTGGTCGATTCTCCCACAGTGTTGAACTCCAGCTAAAACATTTCGTGACAAATTCGCGCGCGTCGAATGGTGCGAAAGGTTACATCGGGCAAGACGAATCGCGATTCACGATTTAACGAATCACGTTACAGCAGATTGTCGATGTACACGCGGCGATCGAACGGCGCGAAATCGTCGAGTTGTTCCCCAGTCCCAACAAAACGCGTTGGAATTGCAAGTTCGTCCTGAATTGCAACAACGATTCCGCCTTTGCCGCTCCCATCGAGCTTGGTGACGATAAGACCAGTGAGGCCGATTGCGCTTTTGAATTCGCGCGCCTGATTAAGAGCATTGCTCCCGGTGGTTGCATCGACCACCAACAGCGTTTCATGCGGCGCGCTTGGATCATGTTTGCCAAGCGTGCGCTTCACCTTTTGAAGCTCGGCCATGAGATTTGTTTTTGTGTGTTGCCGCCCGGCCGTGTCGCATAGGAGAAAGTCGATCTGTCGCTTCAGCGCTGCCTGATACGCTTCGTAACAAAGCGCCGCCGGATCAGCATTGTATTGGCCTCGAATCATTTCAACGCGGAGCCGTTCGGCCCAAATGCCGAGCTGTTCGATCGCAGCGGCGCGAAAAGTGTCGGCTGCCGCCAGCAAAACAGTATGTTGATGCATTCGGCGGGCGCTCAGGACAGGTCCTTGCTGAAGATAACGAGTGAGTTTCGCTGTTGACGTTGTCTTTCCAGTTCCGTTTACGCCCACAAGCAAAATCACTTTTGGTTTGCCGGGCGCTGGAGTGATCGGCGGAGAATCAGCCGGCAGAATCCTGGCAATTTCTTCGCGCACGACTTTTACAACGTCGTTGATACCCATGAGCGACCACGCTTCACGCTCTTGCAGCGTATTAATGATTCGCGTTGTCATCGCCACACCGAGATCCGCGCGGATGAGTGATTCCTCCAGCTCATCCCAATCGATCGGTTTGTTCGCAAATGTTTGAACGAGGGTTTCGAGAAACTTCATTTTTTTGTCATGTCGAGCGAAAGTCTTGCCCTGAGCGAAGTCGAACGGGTCGAGACATTTCTCATTGTTCTCAAGGCAAACGTGGAGTGGAGAGCGCGCATTCTTTGAAATAATAAGAGATTCCTCGACTCCGCTTGCTGCGCTCGGAATGAGAGGGCGGCTATTTCGTCGCTTCTGAGTTCTGTTTCGGGACCGCGTCCCGCAACGGACGCGTCAAATCGTTCTTCACCCGATCGAGAATTCCGTTGACAAAACGGCCGGATTCCGCGCCGCCGAAAGTTTTCGCCAGCTCGATGGCCTCATT
>Ga0193751_1001329_pt1 | contig 16043 bp, 15 predicted proteins | sample L1c2metaG_FD_143050 | JGI IMG/M metagenome (GOLD analysis project Ga0193751, IMG submission 143050) | Soil microbial communities from a riparian zone of the East river system, Colorado, United States - L1c2 | ecosystem: Environmental > Terrestrial > Soil > Riparian zone | place: USA: East River... | reverse complement strand
CTAGCGCGACGGCCAGCGCGACGGCGACAGCTACAGCAACGGCAACCGCGACGCAGGCGCGCGCTAGCTCAGGACCTGGGGCCGCGGGCCCGGCGTTTCCCCCAGACCCTAGGAGCCTACGTCCGTGCCCCGCCGCGGTGGCGCATGCCGCAGGTAAGCCGCCGCACCCCCCACAGGCTGGTGATCTCTTCTGCGACGGGCGTCTCCTGGGCAAGACGGCGACCGCCATGAAACCCCCTCCGCCAGCGTTAGGGAGCAAGCCAGTGAAGGCCCGGCCGTCCGGCGCGTACCCGACAGACCTCCCCGCTCCCACGCAATACGCCACTGGTATCGCCGCGGATCCTCCCTACCCCGCCTACGGTCTTTATGCCGGGCGGGATGTCACCGCCGTGGTACTGGGCGACCCATCCGACACGATCTACACGACGATGCACGTGGGCGATAACAATAGCAGCGGCTGCCCGCCGGCGCCGGGATGCTGGACGGAAATCGGCTGGTCGCTGGGTGGCGCTTCAGGTTGCGTCAACCAAACAGGCAGCTACCAGCAGGTCTTTGTTTACAACGCTCCCGGGAACGCGTGGTGGTGCGGCGGCACAAACTTTCTGATTGACCCGGGGGAGCAAATATGGGTGTCGATCGAAAGCAGCGGTGCCCCTGGCAACTCGTGGTACGACTACCTGTGGTGGAGTCCGTACTGGTACCTCGTGGGCCAGACTACCCTGGCGACGGCCTATTCCTCGGGGCCTAATAGCCCAAACACCAACATTGAAGCTTACACGAATGACAGCGGCAACGGCCCGTGGATGACGATCCCACAAACGAACACAGACAGTGTGGAGGTTGAGACACAGGGCATCGGTGGCCCTTGGAAGATGTGGGACCAATCCATCCCCACGGGCTTTTGGGAGCCGCCCGAGAGCTGCCCCTACAGCTTCACTGCGGCTGCAATGTGGTATCAGTGGTATGGTAATGGACCAGTCGGTGCCCCGGCCTGCCCGCAGTAGCGGCACGGCCGGAGGAGTTGGAACTAACGTGAGGCTGGGCATCTTGACGGAAGCGTATACGCCGGCCGTCCCGTGCTCCGAGCATGCAGCTGGCGCCATGCCGCCCTGGCTGCGGCGTTGGGCAACGCTGGCACTGCTCCTGCCATTCCTTGCTTTCTGCCGGGGCATCGGCTCGACGGTCCCGTCATCGGCGCAGACTGGATACTTCGCCTCACCTTCTGGCGGCGGATGCGGCAGCCTCGGCGACGGCACGTTCACGTGTCTGTTTAACCCGCCTGTGTTAGAAGGCGCGCCGGGCAGCCCTGCCGCGCTGGCCGTCACCGTGACCCGCCCCGCCGGCGTCGCCGTCGTCAGCGCAGGGGCTGTGGATCCGCTCGGCAACGGCTGCACTCGATTAGAGGGAGCCGGCCCCGGCGGCGTCACGCTGACCTGCGCAGCCGGTTTGGCTGCGGGGGCGACGGCGTCTGCGACATTTCAGCCGGTCGCAGATGCCGTTGGGGTCGTCGTGAGCTACACCGGGTCGGCGCCACCGGCCGCGGGCGGACGTCCCACCGACATGTTTCTATTCCCATACCGCCCGCCCGCGCCGTCGATCCCACCGGAGATGGCCGGTCGGCGGACGTACGCGGGCGGCTGGAATCTGGTCGGTGGGCCGAGTGGGTGGAACCTCTATGGTGGAGCGGGATTCTCGCCGCTCCCGGGACCCCTCTACACGTACCAGGCGGGGGACACCGACTATCGGCAAGTCTCCGCCGGTGCCCCGTTGCTCGCCGGGGTCGGTGCCTGGGTCTACGTCGCGCAGCCACTTGCGGGCACGTTGTGGGGGGAGGGTCGACTGCCCCAGCTAACAGTGGCCCTCCCGCCGTCACACTGGGTCACCGTCGCCAATCCCGGCTTCAAGGTCGCGAGCGTGGACGGCGCGGACGGCGTTTACACCTACGACTCGGACTCGGGGGCTTATCTGCAGACCACGACGCTACAGGCCGGAGAGGGTGCCTGGGTTTACTCCGCTAACGGGGGCACTGTAACGATAAGTCCCGCCTCGCCGTAGAGTTGCTCACCAACCCAACGCCCGCCTAAAGTGCCTAGCGGCCAGGTATCGTCAAAAGGGCACCTCGCGGTCCGTGACCGCCGGGCGCATACGGCACCGGCTCTTGGCGACCTTCGGCACGTGCATCCCCGTCGGCCTCACCGCAATACCTTTTCGGCCTACGGGCCAGCCTACTGCGCCCCCACCCCATCCGGCTTCACCTGGGGGCAAGGCTACGGCCCCAATTATGCAGGTAGGTGGAACAGCAATGACCCGTCGGCGTACATCGTCTGGAAGAACTACGGGACATGCTTCCAGACAGGCCAACCGATAACGTGACACGGCGAGTGCGCCGGCGGCGCCAGTTGCGGGGCTGGGCCGCCGGCGCTGCTGTCGTTGCCGTCGTGCTAAACGCCGTCGTGGCGATCCCCGGGATGGAAATCCCAAGGGATCAGGTGCAGGCTCAGGCGCCGGTGATCCAGGGCAGCGGAACGGCGACCGTCGACCCGGGCGGCTCGGTAGTCTTTGGGCAGCCACTCCCGAACCTCGAGGGCTCCACACGCCCAGCAGTGGTCCCTTTGCCCCCATCACGGGTCACGGCTACGAACCACTCCGACCAAACGGCGGAGGCCGGCCTTGGCGGAGGCGGCGTTCAGGTGCGCGTTCCCCTTGGAAACGCGATCCTGGCTACGGCTGGGGAAGCGTGGCGGCAGTGCAAATATGGAACCGACCTCACGACGAGCGCCTCGGCCGCCCCGGCCAACGCAGTCGTGTGCCTATATGCTGGCGGCGCGCTCCCCATACTCGACTTCACGACCATCCCGTGGGACGCCGCCTCCCCGATGACGCTGCAGGTGGCATACGCCGGAGGCTGGAACCTTGTCGGCGTTCCGAGCGAGACCACTCTTTCCGGCTTCGATCCGCAAGGCAGATCCACCGGGCCGGTCGGCCCCCTCCTCACCTCGCAGCCGGCAGGTGGTGGTTACCAGAGCGCGCCGGCCGGCACGAATTTTCAGCCGGGCCTGGGCTACTGGGCGTACTTCGCAGCCCCCACAACCGTCTCTCTGGCCTCGAGCGGGCCGCAGAGCCTTAGCGCCACAATTCCCCCCGGCCAATACGTCATGGTTGGCAATCCTGGTCAGGCGGCAGTCACAATCTCCGGCGCCGATGCCATCTACACATACGACACAACAGGCAACACGTATGTGGCGACGTCGACGTTGGACCCGGGCCAGGGAGCCTTGGTGTACTCGGCGCGCGGCGGCGCCATCACGATCGCTCCGGTCGTCGTTCCCGTTCCACCCAGACCGTAGGCCGGCGTGCGACGCGCTGCCAGAGTAATTCAGTGTTGGCCGAGCTATGATCTCCAAAAGGAGCAGTCATGGCTGATAGCGAGGTAATCTTTGCAGTGACCGAGTCGCCGGAGGGCGGTTACGAGGCGCGTGCTCTAGGGCATTCCATCTTCACGGAAGCGGACACGCTCGATGAGCTGCGTACGATGGTCCGGGATGCAGTTCGCTGCCACTTCGACGACATCGAACGGCCTCAGCTGATTCGCCTACACCTCGTCAGAGACGAGCTCATTCCCGCTTGAGGCTACCGCGCTCCCTGTCGGGAGCGGAGCTTGCTTTTCTCCTCGGACGATTTGACTATAACGTCACGCGCCAAACAGGAAGCCACCTGCGGCTGACCCGCGAATCACCAGGCGGCCGGCATCATGTCACGATCCCCCTTCACCGCGAGTTGCGCGCAGGCACGTTGAGCTCCATTCTCGCGGATGTCGCGGCACACCTATCGATGGACCGCGACGCGTTAATGCAGGCGTTGTTTCAGTGATTTCCGGGGAGCTTCCACCGGCTCGCCGCCTACGGCATGCCGAGCCCCAGTTCGGGGCCCGTCCGGACGGACCTGGAGCCGCATTTCCACGCGGTGCCCGCGTAAAGATCAAACACGCGGAGCAATCGCCCTGGAGATTGACAGATACTGTTTACTCGTGCCCGAGTAGCCCGGAAGAGCTATTGGTGACCGGGCGAATCGATGCTTAGCTCCAGCGGTGAGGATGCGAGCGTAGGAGGGTCGGTTCGGTGAGGAAGTGGCAACTCGTCGCCCCCGTCGCGGTGCTGCTATTCGGCGGAACCGGCATCGGCGTCGCCGCACAGACATCGCCGGCTCAGCGCCAGCCCGACACCATCACGGTCACCGGAAGCGCCACGGTGACGTTCCCACCCGATCTCGCGCAGGTCACGGGCAGCGTGCAGACCCAGGCCGACACCGCCGCGTCTGCGGCGGATCAGAACAGCCGCACGTTGCAGGCGGTCATCGACGCGGTCCAGGCGCTGGGCATTACCTCCGACAATATCGTCACTTCAGGTTTCAATGTCACGCCGCAGTACTCGTATACCCAGCCGCAGCCAGGCGAAGCCTCGCAGCCACCCACCATCGCCGGCTACCAGGCGACCCAGGGCGTGACGGTCACGACGAAGCAGCTCAGCCAGGCATCGAGCATCCTCCAGGCGATGGCCCAGGCCGGTGCAACCAACTTCAGTGGTCCCGGCTACCAGCTCCAGCATCCGGATCAGCTTCAGATCCAGGCGGAGCAGCAGGCCAGCGCCAATGCTCTGCAGCGGGCCCAGGCTATCGCGGCGGGTCTTGGGGTTCGGCTGGGGGACGTAATGACCGTCACACAGGGCGGCGCATTCCCGCAATCTTTCAACACCGCAATCCCGGCGCCCCCGCCGCCTGCGGCCACCGTGGCGCCAAGACCGCCCGTCGCCCCGCCTCCCGTCTTCGCACCATCGTCACTTTCGGCCAGCGCCACCGTAACAGTTGTGTTCGCCATTCTTAACACAAGCGGTGGTGGTTGAGCGGATAACCTTCGCCGCCGCGTCGCGTTGTTCTAAGTAGAGGCTCCGCTCGAAGCAGCGAGCGAAGGGGACAGCCATGCAACAGACATCAGTGCGCGAAGGCGAGACAGTCTACATCCGCTCATATTCAACACAGCGGGCCGGCATCGGGGAGCTGATCGCTCTTGTTCGCGATCCGGACCGCGAGTGGGGACAGGTGCGGCTGGTAACGGAGCTTTACGCCTGGGACGAGTCAGCGGACGCAGCCAAAGCGGCGCCAAAAGCGGGCGAGGTGCTGCAGGTCGAGGCCTACCGGCTCGAACCTGTCCGCTGGTAGCCCCTTAGGGCTGTACCGTCACGAATAGCTGAAACAGCAGGGACGGCCGCAGGCAGGCCAGATAGCACGTCGGGTTGCCCGTCGCCTGCAGCGATGTCGAGCCTGGGCCGAGCGCCGTACAGTATCCCGGCTGCGTCGGGCCGAATTGGCCGCCGCAGCTCAGCACGGACGGGTCATCGATGCTCACTGTCCAGTTGTCGCCGCTGTCGAGGTTGAGCGACAGGCACTGGCCGCTTCGGAGCGTGATGGCGGCGCCGTTGTCGGCGACAGTCACGGTGCGCGTCGGTGCGGCGCATCCATAGGCAGCTCCCCCCACCTGAAAGCAGGTCTGAGCAGAGCCGCCGCCGTAATCCAGGCGCAGGCATTCGGTGCCCGCGGGCGGCGTGATCGTCGCCGCGAAGCACCAGCCGGTCCCGTCGTCGACGACGGAGAGAAGGTTATGGCTCGTACCGTCCGCCTGATTGTCCGTGACGGTAACCGGACCGGGTCCGGGGACCGTGTAGCAGATGCGGATCGGCGCTCCGATGCTGTATTGCCCCTGATCGGTGCTGATCGAGCCGCCGCCGCTGCTGCCGCAGCCCGGCGGTGGTGGATAGATCTGAATGCAGGGCCGGCCCGAGGGCGGCAGTACGGACTGCGCCAGCGCTGCCGGCGGAACCGCCGGCGCGAGCGCGATGAGCACGGCAGAGGCGAACGCCGTCAGGCCCAGGATCCGCATGAATCTTGTGGCGATGAGCATCTTCTCCGGTCCTCCTCGCACGCTGCGCTTACTTGATCTGACGCATCCGGGACCGGGATCGTTCCGCGGGGACCGCTCTGCAGTTCAATGGCGGAAGTGGCGCATGCCGGTGAAGACCATCGCCAGGCCCGCCTTGTCGGCGGCGGCGATCGACTCCTCATCGCGGATCGAGCCGCCCGGCTGAACGATGGCGGTCACACCGGCCTCGGCGGCCGCCTCGACGCCGTCGGCGAAGGGGAAGAAGGCGTCGGATGCCAGCACGCTCCGACGCGCCTTCTCGCCCGCCGCCCGAACGGCCAGCATGACGCTGGTTGCGCGATTCGGCTGGCCCGCTCCCATACCCAGCAAGGTCCTATCCGCCGCGAGCACGATGGCGTTGGACTTTACGTGCTTGACAGCGCGCCACGCGAAGCGCAGGTCGGCCATCTCTGTCTCGGATGGCTGCCGCTGAGTGATGGTGCGGAACTCCACATCGCGGGCCGCCGCGATATCTGCGGTCTGCATCAGCATGCCGCCGCGAATGAATCGATACTCGATGTCCGCCTCTCCCTCTCCAAAACTTGGGAGAGGGCCGGGGTGAGGGCGCAGTCGCAGCACGCGCAGGTCTTTGCGCGTGCGCAGGCGCTTCAGCGCCGCCTCCTCATAATCAGGGGCGATAACGATCTCATAGAACACGCCGCGGGTCGCCGCCGCGGTCGCATCGTCGAGCGTTCGGTTGACGGCAAGAATGCCGCCGTAGGCCGAAACCGGATCCGCCGCGAATGCACGCCCGTACGCCTCAGCCAGGTTCGGGTTGCAGCAGAGGCCGATCGGGTTCGTGTGCTTCACGATCACGGCAGCCGGCTCGTCGAAATCGCCCACCGCGCCCCACGCGGCCTCCGCGTCGAGAATGTTGTTGAACGATAGCTCCTTGCCGTGCAACTGTTCGGCGGCGGCGATGCCGCGCAGTCCCGCGTAGCGAATCGACCGCTGGCCGTAAAACGCGGCCTGCTGGTGCGGATTCTCGCCGTAGCGCAGTGGGAGGATCCGCTCGAAAGCCAGGGTGAGATCCTCCGGAAAACGATCGCTCGATCCACGCAGGTACTCGGCGATCGCGGTGTCGTACGTGGCAACGTGCTGGAAGGCCTTCGCGGACAGCCGCCGTCGCTCATCGAGCGGCACGGCTCCGGAGCGCAGGAGCTCGAGCACGGCATCGTAGTCGGCGGGATCGACAACCGTCAAGACTGACGGGAAGTTCTTCGCCGATGCGCGAATGAGCGTCGGGCCGCCGATATCGATCCGCTCCAGGGCCGTCTCCAGCTCCACCTCCCGGCCGGCGACGGTCTCGACGAACGGGTACAGGTTTGAGACGACAAGATCGATTGGTGCGAAGCCGTGCTCGCGCAGCTCCTCGAGATGCGCCGGGAGATCTCGGCGCGCGAGCAGGCCGGAGTGGATGGCTGGGTGCAGTGTCTTGACTCGGCCGTCGAGGATCTCGGGGAAGCCGGTGAGGTCGCTGATGCTCCTCGCCGGGACGCCCCCTTCTTGCAGCACGCGCAGCGTATTCCCCGTGCTGAAGATCTCGACGTCCATCGCCGCCAGGCCACGTCCGAACGGCTGCAGACCGGCCTTGTCGTCGACACTGATGATCGCCCGCATCGCTGCTACCCCTCCCGATTCTCACCTCTGACGAACCCATGATTGCAGACTGGCGCCCCTGGGTCGCCGACCAGAAGCCGGGTGTGATACGGACGGTCCTCTCGGGCGTGCCACAATGACCTCGGGAGGGACGCGCTATGCAATTCATCATCGTGCTGATCGTCCTGGCAATCATCGTCTTCTTTGCGTCGCTGCGCCTCTGCAACGAGTGGCAGCGTAAGGTCGTGCTGCGGTTGGGGCGGTTCACGGGTGTTCGCGGGCCCGGCGTCTTCCTGCTGCTCCCGTTTCTCGAGCGCACGCCGTTCACGCTCGACATGCGCGTCACCCTCAGCCGCTTCGTGGCTGAGCAGACCCTGACAAAGGACGGCGCGTCGGTCACGGTCGACGCGTTGCTCTACTGGCGGATCGTCGATGCTGGGCGCGCATCGATTCAAGTCTCCAACTACGCCGACGCCGTTCTCGGCGCGGCGCAGGGCGCCCTCCGGGACATCATCGGGCGCAACGACCTCGCCACGTTGCTTTCACAGAGGCGCGAGCTCGACGACCAGTTGACGGTCATACTCGACGAGCAGACCGAGCCGTGGGGCATCAAGGTTCAGTCCGTGCAACTCCGCGACATCAAGGTGCCGGATGCCCTCCAGGACGCCCTGTCGCGGATGGCGCAGGCGGAGCGCGAGCGGCAGGCCCGAATCATTCTCGGTCAGAGCGAACTGTCTATTGCGCAGCTTTTCAAGGACGCCGCGGCGATCTACGAGACGGACCCGACGGCCCTACACCTGCGCGGCATGAACATGCTCTACGAGACGATGCGGGGCGGCCTCTCCAGCGTGATCGTCGTGCCGTCCTCCGCAGTCGACACCATGAACTTGGGGGCGCTTGGCGGCCTCGTAGCCGGGGCGCAGTCCGCCGCCGCGGCCGCTGGCCAGCAGCCGGCGCCGGCATCGGCGCCACTACCGCCGTCTTACGGTGGCCCGCCTCCGGCCGGGCCGGGCTAAGCCGGCATTGTCGTGTCTTCGCAGTCGAGCCGGACCGACGCAGCAGCGTGGCCCACCGGACTTCAGTCCGGCGGGCCACGCCATCTTTGCTGGCGGACTCGGCTACCAGGCGCCCTCGAGCAATCGCGCCATCTCGGCGCGAAGCAGGCGCAGGGCGCGGGCGTGGAGCTGGGAGACTCGCGACTCGGAGATCTCCAGCCGCTCGCTGATCGTCCGCATGCTCTCGCTCTGGCCGTAGTACAACGTCAGCACAAAGCGCTCACGCTCCGGCATCGCCGCGACGGCCTGCCGGACAATCAAGCGCATCTCGATATTGTCCAGCCTCGCCTCGGGATCCATCTCCGGATCCGTCTCGGCGAGCGACGCGAGCCAATTCGTGCCCGGCTCCTCGTTGGAGCCATCCGTCACGTTCTCGAGCGAGACCTCGCTGCGGTTGATGTCCTGCTGCAGATGCCGCAGCTTGTCGACGCTGATTCCGAGCTGCTCCGCGACCTCACGGTCGGCCGGCCAGCAGCCACGCTCATTGGCGAGCGCGGTCTGCGCCCGATCGATCTCCTTGCTCTTTGTGCGGAGCGACCGGGGCAGGGGGTCCAGTGAGCGAAGTGCGTCCTGAATCGTGGTGCGGATGTGCATGACCGCCCACGTGGAGAAGCGCACATTGTAGGTTGGGTTGAAGCTGTCGACGGCATCGATGAGGCCCTCGGTGCCATAGCCCACCAAGTCGTCGTAGTCGACGATCGTCGATGCGTTCGAGTGCCGGGCCATCGAGCCGGCCACGTACCGAACAAGCGGCAGGTGATGGGTAATCAGCGCCTCGCGGTCGCTGGTCTCGATACCCGTGAGCCGGACGAGCGTCTCAACGTCAACGGCAGGAGCGGCCTGCTCGAGTGCCTCTTCGACGTCGTCGATCTCGGGCTCAGGAACGAGGGTCAGTACATCTTCGTATGGCTCGGCGACGGGAAGTAGTGCGGCAACCATCGTTCATCACTCCTTATTTGGTCGGCACGTGTAGTATCCTGCCGCTGGCGAAACAGTTACATTAGCGTTCTCCCCCGATCGAGGTATGCCCCTCCCTTAGTTGGCGTACGAAAAACCCCTAAAAGCGCTCGGGAGATCCCTTATTCCATGCGCCTCCCGTTTTCGGTCCTGCGCAGCCGCGCCCTCGACCTGTTGTTCCCGCCAAGTTGCGGGATCTGTGGCGCCGGAGGGAGCTTCCTCTGCACCGCCTGCAGAAGGCGCCTCCCGGATGCAGCGCCACCACGCTGCCGGCGCTGCTGGTCGCCCAGCACCACCAGCTCGTGCGGCGACTGCACGCGCTCTCCGCTCGACGGCGCCAGAGCACCCTACGTGTTTGATGGCGCTGCCAGGACCCTGGTGCATCAGTTGAAGTACGAGGGGCTGCACGCCCTCGCCGAACCGATGGGTGAGCTGTTGGCGGTCTCACTGCTCGATCAGCAGGTTCCGGCCGACCTCGTCGTGCCGGTGCCGCTCCACGGACGCAGGCGGCGGCAGCGCGGCTTCAACCAATCCGAGCTCCTGGCGCGGGTCATCGCCGAGCGCAACGGCCTGGAACTGGTTACCGGCGTGCTGCGGCGGGCGCGTAACACGCCACCGCAGTTGCAGGTGGACGACCGCGGCAGGCGGGAAGCCAACATGCGTGACGCCTTTGTTTGTCGCGGCGGGGTCACCGGCCGTCGAGTGCTGTTGGTAGATGACGTACTGACTACCGGCGCCACCGCGCGCGAATGCGCCCGTACGCTCAAAGCCGCAGGCGCGGGCTCGGTCTGGGTCCTGACGTTCTGTCATGCAGATTAAACGGGATAGCCGGCATTAGGCAGTAGGCGAAGTGCCGTCCGCTCACCTGCGTTGCGCCGTCCCCGAAGCCGTAGGACAATCAAGCGGACCTCGGTGGCCCTACCGGGGAATGGGATTCACTTCATGCCTGAACCTTCCTCCAAGCCAACACTTATCGTCTTTAGCGGCGGTATGCGCGAGACAGCCGTGGAGCGCATGGTGGCGGGCGCCCGCGACGCCGCCGCGCTGGACACCCTCGCGCACGGCGTGGAGACCGGCGCCTTCGCGGGTGCAATCCTCGCCACCGACAGCGAGGATCTGGCGGCCCGCGTGCCGCCCGGCGTAGAGGTCAATCTCGATGCCGGGCCCTTCGACTTCGCGATCCGTCTGCGCGACCTCGTGCGCAACAGGCAGATCCAACGACCGTTCTACGTCGGCGGCGGCAGCATCCCGCTGATCGCTTCCACGGAGCTGGCGGCGCTTGCCGAACGGCTCGGCGCGGCTGATGAGATGGTCATCAGCAACAACTTCTACTCCGCCGACTTTGCCGGCTGGACCCCCGGCAACGCGCTCGAGGCGCTGCCCGCCATTCCGTCTGACAACCGCCTCCCTCAACTGCTGCAATCACAGGCAGGCCTGCCCAACTGGGACATGGAACGAACGCTCGCGTCGCAGTTTGACATCGACGCGCCGGCCGATCTGGCTGTCCTAAAGTTGTACGAGGCCGGCGGGAGCTGTCTTCGCCGCTACCTGGACGGCGTCGAGCTCGATCTGGAGCGCTACGAACGGGCAATGGCGTGTTTCCTCGTGCCCGAGACGGTGGTGGTGGCGGGCAGGGTCGGCAGCGCGACCTGGCAGTACCTCGAGCGCCAGACCGCCAGCCGGATCCGCGTCCTGTCAGAGGAGCGCGGAATGCAGGCAGACGAGCGCGAGCGCTCCGGCAGGGTTCGGAGCATCTTGGGCTTCTATATGGAAAAGGCCGGGGTTGAGGGTCTGTTCGAGGCGCTGAGCGCCCTTGGCAGCGCGGTTTTTCTCGACTCGCGCGTCCTGTTCGCCCACGCACACGTCGACCCGTCGCGCCCCGACCGTTTTCACTCCGACCTTGGCCAATGGGAGCAGATCGAAGAGCCGGTCGTGCGTGACGTGACGAGGGCTGCCGCGGAGGCGCAGGTTCCCGTGATCCTGGGCGGCCATTCGCTGGTCTCCGGCGGGATCATGGCGCTCGTCCAGGCCGCCTGGGACGCGCACGACCGCGGGAAATCCAGGGCGTAAATGCGCTACGGTTCTAACAAAGCTCTTACATCGTTCAGATGCCGGTCTGCCGGCTTTCTTACTAACGTAAAGGCGGTGGTCGAGACGTGACCGAACATAGCCGCTCGACTCCCGCGGCCGCCGCTCACGACAGCTCCACTCCGTGGAGCGACTGAGGTGCGACCAGGAGAACCAAGAATGGCAGAACTTGACCTTTATGCCCGGCTGGGACTGAAGTCAGACGCGACGGCCGCAGAAATCGACGCTGCGTACGAGCAGATTCTGGCAACCGATAGTCCGGACCAGCTCACCGCTGATGCGCGGAACGAAATCGAGACAGCATACGAGGAGCTGCGCGACCCAATTCGGCGCCTCCGTTATGACGTCCGCCTGGTGACATCGCCGCCGCCGCGGTTCCGGTTCCAGCTCCGGTTGCCGCACGCAGCGCTGCCGCGCTGGGTTCCGCGCCCGCATCTGCACCCCGACCGGCGGGCGCTGATTGCCGCCGGCGTCCTGGCAGGTGTCGCCGGCATCTTTGTCTTACTCGCCGTGTTCGGGCGGAGCAGGCCACCGCAGGGCGAGCCTGCACAGGCGCTGGTCGCGCCGGCCGACTCCCAGATAGAGGCGCCGAGCCCAACACCCATCGCGGCTTCTTCGCCGGGGGCGCTCGGGATCCCTGGCGTGTTTGGAGGTCTCAACCTCCCCAGCCTGGGCTCTCTGGCGAGCGCCGGCGGCGGCCCCACCCTGGGCCCTCTCCCCCCGATCACATCGCTGGCGTCTTCGCCGTCCTCCGCGTCAGTGGCGCCGTCATCGCCGGCAGCGCCTTCCGCGCCGGTGACCGCCGTGCGCGCACCGCTCGCCTCTGCGCAGCCAGGCAGCCCAGCTCAGCAGGCAGAGACGGAGCTGGCGGCGCCCAGCGAAGCCTCCACGTCGCAGTCAGCGACCAATCGCATCTTTGTGCCGTCGGCGGCGATTACGGACGGCGGACGAGGGAATGCCGCGGGGCCCAATCATATTCTCGTTCCGCTGATGCGTGCCCGCTAGCGGGCCTCGAGAGGCTAAGCTGGACGTGAGAGAAGCAGCCCTGCGCTCTCCGGTGGCGGCCGGCTACGACGACCGCGTCGCGCCCGTGGCCGAGTCTCGCCCTCGGACGCGGGTGCTCCTCGGGGCGTCAACGATGGCGGCGGCGACGCTGGCCATCATTGCCTTCGTCGTGAGCTTCCTGCTGCCGCTCGACTTCGACTACTGGTGGCACCTGGCAGACGGTCGCTTCATGCTCGCGCGCCACGCGCTGCCGGCGGCGGACCCCTACTCTTTTACGGCGGCAGGACAGCCGCTGGTCGTGCACGAGTGGCTGGCAGAGCTGCCGATGTACCTGCTCCACCAGGCATTCGGGAGCCGCGGGCCGCTGGCCCTGTTCGCGCTGTGCGTTGCGGCTCTGGTCGTACTGACGTTCGGCACACTGCGGCGCGTGGGCGTGAGTCGCGGGCTGGCCTTCGGGCTGAGCTGCCTAACGCTGGCCGCGATCTGGAGCTTCACCGGCGCACGGCCTCAGGTCGCAGGATTTGCGCTCACCGCGGCCGTGATCTGGCTGCTGGAGCGCTGGATCGCCCGCCGAGACCGGAGCATCTGGGCCCTCCCGGTCCTGATCTGGCTCTGGGGAAATCTGCACGGGTCGTACGCGATCGGCTTGGCGTTGCCGGCCGCGGTCCTTGCGGGAGAGCTGCTCGCATCCTGCCTGCAGTGGAAGAGCGGGATGCGGCTGGAGACGCGCGACCGGCTGCGGCTTGCCGCCGCTATCGCCGTGTCCCTCACGGTCCTCGTCCTGAATCCGAACGGGCTCTCGCTGTTGATGTATCCACTCTCCAAGCTCAACGACCCACTGGCCAAGCAGGCGATCGATGAGTGGATGGCAACGGACATCTCGAACCCGATCTTCTGGCCGTTCGCGCTCCTGGCGGGCGGCTACCTGGCGCTCGTCTTCGTGCGGCGCCCCCGTCTTCCCGCCTCTGACCTGCTGCTCGCGGCGGCCCTGATCGCCGCCGCCCTCTCGACGCGCAAATACGTGCCCTTCGCCGCGATCGCTCTGACGGTGCTGGTCGGGCGCGTGCTCGCCCTACCAAACCACGGAGACGTTCATGCGCCCGCCCCCCTGGCACGACTTGCAACCTGGCGCGGGCATCGAAACCGCCCTCCAGCCTCCCCGAACCTGCTGACACAGACTGTCAACCTGGTGGCGCTGCTCGCGTTGACCGGTGTAGCCGTGCTGGTCGTGCGATTGTGGGATCCGATGGCCCTCACGCGGACGCAGATACCGGTTGCGGCCGTCGACGCGCTGGGCGCGAAGGGCCTCGCGGGCCCGCTGTTCAACGATTACAACTGGGGCGGCTACCTGATCTGGCGGCTCGGGCCGCAGACGCGGGTGTTCATCGACGGGCGCGGCGACGACCTCTATACGAGACCGGGAGTCCTACGGGGATATCTCGACGTTATCCAACTCAAGTCCAAGACCGAGGCGATCCTCGACCAGTACAACATCCAGACGGTGCTCATCCAGAAGGACACGCCGCTGACGCGCTATCTGCTGGCCACCGGTACGTGGCGCTCGAGCTACGACGACGGCCGCGTCGTCAAGCTCGAGCGCCGTCAATAAGATGGCTCGCTCCACCGCCGCGCAGCCCGGCCGTGACGCAATCTCCTCGCCAGTAGCCCGGTCAGCGCCTCATCTGCGCGTATTGCTCGGGCACTGGGAGCTGATCGCGGGCATCCTCGGGATTCTTGGGTTCATGGCCGCCTATTGGACGCCGGTGGCGGATTTCGACTACTGGTACCACCTGGCCGACGGGCGCTACATCGTCGCCATGCACGCGCTGCCCGTGCCCGATCTCTACTCGTTCACCGCGGCGGGACGAAGCTGGGTCGCCCACGAGTGGCTGGCCGAGGTCGCGATGTACCTGCTCCATCGCCTCTTCGGCGACGCAGGGCCGCTCGCCCTGTTCGGCCTGTGTGAGGCGGCGATGGCGCTGCTGACGATGAGCACGCTGCGCCGCCTCGGAACCCGCCTCCTGACGGCGGGGTTCTGGACCCTGGTGATGATCGTCGCGGTCTGGCCGCTGATCGGGCCTCGCCCGCAGATGCCCGCCTTCGCCTTCCTGGCCGCCGAGATCTGGCTGCTGGAGCGCTGGATCGTCCGGCGGGATCGGAGCATCTGGCTGCTGCCGGCGCTCTTGTGCCTCTGGGTGAATGTGCACGGGTCGTGGACCATCGGGGTCGCCGTGCCGGCGCTGCTCCTTGGCGGCGATACCCTGGCCGCCGCCATGCAGTGGCAGGGCGCGGTTCGCCTGGACCGAGCAGCGCGCCTGCAGCTTGGCGCCGCATTGGCCGTCTCACTGGCAGCTCTATTGATCAACGCCAACGGGATCGCCGGATTGCTCTATCCCGTGAAGTACTGGCACAGTGCGCTGCAGGATCGGATAGGTGGAAACGGGCCGACGGCCCTGACCGATCCGCTTGCGCGTCCGTTTTTCTTCCTTGCCGGGGCCTACCTGACGATGGTGGCAGTCCGCCGGCCGCGCCTGCCGGCAGCAGATCTGCTCAGCGTCGCCTTTTTCATCGCGGCCGCGCTCTGGAGCTGGCGCCTGGCCCCCTTCGCGGCCATCTTCCTGGTACCGCAGATCGGCCGCATCACCACCTTGCCGAACGAGTCCGGTCTGCGGACACCGGGCCGCCTGCTCGCCAAGGCGGGCGCCTGGTGCGCGGAGCAGGAGCACCGGCCGCCGGCGTTGATGCGACAGATGATCTATGGGGTCATTCTGCTCGCTCTAACGGCAATCGTCGTCCAGCGACCGCCCTACGACGTCGCCCAGGCCGGCAGACAACCGGTCGCGGCGGTCGATGCCCTTGGAGCGGACGGCCTGTCCGGGCCGCTGTTCAATCATGACACCTGGGGAGGATACCTGATCTGGCGGCTATGGCCGCGGGTGCACGTGTTCATGGACGACCGCGGGGTCGACCTGTACGCGCAGGGTGACGTGCTCCGGCAGTACCTCCACGTGATGGACGGCGATCCGAATGCCGAAGCTGTGCTCGATACCTACGGCATTCGAACCATCCTGGTTCCGAAGGACTGGCCGCCGGTCCAGGTTCTCGTCGCGAGCGGCAAGTGGCAGATCACCTATCACGACAGCGTCGCCGTCAAGCTGGAGCGGATGCCGTAGCGAGGTCATGCCGTATGAGGTCACAAGCCCCGGCGCTCGTTGAGGTAGAAAGGGCGGTTCTGCCTATCGAGAAGGCATCACTATACCGGCTGCGCGTCTTCCTGGGGCACTGGGAGCTGATCGCGGGCATCCTCGGGATTCTTGGGTTCATGGCCGCCTATTGGACGCCGGTGGCGGATTTCGACTACTGGTACC
>Ga0193751_1001328_pt1 | contig 16047 bp, 17 predicted proteins | sample L1c2metaG_FD_143050 | JGI IMG/M metagenome (GOLD analysis project Ga0193751, IMG submission 143050) | Soil microbial communities from a riparian zone of the East river system, Colorado, United States - L1c2 | ecosystem: Environmental > Terrestrial > Soil > Riparian zone | place: USA: East River... | reverse complement strand
CGAGCAGCGGCGCGCGCCCCTGCACCCCAAATCCGGACTCCAGGAGCTCGCCGCCGCGCGCGGCTGCAAGGCCCCGCAATATGAGGTCGTCGCGCGAACCGGCGCGCACCATGCTCCACTCTTCAAAGTGCGGGTCTCTGTGGCCGGGCTCGGCGAAGCGATCGCCGAGGGCACGAGCAAGCAAGACGCCGAGACCGCAGCTGCGGAAGCGCTGCTCAGCCAGTTGCAATGAGTGAGGCGGAGTCCTGCGCCGGATTCGTCGCGGTGATCGGCGCACCCAATGCCGGCAAATCGACCCTGGTCAATGCGCTGGTCGGCCAGAAGGTCGCGATCGTCAGCGAGAAAGCGCAAACCACCCGCGCCCGGCTGATGGGGATCGCAGTTCAGGACAAGGCGCAAATCCTGCTGGTCGACACGCCGGGGATTTTCGAGCCGCGGCGGCGGCTCGACCGGGCGATGGTCGCCGCGGCCTGGACCGGCGCGCAGGACGCGGACTTGATCCTGCTGGTGATCGACGCCGCCGCCAAAATGAAGGACCAGGTCGAGCGCATCATCGCCGGCCTCGTTGAGCGCGAGCACCCCTTGTTCATTGCGCTCAACAAGATCGACCTGGTCAGGAAGGCCGACCTTCTCGCTTTGTCCGCCACGCTGGCCGACCGGCTCAATCCCGAAAAGCTGTTCATGATCAGTGCAACGCAAGGCGACGGCGTGCCCGACCTCAAGGCCGCGCTCGCTGACGCGATGCCCGAGGGTCCGTGGCTCTATCCGGAAGACGAGGTGTCGGACGCGACCGATCGGATGATCGCCGCCGAGCTGACCCGCGAGCAGGTCGTCAACCAACTATACCAGGAGCTACCCTACGCCACCGCGGTCGAGACTGAGACTTGGGAGGACCGGCCCGACGACTCGACCGTGATCCGCCAGCAGATCCTGGTCGAGCGCGACAGCCAGAAGGCGATCGTCATCGGCAAGGGCGGATCGCGGCTCAAACGCATCGGCGAGGCAGCCCGCGCGGAGATCGCGAAACATCTGGGCCGGCCGGTGCATCTGTTCCTGCACGTCAAGGTCAATCCCAAATGGGACGAGGACCGGGGCCTCTACCGCGAGATCGGCCTGGAGTGGGCGGATTAGTGGCTCGCAGCCTGTCGGGGGGACAGGCGACGATGACTAACCCAGCACCTCCTCGACCCACTCCGGAACCAGCTCCCCTGCCCGGCCGATCCGGCTTTCGTCGAAGAACATGCTGCCGATGCTCGGCTCCAGGTTGACCTCGAGAGTCGTCGCGCCGCAGTAGCGCGCGGTCCGGACGAAGCCGGCAGCTGGATAGACCGCGCCCGAGGTCCCGATCGACACGAACAGATCGCAGGCCTGCAGCGCCGCGTCGATCCGCTCCATCTCGTAGGGCATCTCGCCGAACCAGACGATATCGGGACGGACCGTGCCCGATACCTGGCATGATGGGCACGACGCTCCCTCGCCCATCGACCCTGCCCACGCAAAGCGGTCATCGCACGCCAGGCACCAGCCTTTGGTCAGCTGCCCGTGCATATGGAGCAGCCGCTTCGCGCCGGCGCGCTCGTGCAAATCGTCGACATTTTGCGTGATCAGCAGCAATTCGCCGGGCCATTCGGCGTCCAGCCGGGCGAGCGCCCGGTGCGCGTCATTGGGCTCGACCGTTCCGAGCTTCGCCCGCCGCGCATCGTAAAACGCGTGGACCAGCGCCGGGTCACGCCGGAAAGCCTCCGGCGTCGCGACATCTTCGACCCGATGCCCTTCCCACAGCCCATCGGGCCCGCGGAACGTCGCGAGCCCGCTCTCGGCCGAGATGCCGGCCCCGGTCAGGATAACGATGTTTCGAAAGTCCGGATTCATCTGTCAGCGCGCTTAATCTGTGTCGCTTGCGCGACTCGCGCGCAAATGCTTGATTTGCAAGCGGGATTTGAAGCGATGCTTTCAAGGGGGGATTGAGATAAGGAAGATCCTCCGCTCGCGTTTGCCGGAGCGGCTGGCGGCCAGCATTCCGCCGCCCGTGGTCGAGCTCATCGTCGGCATCGTTGTGCCGGTCGTGATGGTCGCGCTTCGCATTCCGCTGCAGGGGTTCGCCGGCGACCGCGCGCCTTTCGCGTTTCTGTTCGTGGGCGCGGCGCTCGCGACCCTGCTTGCAGGGTGGCGAAGCGGCGTCATCGCCGTCGTCGCCGGTCAGATCCTTACCTGGTATCTCGTCATTCTGCCGCAATGGTCGTTTGCCCTGCCCAGTTCGGAAGTGCGCGGCGGCCTGATTCTCGCGACGGTCTCAGAGCTGCTGACGGTGCTGGTCATCGCGCTCTACCAGCGCGAGGTCACCAAAGGCGTGCGCGAGCGCGAGCGGCGAATGGAGTTGCTCGACCAGGCGCGGCGCGAGATCGATCACCGGGCGAAGAACAATAACCAGACCGTGCTGTCGCTGATCCAGCTCCAGGCGGCGCGCGAAAAGGACCCCAGGGTTAAGGCGGCGCTCCACCAGGTCGAAGACCGGATCGCGGCCATATCGATCGCGACCGATCATCTCGCGATCCGCAGCGAAGATTTGTCGGCAGTCGGGTTGCGCGACCATTTGTGTCAGCTCTGCGCGCAACTGGAGCGCGGCCTCGCGCGCGGCGAAGTTCGCGTCGAATGCGACATCGCCGATGTCACCGCCAGCGCCGATACCGCAACCCACCTCGCGATCATCGTCAATGAGCTCGTGACCAACGCCCTCAAACATGCATTCGTCGACGGCGGCCACGGACTGGTTCGAGTCCAATCGCGCGTGATCGGCGTGGGGCTCGAGCTCGAAGTCTCCGACGACGGCTGCGGAATGAACGGGCGGTCGCGGTCGGCCGGAACCGGCCTCGGCCGCAAGCTGGTCGACAATTTCGCGAAGCACCTCCACGCCAAGCACGACATTTCGACATCCGCGAGCGGAACCACGCACCGGCTGGTAGTCCCGCGCCTCGAGTAAGGCTTGTGCGACTCGGTCGCGCGTGATTGTTTCGCGCCCGGACCAAATCGTCGCCATTTCAACGAGGAGGCTTTCGATGAACAAAGGGATTTTGCTTGCCGCTCTCGCTTCGACCGCGCTCGCGCTGGCGGGTTGCCACCATGGGTGGAAGAGCCATCACCACGCCGACACCGCCAAGATCGCCGATAACCTTAAGTCGGAGGAGGCGCAGTGGAACAAGGATTATGCGGCGAAGAACGTCGACATGATCGCCGCTCACTATGCGGATGACGCCGTCCTCGGAGCGCCCGGAGCGCCGCTCGCGACGAGCGACGCAGACCGCCGCAAGTCCATCGCGCAGCTAACCAACGACCCAAATTTCAAGCTGAGCTTCGCCCCAGACAAGGTGGAGGCCGCGAAGTCGGGCGATTTCGCCTACACGCGCGGACATTATTCGATCACCACGACTGACAAGGCGACGAACAAGCCCGTGACCAGTGAGGGCGGCTATCTGACGGTTTACCAGCAACAGTCGGACGGTAGCTGGAAGGTGATCGAGGACTTCATCACGCCAGGTCCAGCGCCGGCTGCGGCCAAATAATAATCCAGGCGTTGGTGCTGATGTGAGCGTGGCAGGCATTCGCATCGGCATCGGCGGCTGGACCTATCCGCCGTGGCGCGGGGTCTTCTATCCCGACAAGCTGCCGCAAGCGAAAGAGCTCGAATATGCGTCGCGCGCACTGGGCGCGATCGAGATCAATGCGACCTTCTATGGCCGCCAGAGCCCGAAGAGCTGGCAGAAGTGGGCGGAAACCGTGCCCGACGGATTCCAGTTCGCGGTCAAGGGCTCGCGCTATTGCGTGATGAAGCCGAAGCTCGCCGAGACGGGCGAGGGTTTGGCCGGATTCTTTGCTCAAGGGTTTGGAGCGCTTGGAGAGAAACTCGGGCCGATCCTGTGGCAATTCGCCCATTACCGGCGCTTCGACCGGGAGGACATCGCTGCGTTCCTAAAGCTGCTTCCGAAAGAGCTTGAAGGAATGCCGCTGCGTCACGCGATCGAACCGCGCCATGAGAGCTATCGCGACCCGAAGTTCGTCGACGTGTGCCGCGACCACAATGTTGCGGTCGTTCTCGAAGATTCCGACGACTATCCGACGATCGAAGCCGACACAGCGGGCTTCGCCTATGCGCGGCTGCAGCGCATGCGTGAGGAAACCCCGACGGGCTACGACGAGAAGTCGCTCAACGCGTTCGCCGAGCGTGCGCGCCAGTGGCAGAAGGACGGCCGCGACGCCTACATCTTCATGATCAACGGCGCCAAGGTGCGCGCGCCGGCGGCCGCGCTGGCCCTGCAGGAACGGCTTCGCTAAACAGCTTGGGATGCGTGACGCCGACCAGCCGATCCGGATCAGCCTCATCGCGCCCAACGGGCGGATGGGCCAGGCGGTCGCCGCGGCGATTGCCGACGATCATCGCTTCGCGCTCGACCAGGACCACGGGGACGTACTGGTCGATTTCTCGGCCCCGGCCGCACTTGCAGCGAGTCTCGACCGCGCTGTTTCCGCGGGCGTCCCGATCCTCATAGGCACCACCGGGCTCGACGATCTCGCCGATCAGCGGATCGCAGCCGCCGCGAAGGAGGTCGCGGTGCTGCGCGCGCCCAATACGTCGCTCGGTGTCGCATTGCTCGCCGACCTGGTCGAGCGCGCTGCCCATGTGCTCGGTCCCGAATGGGACATCGAGATCTCGGAGACCCACCACCGGATGAAGGCCGATGCGCCGTCGGGCACCGCGCTCGCGCTGGGCAAAGCCGCGGCCCGCGGGCGCGGGACCAAGCTGAAAGCCGAGCGCGGGCGCGACGGTACCGGCCTCAAGCGCGAGCCGGGAGCGATCGGCTTCGCGTCGCTGCGCGGCGGGACGGTCGCCGGCGACCACGACGTCCTGTTTTTGGGACCGGAAGAGCGATTGACCTTCTCGCATCGCGCCGAAAACCGGACGATCTTCGCGCGCGGCGCGCTCGCCGCGGCACGCTTCCTCGTCGGCAAGCCGGCCGGCCTTTATTCGATGCAGGACGTGATCGGCGCGTCGTGACGGACGCAGCGGTCGAATCACGCGGTCTCGCCCGCCGCCTTGGGCTGTTCGACGTCACCATGCTGGTGATGGGCGGGATCGTCGGCGCAGGAATCTTCGTCAACCCGGCCGAGGTCGCTCGGCATGTCACGACTCCGACACTGATCGTCGGCGTCTGGGTCCTCGGCGGTTTTGTCGCGCTCGCGGCGTCCTTTGTCTACGCGGAACTCGCCGCCCGCCGCCCCGAGGTCGGCGGCCAATATGCTTATCTGCGCGACGCCTACGGGCCGATGCCGGCGTTCCTTTACGGCTGGTCGCTGCTGCTGGTGATCCAGTCGGGCGGAATGGCCGCCGTGGCGATCACCTTCGCGCGCTATTTCGTGGAGCTGACGCACTGGCCGGTCGCGGACAGCATTGTCGGCGTGTCTGCGCTCGCGCTGCTGACGATCATCAATTGCTTCGGCGTCCGCTCGGGCAGCAACGTGCAAAGCGCGTTGATGGTGCTCAAGATCGCGGCGATCGCCGCGCTGGTGATCATCGGCTGGTGGCTTGCCCCGGCCAGTGCCGCGGCTTCTTCGCACGCTGCCGACACCGGCTCGATGACCACCCTGGCTGCCGTCGGCGCGGCGATGACACCCGTGATGTTCGCTTACGGCGGGTGGCAAACGTCGAGCTTCGTCGCGGGCGAGATGCGCGACCCGCAGCGGGACCTCGCGCGCGGACTGCTGCTCGGTGTCGCCGGGGTAATCCTGCTTTATTGCTCGGTCGCGCTCGTCTGCGTCCACGCGCTTGGCCCGGCGGGGCTTGCCGCGTCGAAAACGCCCGCGTCGGACGTGATGCGGCTGGCGCTTGGCCAACGCGGCGCGACGCTGATCGCACTCGGCATTGCCATCTCGACGCTCGGCTTCCTCAGCCAAGGGATGCTGACCGCCCCGCGCGTCTATTTCGCAATGGCCGAAGACGGGCTGTTCTTCCGCCCCGTCGCCGAGGTCAGCGCGAAGACTCGAGTCCCGGTCGTTGCCATCCTCCTGCAGGGGGTGGCCGCCGCGGTCATCGCGCTGTCGGGCACCTACGGGCAGATCCTGAACTATGTGGTTTCGGTCGATTTCATTTTTTTCGGGCTGACCGGCGCGGCCCTGTTCGTGTTCCGCCGCCGCGATCCCGACCAGGCGGTCGGCTTCCGCGCCCCCGGCCATCCATTCACGACCGGCTTTTTCGTCGCCGCCTGTTTCCTGGTCGTTGCAGCAACGGTCCTCAGCAATCCGGGCAACAGCCTGATCGGCTATGCGATCCTCGCCGCCGGCATTCCCGCCTGTCTCTATTGGCAGCGCAAGAATCGCACCGCTGCCGGATGAGGACGATGCAATCGGATTACATGCATTGGGCGAAGTTCCGCCCGAAAATGCGCTTCGAACTGACCTCGAGCGAAGTGCCGCATTTCCGCATGGACAGTTTTTCACTCGAAATCGCCGACCTCGATCTCGATGGCGCGAGCCATCCGCGCTACGCGCCGCTGCGCCAGGCGATTGCCGAACGCAATGGCGTAACCCCGGATCATGTTGTCTGCGCCGACGGGACGTCGATGGCCAACTTCCTCGCCATGGCGGCGCTGATCTCGCCGGGCGACGAGGTCCTCATCGAGCGGCCGACCTATGAGCCGTTGATCGGCGCAGCGTCGTTTCTCGGAGCCCGGATCAAACGCTTTGACCGCAACGCGGCGGATGCGTTCCGGCTCGATCTGGCGGCAGTTGCAGAGGTGCTGACCCCGAAAACGCGCCTGATCGCCCTCACCAACCTTCACAATCCCAGCAGCGCGCTTGCCGAAGAGGAGGAGCTCAGCGCCATTGGTGCACTCGCGGCCAAGGCCGGCGCCAAGGTGCTGATCGATGAAGTCTATCTCGATTCCGCCGTTCCGCCGCGCCGGAGCGCGGTCCACCTCGGTCCCGAATTCGTCTCCACCAACAGCCTCACCAAAGTGTACGGCCTCAGCGGACTGCGCTGCGGGTGGATTCTCACCGAACCCGCGCTCGCCGAGCGCATGTGGCGCCTCAACGACCTGTTCGGAGTCAACCAGGCACACCAGGCCGAAAGGCTCGCCTGCATTGCCTTTTCGCGGATCGACGAGGTGATCGGCGACACTCCGGCGATGCTCGAGCGCAATCGCGCGATGTACGATGCCTTCATTGGGGGTCGCGTCGACCTTGAGTCCATGTCGGCGCGGTACGGGATTACCGCTTTCCCGCGCTGGTTCGGGGGCGACACCGAGCGACTCGATGCCCTGCTGCGCGCGAAATATGACACCGCCGTGGTCCCCGGACGGTGGTTCGAGATGCCCGAGCATTTCCGTGTAGGGCTTGGCTGCCGCACGGACGTACTGGAAGAAGCGCTGGCGCGGTTAGGCTCGGCGCTGGACGAGCTTCGGTGAACCGCGAGCAGGTCTTCGAATTCTTCCGCCGGCTGGCCGAGGCCAACCCCTCGCCGACCACTGAGCTCGACTATATCAACCCCTACACGTTGCTCGTCGCGGTCGTGCTGTCGGCCCAGGCGACCGACACCAGCGTCAACATCGCCACGCGTGACCTGTTCGAGCGGATCAGGACGCCCGGCCAGATGGTTGACTTCGGCGAGGAACCTTTGCGCGAAGCGATCAAGACGATCGGCCTGTTCAACACCAAGGCGAAGAACGTCATCGCGCTGAGCCGGACGCTGATCGATCGCCATGGCGGCGAGGTCCCGCGCACGCGCGAGGAGCTCGAGGCCCTCCCAGGGGTCGGCCGCAAGACCGCCAATGTCGTGCTCAATACGGCGTTCGGCGAGGAGACGTTCGCGGTCGACACCCACGTCTTTAGGGTGTGCAACCGCACCGGCCTCGCGCCCGGCAAGACTCCGGATGAAGTCGAAGCCAGGCTCGACAGGATCGTCCCCGCGCCGTTCCGCCGCGATGCGCACCACTGGCTGATCTTGCACGGCCGCTACATTTGCAAAGCGCGGTTGCCGGAATGCTGGCGCTGTCCGGTGATCGACCTCTGCCGTTATAAGCCGAAGACGCCCGCGCCGGGGACTAAACCCCCAAAGCCTAGACCCAACGCCGCTCGAAGCGCGAGCCGAGCGTCGTCAACAGCTCGTACTGCGAAAGCCCGGACTGTTTCGAAGCGGTCGGCAGGTCGTAGTCGAGCTCGACCCAATCGCCGGCCTTAAGGTCCTTGGCGGCGTCGCAACCGACCGCGATCAGGTCCATCGACACGCGCCCGAGAACGGGAAGCGCATATTCGCCCGCGAAGGCTGATCCGCGCGCGGAAAAGCCGCGCAAATATCCGTCGGCATAACCGATGTTGAGGATCGCCGCCTCGGTGTCTTCTTCGGCGGTGAAGGTCGCGCCATAGCCGCAGGTCTCGCCGGCAGGGATCGTGCGGCGCTGGACGATCTGCGCCTCCACCCGCGCGACCTGGCGGATGTTTCCCTCCGCTTCGGCGCGCGGGACTCCGCCGTAGAGCGAGAGCCCGGGCCGGACGAGGTCGAAGCTGTAATCGCGGCCGAGGCAGATCCCGGCGGAATTGGCGAAGCTGTAATGCTTCGCGGTCACTGCGCTCGCCACCGCGCGGAAGCGTTCGAGCTGCATCGCATTCAGCGGATGGTCCTCGTCCGCGCATGCCAGATGGCTGTGCAGCGTATCGATCGCGATGCCATCGAGCAGGTCGATCTCGGCCGGGCGCAGACCAAGCCGGTTCATGCCCGTGTCGATCATCACGTCGCACGCGCCGCCCGGCGAAATCTTCTTCCACCGCGCGACCTGCTCGACGCTGTTCAGCACGGGGCGCGCTCCCGACGCCAGCGCGGCGTCGATGTCGTCGGGTCCAACGCCGTGAAGGACGAGCAATTCCGCTCCATCAGGAAGCGCTCCGAGCGCCTCGGCCTCGGCCCAGGTCGAAACGAAGAAGGTCCGGCAGCCGGCTTCGAGCAGCGCGTTCGTGACTTCGCGTGCACCAAGGCCGTAGCCGTCGGCCTTGACCGCAGCTCCGGCCGGCACGCCGGCGCGGTCCTGCAGCCAGCGCCAATTCGCCTGGATGGCGGAAAGATTGGTCGTCAGGCGCAGCGGACGGTGCATACCGGCCGACGTAACGGCGCTAATGTTGCGCGTCGAGGTTTGCCTTTGCCGCCTCCCAGTTGGCGCCGTCGAACTGCTCGATCGCAAGCTCGACCGGCTCATCAAGGCAATGCGCGTTCACGCTCCATGCGGCGGGGTGCGAGCGCGGCTGGTAAAAGCTTTTGATCCCGCAGGTGCGGCAGAACAGATGCTCCGCGGCGCCGGTGCCGAACCGGTAGCTTGCCAGCGCGTCGCGGCCGCTGACCAGCTCGAATTTCTCATGGGGGACCATGACGTGCAGGAATCCGGTCATTCGACACGCCGAGCAATTGCAGTCGAGCGCCGGCACCGGCGGCTCGGGCAAGTCCGCCTCGAACCGCCCCGCCCCGCAATGGCATCCGCCGGCGACCTTCATCAAGTCAGTCGACGTAGTGCGGTCCGGGACGCTCGTGAAGCTCCTCAAAGTGAACTAGGACCGGCTTGGGGCCGAGCGGCACGGGTCTACCTTCACGGAATGCCCATTCGCCGCGGTCGCAGTCTTCCGCGCGGACGTAGCCGTTGATGTAGAACCGCCGCCTATGGCTCAAACAGTTCGTTCCCGACCCATGCACCAGGTAAGGACTCCACAGGGCGACGTCGCCAGGCTCGAGCAGCAAGTCGATCGCATCGGCTGCCCTAAGTCCGACCGCGTCGAGCGCCGCGTCGGCCATGGCGGCGCCGAGCACCTTCTTCGAGCAGTCCATGCCAAGGTCCCCGCGGAGGTGGCTGCGCGGGATGAAGCGCATGCAACCCGAATCCGGCGTATGCGGATCAATCGCAATGCCCGTTTGCACATAGGAATCCGCGAGGTTGCGATAGGCCGAGGCCGGCCGGCGCGAGCGGCTGTCCTGGTGCCAGGCGAAATCGCCCAGCGCGCCGGGGGCCTTCCAGTGGATCTGGTTGATGATCTGCTTGAGGTTGTGCCCGATCAGCGGCTCGAGGAGCCCGACGATGCGTGTGTCGAGCCGAACCCGGTTCAGCACCGACTGGTGATAGGACGGCCACTGCGCCATCCGGACGTGAGGCTCGCCGTCCGCGCCCGCCGCGACATTGTAGAACAGATTGCCGTGCCGGAAGCTTCGGCGATGCGCGATGCCTTCCGCATAGACCTGGTCGGCCGAAGCGGCGATTCGCGCCACTTCCTCGCGGCCGAACAGACCCCGAACCACGGCATATCCTTCGCGCCAATAGTCGGCGAGAACATCTTGATCGGTCGCGCGATCAGATCTTCTCAGCGGCTGTGAACAACCCACGGAACAACTCCCCGCCCCGCGCGCAGGATATACCAGCTATCTGACATTTGCATGAATTTCCGGCGCGGCTCACCGCACCCGCGGCGCTTATTCGACTGTCACACTCTTCGCGAGGTTGCGCGGCTGGTCGACGTCCGTGCCCTTGAGCACTGCGGTATGATAAGCGAGCAGCTGGACCGGCACGGCATAGACCAACGGTGCGATCAGCGGGTGCACCTCGGGCATTTCGATCGTCGCCATGCAGCCCTCGCCCGCCTCCGCGATTCCCTTCGCGTCGCTGATCAACACGATCCTGCCGCCGCGCGCGCGCACTTCCTGCATGTTGCTGACGGTTTTTTCGAACAGCGGTCCCGAAGGCGCGAGCACGATAACCGGCACCGCATCGTCGATCAGCGCGATCGGCCCGTGCTTCATCTCGCCGGCGGCATAACCTTCGGCATGGATGTAACTGATTTCCTTGAGCTTGAGCGCGCCTTCGAGGGCCATCGGATAGTCCGGGCCGCGCCCCAAATAGAGCACGTCGCGTGCTGGCGCGATCAGGTGCGCCATCGCCGCAATGTCGGCGTCATGGCCGAGCGCGGCGTTGAGCGCCGCCGGCGCTTCCTGGAGATGGGCGACGATGGCCTTCTCCTCCTCGCGGCTTAGGCGTCCCTTGGCGCGCGCGAGGTTGGCGGCGAGCGCGGCCAAGACCGCGAGCTGGCAAGTGAAGGCCTTGGTCGAAGCAACCCCGATCTCGGGACCGGCGTGGGTCGGCAGGAGCAGGTCCGCCTCGCGCGCCATCGAGCTCGTGGGCACGTTGACCACCACCGCGATGCGCTGCTTCTCGGCCCGAGCGTGGCGTAGCGCGGCGAGCGTGTCGGCAGTCTCGCCCGACTGGCTGATAAACAGCGCCAGCCCGCCGGGCTCGAGCACCGGGGCGCGGTAGCGGAATTCGCTCGCCACATCGATGTCGACCGGCACCCGGGCGAATTGCTCGACCCAATATTTAGCGACGAGCCCGGCATAATAACTGGTCCCGCAGGCAACAATGGTCAGGCGATCGACTGACCCAAGATCGGCCTCGGTCACCGGCAGCGCGACCTCGCCCTCGAATGGACGGACATAGGTCTGGAGAGTCTGGGCAACCACGATCGGCTGCTCGAAAATCTCCTTCTGCATGTAATGGGCGTAATTGCCCTTTTCGACCGGCGCCGAGGATGCGCCGGATTCGACGATTTCGCGCTCGACCGGCCGGTTGTGCTGGTCGAAGATCTCGATCCGGTCGCGGCGGACTACCGCCCAGTCGCCCTCGTCGAGATAGGAAATGCGCTGGGTCCACGGAGCGACCGCAAGCGCGTCGGACCCGAGGTAATTCTCGCCCTCGCCATAACCGACGGTCAACGGAGCGCCCATGCGCGCGCCGATGATCAGGTCGGGATGGTCACGGAACAGGAACGCAATCGCGAAGGCCCCGGTCAAACGCGGCAGGACCGCCGCTACGGCGTCCTCGGGCGAGGCGCCATGCTCGATCTCGCGCGCGACGAGGTGGCCAACGACCTCGGTATCGGTCTCGCTTTCGAACTTGCGGCCTTCGGCAATAAGCTCGTCGCGCAGCGGCTTGAAATTCTCGATGATGCCGTTGTGGACCAGCGCCACCGGCCCGACGATATGGGGGTGCGCATTGCCGACCGTCGGCGCGCCGTGCGTCGCCCAGCGTGTATGCGCGATACCGGTGATTCCACGCAGCGGTTCGTGGGCAAGTTCGCGCGCCAGATTGTCGAGCTTTCCCTCGGCGCGCCTGCGTTCGAACTGCCCGCCCTCGATCGTGCAAATGCCGGCGGAGTCATAGCCGCGATATTCGAGGCGTTTGAGGCCGTCGAACAAACGTTGCGCAACATCCGCATTTCCGACAATTCCGACAATTCCGCACATCGACCTATTCCGCGGCCTTCCGGGTCATCCGTTCGCGGAAGCGTTTGGCCCAGCCGGCGATGCCTTTCTGCTCGCTTCGTTCGAGGGCGAGCGAATCAGCTTCGACATCCTCGGTGATGACGGAGCCCGCGCCGACCACCGCCCCCTCGCCGATCGTCACGGGTGCGACAAGCGCGGTATTCGATCCGATGAACGCGCCCGCGCCGATCACCGTCCGATACTTGCCGAAGCCGTCATAATTGCAAGTGATGGTGCCTGCGCCGACGTTGGCGCGCGCGCCGACCTCGGCGTCGCCGACGTAGGACAAATGATTGATCTTGGCGCCTTCCGCGACCCTGGCCTTCTTCAGCTCGACGAAATTGCCGACCTTGGTTCGCTCGGCGAGCCGGGTGCCCGGTCGAATGCGGGCGAAGGGGCCGATGCTCGCCTTTGCGCCGATCAGCGCGCCTTCGATGTGGCTGAAGGCGTGGATCGTCGCTCCGTCGGCGATCTCGACCCCGGGCCCGAACACGACGTGCGGCTCGACCGTCACGTCGCGGCCGAGCTTCGTATCATAGGCGAACCACACGCTCTCCGGGTCGATCAGGGTCGCGCCTTCGTCGAGCACCTGCTCCCGCCGGCGGCGCTGCCATTCGAGCTCGAGGTGGGCGAGCTCGGCGCGGCTGTTGACGCCCGCGGTCTCATACGGATCGCCTTCGATCACCACGGCCTCGCGGCCCTCGGCGGCAGCGATATTGACCACGTCGGGAAGGTAATATTCACCCGCGGCATTGTCGTTGCCGACCTCGTCCAACCAGCGGAAGAGGTCGACGGCGCGGACCGCCATCATCCCCGAATTGCACAGCCGGACCGCGCGCTCTTGCTCGGTCGCATCGCGGAACTCGACCATCTTGGCGATGTGGTCGCCCTTGCCCAGGATGATCCGGCCGTACTTCGCGGGGTCCGCCGGACACGAGCCGAGCACGACTACGCCCGGACCGCCGTCGCCATCGAGCCGGTCGATCATCTGCCGCAGGGTTTCGGCCTCGACGAATGGCGTGTCGCCGTAGAGGACCAGGACGGGACCATCGTAGCCGGCGAGCGCCTGTTTCGCCTGCTGGACGGCATGGCCCGTGCCCTTCTGCTCAGCCTGGTGGGCGATCATCACGTCGCGCCCTTCAAGCGCCACTTCCACCTGGTCGCGGCCCTTGCCGACGACGACCACGCGCTTGTCGGCGCCGAGCGCATCAACGCGGTCGAGCAAGTGAAGGAGCAGCGGCCGGCTGGCGATCGGATGGAGGACCTTGTGGGTGTCCGAGCGCATGCGCGTGCCCTGCCCGGCGGCAAGGATGATCACTGCAAAACGGCGCTGTTCGGTCATTCCGGCGAGCAATGGCATGGCGCAAAAGCGAGCGCCAGTGGACTCACCAACGAAAAAGGGCGGCTCCCGAACGGGACCTCAACAAAGTACTACTTTGATGGGAACCCAGGAACCGCCCCAGGATCTTCGGCGGCTCGAAAGCCCTAGAAGATGCTCATATAATATTCGTTGCCGACGAAGCCCATCTTCTGGACGTGCGCGCGCTTGGTAATGGCGAGCACCTCGTCGACCACCTCATAGCGGGCCGTCGCGTCCGGCTGCAGGTGCAGCTCCGGAATCGGGTTCATCTGCTGCGTGACGTCGAGATACTGCCGAAGCTGCTCTTTGCTGACGGTCGTGCCGTTCCACAGGATCTGGTCCTGCGCATTGATGGTGACAACATTCTTGAGCGGTTCGATCGGCGGCGGCGGGTTATTCGGCTGGTTGACCGGCAGGTCGAGCTTCACCGCGTGGGTCTGGATCGGGATGGTGATGATGAACATGATGAGGAGAACCAGCATGACGTCGATGAGCGGCGTCGTGTTGATATCCATCATCGGCTCGCCTTCAGCGTTGTCGCTGGTGGTTTGCATTGACATGGCGAGTGACTCCTATTCGGCGCGGACGCCGGCGAGCGGCGGCGGCTCGGAAATGAACCCGACCCGTTGGAAGCCCGCTTGCTGCATGGTGATGATGGCGGCGCCGATGCACTTGTACTGGGTGTTGACGTCACCCCGAATGTGCACTTCCGGCATATTGTCTTCGTTGATGTTCTGGACACCTCCGACCGCCCTGATCTGGTCCTCGAGCTTCTTGACGGCCCGGTCGAGCAAGTCCTTCTGGTTGATCTTCGTCAGGCCCCAATAGACCTCACAGGTGCCGCCCGGCCCGTTACGGACGCTGAGCGAAACGTTCTCCGGCTTGGTCGTCGTCGCCTCGTACCGGACCTTCGGCAAGGACACAGGGACGGTTTGCTTGATCACCGGAATGGTGATCAGGAAGATAATCAGGAGCACCAGCATCACGTCGGTCAACGGCACGACGTTAATGTCGGACATCGCCTCGTTTTCGTCTTCTAATAGTTGTCCTGCCATGAGGCCGGCTCTCTTTCTTTACGTCAAATCGGACGAGGGTCCGACCCGATCAGGGGCGGACCCTCGCGCGCTATTATTCGGCGGTCGTCGGGGTCCGAACCGGCTCGGTCCCCGGCCGCGCCGGAGCGGCTCCGGTTTTCGCCTGGGCGCCCGCGCGGGCTCCCGCCGGCGCGCCGCCGGGCTGCGGCTTCACCGCGCCGCCCGACATCAGATAGCCGTGGAGGTCGTTGGTGAAGGCGGCGAGGTCCTCCATGATCGACTTATTGCGCCGAACCAGCCAGTTGTAAGCAAGCACCGCTGGAACCGCGACGACAAGGCCGAGCGCGGTCATGATCAGCGCTTCACCGACCGGGCCGGCGACGGTGTCGATCGACGCCTGGCCGGATGCACCGATCCTGATCAGCGCGCGATAGATACCAACGACGGTGCCGAACAGACCGATGAACGGAGCGGTCGAACCGACCGTCGCGAGGAAGGCGAGGCCTTCGCCGAGGCGAGCGCCGATCGCGCCCTGGCTGCGGGCCAGGCTGCTGGCCATCCAATCGTGCTGATCGATCGGGTCGGTCAGCTTGCCGTGCTGGTCCTGCGCCAGCAGGGCATCGTCGACGATCGAGCGATACGCGCTCTTCGTCTCAAGCTTCTGCGCGGCTTCGCGAAGGTTCGGCGAGTTCCAGAAGCTGGACCGCACCTTACGCCCCTGGCCGATGATTTTCTGTTGCTGCATCAGCTTGGTGAACAGGATGTAGAAGGTGCCGATCGACATGATCACGAGGATCGAGAACACCGATATGGCAATGATGCCGCCCTGTTGGAGAGCGGGGATCAGACCGTACGGGTTTGATCCTGCGGCGGTTGCTGCTTGCATAACTTCACTTTCCTTCTGAAATTCTGTCCAAAGGTAGGGGTCTTAATTAGCCTGCGAGCTGCCACTTAATTGGCGGCGTGGTGTACGTATCCGTGGTCGGATTGCCATTGCTGTCCCGCGCCGGTGTGAATTTCGCGCGGCGCCGCAAAATGTTGCAGGTGGCCCCATCGAGCGCGCTGTTGCCGGTCGAGCGGATCAGGTTGCAGCCGACGACCCGACCATCGGCCCCGATTGACAGCGTGGCTTGCGCGGTACCTTCTGCGCCCGCCGAGACAGCAGAGGCCGGATAGTCGTCATTGCTGAACAGGGTGCGCACGTCGCCCCTCGCGCTCTGTGCCGAGACGGCCTTGCGTGGCGCCGGCGGAGCCATTTGCGGCGGCGGAGGAGCGACCGGGGGAATGACCGGCGTTGTGATGGTTTGAATAGGCGGCGG
>Ga0193751_1001327_pt1 | contig 16056 bp, 14 predicted proteins | sample L1c2metaG_FD_143050 | JGI IMG/M metagenome (GOLD analysis project Ga0193751, IMG submission 143050) | Soil microbial communities from a riparian zone of the East river system, Colorado, United States - L1c2 | ecosystem: Environmental > Terrestrial > Soil > Riparian zone | place: USA: East River... | reverse complement strand
CCACTTCTCGGCCTGCTGGGAATGGCAGAACGTCATTCAGGAGAGGAAGCAAGCCCACGTCTCTGGGACAGCAAGGGTGGAAGGGGTTTAGGTGATGGTAACGGAAGACAAAGGCGCCACGACCACAAAGCGAGTCGTAGAGGGCCTTGGAGAAACGCTCCTGTCGGTGAAAGACCTGAAAATGTACTTCCCTGTGACCTCCGGGCTCATTTTTCAGCACAAGGTCGCTGACGTGAAGGCCGTAGATGGCGTCTCATTCGACATCAGAAGGGGCGAGACGCTCGGGCTGGTGGGCGAGTCAGGCTGCGGCAAGTCGACGACCGGGCGTGCGATCCTCCAGCTCTACCGCCCGACGGCGGGAACCGTCGAGTTTGGGGGCCAAGATCTCACCAAGGTGCACTCCGGCGAGCTCCGTCGGTTTCGACGCCGGATGCAGATGATCTTCCAAGACCCCTACGCGTCGCTCAACCCGCGAATGTCCGTGGGCAGCATCATCGCCGAGCCGCTGGCGATCCACGGGCTTGCGAAGGGTCGCGCGCGCAAAGAGCGCGTGCAGGAGTTGCTGCGCGTTGTCGGGCTTAACCCCTACTATGCAAACCGCTACCCGCATGAGTTCAGCGGCGGGCAGCGACAGCGTATCGGCATCGCCCGTGCACTGGCGGTCGAGCCTGACTTTATCGTCTGCGATGAGGCTGTCTCCGCGCTCGATGTGTCGATTCAGGCGCAGATCATCAATCTGCTTGAGGATCTGCAGAACGACTTCGGGCTGACCTACCTGTTCATCGCCCACGACCTATCCGTCGTCCGCCATATCAGCGACCGCGTGGCCGTGATGTATCTGGGCCGGATCGCCGAGTTGGCCGACCGAACAGAGCTGTACGAGAACCCGCTGCACCCATACACGAAGGCGCTTCTGTCTGCCGTTCCGATTCCGGACCCTGTCGTCGAAGCGAGGCGTGAGCGCATCATCCTGACGGGCGACGTGCCAAGCCCGCTGCGACCGCCGCCGGGCTGCAACTTCCACACGCGCTGCCCGATCGCGATCGACGAGTGCCGCGTTCGTCTTCCCGAGTGGCGTGAGGTCGGTAACGATCACTGGGTCGCTTGCCACCGCGTCTAAGTCAGAAGCCACGAGCCGCGTACCATGAGTGCCACCCACCGGACGGCACTCATGGTACGCGCGCCCGTACGCTGGCCGGATGCTAGGATGCGAGCGATGGAGCAACCCCGCATCCGAAACTTCTGCATAATCGCCCATATCGACCACGGAAAATCCACTCTCGCGGACCGCCTCCTGGAGCTCACCGGCACCCTTTCCGCCCGTGAAATGGAGGACCAGATCCTCGATCAGATGGATCTCGAGCGCGAGAAGGGGATCACCATCAAGGCGCAGGCCGTGCGAATGTTCCAGCGCACGGATGCTGGCGATGACTTTGAGCTCAATCTGATCGACACACCCGGTCACGTCGATTTCACGTATGAGGTATCGCGGAGCCTCGCTGCTTGCGAAGGCGCGGTCTTGGTGGTTGATGCCGCGCAGGGGATCCAGGCCCAAACCCTTGCCAACGCCTACCTCGCCTTCGGTCACGGGCTCACAGTCATTCCTGTGATCAATAAGATCGACCTCCCTAACGCGGAGCCCGATCGGGTCGCACAAGAGCTCGTCGACGTTATTGGCTTCACACGCGATGAGATCCTGTACGTCTCTGCAAAGGATGGCACAGGCGTGCCGGAGCTCATCAGCGCAGTTATTGAGAGGGTCCCGGCTCCCGCCGGCGATGAAAATGCTCCCCTTAGAGCGCTGATATTTGATTCGAAGTACGACCCCTATAAAGGAGTCATCGCCTACGTGCGCGTTGTGGACGGCCGGCTCGACGGTAACGCCCGTCTTCGCTTGATGACCCAGGGGCGATCGCTTGAGCCGCTGGAGCTCGGGACCTTTCGTCCCGTGCTGGTGCCGCTCAGCATGCTAGAGACCGGCGAGGTGGGCTACGTCGCCACAGGACTCAAGAACGTTAAGGAGTGCCGCGTCGGCGATACATTCACCCACGAACGAGCGCCGGCGGTGGACGCCCTGCCAGGCTACCAGCCCGCGAAGCCAATGGTCTTCGCCGGCCTGTATCCCTCGCAGGCAAACGACTACCCGCTTCTTCGCGACGCGCTGGACAAGCTGCAACTCAACGACGCCGCGCTTGTCTACCAACCAGAGTCAAGCGTGGCGCTTGGATTCGGCTTCCGTTGTGGGTTCCTCGGGCTACTCCACATGGACATCGTTCAGGAGCGGCTGGAGCGGGAGTTCGACCTCGCACTGCTGGCGACTGCCCCCAGCGTGGAGTATCAGGTGACGCAAACGGACGGCGTCGAGTTGGTGATTCACTCTCCCGCGGCGTTGCCCGAGCCGCAGCGGATCGCGGAGATCCGTGAGCCGTGGATGGACATCAGCGTTATCGTGCCGTCGCGATTCATCGGCGCGATCATGGAGTTGGTCACCGGCAGGCGTGGCGTCTTCCGCAGGATGGAATACCTGGAGCACCAACGAGATGGCCGCGCGGCTGAGGCCGCGAACACGCATGTGCTGCTCGAATACCAAATCCCACTCTCGGAGATCCTGGTCGACTTCTACGACCAACTCAAATCGAGGACGCAGGGATACGCCTCGCTCGACTACACGTTCTCTCACTATGCCGCCGCCAAACTGGTCCGACTCGATGTCCTGGTCAACGCCGCGCCCGTCGATGCGCTGTCGCTCATCACCCACGCGGATAAGGCCCAGCAGCTCGGGCGCGCGCTGGTCGAGCGGCTACGATCGCTTATCCCACGTCAGTTGTTCGACGTTCCGGTCCAGGCCGCCGTAGGTAACAAGGTGATCGCCCGCGAAACTATCCGAGCTATGCGCAAGAACGTCCTCGCCAAGTGCTACGGCGGCGATATCAGCCGCAAGCGAAAGCTGCTGGAAAAGCAGGCCGAGGGCAAGCGCCGCATGAAGCGCGTGGGCAACGTTGAGATCCCGCAGGAAGCCTTCATGGCGGTGCTGAGCCTCGCGTCGGACTAGGTCAGCCGTCACGGTATGATCTGTTCATGGTGACGCGGCGCTTGGATATCGGCTTCCAGCTTGACCGACAATGGCACACTCTGCGAGGTGAGATGGAGACCAGCAAGCGCCCGGCCCTCGCGGCGCTCGCCAGAGTGCTCGCAGACACCGGGACTAGCTACGCAATCATCGGCGGAATCGCGCTGCAGGTCCATCGGGCCGAGCCGCGGACGACGCTCGATATCCACCTCGCCGTCACCCGTCTGGACGCGATCCCTCGCACTGAACTCCGGGCCGCCGGGTTTCAATCCAGAGGTCGATTCCCTCACTCAGAGAACTGGATCGGTCCCGGAGGTGTACCCGTTCAGTTCACGGACGATCCGGCTCTTGCTCCTGCACTCGGGCGGACGATCGATATAGATCTGGCTGGCGTGTCGGTTCGCGTCCTGGGCCGCACGGATCTTCTGCACGAAAAGCTTCGCGCCGGCTCGGATCCGGCGCGGCGTCGATCCAAGCGCCTCCAGGACCTTGCTGATGCCCAGGGCCTGCTTGAGGAGACCCCTTCGCTGTCTTCAGTACTGAGCGAGCACGAGCGGTCGGTTCTGGAGGCGCTTCCGTAGGAAGCGTCTAAACCCTCCTGATTGGACCGCGGTTGGCCTAAAATCCTTGCCTGCGCGACCCGAGGCAGCCACACCCCGCGCCCTCAATTCGTTTCTTATCGCTATAGAATTGGGGACCGAAAAGAAAGGCATTTCTGCCCGGTATACTGGCGCCACCCCCTTCGACAGAGGTGTGCAATGCCCTATGTCCGGATCGCGCTGATGCAGCCAAAGGCGGGTAGCGCCGACAGAGTCCGCGAGTTGCAGGCAGAGCTCCTCCGCTATGACCGCACCTTGCCGGGCTTTCTGGGCGGCTATCTACTTGACCCAACCGACGGCTCCGGCAGGATTGGCCGGCTGGTGCTTTGGGAGAGCAGATCCGACGCGGACGGCGCGGCCCAGCAGCAGCACACCTTGACTCTTCGTTCCGCCCTCACGCCCCTGATCGCCGGCGGCGCCACCCGCCACGTCGAGGTAGCGGCTGAAGCCACGAGGATCTAACCCGCTCCACCATAGCCTTCTCGACGTGCGCGTCTCACTCACCTCACGGTCGCGATTGTCACCGCACCGCGTCGCACTGATAGTCGCTGAGGCTCTGTGCAACTCGGGATATAACGATAGCCTCGCGGACTTGACGCTAACCCGATCGTCCCGCCGCCGTGCGTCGATCGCAGTATGGCTCCGCGTTTCGAATTGGACTGTTCTGAAGTCAAGAGGGCGTTATGCCCGCCCTCTGCAGAGAGTCAGACTGCCGGCTCATACGCCCCGGCAGTACGTGGAGCAGGACTATGCACGCGAAGAAAATGCTCTGGCTGGCGCCCGCTCTCGCGGCGGCCGCCCTCATCCTTGGCGCTCCCAGACTGCTTGGGGCGCCGCCCAAACTGGTTGCCGCGACCCCAGCCCCCGCTGCCGTCACGCCAACCCCATCTCCGCCGTCTCCGTCGGCAGCTATGCCCGCGGTGGCACCCGCTGCCGGCCCAGTCACGCCGCTGCCTCCCCAGGCGGCTCCTCCTCAGGTGAACCCTCCAACGCTGGGACATCCCTCGGCCTCTGCTGCTCAGCCCGCCGCGATCGAGGCCGCCAAGCGGGCGTCGCCTCCGCCTCAGCCGGAATCGCGCAGCGCTCGATCTCGAAGAGAGGCAGCAGACGCCATCAAGTCGGTAGCGCTGCCGACTCTGCCCACGCCTCCTGGGGGCTCGGGGGCTGCCGGTCTTACGGGATCGGCGGTCGCTGCTCCAAATCTCGCACCGCCGCCGGCGCCGGCGCCACCCAGTGCGCCGCCCTCAAGGTAGCCGTATCGCTGCCGCGCCGCAGCGTAGAGTCGGAGAAAGTCGAATGTCGCGTCATCCGTTTTCGCTCGCCGTGCGTCGTATGCTGATCGTGCTCGGTGCGATCGGCGTGCTGGCGCTCTGGGGCTTTACTCCCCGAACCCCCGTCGGGGCGCAACCATCCCCGCCGCAGCCCTATCAGCCGCCGTACGGTGCCACTGGGGTTCAGAACCCAGTTACCGTGGCCTGGTACCCGTCCTACGGCGCCGTTGCCTATGACGTCGCCTGGGCCGACGCCGCCGTCGGCACGTGGACGTGGTCGGGTTATCTCTACAATCAGACGTCTTACACGCTGCCCACGCTCACCGCGGGCGACACCTACGGCTGGTACGTCTTCGCCTGCGATTATTACCAGTGCGTCTCTGGCGGCCAGTGGTATTTCGTGATGGCTTCATCCGGATCTGGTGCGCCGGTCGCGCCGCAGCAGTCCAGCCCTGCATATGGCGCGAACAACGTCAACAACCCTGTCTCGTTTGGCTGGGCGCAGGCGAGCGGCGATACCAACTATCTCGTCGAGTATGAGGATGCGACAGCGGGAACAGGCTGGAATGCGTCGCCTTGGCTCAGCGGCACGCAGACCTCCTGGACGGCACCTAACCTCAACTCGGGCGATACCTACTACTGGCTCGTCTACGGTTGCACGAGCTACTGCGCTGCCAGTACAGTCTGGTACTTCACGATGGGCTCATCGGCCCCGGTGGCGCCACAGCTATCCAGCCCAGCGTACGGCGCAAGCGGCGTCACCAACCCCGTGACACTTGTCTGGAGCCAGGCGGGGAGTGACACCGAGTATGTCGTGTACTATGCGGATGCCAGCGCCGGAACCGGCTGGGTGGGCGCGAGTGTGCCCGGCAACCAGACATCTTACCCGCTGCCGCCGTTGACCGCTAGCCATGTCTACGACTGGCTGGTATACGGCTGTACCAACAGCTGCGTCGCCAGTCCTGTCTGGTACTTCTCGATGGCGCCTTAGTCCCAAGCCGCGTGCTTTCGGCGCCTGAACCGGCGTCACGGGACATCCGTGGCGCCGGTTTTGCGCCCGCACTCGCGACAGGTCTGTTAAGGCTAAGGCACTGCATCCGGCGCGGGAGCCGGCGGCATCTCTGCCATCTCTGTCGGTGCCAGCTCGCGTGGGAACCCCTCTGCAACCTGATCGCCAACCATATCGAAAACGAGTCCACGCAAACGGCGAAGTGAGTCCTCGTCGGGGTTTCTCTCGGCCTCTCTCACAAGGCTCAGCAGGTTCTCGCTGCTGAGTAGGGCGTAGCGGTAGTTCTCGCAGGCAATGCGGAGCGCGTCACTGTAGGAGCCCGCTCGGTCTGCCAGCGGCGAGCGTCGCAGTCCATTGACGACGATAACGCCCTTCTTCACCTCGCGCGTCTCGATCAGATCCTTCTCGAGTCGCTTTTGGAGACGGAAATACGGCCATTCGACGACAGGTTCATCTGAGCCCTCGGCCTCGAGGAAGGCCGTGCGGCCGTCAGCGTCGAGAACGGCCGGCACATCAACATCCAGATTCACCTTGAAGCCCAAGGTCCGGAACGCCTCTCGCACAATCGGCTCAAGGCCGTACCTCCCCTCCTGCCATATCAATCGCCGAAACCGCGCGACTTGATCGAGCTTCGTTTCCGCCTCGTCGTAGCGCTCGGTGGCCTCGTCCAACCGCGTCCGCGCCTGATCGACCGCGAGCTCGAGCGGCTCGATTCCTGGCAGCCGGACAGAGCCGATCCATTCGGGCGCCTGCTCTTCGGATGCGGCGTGCACAGCTTGAGTCAGGCAGCCCAGCAACGTCTGCGCCAGGCTGAAGCGTGGTTCGCCTTCCGGAGTGCTGTACATCGCCGGCAGGAAGAAGAGCTGACCGCGTCCGTATCCAAATCGGACGCCCACCGCCGCCCCACCCACGCTGCGGGCGAAGATGTGGCCCTTTCCCGCGAAGCTGGCGAGGTGTTCCGCGAAGTAGGCCCGATAGTGAAACCAGCTTTGGAAACCGTTGACGAACGGCGCCAGAGGACTCGCGCTGTCTGTCACGACCACCTGCGTGCCAAAGGACGGCACGAGGTACGGTTCAGCAAACGCCATTTCAGGCGGAACCGGCAACCAGCAGTACTGATCGGCTGCCGGGAAACCGGCGACGAATCGAAACGTCTGATTCGGCCGGGCGAAGACTGCTACGGTACCTCCGCGCGCCAGGAGACGCTCCGTTTCGTCGCGGCGTCGCCGTAGAAGGTCCCCAAGCCCGACATTCAGGCCCTCGGTGGGCGCATTCACTACCGGTTCGTCCGCGGCGGTGGCGTGAGCTACCGCTCCGCTCAGAACCTCCTTGGTGGCTTGCACCATTGCGGCCGGGTCGATGAGCACCGCGTCGTAGTCAAAGAATGACGGCGCCGAGAAGAATGAGTAGTTGTCGATCCGCTGGTTCGGGAGCGGCATCCCAACCACAAGCAGACGCATTTATCGTTGCCCTTTCTCACCGGCCGCTTCGGTTGAGCGGAAGAGATCGCTTTCTACAAGCTGCGCGAGGTAATCGTGCAGCTGACCGGCAAAATCTGGTCTGCGTAGTGCCAGTTCGAGACCGGCCTCGATGTACCCGAGCGGTTGCCCTGTATCGTACCGGCGGCCTTCGATCGTCGCGGCATACAGCGGTTCGTCATCAAGCAGGCGAGACATCGCATCGGTAATCTGCAGCTCACCGCTTACTCCGGGCATCGTACGTGCGATTGCATCGAAGATCCCAGGTGTGAATACGTATCGGCCAATGATCCCCAGGTCCGAAGGCGCATCCTCCGGACGGGGCTTCTCCACGAGACCACTGACCCTATACACATCGTCGTCTGCGGGGGTCCCCTTGATTACTCCGTAGGAAGTCGTACGCTCTCTGGGAATGCGTTCGACGCAGACGACGCTCGCCTGATAGCGATCGAACACATCGAGAAGCTGTTTAGTGGCAGGTGGGTCGGCGACGATCACGTCGTCAGGCAGCATCAGCACAAAGGGTTCTCTTCCAATTGCTCGCTTGGCACTGTTCACCGCGTGTGCGATGCCACCCATCTCGTGTTGTCGGACAAAGGCAATGTCCGCCATTTGCCAAGTTCTGCGCACGCGATCGAGGCGCTCGGTGTCCCCCTTCATCTCGAGCAGCTGCTCCAGATCCGAGACACGACCGAAATGATCCTCGACCGCTCGCTTTCCAGCGGCGGTCACGATAATCACATGCTCAATCCCAGACTCGAGCACCTCCTCGACGATGTATTCGATTGCCGGCCGGTCGACCAGTGGTAACAGCTCCTTGGGTACCACCTTCGTCGCGGGGAGCATTCGGGTGCCGTATCCGGCGGCCAGGATCACGGCTTTGCTCACCCTCACGGGGTTGATCCCGCACCAGGGCGAGCGGCTCGTGATGCTTGCTCCCACGCTGCCAGCTCAACGGCGGTGGGGGTATCCCGCTCCTTCAGCAGTGAGTCGGAGATAGCACCCTCTGCATCCTGATTGCCGGCGGCGCGGAAGTAATAGACCTGAACGATCGTCTGCAGAATGGCAGCGATCGGGACCGCGAACAGCGCGCCCCACACGCCGGCAACCCGCGCGCCGACCAGAACCGACGCCAGTACCCAGAGCGGGTGCAGGCCGACGCTCTTTCCCATGATCCTGGGCTGTAGGACCTGCAGGACGAGCTGCTGAAGCACAATCATCACGACGAGGAGAATCGCAGCGCGCGCGAGCGAGACTGTCGCGAGCGCGATAACGACCGGCGGGATCACGGCGACAATGGCGCCGACCAACGGAATGATCATCATCACGCCCGCGAAGACCCCAACGGGCAGCGCAAATGGTACGCCCAGCAGGAACATCGCCAGAGCAGTCCCGGCGCCGTAGACGAACATGAGTACGAGGGAGGCGCGCAGGAATCCGCCGAAGCTGCGGTCGATGCTCGCAATCAACAGCTCAGAATCATCTCTGTATTGGGATGGAGTGACCTGGGCGAGTGCGCTGATGATCCGCGGACTATCCAGCATGATGTAGAAGGAGATGACCAGAATGATGATGCAGTTAAAGGCCGCAAGGGCCACGCCCTGTGCCAATCCCAGAGCGTTAGTCGCGAGGATCGCACCAATCGCCTGAGCCTTGGAGAGGAGGTCACCACTCGCTCCGAGCGTCTCCAGGTTCACTGGGATCCCGTGACTGTTGAACCATCGTTGGGCATCGGCGAGCAGGCTGGATGCATTGGTCGCATAGTCAGGGAAGTGACCGCTCAGCGTTAGGACCTGTGAAGCCGTCGGAGGAATGACGAGCACCGCGACGATGGCGAGGATCGCGGCGAGGCACAAATAGACCGCGGCGACGGCAAGCACGCGAGGTGTGCGGCGCCCAATTGTGAAGAATTCAACGGCCGGATTGAGGAGGAACGCCAGCAACCAGGCGATAACAAAGATCAGAAGGATATCGGCAAATCCGCGGAAAAAGACCCACGCAATTGTGAACAGCTGGATGCCAACGAACAGAACACCGAGAATTATTAGGGCGCGTAGCCAGCGATTGTTTTCCATAGCCTCGCCTTTGATCAGCCCACGCTCATTCTATCGATCGGCTCGGATCCGTCGCAATTGACAGCCGGTTTCGACCTTCGTTACGCTCGAAGATGGTCGTGCTAGACGGGGAGCTAGCGGTGCCCTGTGACCCGCAATCCGCTCTAGCGGGGTTGAACGCCCACTGTAGGCCCTTGACCCGTGAGGACTGATTCCACCGAGCAGCGTTGAGGGCCGGGTCCTGCGCGGCGGAGCGCTATGAACCCCGTCAGGTCCGGAAGGAAGCAGCGGTAAATAGTCCGTTCCGGGTGCCGCAGGGGAGCCTGGCCGGAGCCGGCTAGCGGAAACAAGCTCGCGGGTCGGGTCGAGGTGGGTGCACGACCATGCTTAGCTTCTCAGGAGCTTGCCGCCGCACAGGCGGCCGTTCTGCTCGATGAGTCCCCGCCGGACACACTCAAGTAGGCTCCCGGCGCCTTTCTTCCGACCAAATCGGCAGCGACCAACGGGGGCACGTAATGATGCGGTACGGCCCCGAAAGGAGCTTGGGCAGCACTTCCTCGTCGATGCAAATGTTCTCGAGCGAATAGCGGCCGAGGCTGAGCTTGAGCCGAATCAGTCAGTGCTTGAGGTCGGCGCCGGCACTGGCGAGTTGACGGCGGCGCTTGCGGCGGTCGGCGCTCGTATCGCCGCCGTCGAGCTTGACGAGACGCTCTGCCGCGGTCTGAGAAGCCGGTTCGACAGCAATCCGGCCGTGCGGGTTGTAAACGCAAATATCCTTGATCACGAGCCGCATGAGTTGCTGTTCGAGGCTGGTCTCACCCCACCCTACGTTGTTGTCGCGAACATCCCCTATTACATAACTGCGCCCATTCTGCGACATCTGCTGGAGGCGCACACGCCCCCGCGGCGCCTCGTCCTGACCCTCCAGCGCGAGGTAGCGGAGAGCATTGCCGCCCCACCGGGCGCATTTTCGCTGCTTGCGATCTCTGTGCAGTTCTACGCAACCGCAATGCTCCTCTTTCGGCTTCCTGCCACTGCCTTCCGACCGCCTCCGAAGGTGGAATCGGCGGTATTGCGCATCGACGTTTCCGCATCACCTCACATCCAAGTCGAAGACCGCGACGCATTCTTCGAGATCGTCCGAGCAGGGTTTCGTTCGCCGCGTAAACAGCTCCACAACGCGCTGAGTCGCGGAATCTGGATGCCACCGGGCGAGGCGGAACCGCTCCTGCGTGGTGCTGGCATCGACCCTCTAAGACGCGCACAGACGCTGAGCCTTAACGAGTGGAAGGCAATTTACGATGCGTACCGTGCCCGCCGCATCGGATGGGGCGCAATCGCTGAGGCGCCGACGTCCCCTGACGACGTTGCGATAGGCCCCCATCCATCAGGGGAGGACGAGTGAGCGCTTTCACCCGTCTCGCTCCGGCGAAGTTGAATCTCACGCTTGAGATCCTCGGGCCAAGAGCCGATGGATATCACGAGATCCGGAGCGTCGTCACTACCGTCAGCCTCGCCGATGAGTTAACCGCGGAGCCCGGGTGTTCGTTCGTTATCACCGCGGACGACGGCTACGACACAACGGGCATGTCGTTGATGCCGGGCGATGTCAACTCGGTGGAGCTCGCCCTGGCCCTGATGAGATCGGAGCTCGCCGGGGCGCGACACGAGCCGCCCTTAGAGGGATCAGCTGCTTTGCAACAGGCTCTCTCCGAACTTGCGGTTCGTCTTCACAAGCGAATCCCGGCTGCCGCCGGTCTTGGCGGCGGCAGTAGCGACGGTGCCACGGCACTCCTCCTGCTCAATCAGCTTTGGCACGCGGGCTTGGACCAGCCGGCGCTTCATCGTCTTGCCGAGCAGATTGGCTCCGACTGTCCGCTATTTCTCAAGGGTGGCGTGCAGTCCATGAGTGGCCGCGGCAATGTCCTCGAGCCTCTGCCTTCACCGGTGAAGTCCTGGTTCTGCATTGTGACCCCGCCCGTTGCTCGCCTGCGGAAGACGGCTCTTCTCTATTCCTTGCTGGTTCCGTCCGATTATGCAGATGGCAGCCGTAGTGCCGCACTGGCGCGGTGGCTGCGTCAGGCCCCCCCCGCTCCGATACGTCCATCGGACCTCTGCAATGTCTTCGACACGGTCGCCGGCCGCGCCTTTGGGTCGCTCGAGCCTGCCAGATCAGCACTCAAAGCGGCGGGCGCCCTTGCGGTGCAGCTCTGCGGCTCTGGTCCCAGTCTCTGTGGACTCTTCCCTACGCAGACCGAGGCGGAGCTGGCCGAGCAGGCCCTTCGCGCTGACGGCCACGCCGCATGGGCCGTGTTCGCTCCCGCCGAGTAAGGTTGGCCATGGCGCCATGTAGAATGGCCTCGCAGCCTCGCTTGAAAGGTTCTTCATGGCGTCCATCGCTCTGGATATGCACGTTCATACCACGTATGGTGCTTCGGATAGCCAGCTCGACCCAGATGATCTCGCACAGATCGCGACGAATCTCGGTATGGGAGGGATGAGCCTAACCGAACATGACAGGGTTTGGGATCGCCATGCCCTTGGTGCCTACTGCTCGCGTCACAGACACCTGTTCGTAGCCTCGGGTATGGAGGTGTCCACCGATTTGGGGCACATCCTCACCTACGGCCTGCCGCACTACGTCTCCGGTATCCGCCGTGCCGCCGAGCTGCGGCGAGTAGCGGATGAGTTCGGGGCATTTCTTGTGGTGGCGCACCCATTTCGGCACTGGTTCGATCCGGTAACGTTCCGCCGCCAAGGGAAAGAACCTCCGGAGATGACTCCCAGCAAGCTGGCGGACCTCCCAGTCCTGCGTCTTGTTGATGGGGTCGAGGTGCTGAATGGGGCGAACACGGAGCGTGAGAACCGCTTCGCCCTAGAGATGGCTAACTACATAGGGAAGCCAGGGACCGGCGGCAGCGATGCCCACTCATCCAGCGGCATCGGCATCTATACGACTGTCTTCGAGCAGGCGCTCGACTCCGCCGCCGAGATGGTGGCCGAGCTTCGGGCGGGGCGATTCTACGCAGCTCGCGGACTCCCTGACGGCGCTCTTCGACGATTTACGTTGACCGACGCGCCTAATTCGGAGCAGGCCGCCGGTTGAGCCTCACCGAGAGAAGTTTCCCATGAACCGCCAAGCACAACAGTCGGGACTTACCGGCGGCTTCGTCGCCCTGTCCGTCGGGTTGGCGGACCCGCAGGCGGTGGCCCCGGAGGCTTTTTTCGTCGGGGCACTGGTCCGAGTGGGTTCAGAAAACGTGAAAAGGTTTAGCAGCTTACTGCGCACAAGTGAACCGCTTGCATATCGTGTGAGGGTGCTCGCGGGGATTCAGCCACCCGATCTGGAGGCGGCGCCTTCGCCCGAGGAGGTGTGTGTCCAGTTGCGGTCCCTCATCCAAGATCGCCCGCTGGTCTACGCCGGCGGTCCAGCCGCGGCGCGTGCGCTGCAGGCGCTGCTTGGTGATCTCCCGCAGACCTGCATCGATCTGGATGAGCTGATCGACCTCTTTCACTCCGAGGCACTTCCACCAGAACTTGGGTCTCGTGCCGCCTTCCTGGGAATCGATCTAGTCTCTGAAAATCCGTCGCAGCAAGCCGAAGATCTAATCGCCGCTATCTACGAGAGGCTGAGTGAAGAGGCCGCATTGCTGCAACCCGGGCTCTTGGCGGAGATTGCACAGCGTTGTGCGGCGAGCAACTGGCCTCTGCGCTACTTCTTCACGGACGCCGCCGGAGCCACGGCGCTTAATGCAAATCCGCTCGGCCCCAATCTCGCCCTGACGCAGACTTCAGCCGGTGACGTCCGTCAGCCGCCCTCAGCGCCGCCCCGTGGCCGGGCTCCCCGACCCTCTGGCGTGGTGCAGGGAAACGACATCGCCGGCACCCTGGAGGAGGCGACCGCTGCTCCAGGTGCCGGCTACGAACCTCGGCCGCAACAGGTCGACATGATGGAAGCGGTGGGCCAGGCACTGGAGGGTGAGTATCACCTGCTGGTCGAGGCCGGTACCGGCACCGGCAAGTCACTGGCATACTTGCTTCCGGCCGCAGCCAGAGCGCTGCGCTCCGGGGAGCGTGTCGTCGTTTCCACCAACACGATCAACCTTCAAGAACAACTCGCGCAGAAGGACATCCCCTCGGTGCGCCGGCTGCTCGGGGACTATGGACCACCAGATCTCCGCCGGGATGCAGAATCGCTTCGGAGCACGTCTCTTAAGGGCAGGCGGAACTATCTCTGCCTGCAACGTCTGGCGGTCCTCCGTCGAACACCGATCCTCACGGAGACGGAAGCCCGCTTTCTTGTGCGGATGCTTCTCTGGCTCGCCCGTGGCGGCGGCGACCGCGCTGGGCTGCGGCTCGACGCGGACGAGGATGCGATTTGGTCCAGAGTCTCCGCGGAGGGATCGACCTGCTTCGCCAGCTCGAGCCCCTTCGTCCGCAATGGGTCGTGCCAGCTTATGCGAGCACGGGCACGAGCGGAGGCCGCGCATCTCGTCGTCGTCAATCACTCGCTGCTGCTTTCGGACATCGCGGCCGAACGACATATCCTGCCGCAGTACGATCGGCTGATTGTTGACGAGGCCCACAATCTGGAGGACGTCGCAACAGACCAGTTCGGATTCCACGCCGGACAGGGCGAGATCGTCACACTTATGGACGCAGTCGCTGCTAGAACGCGAGACCGAGAGGTCGGGATTGTCGCGGATGCACGGGCTGCCACTCGAGCCGCCGCCGCAGAGCCGGATCGCGAATACTTCGATTCACTGCTGCGCGACCTCTTCGATCGTGTTGACAGGGCTCGGCGACTCGCTCCCGACGCCTTTGGCGTCGTGGCCACTTTTGCCAGGGCACACGGCGACGCCGATGGCGACTACGACCGACGCGTCCTGCTGACGCGGGGCACGCGCGCCCAGCCGGAATGGACGCAGGTCGAGCTCGCCTGGGAGAACCTTGACCTCGCACTTGTTGAAGTGGAAACCGGGCTCGAGCGTCTCGGTGTCGCCGTCGCCGCCCGACCTGTCGAGGCCGTCCTCGATCGGGATGCGCTCCTGGGCGCCGTGGCCGGGCAAGAGCTTGCGATCCGCCTCGTTCGCGAAGGTATTGAAGGTGTCATTTACCGTCACGACGATCAGCGGGTCGCCTGGTTGACGGTCAGCCGAACCGGAGGCGCCGTTACCGCTGCCTCGGCGCCACTTAACGTCGGAGAGACATTGAACAGCTACCTGTTCGGGAGGAAGGCGAGCGTTGTGCTCACGAGTGCCACGCTTACCTCCGGCGGAACGTTCGATTACGTGCGTGAGCGTCTCGGCCTGGCTGAAGTCGAGGAGCTTTCCGTCGGGTCGCCGTTTGACTACGAGCGCTCTGCTCTGCTCCTGCTCCCATCGGATATTCCGGAGCCCTCGCAGCACGGCTATCAGCCGGCAGTGGAGCATGCGCTTATCCAGCTTGCAGTCGCGAGTGAAGGACGGGCGCTGGTGTTATTCACATCGCACGCGGCCCTGCGCGCCAGTTATCGCGCCATCGGCCCCGCCCTCTCAGCGAAGGGTATCCGTGTGCTCGCGCAGGGCATCGACGGCACTCCGCAGGACCTCGTAGGCGAACTCAGAGCCGATCCGCGAACGGTGATCTGCGGGACATCCAGCTTTTGGGAGGGCGTGGATGTCGTTGGGGAAGCCCTCTCCCTACTTGTCATAACGAAGCTGCCGTTTTCGGTTCCGTCCGACCCTGTCTTTACCGCGCGGGCGGAGCAGTTCGAACAACCTTTCAGGGATTACGCCCTTCCGCAGGCGGTACTCCGTTTTAAGCAGGGTTTCGGCCGGCTGATTCGTCATCGTGATGATCGTGGGGTGGTCGCGGTGCTGGACCGGCGTCTTCGCAGCAAGTCGTATGGTCGGGTGTTCCTCAAGTCGCTGCCCCCCTGCACCATCCGGGACACTCCGACCCAAGCAAGCGGGGCCCTTGTCCTCGAGTGGCTGGCAGCACGTGAAGCGCAGCGCACGGGCTAGCCGTCTCTCGCGCTCTATCTGGCGCGTGGTCCTGCGCGAGCCCGCACCGTCCGATGCTGTGGAAGTTAATCCATGGCTTTCAGAGGCGCTCGCAGCCGTGGCAGGCCGCTCTTTGGGTGAAGCCGCTCCGCTGACTCTTGCGCAGCTCACTGAGAGCCTGAGTCCATTGCAGCGCCTGCTTCTCATCACCAGTCGGGAGGCTGAGCGCTCCGCCACCGGCACCAACCGGCCGCTTGGCCTGATCAAGCTGTCCAACATCAGCTTGGAGCCCGTCAGAATTGACGCGCTTGCGATCGCGGGCGCGGAGCGAAACCTTGGCTATGGGGCCGAGGCGGTCTACGAGCTCGAGGAACTCTACCCGAACGTTCGTCTGATTGCGGGCGTGCCGGTGACGAATGGCCTGGCAATCTACTTCTGGCTCAGAGTTGGGTACCGTCCGCTGTTTCCAGTATCCGCAGACATTGCGCTGAGTCCAGGCCGTGTCTGGATGGAACGTGGGGCTCTTCCATCCAAAAGTGTTCCAAACCCACTGGCGTCATCCTGACGACGTAGGGGCGGGTTGTCGCTGAT
>Ga0193751_1001326_pt1 | contig 16072 bp, 14 predicted proteins | sample L1c2metaG_FD_143050 | JGI IMG/M metagenome (GOLD analysis project Ga0193751, IMG submission 143050) | Soil microbial communities from a riparian zone of the East river system, Colorado, United States - L1c2 | ecosystem: Environmental > Terrestrial > Soil > Riparian zone | place: USA: East River... | reverse complement strand
GCCAGAAATCCCCACCAGTCCGCCGCCACATAGTCGGGCACGCCGGCTTCGGCGATGGTCGGCAGATCGGGCAGGATCGGGCTGCGCTGCGCACCGCCGGTGGCCAGCGGCCGCAATCCTCCGGCCTGGATGTTGGAAACGGTCTGCACGATCGAACTGAACATCATCTGCGCTTCGCCGGCGATCACGGCGAGCATCGACGGGCCGCCGCCTTTATAGGGCACATGGACGATGTTGACGCCGGCGAGCACCTTGAACAATTCGCCGCCGAGATTTTGGAAACTGCCGATTCCGGCCGACGCATAGTTGAGAAAGCCCGGCTTGGCTTTGGCAAGGTCGATCAATTCCTTCACCGAATGCACCGGCACATTGGGATTGACGGTGAGGACGTTGGTGCCGGTGGCGAGGATGGCGACCGGGACAAATCTTTGATCGGATCGAACGTCTCTTTGTAGATCCACGGATCGACGGCGTGCGCCAGCGACACCACGAGCAGCGTGTAGCCGTCGGCGGCGGACTTTGCCGCAACATCGGTGCCGACGACGCCGCCGGCGCCGGCGCGGTTGTCGACGAACACGGTCTGCCCGAGTTTTTGCCCGAGCTGGTTGGCGACGATGCGCCCGACCACATCATTGCTGCCGCCCGGCGGAAACGGAATGATCAGCCGGATGGGGCGCGTTGGATAGTCGTCCGCCATGGCGGGCGAAATGGCAGTCGAAATGGCGGGCGAGCCGGAGATCGCCGTGAACGCCGAAAACACCAAACAAAACAAACTAAATAAGATGCCGTGGATCGAGACCCTGCGCCGCGCCGCCATCTATTGCTCTCCCAAACTTGGTGCCGTTTATAGCAATTTTATTGGCGATTAAACTTATTCTCGGTTGAAGTTCTGCACCTCTTTGGCTTTGGCGGTGCAAGCCGCAAGAAGAAAACCGAGATCGGTCCCGGTTGAGACATAGCGCGCGCCCAGGCGCACGAATTCGGCGGCAAGCTGCGGGCGCGAGGCAAGCCCGCCGACGCCGACATGCTTGCCGTGCTTGCGGCAGGCCGCGATGGTTTTGGCGTAGGCGTCGCGCAGCCGCGAATGCTCGTATTGTCCGGCAAGGCCCCAATCGGCCAGCAGATCGTTCGAGCCGATCATTACCAGGTCGACGCCGTCGACCGCCGCGATCGCGTCGGCGTTGCTGAGAGCCTGCTCGCTCTCGAATTGCACGATCAGGATCGTCGCGTCATTGAGCGCCGCGTCCGCCTCTGCGGCCGGGAAGCTCCGGTAGTGCAGATGGGGAAGGGGACCAGCCGCCGAACGATGGCCGAGCGGCGGGAATTTCACCGCCTCGACGTAACAACGCGCTTCATCAGCCGACTGCACATGCGGCGCGATGACGCCAAGCGCCCCGGCATCGAGCACCCGCGACACCTCGGCCACGCCCGGCACGCGCACGAGCGGCGTAATGCCCGCTTCCAGCGCGGCGATGCAAATTTGCCCGGTGGTCTCCAGCGAGAAGCTTGAATGCTCCATATCGACATAGAGGCTGTCGAACCCGGCAGTCTTGGCGATCCGCGCGATCTCGACGCCGCGAACGAGCCGCACCGTCATGGAGGCGACCACTTCGCCGCGGCGCAGCTTCTCCTTGACATGATTGCGCAAGACTTCGTTGAGCAAGACTTCGTTGATTTCGCTACGCATCTTAATGTTTCCTGGCACTGTAGTTCGAACGTTGCCTTACCTGCCGCGGTAGTGACCCGTCGGAATCGGGGTTCTTTCTCGTGCGATAACGCGTCGCGCGATGGCGGGTCTCGCCGCCTCATGCGCGCCGCCTCATGCTCGCCACCTTAGGTCCCGGATTAGGCAACGCAGAGCTTTGCACGGGCGTCCAAAAAGGGGCAAATTTCCGCTCAGGGTCAAACCGGACATGACGGCGTCGCGCATAGTAGAGTGCAAAGGCCACTTGGACAAAACTCACGAAATGACGAGCGTAACTCCTGCTAATAACTCCACCACTGTCTCACTTGAATACCAAACACGGTTTGCTCTTGAATGCGCAACGCGCAGCAAAAACCCGCATGATTATGCCGCACTTTAGATTTGAACACGGTCGCCAACCTGTAATCTCACGTCGACGTTTCATTCGCCGGATGTTTATAGTTATCGGACTTTGGTTTGCGATGACCTTTATTGGCTTGATAATTGGCATAGCCGGGTATGCCAAATTTGAAGGTATGTCTCTGGTCGATGCCTATGTGAACGCCGCAATGATTTTGTCGGGTATGGGTCCGATTGGAGAATTGAAGACGGCAGCGGGGAAAGTGTTCGCGGGCACATATGCAATCTTCTCGGGGCTTATCATTATCATCGCGACCGGCTTTTTATTGGCGCCAATCTTTCACCGCGTGTTGCACCGTTTCCATGTTGAAACTACTCGCGAAAAGGATTGAGGCGCACCTCGCTGGATGAATTTAGGAAGCAGCGCTCGAGCTAGTGCTGTAAGGCGCGCTCAAATTAAGCTCGGCCGGCTGATCCTATCTTATGGGTCTTGCCTATCGGTCTTACGGACTGACAGCGCAGCGCCGGAACGCTATGCTCAAAGGGGAAGGATAAACCGTGAATTACTCGACCGACTTCAAGTCAATCCGCAACGAAGTGTCAGCGCAAGAGTGGCAGACCCGGCTCGACCTGGCGGCCTGCTATCGGCTGGTCGACGCGTATGAAATGACCGATCTGATCTACAACCACATCACGGCGCGGATAGCTGGCACCGAGCACCTCCTCATCAATCTTTATGGTCTGCTTTACAAGGAAATCACGGCATCGAACCTGGTTAAGATCGATGTCGAAGGCAACATCGTCAGCAAGCCCGACACCGATTACGGCATCAATGTCTCCGGCTATGTGATCCACGGCGCCATTCACAAAGCGCGGCCGGATGTTGCTTGCGTGCTGCATACCCATACCCGCGCCGGGATGGCGGTGGCGGCGATGAAATGTGGGCTCCTGCCGCTGTCGCAGACCTCGATCCGCTTCGTCGGCCATACCGGCTATCACGACTATGAAGGCCCGGCGGTCGAGATCGATGAGCGCGAGCGGTTGGTGCGCGATCTCGGTCCGCACGACGCCATGATCATGCGCAACCACGGTCTCCTGACCTGCGGCGCGACCATCCAGCAGGCCTTCAACACGATGTATCAGCTGGAAATGTCCTGCCGCTCGCAAGTCGACGCCATGGCCGCGCGCACGGAACTAACCATGCCGGGCGAGAACGTGCTCGCGCACACCGCGCACCTTTATCAGCCCGGCACGCGGCGGCCTTACGGCGTGCTGGAATGGCCGGCCATGCTGCGGCTCCTCGCCGCGCAAGAGAAGACTTCCGGCTATCCGCCGTACTGGCAGTAGGCGCGGGGGCGGGCTGAAGGCTGCCCGCTGGAAAGCGAATATCAGCGCGCGGGCGATGGACGTTTACAAGTGACCGACCGAACAAAACCGAGGTCGTTACGCTCTAACCGATGTCCGTTATGCCGCCTAAGTCAGACATGGTGCCTTCCAGGAAGGGCCACCAAACATAGCCAGCGTTGTGCAATTCCGCTGTATTTGATGATTTATTTGTTTGTTATGTGAGCCGAAAGTCGCGGTCGCGTTCAATGGCGCTGGCTGTTAATAAGAACGCTGGCCGTTAATAAGACTTGGCTTTGCCACAAAAAAGAACCCCAAGCCAAACACGCTCAGGGCTCGCTCAGTGTTGCCTCGAAGTAGGCTTCTCTGGCCGAGGCGGTTGGGGTGTCGGGGGATGGGGTAACCGCCTCGGTCGGCCTAACAAATTTTAGATAGGCGGATTGCTCTGCATCCGCAAGCGTCTCACGCTTTAGTGTTGCCCACTTGATAGAGGCGAATTCTTCATACGAACCGACCATTAACCACTAATCCTAAAGCTACCTAAGCTGACATTGTGATTTGGATCACAGCACGCAGCCTGTTCATACGATAGGCTCATAATTAAATGCGACGGGGGAGATCTATGGGGCAGTCCTTTTTTAACTTGGGAAGCTGCCATGATCGCGTACAAATTTGCGGCCGTCTTCGCGAGTACGATACTGGGTATCGCGGTCGCCGCCGCAGTGGCTCGTCCTTCGGCCGTGACGCAAGACGGAAGGTTTCTCAAAGCTGCAAAATTCGATGTTTCGGGTGGCCAACCTGACGCGCAATGCCCGAAGATCGCGTGGCCATATGGCTGCGAGTGGCGTCCACCGCTGCGCTCACCAAACAAGCACTTTTTAGCGCGACAACGAAGTCATCACCGTCGCGTCACGTTGCTGTCATCTCACCTTTGATCCGCTGCACAGGCAGAAATCGAGAAAAAATTCCAATTTATCTCGGTAGGGACCCGCGCCGCCGTCCGAACCCTCGAAAAACCAAGTAGGCCCAGAGGACGGCCATCAACCTATCGACGAACCAGCTTCCCAAAATATAGCGATGGGAATGCACAGACATTCAAGTTACTCCGCAGTGAGTAGGTATCCCGGGGCGTTTGTTCCAGCGCTTTGTGGTGCGGGTGACTACTGACATCAACTTCTCCTGCGAGGACTCTCAATCGGTCTGCAAGAAGAGCCACTTGAAATAGGTCGTCGAAGCGGTCCCCCCTTGGTGTGACCGATTTGGCAGATCAGGCATGAAGGCATTGCGGCAGTTCCTTGAACAATAGCGCCGCTTGCTGAACCATCGCCGATGAGCGATTAGGCCAATACCGCGATTGCAATTGGGATTCGAGCATTTCATGACACTCTCCTCGCGTGACTGCACTATCTACAAGAGCAAATGGGACTTGTTATCCGACGCTCAGGAGACTGAATTACATTGCCGCAAATTCCATCACGTATGCTTGAGCATTTAACTTGACGTCGCTTAAGCGGGCGAGTCGAGTTCAAAAAATTCATTTTTCACTCTAAAGAAAAAGGCCCGACCGGAGGGGCGGGCCTTTAAGTTAGATTGGCGTAACAAGTCACTCGCGCAGTCGTGACACACCTGACGGAATAAATCGCACTCTCCTTCGATACGCTGATCGGTGGCGTAGCACGAGGCTGCAGTCCGCCATGCCCCAAATAGAGGGCAACAGTCGTCAGGAGAATGAACATGAAGAAGCTTTTCACCTTAGTTGCCCTTGCTGTAGCAGCCTTCTCTGTTATCGGCACTCAGGCATTCGCTCAATCAGGCGCGACCAAAAAGGTTCGGCCCGTGGTCCATGCGCAATCGAACAAAAAAGGTTATGGCGCGTACGCGCTGATTCCCAATAACTACTACACGGTGCCGTCCAGTCTTGGTCCGGCAGACCGCTTCGGCGAGGCCTCGCAGCGATAAGAACCCTTTGCCTGTCAGCACAGGTGCGGTGTTTGTGTCCGGAGTTCGATAACGAGTGTAGCCAGCGTCGGAGTACCTCGTTCACACACGAAGCTAAGTCAGAAATCGACCTGGAGGCGTTGGGCATCTTCACCGCACCCAACGGCAGTCGCGAAGTCGCGACATAGCCTTTCGCAACTTACGCTCCCGTCTTCGCAGTCTTCAGACGGAATCACCGTTTGATAAAAAGACCCGGCGCGTGTCGCCGGGTCTTCCCGGCGCATGCGGCCAACACAACAGACATGGGATTAGCACACATGGCGATTAGCTGAGTGCTAAGCCCGAAAATTCACGGATGTTCAGGGCTGGAGATATTTCCGTTACGCCGCACAGGTTCGGAAGCCGGCGAATACGTCATTTCGATCGGGCGGAAAGAAATTCCGGAATGTTGGCCGGGCCAGCCGCGCGCTTGTCGCCCAGGCGCCGCCGCGCAACACCTTTCGCGCGCCGAACCAGGGCTGCGAATAATCGCCGTAGGGATCCGGAGAAAATCCTGGAAATGGCGTGAAGTCCGAGGCGGTCCATTCCCAGACATTGCCAACCATCTGCCGGCAACCAAAGGCACTGTCGCCGCGCGGGCAGGCCGCGACATCCGCAGGGCCGTCGAAGGCAAAATCGAGATTCGCATGATGGCGGCTCGGTGTGGCATCGCCCCAGGGCCATTGCCGTTTCACATCGGAAAGACGGCTGCCGTTCGCATTCGGCTCGCCGATCGCCGCCGCTTCCCATTCGGCCTCGGTGGGCAGCCGCCGCTTGGCCCAGCGGCACCAAGCCTCCGCTTCGTGCCAGTTGACGAAAACAACGGGAGCGTCCGGCGGCAGAACCTCAGCGCGGTCGTAACGCCGCCAGGTCCACACCCCGTCCGATTTCGGCTGCCAATAAACCGGGCGCTCGGCACGCTCGCGCTCGCGCCACGCCCAGCCACCAGCGCTCCAGAATTTCCGCGCGCGATAACCGCCGGCCTCGACGAACGCCGCATATTCGCGATTGGTGACCGGCGCACGCGCGATGCGGAAGGCGTTCAGCTCGATCGGGTGCGCCCACTTCTCGTTGTCGAAGACGAATCCTTCGGCGCTGGTAACGCCGAGCCGCCATGTTCCGCCGGGCACGCAAGCGTCGTCGCCCGCCAATCCGCCGGCGGGTAGCGGTTGGTCGCCGAGGCCGCGCGGTGGCGGATAAGCCAAAGTCTCGCGCATATAGGTCAAGGCTTCGACGTGCATATCCTCGTGGCGAATTGCCAGCTCGTAGAAATAGCGGGCGTGCTCCGGAAAATCGCTGCGCGCGAGATGATCGCACTGCCGTTCCAAAACACCCGCCAGATAGGCGAAGGTGGCGTTGCGATCGGGCAGATCGAGACTCCAGCGCGTGTCGTGCGCGACGGTTGAGGAATTCCACAGGTCGTCGGCGCGCTCGATCAGCGGACGCTGTCCGAGGCTGTGGCGCAGCGTCCAATATTCATGAAACCAGCCGACGTGGCCGATCTCCCACAGCACTGGATTGACGATGTCGAGCTTCAGGCCCATCAACTGCTCAGATGACAGGTCGGCAGTCAGGCGATGAGTTCGCGCTCGAACTTCATGCAGCTGCGCTGCCAGTTCGGCGGTGCTCGCGCCACTCGTCGGCCGCTCTGACACTATTTGATCCATGAAGATCGTCCTTATCACGCCACCAGGACCGAGTACACGCACCGGCAACAGCGTTGCAGCAATGCGCTGGGCCCGCATTCTGCGACAGCTCGGCCACCGCGTGACGGTCGCCGGCGACTATGCCGATCAGCCGGCCGATGCGATGGTTGCTATTCATGCCTGGCGCAGCGCTGCAGCGATCCATCGCTTCAAGACGCGCTATCCCACGCGCCCGCTTATCCTTCAGCTCAGCGGCACGGATATCTATCAGTACATAACCGAAGATCCGAAGCCGACGCTTCGCTCGTTACAGCTGGCCGACCGCCTTGTGGCATTGAACAGCCTTGCCTGGCGGGTTGTTCCCAATAAGTTTCGCAAAAAATTGCGCGTGATCTTCCAGTCCGTGCCCAAACCGAAGGGATCATATCGGCCTAACCGGCGGCGCGTTGACGTTTCGGTGATTGGGCATTTGCGCGATGTGAAAGATCCGCTGCGAGCGGCGGCCGCGGCGCGGCTGCTGCCGGCCTCGTCGCGTATTCGCGTCGTACACGTTGGCGCCGCCTACACCCCGCAATGGGCGGATAAAGCAAAAGCCGAGATGGCGGCCAACCCGCGTTATACATGGCTCGACGACGTATCGCGCGCTGTCGTGCAGAATGTATTGCGGCGAAGCCACGCGATGGTCTTGTCATCGCGCAGCGAAGGCGGCGCCAATGTCATTTCCGAAGCAATCGTCGCCGGCGTGCCCATCCTGGCGTCGCGCATGGGCGGCAATGTCGGTCTGCTTGGCGCCGATTATCCTGGTTATTTCCCGGTCGGTGACACGCAGGCGCTGGCTCGTCTGCTATGGCGGATCGAAGCCGATGCACGGTTCGTGGCGCGGCTTCGTCGCGCGATCGCCCGCCGCGCGGCACTGTTTAAGCCCGAGCGCGAGATCGCGGCATGGCGGAAACTGCTCGCTGAGCTTCCGCGTTAATCACGCGACGACGACGCGCGGCTCGCCATTCTTCACATCGCCGATAATGCGTGCTGCGGGGTAACCGTCAGCAACAATCGTCTTGAGTATTGAGTCGGCGCGCTCCGGCGCACAGGCAATCAGCAATCCGCCTGAGGTCTGCGGATCGCTATAGAGTTGCCGCTGCCATTCTGGCGTGCCGTTGGCAAGCGCGACGCTCGCATCGTAGCTTTTCCAGTTTCGTTCCGACGCTCCGGTGACGAAACCTTTTTGCGCCAGCGCCGCGGCCTCCTTCAGGAACGGCAATTCTGAGGATTTGATCGTTACCGCTTTTTGCGCACCGCGCGCCATTTCCAGCGCATGTCCAAGTAGACCGAAGCCAGTGACGTCGGTCATGGCGTGAACGGCGGGATCACTCGCAAGCTTGGTGCCGACACGATTGAGCAAGGTCGTGGTCGCCATGAATTCATCATAGGCGTGACGGCTCAGCGCGCCTTTCTTGAAGGCAGCAGAATAAATGCCGACGCCCAACGCCTTGGTGAGAATGAGCTTGTCGCCATCCTGCGCATCGGCGTTACGGCGAATGTTGGCCTTCTTGCCGATACCGATGACGGCAAGACCATAGATCGGTTCGGGCGAATCGATCGAATGACCGCCAGCGACCGGAATGCCCGCGGCCTCACAAACCGACGCGCCGCCTTCCAGAATTTTGCGCACCATCTCGGGCCGGACTTTGTCGATCGGCATGCCGAGTATTGCCAAAGCCATGATCGGCGTACCGCCCATCGCGTAAACGTCCGCAATTGCATTGGTCGCGGCGATGCGGCCGAAATCGTGCGGATCGTCCACCATCGGCATGAAGAAATCGGTCGTAGCGATAATGCAGTTGCCGTCATCGAGCTCCCAGACTGCGGCATCGTCGCCGGTCTCGACGCCAACCAGCAAACGCTTGTAGGGAGACACGGTCGGATGGCTCGCCAACAATTGCTGCAGCACAGAAGGCGCTAGTTTGCAGCCGCAACCCCCACCGTGGGACAGCTGGCTCAAACGAATTGGCTGAATGGCATCCATAATGATTGCTCCTGAACGTCGCCAAGTGGCGATTCATAACGGCTGCGGCGCTTACCGCAAGCGGCCATGCTGCCGTCCTATGCTTGCCGTGCCATGCCGCCCCGAGCGCCTTTTCATTCGATCATTGCAACGGCTTGAGGTCATCCAGCATGGTCGGAATAAACTCCGACACGGTGGGATGAATGTGCATCGCGCGCTGCATCACCGTATAGGGCGCCTTGGCATACATAATGTCGAGGACGCAGTGGATGACCTCGTCACCTGAGAGGCCCAGGAAGGAGGCGCCCAGTATTTGTTTGCTATCTCGATCCACTAGGATTTTCATGAAGCCCTTGGTCTCGCCCTTCTCTTTTGCCCGACTGATGTCTTCCATGGCCAGGGTCGAAATCAGCGCGGGCTTGCCGGTCTTGCGAACTTCCGCTTCCGTCATCCCGGCGCGGCCGAGCGGCGGGTCGGTGTAGAGCGCGTAGGCGGTAATGCGGTCGCTCGCGCGCCTTTGATCGTTGTCGAGAAGGTTGGCCGCCACGATCTCGAAATCGTTCCACGACGTATGCGTGAACGCGCCGCGGCCATTGCAGTCGCCCATCGCCCAGATACCGGAGACGTTAGTGCGCAACTGATCGTCCACCTGGATATAACCGCGCGCATCGGTGGCGATGCCGGCGTTGTCGAGGCCAAGATCGTCTGTGTTCGGCCGCCGGCCGATCGCAACCAGCACATGCGTGCCAACAACCTGCGAAGTCTTCCCCGCCGATTCGATCTTCACGCCGATCGCGTTTCCCTGCTTCTCCACACCGATCACCTTACTATCGACGCGCACGTCGATGCCTTCGCCCTTAAGGAAATCGGCGACAGCTTGCGAGACGTCTGCGTCCTCGCGCGCGATCAGGCGCGGCCCGAGTTCGATCACGGTTACTTCGCTTCCGAAACGGCGATAGACCTGCGCGAATTCAAGACCGATGTAACTGCCGCCCAGAATGATGAGATGCGGCGGCAGAAAATCGATGTCCATCATCGAGCTGTTGGTGAGATAGGGAACCCGGTCGAGGCCGGGGATCGGGGGAATTGCCGCGCGCGCGCCGACATTTATGAAAATGCGATCGGCCGCGAGCTCCGAACCGTTCACCGCTACTTTCTTTTCGGCGACAAAGCGGCCATGGCCCTCGTAAACGGTGCATCCTGTTAGCGTCTTGAGCGATCGCTCGACCCCGTTGTGCGACTGAGCGACAACGGCGTCCTTGCGCGCCTTAACGGTCTTCATGTCGACCTTGACCGCACCCGCAATCGTCACGCCATAATCGGCGGCGCGGCGCGCAATATGTGCGGCGTATGCGCTCGCTACTAACGTTTTAGTCGGGGTGCAGCCGGTATTCACGCATGTGCCGCCGAACAGCTTGCGTTCGATGATCGCGACCTTTGAGCCGGCGGCGACCAGTCGCCGCGCCAAGGCCGGCCCAGCCTGCCCAGTACCAATAATAATCGCGTCGTAATTGGGCATGACTGACCTCCAATTTCCGCGCTGGTCGGGCTAGCTTCCTGCACAAAATTCGGCCCGTCTAGGTCATTAAGGCATGATCCCGAAAAGTGGGAACCGGTTTTCGGAAAAGATCATGCCCAAACAAAAAGCTAGAGCGGGATGACGACTCAACGAAATCTCATCCCGCTCTAGTATGGCTGCGAGAGGCCATCGGGGATGCCGGCTTTCGCTCCGAGCAGTACCAAAACGCCGTAGCCGATTAGCCGCCGCGAAGTGCCGCTAAAGCTATTTTCCGAAAGCCGGTCGATAATCGCTCATCGCGAGCGCGGATCGAGCGCGTCGCGCAGTCCATCGCCGAGCAGGTTGAAGGAAAGAACGGTGAGAAAAATTGCCAGTCCTGGCCAGATTGCCATCCACGGCGCATTGACCAGAAAGCGTTGCGCGGCATTGAGCATGCTGCCCCAAGACGGCGCCGGCGGCTGCTGGCCAAGGCCGAGGAAGGACAGCGTCGCCTCGGCTATGATCGCGGCGGCGATGGAAAGCGTCGCCTGCACCAATAACGCGGGCAGGATATTTGGCAGGATGTGAATGAGCGCAATGCGCCAGTGCGGATTGCCGACGCAGCGCGCGGCCTCGACATAGTCTTCGACCTTTACCGCCATCACCTGAGCGCGCGTCAGCCGCACGAAGATCGGCGTCGTCGTAATGCCGATCGCGATCATGGCATTGCCGAGGCTTGGCCCCAGAAAAGCGGCGAGCGCGATGGCAAGAATGAGAAAGGGACAGGCCAACATCGCATCGGTGATGCGACTGAAGAGCGCGTCAATGAAGCCGCCCAGATAACCGGAGATCAGCCCGATGGGCAAGCCGACGAATATCGCGATAGCGACCGAAATAACTCCGGCCAATAGCGAGGCGCGTGCTCCATAAATCACGCGTGCGAGCACATCGCGGCCGACATCGTCGGTGCCGAACCAGTGCAACGCAGATGGCGCCTTGCGCACGGCACTCCACGTCTGCTGTTGCGGATCATAAGGGGAGATCAACGGCGCCAGCAGAGCAATGGCAACAAAAACCGCGATAATGGCGAGACCCAACATCGCTCCCTTGCGGCGCAACAGCCGGCGTGTTGCGCGCGAGGCAGGGGTCTCGACGCCTTCATCTTGCGTCGCGCCGCCAATCGTGGTGAGCGCAGCTTCCGCCATCGCTCAACTGCGCAATCGCGGGTTGACCAGGATGTAGGCCATATCCGCCAAGAGATTGAGGCCCATATAGGTGGTTGCCGTCACCAGCACGACGCCCTGGACCACCGCGTAATCGCGATTGAACACGGCGTCGACGATCAACTTGCCGAATCCGGGAATCGTGAAAATCTGTTCGGTGAGAACGGCGCCCGAAAGCAAAGTGCCGAATTCGAGCGCTCCCAGTGTAATGACCGGCGTCAATGCGTTGCGCAGCGCGTGCTTGAGAATGACGTTGCGTTCGAGCAATCCTTTGGCGCGAGCGGTGCGGATATAGTCGCTCTCCAGAACGTGCAACATGGCGCTGCGGGTGTGCCGCATCAGAACCGCGGCAATCGCGTTGCCGAGCACAAACGCCGGCATGATCATCGAGGCGAGACTTGTCCGCCAGTCTTCCGACAGCGGCACATAGCCCGAGGCCGGCAGCCATCCCAGTTTCACCGAGAACAGAAAAATCAGCATAATGCCGAGCCAGAAATTAGGCGTCGAAATACCCCACAGCGCGAAGCCGTTTGCCACATAATCCCAAATGCTGTCCTTCTTGACTGCGGACACGATGCCCGCTCCGACGCCGATGATCACGGCGATGATGATCGCCAGTGACGCGAGCGTGATGGTGACCGGCAGCTTTTGCAGGATCAGCGAAAGAACCGGCGCTTTGATCCGTATCGATTCGCCGAGATCGCCCGACAGCACGCCCTTAACCCAATAGATGTATTGAACTGGGATCGGTCGATCGAGGTGATATTGCCGCCTGATCTGCTCGATCGTTTCGGGATCGCGCTCCTCCCCCGCCAGGACCAGGGCCGGGTCGCCGGGCAGAAGATGTTGCAGTGAAAAAATCATCACCGACACGAAGAACAAAGTCGGGATGAGCTGCAACAGCCGTCTGCCGATAAATGTCAGCATGGCGCGCCTTAACGCATGATCCCGAAAAGTGGGAACCGGTTTCCCGCCTGCGCGAAGCCCTTAGCAACCATTTGCACTCTCGTTTGATGCTTCGGCGGGCGAAGCCAGGTCGGATAAGATCATGCGCCGTTTATTTGAACTTCAAGCCGACTACCCGCACGAGGCCGTCAGATAATTGCCGATAACCTTCCAGCCGGGTCGTGTGGGCGATCAGCACGCGCGGATGATAGAGGTAGACGATCGCTTCGTTGTCGAGAATGAGCTTGGTCAATTTTTCATAGATCGCGTTACGCTGCCCCGTGTCGGAAGGAATGCGCGATTGATCGAGCAGCTTATCGATCTCCGGATTGCAAGAGCCCGGATAATTCAGCGGCGCTTTGCATTTGTGGAAACTGTAGAGGTTGCCGTCAGGATCGCTGCGGCCGCTCCAGGCCAATAGATAAGCCTCATACTCGCCGGCTTCGGCTTGCTTGAGCGATGTGGCGAACTCGGTGACGCGGATCTTTAAGTTGATGCCGACTTCCGCCGCCATCGCCTGAATAACCTCAGCGACCGCCTGCGGCTCCGCCCCTTTGGGAACCATAAAATCAACGTCAAAAGGCGCGGTAACGCCGGCCTCTTTGAGTAACGCCTTGGCTTTGGCAAGGTCGCGTCTAGGGACTGGGAAGGCCTGCTGGTAATAGGAATTTTCCGGACTGACCCACTGGTTGCCGGGAACAAACTCGCCGTTAAAGACAACCTGATTGAGCGCTTCACGATCGATGGCGGCGTCGAGCGCCTGACGCACTTTGGCAGAACTGCCGAGCGGATTTTTCGCGCGCTCGCCGTTACCGATATTGATGTCGAGGCCCCAATAGCCGATCCCAAGCGCCGTCGCGAGCTTGAGCTTCGGATCCGCGCGGACATCCTTGATATCTGTCGCAAGCACCCGTTCGATGAGATCGAGCCCGCCGCTCCGCAGATTGGCGAGACGCACTGTGTCCTCGGTGATCGGCAAATAAACAACGCGATCGATGTGGACGTTGTCTTTGTTCCAGTAGTCGGCGAATTTCTCGCCAATGATCCGATCCTGCGGCACGCGTTCGACAAACTTGTACGGTCCGGCGCAGACCGGATGCAGCCCGAACTTGTCGCCCGCCGCCGTTGCGGCTTTCGGCGATACCATCATGCCGGCTCGGTCGGTGAGCTGCGCGAGCAGCGGAGCAAACGGTGCTTTGAGAACGATTTTGATGGCGAGCGGATTGACGACGTCGACGTGATCGACCGCGGCGAGTTCCGGCTTACGAAACGAGCCGACCATAGTCATGTGCCGCTCCAGCGAGTATTTTGCCGCTTCGGCATCGAATTTCTCGCCATCGTGAAATTTAACATTCGGGCGCAGGTTGATCGTCATCGCCAGCCCGTCGGGCGCAATTTCATAGCCGAGCGCAAGCTGAGGCACGACGTTGAGCTTTTCGTCGATGTCAAACAGCTTGTCGCAAAACGAAACAAAGACGATGCGGCCGACATATGTCCGCGCCAGAGTTGGATCGAGAATATCGGGGTCCTCGGCAAGTCCGATGCGCAGTGTAGTCTGCGCGGACGCAATTCCCGTGGATGCAATCAGAAGCGCGGCAGCAGCCGCCACTCGGAGCGTCTTCATCGTTTCCCCCCTCGCTATTGCGGGTTCTCGGCGGTTTTTTCGGCGGTCTTTTCGAGTGTATCAACACCGGCGCCGTCCTGCCCATCCGGCCGGCGGCGAAAAGCATTCATGAGCTGCTCTAAAATCTGCGACCCGCCCTCGTGGCGGGGAACGATGTCAGCCGGCGGCAGTTCGTCGGCGCGGTGGCACGCAGTGGCGTGTATCACTCCTGCCAGTTCCGGCCGCTCAATCCGGCAGCGCGCAACCGCCACGGGACAGCGCGTATGGAACGCGCAGCCGTCGGGCGGATGCAGAGCGCTCGGCATCTCGCCGCGCAGGACGATCCGTTCGCGCTTGGCGCCCGGGGCGGGCACCGGAATGGCGGAAAGAAGGGCCCGGGTATAGGGATGCCGTGGATTTCCGAATATCGCCTCGCGTTGTCCGATCTCGACAATTCGGCCGAGATGCATCACGGCAACGCGATCGGCAACGTGCCGCACCACGGCGAGGTCGTGCGAAATAAAAATGTAGGCAAGGCCAAATCGGCGCTGCAAGTCGCGCAACAGATTGAGCACCTGTGCGCGGATCGAGACGTCAAGCGCGGACACCGGCTCATCGCAAACGATGAGCTTCGGCTTGACGGCAAGCGCGCGCGCAATCGCAATACGCTGGCGCTGCCCGCCCGAGAATTCATGCGGATAAAGCCGCGCCGCGCGCGGCTCAAGCCCGACAAGCCGCAAAAGCTCGCGCACGCGCTCGGCGCGATGTGACCGCGGCACCACTTCGTGCAAGCCTAAGGGCTCGGCGAGAATCTGGCCTATGGTCATGCGCGGGTTGAGCGAAGCATAGGGGTCCTGGAATACGAGCTGGGCGTTCCGCCGAAGGGACTTGAGTTCGCTCTGCTTGAGAGTCGTGACATCCCGGCCGTCGAAATAAATCCGCCCTGCCGTCGGATCGATCAGCCGCAGCAACAGCCGGCCGAGCGTCGTCTTACCGCATCCGGACTCGCCGACGAGCGCGAGCGTAGTGCCGGCGTCCAGCGAAAAGCTGACCGCATCCACTGCAGTCACGATGGCGGTTGGACGGCCAAAGGCCGAGCGGCGAGCAACGAATTGCCGGCCAAGGTTCTCGACCTCGAGCAATGGTGAACTCATGACAGGATCTGCTCGAGCGGCGCGCGCATGCAACGCGATACATGATCGGCGCCGACTGATGACATTTTCGGCGAAGCCTGCGTGCAGAACTCGCGCACGAAGGGGCAACGCGGAGCAAACCGGCAACCCGGCGGAAGCGCGGCCAGATTCGGCACGGTACCGTCGATAGTGGTGAGCTCGCTGTCTCTCTGATCGAGCCGCGGAATGGAGCCGAGCAACCCTATCGTATAAGGATGCTGCGGAGCCGCAAACAACACGTCGACCGGCGCGCACTCGACGATCTCGCCTGCATACATGACGGCAACCTTGTCGCAAAGCTCGGCGACCACACCAAGGTCGTGCGAAATGAGAATTATTGTGACGCCGGTGGAAGCCTTCAGATCGCGTATGAGATCGAGGATCTGCGCCTGAATCGTGACGTCGAGCGCCGTCGTTGGTTCATCGGCGATCAACAGCGTCGGATCGCAGGCAAGCGCGAGAGCAATCATCGCCCGCTGCCGCATACCGCCGGAAAGCCGATGTGGATACTCGTCGACGCGCTCTTCCGGCGATGGAATTTTCACCATTCGTAAGAGTTCGATGGTTCGGGCACGGGCGTCATGTCGCGATAGTCCGCCGTGGCGGGTCAGGCTC
>Ga0193751_1001325_pt1 | contig 16082 bp, 13 predicted proteins | sample L1c2metaG_FD_143050 | JGI IMG/M metagenome (GOLD analysis project Ga0193751, IMG submission 143050) | Soil microbial communities from a riparian zone of the East river system, Colorado, United States - L1c2 | ecosystem: Environmental > Terrestrial > Soil > Riparian zone | place: USA: East River... | reverse complement strand
TGAATAACGCGCGCGAAGAATTTCGGCCGGGTACGGGCACCGAGTTCGACTGGAGCCTCCCGTATGCGTCTCGCCGCCAACCCATTCTGGCGCGCAATGTCGTCGCAACATCGCAACCGCTGGCAACCCAGGCGGGCATCGCGATGTTGCGTGCCGGCGGCAATGCGGTCGACGCCGCGCTCGCGACCGCGATCGCGCTTACCGTCGTCGAGCCTTGCAGCAACGGTGTCGGCAGCGATCTGTTTGCGATCGTCTGGGATGGTTCCGGACTCGCGGGATTGAACGCCTCGGGCCGATCTCCCGCTGCCTGGACCCCCGAGCGCTACACCGGACAAAGCGCGATGCCGCGCGCGGGCTGGAACACGGTGACGATCCCGGGCGCCGTCAGCGGCTGGGTCGCGCTGTCACAACGCTTCGGCAAGCTGCCTTTCGGCGATCTGTTCGAGCCGGCGATTCGCTATGCTCGCGACGGGTTTGCCGTGAGCCCGGTCGTCGCCGAAAAGTGGTCCCGGGTCGTTCCAATACTCGGCGACGTGCCGGGGTTTGCCGAGCATTTTCTGCCGCGCGGACGCGCCCTTGCCCCGGGGGAGCTGTTTAGCTCGAAAGCGCTGGCCGACACACTTCAAAAGATCGCGGAGACGCGCGGTGAAGCGTTCTATCGCGGCGAGCTTGCCGAGGCCATGGTGCGACACGCGAGGGCTCATGACGGCGTGCAGGCGATGGCCGACTTTGCGCAACACGCGTGCGACTGGGTCGCGCCGCTCGCGCACGAGTATCACGGCTTTACGGTGCACGAAATTCCGCCCAACGGACAAGGGGTCGCCGCGCTCATGGCGCTTGGCATCCTGGAAAACTTCGACCTCTCAGGGCATGCCGTCGACTCGGTCCACGTTCAGCATCTCGAAATCGAAGCGATGAAGCTGGCGTTCGCCGATGTCTACCGTTATGTCGCCGATCCACGCGCGATGACCGTGACGCCGCAGGCGATGCTCGACCGAAGCTATCTCGCTTCGCGTGCGGGTCTGATCGATCCCACGCGTGCGCAGGACTATCGCCACGGCGTGCCGCCGCCCGGCGGAACGGTGTATCTTGCCGCCGCCGACGAACAAGGCATGATGGTGTCGCTGATACAGTCAAATTACATGGGCTTCGGCTCGGGCATCGTGGTTTTGGGCACCGGCATCAGCCTGCAGAATCGCGGCACGGGATTTTCGCTCGAGCCGGGCCACCCGAACATCGTCGGCGGCGGCAAGCGGCCGTTTCACACCATCATCCCCGGCTTCGTGACGCGGGACGGCGCGCCGTATTGCAGCTTTGGCGTCATGGGCGGCCCCATTCAGCCGCAGGCGCACTTGCAGACGCTGGTCCGGATCATCGACTACCACGCCAATCCGCAGGCCGTCCTCGATGCGCCGCGCTGGAAGATCAACAGCGGGATTTCAATCGACCTCGAAGCCGACGCGTCACCGGCGCTGCGCGACGGGCTCGCTGCGCGGGGCCATGAGCTCGCATCGATACCGGACGCCTACATGGACTTCGGTGCCGGGCAGTTCATCGTGCGCACCGAGACCGGTTATGCCGCGGGGTCGGACCCGAGACGCGACGGGCAGGCGGCGGGATACTGACGCGCCTGCCGTTGCCGCGCGGGCGCCGTCGCGATGCTTCAACCGGATTTCGTCGACTTTCCCGCCTTTAGCGTCGAGAGCGGCAACAACTCGGGCAGCTCGATACGCTTGCGCCCGGGCTCGACGTCAGCAAGCGCTTCTGTTTCGACCATCGTCGCAAGGCTGCGCCGTGTGAGCTCCTGGTAGCTCTGCGTTCCCTCGATTTTCCAAGTGAGCTCCTGGTCGGTGAGCGCGCGCATGACTTTGGCGGGCACACCGCCGACCAGCATGCGCGGCGGGATGATCATTCCCGCTTTCACGAATGCCATCGCGGCGACGATCGCCGACTCGCCGACAATCGCGTTGTCGTTGACGACAGCGTTCATCCCCACCAGACCATTTTTTTGGACGACGCAGCCGTGCAGGATCGCGCCGTGCCCGATGTGACCTTCTTCCTCCACCACGGTGTCGGTTCCCGGGAATCCATGCATGACGCAGCAATCCTGAAGATTCGCGCCGGCACGCACCTCGATTCTTCCGAAGTCGCCGCGAAGCGACGCACACGGGCCGATATAGCATCCGGCCGCGACGATTACGTCACCGATAAGCACGGCGCTTGGATGAACAAACGAGGTCGGATGCACGACCGGCGTTGCGCCGTTGATCGACCATACCCTGACTTTCATTGCGTCATCTCCCCCAATTCGACGTTTGTAGGCCCCAATTCGTTCGGGCGCGGCCATGGATGATGCAACCCGTGCGAATGAATTCGCACCGACATGATCGGCACCATCATTTCACGGGGCAAGTTCTAGCCGAGCCACGCACGCGCATTGCGGAACATCCGCATCCAGGGCGAGTCTTCGCCCCAGTCGGGCGGATGCCACGACATCTGCACGCTGCGAAACACTCGCTCGGGATGCGGCATGAGGATGGAAAACCTGCCGTCCGCGGTGGTCAGGCCCGCAATTCCCCGCGGCGAGCCGTTGGCATTGTACGGGTAACGCTCGCTGATCGCGCCGCGGTTATCGACGAAGCGCAGCGCCACCAGCGGTTCTGCCGACGCTAGCTGCTCCTGGTCGTGAAACTCGGCATAACCCTCGCCGTGCGCGGTCGCGACAGGGATGCACGAGCCCTCCATGCCGGAAAAGAACAACGACGGCGAGCGCTCGACTCGGAGCAGAACCAGCCGCGCTTCGAACTGTTCGGACTTGTTGCGTACGAAATGCGGCCAGTGCGACGTGCCGGGAATGAGCTCATGCAGGTTGCTCATCATCTGGCAGCCGTTGCAAACACCCAGCGCGAAGGTATTCGGTCGCGCGAAAAATGCCGCGAAGTCATCGCGGGCGCGCGCGTTGAAGAGGATCGATTTGGCCCATCCCTCGCCCGCCCCCAGCACGTCTCCATAGGAGAATCCACCGCCCGCGGCAAACGCATCGAAATGAGCAAGCGATGTTCGGCCCGCGATCAGATCGCTCATGTGCACGTCGTACGCGTCGAAACCGGCGCGGTCGAACGCCGCGGCCATCTCGATGTGGCCGTTGACGCCCTGCTCGCGCAGCACGGCCATTTTCGGGCGCGCCCCCGCTGCAATGTAGGGCGCAGCGGGATCGTCGCGCTGGTCGAACGTCAACACCGGCGCAAGGCCGGGGTCGCTCTCGTCCTGTATTCGATCCAACTCCTGGTCCGCGGTCTCCGGATTGTCGCGCAGCCGCTGCAGCGCATGCGTCGTAGCGGACCACGCGCGATGCAAATCGATGCGCGCCTCATCGAGCAGGATCGTGCCCTCGCGTGTGATGCGAACGCGCGCGTCGCGGGTCGGCTCGCCCACGCACACGCAGCGCAGACCGGCCGCCTCGAACGCAGCGACGACACGCTTGCGCTCGCCCGTCGCTATCTGCACAACGGCGCCCAGCTCCTCGCTGAAAAGCGCCTCGAGCGGAGTACCGGGCACCTCGTCGATGTCGATCGCGAGCCCGCACCGGCTCGCAAATGCCATTTCGAGCAATGTCGTGAGAAGCCCGCCGTCCGAACGATCGTGGTAGGCGAGGATACTGCCGTCGGCGTGGAGCGTCTGCATCGTCTCGAAAAACAACTTCAGGGACTCGGCATCGTCGACGTCGGGCGCGGTGTCGCCGAGCTGGCCATACACCTGCGCAAGCGCCGACCCGCCGAGGCGATTCCGGCCGTTGCCGAGGTCGACCAGCACGAGGACGCTCTTCTGATCGAGCGCAAGCATCGGCGTCAACACGCGCCGTGCATCGGGCACTCGTGCAAACGCGGAAACGATCAGCGAAACCGGCGCCGTCACTGCTTTGTCGATGCCGTTTTCGCGCCATGTTGTGCGCATCGACATCGAATCCTTGCCGACTGGAATGCTCAAGCCAAGCGCCGGACACAATTCCACCGCCACTGCGCGAACCGTGTCGTAGAGCGCTGCATCCTCGCCGCGATGTCCGGCCGGCGCCATCCAGTTGGCCGACAGCTTGACATCGCGCAGGCTCGGTATCGCCGCCGCGGCCAGGTTTGTCAGCGCCTCGCCCACCGCCATTCTTCCGGACGCCGGCCCGTCGATGAGCGCAAGCGGCGTGCGCTCGCCCATAGCCATCGCCTCGCCGGTGTAGCCCGCAAAATCCATGAGCGTCACCGCGACATCCGACACCGGCACCTGCCATGGCCCCACCATCGGGTCGCGCGAGCAAAGGCCGCCCACGGTCCGATCACCGATGGTGACGAGGAAGGTCTTGTCGGCGACCGCCGGCAGCTGGAGGACGCGATACACCGCGTCTCGCAAGCTCATGTCCTCCGCGTCGACCCGCGTCAGGGCGCGCGCCGCATGTTTCACGTTCCGCGTCATCTTGGGCGGCTTACCCAGCAACACGGACAGGTCCATGTCGACCGGCCGCGTATGAAACGCCGGATCTTCCACAATGAGACGTCGCTCGCGCGTGGCGCGGCCGACCACCGCAAACGGGCAGCGCTCCCGTTCGCACAGGGCACGAAAGCGGTCGAGCGCGTCGGCGCGGATCGCCAGGACGTAGCGCTCCTGCGCTTCGTTGCACCAGATTTCGCGCGGTGCCATCCCCGGCTCTTCCGAGGGAATGCTGCGCAAGTTGAAAATCGCGCCGGCGCCGCCGCCGTGCACGAGCTCAGGCAACGCATTGGACAGGCCGCCCGCCCCCACATCGTGAATCGACAGGATCGGGTTGTCCGGCCCCTGCTGCCAGCAGCGGTCGATGACTTCTTGCGCCCGGCGCTCCATTTCCGCGTTGCCCCGCTGCACGGAGTCGAAATCCAGATCGGCCGTGTTGGCGCCTGTGGCCATCGATGATGCGGCACCCCCGCCCATGCCGATGCGCATGCCCGGACCGCCCAGATGCACGATCAGCGTACCCTCGGGCAGCGCTTGCTTGAACGTATCGCGCTCGACGATGTTGCCTACGCCGCCCGCGATCATGATCGGCTTGTGATAACCGCGCATCTCGCCGTCGACTCGCTGCTCGAAAGTCCGGAAATACCCGAGGAGATTGGGCCGCCCGAATTCGTTGTTGAAAGACGCTGCGCCGATCGGCCCTTCGATCATGATGTCGAGCGCCGACGCGATGCGGTCGGGTTTGCCGATCCAGTACGTCGGCCCGTCAGCGCCGCATTCCATTTCCCCTCGAGCCGGTGGGCGGGCAAAACCGCCGGAACCGCCCCCCTCTCTCCGGGAGAGCGGCGAGGATGAGGGCTGCCCGACAGTGGAGGAAGGGATGAAGGTTTGCTTTGGCGCCTCCTGCGGCTCCCATGGCTGCATCAGCCCCGGGATCCTGAGATCGGATACAGTGAATCCGTTCAACCCCGCCTTGGGGCGAGCCCCGATGCCCGTCGCCCCTTCGTCGCGAATCTCCCCTCCCGATCCGGTAGCGGCGCCGGGAAATGGCGCGATCGCGGTCGGATGGTTGTGCGTTTCGACCTTCATCACGATGTGCGTGGTTTCCGCGCGCGCCGCGTACCGCCCATCGGCGGCGGGATAGAAACGCTTCGCTTCAAAGCCTTCCATGACCGCGGCGTTGTCCGCGTACGCGACGATCGTCCCTTGCGGGTTCTGAATATGCGTATCGCGGATCATCGCGAACAGGGACTTCGGCTGGCGGACGCCGTCGACGATCCACTCGGCGTTGAATATCTTGTGCCGGCAGTGCTCGGAGTTGGCCTGCGCGAACATCATCAGCTCGACATCGGTGGGATCGCGGCCCTCGCTCGTGAAATACTCGACCAGGTAATCGATCTCGTCGGTCGACAGCGCAAGTCCCAGCGCGGAGTTCGCGTGCTCGATCGCCGACCGGCCGCGACCGCGCAAATCGACGATGTGCATCGGCCGCGGCGGAAAATGGGTGAACAGGCGCGCCGTGTCGTCGAGCGATTCAAACACCGCCTCTGTCATCCGGTCGTGAATGAGCGGCAGCAAAGCTAGGCGATCCGCATCGCGAAGCGGTTTTCCATTGCAGGTCGCGACGCGAAACGCGATGCCGCGCTCGATGCGCTCGATGGGGTCCAGGCCACAATTGCGGGCGATGTCGGTCGCTTTCGATGCCCAAGGGGAGATCGTCCCTGGGCGCGGGAGGACCAGCAGAAACTCGCCCGCCTCGGCGCGCTCTCCGCCACGCGGGCCGTAGGTGAGGATGCGCTCGAGGATTACGCGCTCGGGCGACGTCAACACCCGCCTGGCTAGGATGAAATGCCAGAACTCGGCGGCGATGCCGCTGATTCCGCTTCCCTCGAGGTTCGATAGCAGCTTGGTGACGCGAAACGGCGAAAGGGCGTTGCGCCCGCGAAGCGAAATTAACTCTGCCATCTATCGAAACGGCGTAAATCGGAATTATACGCCGCTCCCGCGTCGGCGCCGCGAGTCTTTCGCCGCTGGTTCGCTCGCTGTTCTTGTGGGCCCGAATTTATTCGGGCGCGGTCGCGAAACCTGCCAGCCGCGTGCGAATGAATTCGCACCTACAGCAGAGGCTTGTAGGCCCGAATTTATTCGGGCGCGGTCGCGAAACTTGGCAGCCCCGTGCGAATGAATTCGCACGTACAGCAGAGGCTAGTGCGAAAGGATCTTCGACAAAAACAATTGCGCGCGCTCCGATCGCGGCTTCCCGAAGAAGTCGTCCTTCGACGCGTCTTCGACGATACTGCCCTGGTCCATGAAAATGACGCGATGCGCCACCTTGCGCGCGAAGCCCATTTCATGCGTGACCACCATCATGGTCATGCCTTCCTTGGCGAGCTGGACCATGACGTCGAGCACCTCGTTGATCATCTCGGGGTCGAGCGCCGATGTCGGCTCGTCGAACAGCATGCAGATCGGATCCATCGACAGGGCGCGCGCGATCGCGACCCGCTGCTGCTGACCGCCCGACAGCTGCCCCGGAAACTTGTCTTTTTGCGCGATCAGCCCGACACGGTCGAGAAGCCTCAAGCCCCGCTCGGTCGCTTCTTCGCGGCCTCGATTGAGCACCTTGATCTGCCCGAGCGTCAGGTTGTCGACGATCTTCAGGTGCGGGAAGAGCTCGAAGTTCTGGAATACCATCCCGACCCGCGCGCGAAGCTTGGGCAGGTCGGTCTTGGGGTCGCCCACCGAAATGCCGTCGACCGTGACCGTGCCTTTCTGGAACGGCTCCAGGGCGTTGACGCATTTGACCAGCGTCGACTTTCCTGACCCCGACGGTCCGCATACGACGATCACCTCGCCCTTCTCGACCTTGGTTGTGCAGTCGGTCAGCACCTGGAACTGACCGTACCACTTGGAAACATGGTCCATTGAAATCATCGTGACACTCCCCAAGTCATCCGCTTCAGCGGATGACGGCTATCTTCTTCTGCAATCGCTTCACCATGAACGACAGCGTGTAGCAGATGACGAAATAAACGACGGCGACAAAAAGATACATCTCGACCAGCTTGCCGTCGCGCTGGGCGATCTTCGACGCCGCGCCGACGAAGTCCGTTGCCGAGATCACGTAGACCAGCGAAGTATCCTGGAACAGGATGATGGTTTGCGTCAGCAGGATCGGGATCATGTTGCGGAACGCCTGCGGCAGAATGACGAGCCGCATCGCCTGGCCGTAGGTGAGTCCCAGCGCGTACGCCGAGTGGACCTGCCCCTTGGCGATCGACTGGATGCCGGCGCGCATGATCTCGCAAAAATACGCCGCCTCGAACATGATGAAGGTGATGATCGCCGTTCGCTCGGCGCCGATCTGCACGGGGCGCTCGGCACGCGTTGTCCACTGCAGGATCTCCGGCATCAGGAAGAAAAACCAGAAGATGACCAGCACCAGGGGGATCGAGCGCATCAGGTTCACGTAGCCCGCGGCGAACATCGCCAAGGGCTTGACCGGGGAAAGTCGCGCCAGCGCGAGCAGCGTGCCGAAGAAAAGCCCCCCGAGTGCGGCGATCACGGTCAGTTGCACCGTGTATTGAAAGCCTTTCCACAGATACGGCAATGCGTTGGCGATGATGCTGAAGTCGAGATGCATGGCCGCCTCCCTACTTCGCGCCGCCGACGATAAAGCCCGGCACTGCGGTTCTCCGCTCGATCACTGCCATGACGCGGTTGGCGGTCATCGCGATCACGATGTAAATCAGCGTCGCTGCGGTAAAAGCTTCGAAGAAATTGAATGTGTACTCGCCGAGCTCGCGAGCGCGGAACGTCAGCTCCGGCAGCCCGATGGTGAGGGCGATGGACGAGTTCTTGATCAGGTTCATCGTCTCGCTGGTGAGCGGCGGGATGATGATCCGAAAGCCCATCGGCAGCAGGACGTAGCGGTACACCTGCGGCTGCGTGAGCCCTATGGCCATGCCGGCCATTCGCTGCCCGCGCGCCAGCGATTGGATGCCGGCGCGAACCTGCTCCGCAACCCGCGCCGACGTAAATAGCCCTAAACAAAGCACCGCCGAGACGAACTGTGCGTTGGCCGGGTCGGTGCGCACGATCCAGTTTTTGAGCGGAGGTATGAACTCGGGGATGACGAAGTACCACAGGAACATCTGCACCAGCAGCGGGATGTTGCGAAAGAGCTCGACCCAGGCATTGCCGAATTGGACCAGCCATGGCCTGTCCGTGGTGCGGATGGTGCCGATGACCGAGCCCAGCGCGAGCGCGATGACCCAGGCGCACGCCGAGACTGCGAGCGTCCAGCCGATGCCGGAAACGATCAGTTGCCAGTATCTCTCGCCGCCCCCGGGGAGTTCCTCGAAGAAGACGCCCCAGTTCATGAGGTAAGTCGTCATGCGTCCCTCCCCTTGTCGAACAGCCGGCGTCTAGCTGCTTCCCGTCGCGGTGAGGCCGCCGGACCTCCGGCCCGCGCATGAGAAGCGCGGCCCAAACAAAAGGGCCGGAATCGCTTCCGGCCATTCGTTCGACTACTCAGACACTGTTTTTATACGCCCTTGTCGTTCGGGTTGGCGAATGCTTCCTTGATCGGTGGCGTCGCCGGGAAGTTCAAGTTTATGCCCTTTGGCGGGATCGGGCTGGTAAACCACTTGGTGTAGATCTTGTCGATCTCGCCGGACTTCATCACCCCGCCGACGGTCTTGTCGACCAATGCCTTGAACTGCGGATCGTCCTTGCGCAACATCATGCTGTAAGGCTCCTGGCGCAGCGATTCCTGGATAATCATGTAGTCGCCCGGATTGCTCGAGTTGGCGATCTGTCCCGCGAGCAGGATATCGTCCATGACGAAGGCGGACGTGCGGTCCTGCGAAAGCAGCAGGAACGACTCCGCGTGATCCTTGCCATAGATTTCCTTGATCTCGACATTCTTCGTCTTGTCGTATTGCTTGAGCAGCGGCACCGAGGTTGTCCCCGACGTCGTCGAAATCGTCTTTCCGTTGAGATCGACCAGGCTCTTGATGCCTGAATTCTTTTTCACCGCCGCCGTGACATTGATCACGAAATACGTCGGTCCGAAGGCGACCTGCTTCTGCCGGTCGACGCTGTTGGTCGTCGATCCGCACTCCATGTCGATCGTGCCGTTCTGCAGCAGCGGAATACGGTTCGATGAGCTCACCGGTTGCAGACTGACCTTGAGATTGGGCATCTTGAGCTCGGTCTTGACCGCCTCGACGACCTTCATGCAAAGGTCCATGGCGTAGCCGATCGGTTGTTGCTTGTCGTCGAGATACGAGAACGGGATCGACGACTCGCGGTAACCGATCGTGATCGCCCCCGTGTCCTTGATCTTTTTCAGCGTACCTGTCAGCTCCTGCGCCGATACGGTGGCGGCAATGCCGACGGCGAGCGCACCCAACACTATCCTGGGGAACAACTTCATCAAGACCTCCTGTAAATGAAATCGGCAAGATGCCGGCGTCCCGCGTCTGCCTGATCACGAGTCGGGTCGCCACACCGCCCGCGACCGCGCCGGTGGAACAGCCTCGGCGGCTAGTGTAGCGATTGCTCCGTACGTTGTCTAATTGCGCGGCTGCCGTTTCGGCGCTGCGCTTTTGCGACGAAGGCGTACCCTATAATCTATCCGGTGAGCCCCGAGCCCGTCTATCGCGTGGCGGAATTGCGCACGCTCGAAACCCGCGCCGCGGAGGCGCCGCTCATGGAGCGGGCCGGGCTCGCCGCTGCCGGCGTTGCGCGCGACCTGCTTTCCGGACGCTCATCGCGCGTGCTCGTCCTGGCGGGGCCGGGCAACAACGGCGGGGACGCATTCGTTCTCGCGCGCTGGCTGGCATCGTGGTTCTTCGATGTCGTCGTTGTCTTTCACGGCGACGCCGCAAGGCTGCCTCGTGATGCCGCGGCAGCCCATGATGCGTGGCGCGCAGCGGGCGGCAAAACGCTGTCCGAATGGCCCGAGCGCGGCGATTTCGGGCTGATCGTCGACGGTCTCTTCGGCATCGGCCTCAAGCGGCCCGCGGGTGGTATCCAAGCCAAGTGGATATCCCGCGCGAGCGCAACCGGAATTCCCATCCTCGCGCTCGACGTACCCAGCGGTCTTGACGCCGATACCGGCGTCGCCTATGCGCCGGCGATTCGCGCGTCGGCAACCGCGACCTTCATTGCGCTCAAGCCGGGGCTGCTCACGGCGGATGGGCCCGATCATTGCGGCGACGTCAGCGTGCATGCGCTCGAGCTCGATGCAACTGCGCTGTTGCCGTCGCAGGGTCATCGGCTCGATTGGGCTACGCTGTCGATGGCGTTGCCGGACCAGCTGAAACGAACGCGTCGCAACGTCCACAAAGGCACGTTTGGCACGCTGGCGATCGTCGGCGGCAGCGACGGAATGGTCGGTGCGGCGATTCTTGCCGCGCGAGCCGGCGCATTTCTAGGCGCGGGCAAGGTGTGGCTTGGGCTCGCGGCAAGCGCGCGACCGGCGGTCGACGCGCTGCAGCCTGAACTCATGTTGCGCGACGCGGAGCAAGTCATCGAGGACGCGCCTTCCGCAATCGTCGTCGGTCCCGGCATCGGCGCGGCTGACCGCGCACGCGACCTGGTGCGAAAGGCGCTCCGCCTGGATGTGCCGGCGGTCGTCGATGCCGACGCGCTGAACCTCATCGCCGAAGACGACTCGCTTGCCGATGCATTGACTTCGCGCGCCGCTGCCACTGCGATCACGCCGCACCCCGGCGAAGCGGGCCGGCTTGCGAAGATGACCACCGCCGACGTGCAGGCCGACCGCTTGCAAACTGCGTTGAAATTAGCCGATCGATTCCGCGCCGCAGTCGTGCTCAAGGGTTGCGGCAGCATCGTCGCGTTTGCCGATGGACGCTTCGCCATCAACGCGAGCGGCGGCGTGGGACTGGCCAGCGGCGGCACCGGCGACGTGCTCGCCGGCATGATCGGTGCGTTCCTGGCGCAGGGCGTCGCCATGCCGGACGCGCTGAAAACAGCGGTGTGCCTGCACGGCGCCGCGGCGGATGCGCTCGTTGCCGCAGGCGTCGGACCGCTCGGGATGACCGCGTCCGAGATCGCGCCTTCGGCGCGGCGCTTGATCAACGCCGCGCGCCGATGAAGCCGCCGCGATGTAGGGCCGAATTCATTCGGCCGCATTACGAAAGAATGCACCGCGTGGATGAATCCGCACTTACGACATTAGCACCGCGTGCGGATGAATCCGCACCTACGGCAAGAGCACCGTCGCGCCCGAGGTCTTGCGCGCCTCGAGATCGCGATGCGCTTGCGCCGCATCCTTGAGCGCGTAGGTCTGCCGCGCGTCGTTCTTGATCTTGCCGGCCTTGACCAAGGAAAACATCTCGTCTGCCATCTTCAGCAGGTCGGCGCGCTTCGCCGCATAGGTGGCAAGCGTCGGTCGCGTCGCGTAGAGCGAGCCTTTTTGCGCGAGCAACAGAATCTCGAACGGGGGGACCGGCCCCGACGAGCTGCCGAAGCTCACGAACAGGCCGCGCGGAGACATACAATCGAGCGACGCGGGAAACGTGTCTTTACCGATGGAATCATAGACCACGGGGACGCCTTTGCCGCCGGTGATCTCCTTGACGCGCTCGACGAAATTCTCGCGCGTGTAGACGATGACGTGCGCGCAGCCGTTCGCCTTGGCGAGCGCGGCCTTTTCATCGGAGCCGACGGTGCCGATCATGGTCACGCCCAGCGCCCGCGCCCATTGACAGGCGATGGAGCCCACGCCGCCCGCCGCGGCGTGGAAAAGAATCGTCTCACCGCCCTTCAAGGGATACGTCTGCCGGAACAGGTACTGCACGGTAAGGCCCTTGAGCATCAGCGTGGCGGCGACTCGCTCCGACACGCCTTCGGGCAGCTTGACCAACCGGTCAGCGGGCATCACGCGCACCTCCGAATAAGCGCCGAGAGGGCCGCCGCTGTACGCAACGCGGTCCCCTGGCTTTACGTCGGTGACGCCGGCGCCGACTGCCTCGACAACGCCTGCGCCCTCAGTCCCGAGACCCGAAGGCAGCGGCACCTTGTATAGGCCGCTGCGATGGTAGGTGTCGATGAAATTCACGCCGATCGCCGCGTGGCGCACACGCGCTTCGCCGGGGCCGGGATCGCCGACAATTACCGGCTCCCATTTGAGAACTTCAGGGCCGCCGGTCTGATAAAAACGAATCGCGTTAGGCATCGGTTGCTCCGACATGGAAACAAAGAGAACAGTTTAACGGACGATCGTCGTCGTGCAATGGGCGTAATGAATCACCTGCTTGGACACCGAACCGAGCAGCCATCGGCGAAAAAAAGTTTTTCCTCGATGACCCATGACGATGTGGTCCACCGCGTGCGTCTCGGCGTAATGCACGATCTGTTCGGCCGGGTGGCCCACGACGACGGTAAAGGTGGCTTTCACGCCCGATTTCGCCGCCCGGCCTTGCAGCGCCGCAAACTGGTGCTGATAGTGCTCGCGCGCGCTCTCGATCGCCGCCTCGGTCTCGACTTCGTCGGGAGGCTCCGGCGGGCGGGCGACCGCCAGCACGTGAATGTTGCTGCCGAACTTGCCCGCCAGCGATATCGCGAACTCGAACGCACGCTCGGCGGGTTCCGACCCATCGAAGGCGACAAGGATGTGCTTCATCGCTTCACCTCGCCTGCCTCCAGCGCCTTCGACGCAGGAAGCGGTGCACCCGGCGCAATGTCGGCCTGACCGGCGTCGGGGCGTCCAAGCAGATGATGCGGCAGGAAGAAGGCGTTGGCAATCAAGGTCGGCACGACCGCGCTGCCAATCACCGCGGCGATCAAAAACGAGTATTGCGCATCGCTTACGATCCCGTGCGTGAGCCCGAACAGCGCGGAAATGCTGCCGAAGGTGAGACCGGTCGACATCAGCAGGGTGGTGTACAGACCTTCACGCCGAGGCGAATTGAATATGCGCGTGATCGGATATACCCCGACGAACTTGGTGACCATCTTGGCGGCAAGCAAAAGCAGGAAGGCCATCGGAGCGGCAACGAGCGCGGACACCGAAACGAAAGATCCCGCACGAATGAAGTAGAACGGCGTCAACAGCCCGAACGTGACCGTCCGCAGCCGCCTCACGAGCGCATGATCCTTGCCGACCGTACCGGCAAGCACCATGCCCATGACGTACGCCGGAAGCACTGCCTCGCTGTCGGCCCATGCAGCAAGCGCACCCAGCCCGAACAGGCAGAGCAAGAGAAATTTCGCCTCGAGCTCGGACGGACGCCCGCCGTAGCGACGAAAAAAGCGTGGCGTCACCCAGGGCAGGACGGTAAATGCCACGATGCTTGCACCAACGAAAATGAGCGTTCGGTACGTAAACGGAGAGAACATCAGGCCGAGCGCTAGCACCGTCGCCAGATCGTTGATGAAGCATGCAGCCAATACGGTCTTGCCATATACGGTCTTGTTAAGACCGAATTCCAGCATGACTGCATAAACGACCGCCACCGAAGTAGTCGACAACGCGATGCCGGCGAGCCAGCTCGCATCGACACTCCAGTGCAGCAGATAATAAGCGGCCGCTGCGCAGCCGAAAAAGGGCGCGAAGAAAGCTACTAGGCCGACGGTCGCCGTTTCTTTCCATTGCGTACGGAGCACCACAGGGTCGAGCTCGGCGCCGGCAAGAAAAGTCAGCAGGATCGCGCCCGTGCTGGCGAGGAACTTGATCCATGATTGGTCGGTGCCCAGCGTCGCGCCGCCGACGACAGCGCCGATAACCAGTTGTGCAACCGTACCGACGACGATCTCGGACATCGCCGTGGCGATGCGCAGCCATATCGACAACAGTGTGGCCGCCAGCGCGAGTCCCAGCCAGAGCGCGGCCAATGCGTAGATATCGGTCATGTCAGGAGCGTGCTCAGCGATCGCCTTCGATGGCGCCGAACTCCGCCGGAACACGCGCGTAGAAAATGCTGATGTGCTCCTTTTTCAGCAGCGCCAGCAGCGCCTCGGCTTCGTCCTCCGTCACCACAAACTCGACTTCGACGGTCATGTCGGCGGCAAGCTCGAAAAAATGTTCCTCGTGCAGAATGCCGTGACGGCCAAAGCCCGCAATCGCGCGAAAAGCGGATCCACCATGGATTCCCAGCTTCTTGGCCTGCTCGAGGAGCCACTCGAACAAAGCGATGTGCCTGTGAGTGCGGTTTTCGTGGACATAGAAGCGCAGGATCGTGCCGTTCATGCCAGCTCCTTGTCATATGGGGTGATCATGCCACCGCCCAGCTATACGCCGCGCGCACAAGCAGGATGCCAAGGATGGTCATCGCCAGCGAGCCGACAAGATGGCTCGCGATGGCGATTGCTCCCCACAGATATTCCTTGCGCATGAGAAGCGTGATGATCTCCGCCGAAAATGTCGAAAAAGTGGTCAGCCCACCGAGAAATCCAGTGGTCACGAGCAAACGCAATTCCGGTGTAAAAACGGCGTGACGCGTGATGAGCTCCATGGCGAAGCCCATCAGCAAGCCACCCAATAGATTGGCGCTGAGCGTGCCCAGCGGCACCGTGGGAAACAGCGGATTGAGAAGAATGCCGAGTCCCCAGCGCGACCACGCACCGATCGCGGCGCCGCCGCCGACCGCAAGAATACCGCCCCAAGGCATACAGAATCCCCTTCGCGCACGATGGCGCGTAAATCGGTCAGACAACAGGGCGACGTAGGGACTTACAGAGAGAATCACCTACCGCGCCACCGCGAAACGGGTGCTGCGTGTAGGCATCATCAGCCTTGCGGCGGTTGTGAGCTGCAGGAGGAATGCCATCTCCCGAAAGCAGTATAGTGACCGCTGCCGGTCGCCGCAAGCGGGACGCCGGTGTCCCAAGCGAAAAATTCGCGTTCTGTTCCAGAATCGTCGTCCCCGCGAAAGCGGCTCGGCCTCCTCCACTTTCAACGAATCGTTAACGTCGAGTTGTCGGCTACCCCCGCAGGCTCGCGACAAGGCGCTTTTCCGAAAGCAGCAGGTCGAGCGCGTCGTGAATGTTGCGCACGACGATGGCACAGGATTGCAGCGCGTCCGCGGCGATGCCTTCGTCTCCGCAGACGCCGATGCCGAGCGCTGCCGCCGCCAGCATCAGCGCGTCGTTGCGACCGTTGCCGACGGCGACGACACCATGCCGGCCGAGAGTATCGACAAAGCGCTGTTTGGCCTGCGCCTGCTCCAACGCGGGCAGGATGACGATCTCGCAAGCCAGGTCCGCCAATTGCGAGCGCGCAGTGCCGAAGGTGTCGCCGCTGATGACATGAATTTGCAGCCGCTCGGCGAGTCTCGAGACGCGTTCGCGAATGCCGGTCAGCAGCACGCCGTCCGATGCAAGTGTTCCGTTGAAATCGCAGACGAGATCCGTGAGCTCGAGACGCAGGAAGCCCGGAATCGCGACATCGATCATCGTCGGGTCCACGCCTGGGCAATCAACTGCGTAGCAGAGTCAGCGGATGAATTGCTCGACGTACTCGGCGCCAAGCCCGACGTCGCCGTAATGCATGCGGCACATGTCGATCTTGGTGAACACATCCTCATACCCCACCTGCCGGCCAGCATCGTCCAAATAGATCATCGCACCCGCGA
>Ga0193751_1001324_pt1 | contig 16086 bp, 13 predicted proteins | sample L1c2metaG_FD_143050 | JGI IMG/M metagenome (GOLD analysis project Ga0193751, IMG submission 143050) | Soil microbial communities from a riparian zone of the East river system, Colorado, United States - L1c2 | ecosystem: Environmental > Terrestrial > Soil > Riparian zone | place: USA: East River... | reverse complement strand
CGGCATCGTGCCCGAGGTCGCCGCTCGGCAGCAGCTGCGCTGGATCGTGCCCACCATGCGCGCGGCGCTCGACGAGGCGCAGCTCGAGGCGAGCGCCCTCGACGCCGTGGCAGTGACCTGCGGCCCGGGCCTGATCGGCTCGCTGCTGGTAGGGGTCAGCTTCGCCAAGGCGTTCGCCGCCGCCAACCGCTTGCCGCTCCTCGGGATCAACCACATCGAGGGGCACATCTATGCCAACTGGCTGACCGATGCCGCGCGGACGGAGCCGCTGCCGGCTGACCCATCGTTTCCGCTGCTGTGCCTGATCGTGAGTGGCGGCCACACGCAGCTGGTGCTGATGGAGGACCACGGTCGCTATCAGCTGCTCGGCCAGACGGTCGACGACGCGGCGGGCGAGGCTTTTGACAAGGCGGGTCGACTGCTCGGCCTGCCATATCCGGGCGGACCTGCCATCAGCCAGGCGGCCCAGGGAAACCGAGCGTCAACCCGACTGCCGCGGGCACGAACGGCGGGCCGCTACGACTTCTCGTTCTCCGGGCTGAAGACCGCCATCCTGCGCGAGGTTGACGGCTACCGGCGGCGGGGAGAGGGTATTCCGGTCGATGGCCTGGCCGCCGCGTTCGAGGAGGCCGTGGTCGACGCGTTGGCCACCAAGACCGTTGCGGCCGCCGCGGAGTTCGGCGTGGCCAGCGTGGCGCTCGGTGGCGGCGTGGCCGCCAACTCGGCCCTGCGCGGAGAGCTGCGTTCGCGGCTGGCCGGGATCGGGGTTTCGCTGCTGGTGCCGCCCCCGGCCTGGTGCACCGACAACGGCGCGATGATCGGGGCGGCTGCCGGCTTCCGCTTCCTCACCGGCGACCGCGCGTCCGCATCCCTGGAGGCCACGCCAAACCTCGCCCTCCCCTGGCTTGCGACATGAATGACCCGCTGGCTGCCGAACATCTGCTGCCCCCCACGCCCGGGCAGCTCCGCCGCCTGCTGGCCGCCGAGCGCCTGCGACCGAAGAAGGCCCTGAGCCAGAACTTCCTGACCGATCCGGCGGCGCTCGACACCATCGTCGAGGCCGCCGAGCTCGCGCCCGGCGACCGCGTGGTGGAGGTGGGGCCGGGCCTCGGCGTGCTCACTCGGCGCCTGCTGGGCGCAGGTGCGCATGTGCTGGCGGTCGAGCTCGACGCGCGCCTGGCCGCGTATCTTCGACGCGAGCTGGGTGCCGTCGATCGATTCGACCTGATCGAGGCCGACGCGCTCGCCCTGCACCCTCGAGACTGCTTTCCGGGTGAGGAATACAAGCTGGTGGCCAACATCCCGTACCACATCACCAGCCCGCTGCTGCATGCCTTTCTCGACGGGGAGCGACCTCCCGAGCTCACCGTCCTGCTGATCCAGGCCGAGGTTGCCGAGCGCGTCGCCGCGCCGCCCGGGCAGATGAGCTATCTGTCTGTGTTCGTGCAGAACATCGCGAGTGCCGAGGTGCTCGGGCGCGTCCCGGCCTCGGCATTCGAGCCGGCTCCCGAGGTCGATTCGGCAATCCTGCGGCTGCGCCGCCGCCCCCAGCCGGTCGTCCCACCCGGCTCAGCTCGGGAGCTGCTGCACCGGGTCGTGCAGGCGGGATTCAGGCAGCGGCGCAAGCAGCTGCACAACGGGCTCGGACGCGAGCTCCCGGTCCCACCCCTCGTCCTCGCCGCCGCCTTCGCGGCCTGCGGCATCGATTCCGAGCGGCGCCCGCAGACCCTGTCGGTCGAGGAGTGGGCCTGCCTTGCCGCGGAGCTGGCGCCGGTGCTGGTCAGCGAACCGTCATGACTTCGCTGAGCGTCGAAGCCCCCGCCAAGCTCAACCTGTCACTGCGGGTCACCCGCCGTCGGCAGGACGGATATCACGAGCTCGAAAGCCTGCTGGTGCTGATCGAGGTGGCCGATCGGCTGCTCCTGATGCCGGGTGCCTCGGGCCTGCGGGTCGAGGGCCCCGCCGCGGCAGGGGTCCCGCTGGACACGGCCAACCTGGCCTGGCGCGGCCTGCTCGCCGGGCTTGGGGGCGAGCCCGAGCTCGCCTGCCTCACGCTCGAGAAGCGAATCCCGGCGGCTGCCGGCCTGGGGGGCGGGTCATCCGATGCGGCCGCCGCATGGCGCCTTGGGCGCCGCTGGCGCGGTGGGCATGAGATCGCAGGGGCGGGGGACCTGCTCGCGCTCTCGAGGATCGGGTCGGACGTGCCGTTCTTCGCGGCGGGGGTAGGAGCGGCATCCGTCACGGGGATCGGCGAGGAGGTTGCTGAAGTCAGCCTGGCGACGGCTGGCAGCGTGGACGTGATCCTTGTGGAAGGCCCACGTCCGCTCTCGACCGCCGCGGTCTTCGCGGAGCTGCGTCCTGGTGAGTGGAGCGTGGATCGTGGTCTGCCGCTCGATCCGCTGGCCGTCGCGCCGAACGATCTGCTCGGTGCGGCGCTGCGCCTGCGACCCGAGCTTGATGACGTCTTCCGCCTGGTGCTCGGCGCAGGTGGCGTCCCGCGCCTCACCGGCTCGGGCCCGACGGTGTTCATCCTGACCGATGACGAGGCCCGCTCGGCGGCGGTCGCCGCCCGGCTCAGGCGGGGCGGCCTGCGCGTCACCGAGACCCGGCTTCGGGCTGAACCGGCTAGCATCGAGCCCCTGAGCGAGGACGAGGAGGGCCAATGAGCGAGCGCAGCCAGGTCGAGACCAGTGCGGCCCCCGCCGCCATCGGGCCCTACAGCCAGGCGATTCGCACCGATCAGCTCATCTTCACAGCTGGTCAGACGGGCACCATCCCCGCGACCGGCGAGCTTGCAGAGGGGGTTGCCGCGCAGGCCGAGCGCGCACTCCAGAACCTGGCCGCCGTGCTGGACGCGGCGGGCTCCGGACCGGGTCGCGTGCTGAAAACGACGATCTTCCTGGTCGACATGGCCGACTTCGCAACGGTCAACGAGGTCTACGCGCGTCACTTTCCGGTGCCCTACCCGGCCCGTTCGACCGTCTGCGTCAAGGCGCTGCCCAAGGGAGCGCTGGTCGAGATCGAGGCAGTCGCGCTCAGGGAGGAGAGCTGATCCCGTGGTAGCCACCGCGGCCATCGTGCTGGCTGCCGGGCAGGGAACGCGTATGCGCTCGCGGCTGCCCAAGGTCCTCCACCCACTGGCGGGTCGCCCGATGCTCGAGCATGTGCTCGGCTCCCTGGCGGCGGCCGGCGTCGAGCATCGGGTGGTGGTGACCGGGCACGACGGCGACCTCGTGGAGGCGGCGCTCGGCCCGCACGCCGTCACGGCTCGCCAGGATCCGCAGCTCGGCACCGCCGACGCCGTGCGTGTCGGCCTCGGCCGCGTCCCGGGCTCGGCTCGGCACGTGATCGTGACGATGGGCGACGCCCCGCTGCTTCCCGCCGAGCTCTTCCAGCAGCTCCTCCGCGAGCAGGCCGAGGGGGACGCCGCTATCGCCCTGCTGGCCGCCCGCTTCGAGGATCCGACCGGCTATGGACGGGTGCTGCGTGCTCCCGATGGAACTGCGCTGAGCGTGGTCGAGGACCGCGACGCGGACGCCGCCACTCTTGCCAGCGACGAGATCAACGCGGGGACCTACTGCTTCGACGCAGCCTGGCTGCGGGCGAACGTGGGGCAGGTGCCGGCCTCTGCCTCCGGCGAGTACTACCTCACCGACCTGGTTGCGCTGGCGGCCGGAACCGGCCGCCGGGTGGTGGTGGTGGTGGCGCCCCGCCCTGAGCTCACGATGGGGATCAACGATCGCGTGGCGCTGGCCGCAGCGGAGCGCCTGCTCCGCGCCCAGATCGCCGAGCGGCACATGCGCAACGGGGTCACGATCGTCGACCCGCTGACCACCCGCATCGATGCGGACGTGGAGATCGGGCTGGACGCGCGGATCGAGCCGTGGACGATCATCTCGGGGGCCTCGGTGATCGGCCCTGACGCCGTGATCGGGCCGAACGCGGAGATCCGCGATTCGGGGATCGGGGCGCGGACGGTGATCTGGGGCAGCATCGTCGAGGCGTCGACGGTGGCCGAGGATGTGGAGATCGGGCCGTACAGCCACCTGCGGCCGGGGTGCCGGATCGGCCCGGGGTGCCGGATCGGCAACTACGCCGAGCTCAAGCAGTCGGTCCTCGGTGCCGGCACACAGCAGCATCACTTCAGCTACCTGGGTGACGCCGAGGTTGGAGAGCAGGTGAACATCGGCGCCGGCGCGGTCACCGCCAACTTCGACGGCACCGACAAGCACCGCACCGTCATCGGCGACGGCGCCTTCATCGGGGTCGACACCATGCTCCGCGCCCCGATCACCGTGGGTCCAGGGGCCCGGACCGGTGCCGGGGCAGTGGTGACCCGCGACGTCCCCGCCGGCAAGACCGTGGTCGGCATGCCGGCGCGTCCCATCGAGGCGCGTCGGCGAAGCAGTCGCAACGTGGACGATGCCTGAAGGCGCGGGCGGCACGACCGGCAACCCCATCTTCGACCTGGCGCTGGTCGCCGCCCTGATCCTGGCGGGAGGCTTCTTCGCCGCGTCGGAGATCGCCCTGATCACCGTCAAGCGCCACCGGCTAAACCAGCTGATATCGGAGGGGAGCGGGGCGGCGCGAGTTGCCCAGCGACTGACCGAAGATCCGAGCCGCTTTCTGGCCACGGTGCAGATCGCCCTCACCTTCCTAGGATTCCTCGCCTCGGCGGTCGGGGCCGTCTCGCTCTCCGGATCGCTGGCTGCCGTGGTGCGCCTCGTCCCGGTCACCTTCATCCGCGACGCGGCCGGCACGATCAGCTTCGTGCTGGTCACACTCCTGATTGCGCTCGCCTCGATCATCATCGGCGAGCTGGTGCCCAAGACCCTGGCCCTCACCTTCGCCGACCGCTTCGCGCTCTTCGTGGCCCGCCCGATCGGCTGGTTCGATCGGGCCCTGCGCCCGGTGGTGTGGTTCGTTTCGAGCGTCTCCAACGTGCTGGTGCGTGCCCTTGGCGGCAAGGATCGCCCCCAGGCTGGCTACCTGTCCACCGAGGAGCTGAAGATGCTCGTCGAGACCGGCTCGGAGCAGGGCAGCATCGAGGAGGAGGAGAAGGAGATGATCCACGGGGTCATCGAGCTCTCCGAGACCCAGGTCCACGAGGTGATGGTGCCCCGCATCGGGATCCGGGCGGTGGAGGTCAACGAACCGATCGATGAGGTGCTCGACATGGTGGTGCGTGCCGGCCACTCGCGCGTGCCGGTCTACGAGGAGAACCTCGACAATATCGTCGGCATCCTGTACGCCAAGGACCTCCTCCCGTACCTCAAGGACCATGGCAGCCAGACCCCGCAGATCGACATTCGGGCCATGGCCCGCCCTGCGGTGTACGTTCCCGAAACCAAGCCGGTGGACGACCTGCTGCGCGACATGCGCGGCGCCCGAAGGCATATGGCCATCGTGGTCGACGAGTACGGCGGCACCGCGGGACTGATCACCATGGAAGACGTGGTCGAGGAGATCGTGGGCGAGATCCAGGACGAGTACGACCGCGAGGAGTCTCTCGTCGAGCCGATCGAGTCTGACGAGGAGATCGCCTTCCGGCTCGACGGCCGGGTCAGCATCAGTGACCTGCGCGACCTGTTCGACCTGCCCGATGCCGAGGAGGAGGATGAGGACGAATACGACACGGTGGGCGGCCTGATCGTGCACCGGGTGGGACACATCCCCCTGCCGGGCGCAGTGGTCCAATTCCGCGACGTGACGCTGCGCGTGGAGGCCGCCGAGCCGCGTCGCGTGGCCAAGGTGGTCGCCACCCGTCCCCGGCTGGTGTCGATCGAGGAGCAGGGCGAGACTTCGAGCAGCGGCTAGACGGTGACGACCGCCTCGACCAGGGAGCTGAGCAGGTCGCGGCGCTCGGCGCCGATCGGCAGGTCGGCGACGTCCCTGATCGCGGTCTCGCGCCGCTGACGTGCCTCGGCCTCCGCCGCCGTGCGTGCGCCGCAGTGCTCCAGGATGGCAAGCACCTCATCAACCTCGTCGATCGACATGCCGGTATCCGCATCGGGCGGCCGTGAGCCATCGGTGGCCAGGATCACCGGCTGGTAGATGGCGCCCAGCCGGGCTCGGTCGCCGTCGGGCGCGTGCTCCAGGGCCCACACCAGGGGGAATGTCTTCTTCCGCTTGCGCACGTCACCTGCCTCGGGCTTGCCGGATGCCGCGCTCGCCCAGAAGGTCCCCTTGAGGTCGTCGGCGATCTGGAAGGCGATCCCGAGGTCGTACCCGAATCGCCGGTAGGACTCGACAACCACCGGGTCGCCGCTGGCGACCATGGCGCCTGCCTGCACCGAGGCGGCCAGCAGGGCGGCGGTCTTCTTGCCGATCATCTCCATGTACTCCGCGACGGTGACGTCGACCCGGCGCTCGAAGCTGATGTCCAGGTACTGCCCCTCGCACAGCGCCAGGCAGGTCTCGTCATAGACGCGCATCAGGTCGAGCAGCCGCTGCGGCTCGTATCCCTCGGCGTCCATCAACCGATACAGCGCGAGGCGCGACAAGGCGAAGAGCGCGTCGCCCGCATTGATCGCCAGCGGGACGCCCCACATCGCCCACAGGGTCGGCCGGTGCCGCCGCTCGCGGTCGGAGTCCTCGATGTCGTCGTGGACGAGGCTGAAGTTGTGTCCCAGCTCGACCGCCGCGGCGGCCGGCAGCGCATCGCGGTACTTGCCGGCCAGCGACTGGTAGGCGAGGAGCCCCAGCAGCGGGCGGATACGTTTCCCGCGGGGACCATCGGCCTGGTCGAGGCCGAGGTGGTAGGAGAGCATCTCGTAGAGCGGCCGCGCCCGCCCGTCCTGCCCATCGAGCACCGATCGCATCTCGGCCTCGATCTCGCCCAGAAGGTCGCTAAACTCGACCCCGATGTCCATGCGGCAAGGGTACCCGAGGTCGATCGGATCGTGAGCCGCGCGCGACTCTACAAGACCGAGGCGATCGTGCTGCGCAGCATGGACCTCGGCGAGGCCGATCGGGTGCTGACCGTGCTGACGCCGCGCCTCGGGAAGCTGCGCATCATCGCCAAGGGGATCCGGCGGCCTCGATCTCGTCTCGGCGGCGGGCTGGAGCCCTTCAGCGATGTCCACCTGGTGCTGGCCGTGGGACGTACCTTCGACGTGGTCACCCAATCCGCCCTCGAGGACGCGCACCTCGGCCTGCGCGACGATCTGCACTCGACCGCTGCGGCTTGGTACCTGGTCGAGCTGGCCGACCGCTTCTGCGAGGGAAACGCCGACTCGCATGCCGCCTTCACGCTGCTCGCCCAGGGGTTGGCGGCGCTGGACGCTGCGCCTGCGGAGGTGTCGCGCGCGCTGGTGGCTCGCTGGTACGAGCTCCACCTGCTCGACGCCATGGGCTTCCGACCCGAGCTCTCGCGCTGCCTGGAGTGCGGATCGCAGATCGAGCCCGATGGCAATGGCTACTCGGCGGTTGGCGGCGGAGTGCTCGGCCCGGAGTGCCTGCATCCGGCTCTCGACGTCCGCCCGATCTCACCCGACGGGCTCAAGGTGCTTCGTCACCTGCAGCGCAGCGAGCTGACCGAGGTGCTGCAGCTGCGGCTCTCTGCCGCGGTCCTGGGTGAGACCGAACGCCTGCTGCACGCGACGGTGTCAGCGATCCTGGAGCGTGAGCTTGGGAGCCGGGACTTCCTGGCGGACGTTGCGGCCCGCGAGGCGGCGCTCGTTCCGGGCTAGTCCTCTCCGCCGACCTGCAGCGACTCGAAGCGGATTGCGGACGGGCCTGCATACATCGCGTACTCGGCCGTCTCGGACGAGAAGCGGGCGTTGGCCATCGCCTCGAACAGGTTGCCGGTCACCGACCCGCCGCTGACCGGGCGCGCGCCGTCGGGGCCGACCTCGTAGCCGACCCGGATCTCCATCCCGAAGTCACCGCTCACTGCCTCGACGTTCGAGGCGGAGAAGTCCAGCACATGGAGCACCGGCTGATCGCCGAGGAGGTCCGCAGTCACAGTTGCGCCCGGCGGGATCTGCGCGACCCCGGGACGCCCCGTCGCGGGCAGCCCGAGGTACTGCGCATAGCGCTGCGTGGCCGGACGAGCGCGCAGGATGCCGTCCTCGATGACCAGCAGGTCCTGCGCGGGGAGGCCATCGGAATCGAACCGATAGCTGCTAGTGCCAAACGGGCGGCGCGCGTTGGCGCGCACGGTGAGCGGCTCGCCGGCCAGCGGCAGCTCGCCATACACCGAGGCGCCGACCTCGAAGCGCGAGATGCGCTCATACGCAGTTCGCGCGTCGGCCTGATATAGGTATGTTCCAAGTGCGCCGCTCCACTGCCCCGACATGAGCTGATGGAGCGCCTCCCCCTCGACCACCACGGGACCGAGGCGGGTGGCTGGCACCGTCGCCCGCAGCTTGTCGCGTGCCAGGCCGGCGCCGTCGCGAACCGTTGCCGCAAGGTTCAGATCGTCGAGTCGGCGCCCCTCGGCCTGCCGAAAGTATTCCGTCTCGTCATCTGCTCCACGCGCCAGCAGTGTGATCTCCATCAGGATGCGGGTCGAGGTTGCTCCTGCCTCGATCCCGCGGCTGTTGAGCAGCTCCTCCTCGTAGTGGGTCAGGAAGAGCTCTGCTCCGCTGAGGCGCACCCCTGAGCCGCGTTCGAGATCGGCGAGATCGCGAATCTGGTCCGCGGCCTCCAGGCCGGCTGCCACGGCTTCCGCGGACGAGCCCAGGCGCTCATCTGCCAGGGCGACCTCCGGCAGGTCCACGGGGCCCGGGAGAGACCAGGGCGGGTTATGCACCAGGCTGGCCAACGTCACCGCGTCGCCCAGGATGCTGTCCAGGCGCGGCAGATCCGCACGAGCCAACGGGATGGTGGCGCTTCCCCGCGCGGTGGATGATCCATCGCCATCCCCCGCGGGGGTGGGGTGGTCGTTGAAGAGCTCGACCTCGTAGGCCTCCCTGGAGACCTCCCGGACACTCTCGATGGCATGCCCGGCGAGGTAGATCTGGACGCCGCGCGACCGCTGCAGGCGCAGCGTCCAGTCATCGATCCCGGGTTGGGCCTGCAGCGCGGCGACGATGCGTCGATCCATCGGGCTAGGCCAGCCGGCAGCGGGTGCGCACGTGCGGCCCGCCGGCTCCGTTGGGCACCAGCTCCTTCCAACCCTTGCCACAGACGCCGGCATCGATCTCGAAATCGTTGGCAACCATTGAGACGTCGGCGAGCAGCTCCGGCACGTAGCCGGTGATCGACACCGGACTGAAGATGACCCCGGTCGGCCGGCCGTGGTGGTACTCGCGTGCGAAGTTGGTCCAGATCTGGATCCCCCAGCCCTTGGGGTCCTCCATCCCGTTGAGGGCCCGGGCCACGAGCAGCCCGTCGTCGAGGCTCTCCAGCAGCTCCGACGGTGAGCTGCTGCCGCGGGCGAAGAAGGTGTTGGACATGCGCGCATAGGCCTTGCGCTGGACGCTCTCGCGTCGTCCATTGGCGGAGCGGGGGATGCCAAGCCGGGTCGCGGAGTACAAGTCGGTGAGGCCGCGCTGGAAGATGCCCTCGCGGATGATGACCGTTGGGCCGGCGGTCTGCCCTTCATCGTCCACGTAGTAGCCGCCGTAGCCCCCGGGCGCCGTCGGGTCGTCGATGATGGTGACCAGGTCGGATCCCACGCGCTTGCCGACGTAGTCGGCGGCGCGAGCGCGCTCCCTGAGGAACATGTCCGTCTCGACCCCGTGCCCGAATGCCTCGTGCGCGATCGTCCCGCTCACCGACGGGTCGGCCACGATGTCATACGTCCCGGCGGCCACCGGCCGCGCGGTGAGCAGTGCGACGGCCGTCTCGGCCATGTCAGCCATCCGCGCCTCGCCGATCTCGATCAGCTCGAGGCCACCGGTGCCACCCGTGCCGAGGTAGTCGTAGCGCTGCTGATGCCCGTCCGAGACATACAGGACCAGCGACAGGACGGTGCGCCGGACCTGTTGGGTCACCATCCCAACCCGGTTGACGAAGACCTGCTGCTGCAATGTCTCACCGTATCCGGCCGATGCCTGCACCGCCTGGGGGGCTGCCTCGCGCAGCCGGCGGCGGGTCGCCTCGTGGCGCGCGAGCTTGTCCGCCAGCGAGAGGGTCGCGGGGTCGATCTCGACCGGCGTCGCATAGTCGGCGTCCCTTGGCCCGTCCGGCACGATCTCGAGCGATGGCTGATCGGGATCGGAGGGTCGGGCCAGCACGCGGGCCACCAGTTCGCGGGACGCGGCGACCACGGCCTCGGCATCGGTCCGGTCGATGGCCGTCTCCTCCAGCGAGTGGCCGTTCGACGCCGTCAGCACCACGCCTGCCATCGGGTCCAGCCGATTCGCGGACTGGCTCCCATCACGCAGCTCGAGGCGCAGCCCCTCGCTGGCGCGCATGAGTGCGGCCGCGTAGGGGACCGAGCGCTCCATCTCGGCGACCACATCGCGCAGGAATCCGAAGCGAGCCCGCAGCTCGGCTGCGGCGGCGGCATCGTGCGGGGTGAGCGTCGTCGCTCCGTGATCGGTCATGTTCCGGCGCAAGGGTAGCCGATGCACCGCCGGCGCCCTCCTGCCGGTGCGTCGCGACGCTTGCGGTAGACTCGGGGCCTGGCCGATCGGCCCAACATTGGTAGCACTCCAAAGGAGCGCCGCTGCACGTGCCAGCCCCGAGCATCGAGGTCATCGCCAACCTCGCCAAGCGGCGCGGGTTCGTCTTTCCCTCGAGCGAGATCTACGGTGGCATGGCGGGCTTCTGGGACTACGGCCCGCTGGGCGTCGAGCTCAAGAGCAACGTGAAGGCGGCCTGGTGGCGAGCCATGGTCCAGCGCCGTGACGACATCGTGGGACTCGACGCGGCGATCATCATGCATCCCCGGGTCTGGGAGGCATCCGGCCACGTGGCCGGCTTCAGCGATCCGATGGTCGACTGCCGCAACTGCAAGTTCCGCTTCCGGGCAGAGGACCTCAAGGGACCGCTGGACACGATCGCATGCCCGAACTGCGGCCAGCGCGGCACCTTCACCGAGGCCCGTCAGTTCCACCTGATGTTCCAGACGCATGTCGGCCCGATGACCGAGTCCGCCTCGCTCGCCTACCTGCGCCCCGAGACCGCCCAGGGCATCTTCGTCAACTTCGCCAACGTGCTGACCACCACCCGCAAGAAGCTCCCGTTCGGCGTCGCCCAGATCGGGAAGAGCTTCCGCAACGAGATCACGCCGGGGAACTTCATCTTTCGCGACCGCGAGTTCGAGCAGATGGAGATGGAGTACTTCGTGCCGCCGGCCGATGAGGACAAATGGTTCGGCTACTGGGTCGAGGAGCGAATGCGGTGGTGGACCGATGGGATCGGCATCGGCCCGGATCGGCTGCGGCTGCGCCCGCATGGCCGCGACGAGCTCTCCCACTACAGCCGCCAGACCACCGACATTGAGTACCAGTTCCCGATCGGCTGGGCTGAGCTGGAGGGGATCGCCGACCGGACCGATTTCGACCTGGCGGCACACGCCGCCGCCAGCGGCCGCGATCTGTCGCTCTTCGACGAATCGACCGGCGAGCACCTGACGCCCTACGTCATCGAGCCGGCGATGGGCGTCGACCGCGCCGTGCTCACCGTCCTGCTGGATGCCTACGAGGAGCAGAAGCTCGAGAAGGACACCCGGGTGGTGCTGCACCTCAAGCCCGATCTCGCCCCGATCAAGGCTGCCGTATTGCCGCTCCTCCGCAACCGCCCCGAGCTCGTAGAGCAGGCCCGCCGGCTGGCCGAGGACCTCCGCGAGCGGATGCCGGCCGCCTACGACGACACCGCCAGCATCGGAAAGCTGTATCGGCGTCAGGACGAGATCGGCACCCCCTACTGCATCACCCTCGACGTCGAGACCCTTGACGACGGCGCGGCCACGATCCGCGAGCGGGACTCGATGACGCAGCAGCGCGTCGCGCTGGATGCGATCCCGGACCGTCTCTCGGCGCTCCTCGCGGGCAGCGCTGCCTGGGACGCGAGCGGCGGATAGATCCATGGTCGCCGGACAGGCCACCTATGCCGATATCCAGGCAGCCTTCGAGCGTGGCGATCACGACGAGGTGCTGCGCCTGACCGATGTGATCCTCGCCGGCCGCCCGGGTGACGACGCGGCGCACGAGCTGCGCGCACGTGCGCTGCTGGCGCTTGGGCGGGTGGATGAGGCCGAACGGCATGCCGCCGACGCCGTACGGCTGGACCCCGATGAGGTCCGCTACCGCGAGCTGCTGGCGACGGTGCTCGCTGCACGCGGCGCTCACCGGGACGCCGCCGTTGAATTCGGCTGGCTGGCACGCAACGACCCACGGCAGGTCGCCTGGGCGGTGGCCGAGGCCGCGGAACGGCTCGACGCCGCACAGGAGGCGCGTGGCATCGAGGCCGCGCGACGCGCCGCCCGGCTCGACCCCGAGAACGTGTCGGCCCAGCTCGCGCTGGCTCGCGGGCTGACCCGCCTGGGCGATGCACGGGGCGCTCTGGCCGCCGCGCAGCGGGCGATCGAGCTGGCTCCCGACGAGCTCGCCAACCGGGAAGCGCTCGCCGATGCGCTGTGGCTCACCGGCCGCGAAGCCGCGGCATTCGCGGAGTTCCGCGCCCTGCTGGAGCGGGTGACGGGACGCGATCGCTCGCGTGTTCTGGCCAAGACGCGCTCGCTCTATCGTCAGCAAGCGGGCGCGCTCGGGCGGGCGGTGGCATCGGTAGAGCCGTTCTTCCGGCTCGCGCTTCGTTTGGGCTGGATCGGCCTGGAATGAGCCAGCGCCAGCCGTCCCTGACCAGCGTCGCGGTCCTGCGCGAGCACCTGGCGGCAGCGCTGGCAGGTGCCATGCGGCGCCCCGAGGCGGAGGCCGTGGCGCTCACCGCCGATCGGGTCAAGGCGATGGCCGTCGCACTGACCGGCCTCGATCCGGACGCCGAGGTCGATCCCGAGGCGCTGGAGGTGGGCACTCGGCAGGCTGGCATCATCCTCGGTTTTCATCCGGAGCACGTCCGCCGCCTGATCCGGACCGGGCGGCTGCGCGCCAGGCGTGTCCGAGGCGACTATCGCGTGGCCCTCTCCGACGTATGGCCGTACCTTGAGGTCCGTTATCGGGAGCCGGGGCGCCGCCGCCTTCGCGCTCGCCAATGACGCCCCCCAGTAACCCCGCCAGTAACGCTCGCCACGAAGGAGCCTGAACCGATGAAGCTGATCTACACCTTCTCCGAGGGCAGCGCCGACATGCGCGCACTCCTGGGTGGCAAGGGCGCCGGGCTGGCGGAGATGACCAATGCGGGTCTCCCGGTTCCCCCCGGCTTCACGATCACCACCGAGGCCTGCAACGCCTACATCGCCGCGGGGCGCGAGCTGCCGGCCGGCCTGTGGGACGACGTCCTGGCCCACATGACGGCACTCGAGGCGGAGACCGGCAAGGGCTTCGGAGAGGCGGCAAACCCGCTGCTGGTGAGCGTGCGTTCGGGGGCCGCTTTCAGCATGCCCGGCATGATGGACACCGTCCTCAACCTGGGCCTCAACCCCGACACCGTGGCGGGTCTCGTCGCGCTGACCGGCAACGATCGATTCGGCCAGGACGCCTGGCGCCGGTTCGTGGCCATGTTCGGCAGGATCGTGCTCGGGATCCCGGCATCGGCCTTCGACGAGCCGTTCGAGGCACTGAAGGAGCGGCGAGGGGCAAAGCTCGACACCGAGCTCGAGGCTGCCGACCTGCGTGAGGTCGCGGACGCCTACCTCGAGATCGTCCGGGAGCAGACCGGCTCGCCCTTTCCGTCGGATCCGTATCGCCAGCTGGAGCTCGCCATCCGCGCGGTCTTCGACTCGTGGTTCGGCAAGCGTGCCCATGACTATCGGGAGTTCAACCGGATCCCGCACGACCTGGGCACGGCAGTCAACGTGGTCGCCATGGTCTTCGGCAACATGGGAACCGATTCGGGGACCGGGGTCGCCTTCACCCGCGACCCGAACACCGGGGAGCGAGCCCTCTACGGCGAGTACCTGACCAACGCCCAGGGCGAGGACGTGGTGGCCGGCATCCGTACGCCGGCCAAGATCAGCCAGATGCGCGAGGAGCTGCCGGAGGTCTACGGGCAGTTCACCGAGATCGCCGAGCGCCTGGAGCGCCACTACCGCGACGTGCAGGACCTCGAGTTCACGATCGAGCGCGGCAAGCTGTACATGCTCCAGACGCGGTCAGCCAAGCGCACCGCCCCGGCCGCCATCAAGATCGCGGTCGACATGGTGGGGGAGGGGATCCTGACCCGCAACGAGGCGCTGCAGCGGGTCGATCCGGCGCAGATCGTCCAGGTCCTGCTGCCTCGCTTCGACGAGGCGGCCAAGGGCAAGGCCCGGGACCGATTCATGGCCAAGGGACTGAACGCGTCCCCGGGTGCGGCGACCGGCCGGGCCATCCTCGACCCGGATCGCGCAGAGGAGGCGAAGGCTGCCGGACAGCCGGTGATCCTGGTGCGCATCGAGACCAGCCCGGACGACGTGCACGGCATGCTGGCCGCCCGTGGCGTTCTCACCGCGCGCGGCGGCGCCACCAGTCACGCCGCCGTGGTGGCGCGCAGCATGGGGCTCCCCTGCGTCGCCGGCGCCGAGACGCTGCAGATCGACTACGCCAATCGAACGATCCGCGCCGGGAGCGTCACCATCAGCGAGGGGGACATGATCAGCATCGACGGCACCACCGGAGAGATCTTCGCCGGCGAGCTGCCGACCATCGAGGCGCGTTTCGAGGACGAGCACGACCTCGCGACCCTCCTGGGCTGGGCCGATGAGGTGCGCCGCCTGCAGGTGTGGGCCAATGCGGACTACCCGCGAGACGCAGAACGGGCGCGCGCCTTCGGGGCGCAGGGGATCGGGTTGTGCCGTACGGAGCACATGTTCTTCGAGGAGGATCGGCTGCCGACCGTGCGCCGCATGATCCTGGCTGCGACACGAGCGACCGATGCCAAGCGCCGGCGGGACGCGGGCCATGAGCTCTCCCCAGATGATGCCGAGGTGGTCGCAACCTTCGACGCCGCCCTCGCCGAGCTGCAGCGGCTGCAGACCGACGACTTTGCGGGCCTCTTCCGCGCGATGGACGGCCTGCCGGTCGTGATCCGCCTCATCGACCCGCCCCTGCATGAGTTCCTGCCCGGTTCTGACGAGCTGATCGCCAAGGTCACTCGCCTGCGAACGATCCGCGAGGTGGGCCCTCCCGATGCTCAGCCGGCGGGCCTCGACGACGAGCTCTCGCAAGCCGAGGAGCTGTTGGCCGCGGTCGAGGCGATGCGCGAGCAGAACCCGATGCTCGGGATGCGCGGCTGCCGCCTCGGCCTGCTCATCCCGGACATCATCCGCATGCAGGCGCGAGCGATCCTGGCCGCCGCGGCGCATGTCGCCGGCGAGGGGATCACCCCGCTGCCCGAGATCATGATCCCGCTCGTCGGGCATGTGAACGAGCTGTCCGAGACCCGCCGCATCCTGGACGTCGAGGTGGCCGACATCATCGAGCAGAGCGGTCGGCAGGTCGCATTCAAGTTCGGCACCATGATCGAGGTCCCGCGCGGGGCGCTGACGGCCGACCGCATCGCGGAGCATGCCGAGTTCTTCAGCTTCGGCACCAACGACCTGACCCAGATGACGTACGGGTTCAGCCGCGACGATGCCGAGGGCAAGTTCCTGCTGCAGTACGTCGAGCGCGGGATCCTGCCGGACAATCCCTTCCAGGTGCTCGATCGCGAGGGGGTGGGGCAGCTCGTCCGCCTTGCCACCGAGCGCGGGCGGGCGACCCGTCCCGACCTCAAGGTCGGGATCTGCGGCGAGCACGGTGGCGATCCGGCCAGCATCGCGTTCTGCCACGAGGTGGGACTGAACTACGTCTCCTGCTCCCCGTTCCGCGTGCCCGTCGCCCGCTTGGCCGCCGCGCAGGCCGCGATCGCGTCAACCGAGCAGCGAGACCGCTAGCCCACGTCGCCGACTTGGAGACGAGCTACGGCGAAGTCGACACGGATGCACTCGGGGAGACCGACGGCGAAGGCGACACGGATGCACTCGGGGAGACCGACGGCGAAGTCGACACGGATGCACTCGGGGAGACCGACGGCGAAGTCGACACGGATGCACTC
>Ga0193751_1001323_pt1 | contig 16088 bp, 14 predicted proteins | sample L1c2metaG_FD_143050 | JGI IMG/M metagenome (GOLD analysis project Ga0193751, IMG submission 143050) | Soil microbial communities from a riparian zone of the East river system, Colorado, United States - L1c2 | ecosystem: Environmental > Terrestrial > Soil > Riparian zone | place: USA: East River... | reverse complement strand
GTGCCAGCGGCGCACAACGAGGGCGCGCACCCCCGGCGGCCCGACGAGCAGCGCCTCGAGGTCGCGCGGCACGCCGGGAAGGCGCGGACGGAGCAGGAGCAGGTAGCTGTCGTCGAGGCTCGGCGCGAGGAGTCCGACGAGGTCCTCGCCGCCTCCGTCATGTCGCAATCGCAGCGTTCGACCCAGCGTCCCGCCACCCACCCCAAGGCCCAGGGCGGCGGCCACCGCCAGCGCGGCGCTCGCCTCGGCGCGACGGCTGGGCGCCACGATGGCCAGCACCGCGGCCACGGCGCCGACGACAAGCATGAGCGCGGCGATCCCGAGCGGCCCGCGCCGCGAGGCCGGGGCCGGCGTCAGGCGGATCAGGCGCACGGTGCTAGAGTCCGGCCATGCCCCGGACCGTGCTCGCGACCTTCGTCGATCCTGCCTCCGGCATGCGCGTCGAAGCGACCGCCGGGAGCGGCTTCACCATCCCCTTTGACTCGAGCGAGGGCGGCGCGCCGGCCAGCGCGGCCAGCCCCCGGGAGGGGGTCCTGGCGGCGCTGGCAGGGTGCACCGCCATGGACGTGGCCAGCATCCTGCGCAAGAAGCGCCAGCGGGCCACGAGCTACCGGATATCGGTCGTCGGCGAGACGGGCGAAGACCAGCATCCGCGAGTCTTCACCCGGATCGTGGTCGAGCACCAGGTCGAGGGAGATGTCGAGGCGGAGGCCCTGCGCCGCTCGATCGAGCTGTCGGCGACCCGCTACTGCCCGGTCGTCGCCATGCTCTCCGGAACGGTGACGATCGAGCATCGGTACCGGCTGCGACGTCACGGCGAGGTCGAGGATCTCGCCGCGCTGGTGACGGTCACCGGACCGGGAGGCGGCTGAACCGGATCCGACGCGCCGGGCAGGGGCGCGCACGCGACGTCAGCGAAGCCGCCAGCGGTCCGCCGGAGCCTCGACCGCGGCGAGCACGGCATCCCGGAACTGGTCGATGTCGAATGGCTTGGCGACGACCGGCCCAAGCGGCTCGAGCTCGGCCAGCCGGCCGCGTGAGGCGGCGCTGACGAAGATCGCCGGGATCCCGGGCCACGTCTCGCGAAGGAGCTCGGCGATGTCGCCGCCGTCGCCATCGGGGAGCATGACGTCGACCACCAGCAGGTGCGGAAGGGCCACCGCCATGAGGTCGCCAAGGTCCACGATCCGGGCGCAGGTGATGACCGTGAAGCCCAGGTCGCGCATCAGGTCGGCCTCGAGGGCCGCGATGTCCGGGTCGTCCTCGAGCACGTAGGCGCGCAGCGGCTCGTCTTCGAGGCGCTCGGGGGCGGCGGGCACGGGCACGGTCGCGCTCCCGGGAGCGCTCAGGCCCCCGGTCGCCTCGCCGGGCTGGGCAGCGATCGTCGGCGTTGCGGTCATGGCCGGAGTCTCGCCGCCGCCTGGCGACCGGGCAATGGCACCTACGGTCATCCGACTGGTACCTCCGTCGGGACGGATGTCGCGACTCGTTCACGGCCTTGCGCGAGCTCGAAATGCGCACGCGGCACGCTTGGTGCTGCGTTGTATGCTCACGACCCCGCGCCGTCCCTTTCGAGGGCACTGCGAGGGCGCGGGCATGCAGCGAGGCGAACGACGAGATGGCGCGATCGATGTGGCGAGGGGCCATCCAGTTCGGGCTGGTGACCATCCCCGTCAAGCTCTACCTGGCCACCGAGAGCGGCGGCATCGGCTTCAATATGCTCCACAAGACCTGCCTCAACAGGATCCAGATGAAGATCTGGTGCCCGTACCACGAGGAGGTCATCCCTCGCTCGGAGACGGTGCGCGGCTACGAGTGGAGCAAGGACAAGTACGTCGTGGTCACCGACGAGGACCTCGAGTCTGTCCCGCTCAAGACGGTGCGCGCCATCGAGATCGAGAAGTTCGTCGACGAGGCGCAGGCCGAGGAGACCGCGTCGCGCTTCGTCAAGCAGGCCTACTACCTGGAGCCCGATGAGATCGGCCGAAAGGCGTTCTACCTGCTGAAGTCCGTCCTCGCCGATGCCAGCAAGACGGCGATCTGCAAGATCGTCCTGCGCGACCGGGAGCAGCTCGCAGCGCTCAACCCGTTCTCGGACACGATGCTGCTCACCACGCTGCACTGGCCCGATGAGATCCGCTCGCTCGAGGAGCTCGACCTTCCCGCGGACCAGGTCGAGATCAAGCCGAACGAGCGCAAGATGGCCGAGCAGCTCATCGCCTCGATGGCTGGCGAGTTCGATGCGGACGAGTACCGCGACGACTACCGGCAGGCGTTGATGGGCGTCATCGAGGCCAAGGTGGGCGGCGAGACGCCGCGACCAGCCGCGAAGGCGGAGCCGACGAAGATCGGGGACCTGATGGCGGCGCTGGAGGCCTCGGTGGCTGCGGCGCGCGAGGGTCGGAAGGTGGCGGCCGAGCCGGCCGCCGATCAAGCCGCGGCATCGGGCGCCGGTCGCGGGAAGCGCTCGGCGAAGGAGCCGGCCAAAGCGACGACGAAGGCGCCGACCAGGGCTTCGGCGCGGGGATCGCGCTCAAGAGGCGGAGCCAGCGACGATTCCCAAGAGGAGAAACCGGCCCGACGCCGGAAGACGGCGTAGCCTCGCGCGGTGAGCGGCGATTCAGCTCGGCTGCCCCTTCCAGAGGCGCCGATCGAGAGCCGCCTGCCGGAGCGGATGCGGCCGATGGAGGCCACCGGGGTCGACGAGCCGTTCGACGACCCGGACTACTTCTTCGAGCCGTGGTGGCCCGGGGTGCGCGGGCTTGCCTTCGTCGAGGCCGGGGCGCTGCGCATGCAGATCGCCGGGCTCTCCGACCCGATGGCCACCTTTCCCGAGCTCGGCGACCTGCCGCGGCAGGTGATCGGCGATGGGCTCGTGCTCGATGGCACGCTGCTCGTCCTCGATGACGAGGGACGCCCCGATGCCGAGCTCCTGCGCGCGCGGCTGGCGGGGTCCGGTCCGCGTGGCGGTATCGTGGCGGGCCGTCCTGCATATGTCGCCTCGGACCTGCTGTGGCTCGAGGGTGGCTCGCTCGTCCGCCGGCCGTTTCGGGTGCGACGCGATCGGCTCACCGCGATTCTCCCGGAGGGCGACCGGGTCATCGTCGGACGCGGATACGCCGGTGAAGGGACACTCGTCGCTGAGGCCCTCGCCAGCCTCGGGATCGACGGCCTCTCTGCTCGGCGCCTGTCGGCTGCCCACAAGGCCGGGCGGGCTGGCGATGCGTGGATCCGCGCACCGATCGTTCCGCCTGAGCCGCGCCCGCGCCCGACTCTCGCGCTGATCCTGCGCCTCCCCCTCGAGCTTGGCTGATCCAAGAAGATCGGCGCAGTCGGTCAGCCAGGTGGCAAGAAGCGCTCCAGCGCCCAGGGCCAGGGCGGGAGCAGGGGGAGGCGGGCCGCGGAGCTGACCAGCAGGTCGCGAGGGTAGATGTGGAACGAGGCGGCCTCGTAGGTCACCTGCGGGACTCCAGCCGCAGCGCGAGCAAGCGGGCCACCGTGGAAGAAGGCCGCCACCCGGAGGACCTCGTCGGCATCCTCGCCCCAATGGACCTTGAGCACCGCCGCGATGTCCCAGGTCAGCTCGTCACCGCGCTCGTCGCGCATCGCCGCTGCGAGGCTTGCCTCCGCCGCGGGGCGTTCTCCGCGCATCGCATAGGCCAAGGCGCGGACCGACTCGCTGGCGCCGGCCGGGACGGAGGGTTTCCCATGCACCGCGGCGTCGGCGAGCATCGCGGTCAGGTCGGGATTCGGGTCGGCCGACGTGTCGACCTCGCCCACGGGCAGGGCGACGGTGCGGGGCCATGTGACAGCCAGGCCGGTGTTGCGGTTGGTGAGCAGCGAGAGCGCATAGAGACGATCCGCCGCGCTCTCGTCGCCGAGCCGCTCGTCGATCATCGCGGCGTTGATGAGCTCGTTCCCGGTCGTCCCGCTGCGGCGGACCGCTCCCGCCACCCCATTCCGCGCGCAGGCTTCGTCACCGGCGGCCAGGCAGAGCAGCGCGAGGTTCGTCCAGGATGCGCCATCCCCCGGATTGAGCCGGACCGCGTCGCGCGCCGCCGCGAGGGCGACAGACGCCTGTCCTGCCTTGTCGGCGGCGACGGCCAGCGCCTTTGGCCCGCTTGGCTCCCACGGATCGAGGGTGATCGCCGTCTGGTACCAGGAACTCGCCTCTGACCAGCGTCCGCCCCACACCGCCTCGGTCCCCATGCGGTAGGCGGAGCCCGCTGCGTCGCCGACGATGGCGATGGCGAGGAAGGCAACCGCGCCCACCCCCGCTGCCAGGCGAGCGAACTGCGGGAGCCGAAGGGGGGACCAGCGCACGACGCCCGCGTCGAGGAGCGCGATCGCCGCCAGGACGAGGACGATTAGGTCGAAGGCGGGCAGGAAGGTGAGGTCCTCGAACAGGCCGGCGGCGAGGAATCCCACGAGCACCGCCGAGGCGGCGCGACCGGTGGTCGTCCGCGAGCGCTGTGGCCCCGCGATCCACAGGAAGAGGCCGACGAGCACGATCGCCGCGGCCAGCCCCAGGAGCCCCGCGTCACCGAGGACGCCGATGGCGAGGTCATGGGAGTGCGGCTGGCGGATGGGCGGCAGCCCGGTGGCCGCCGCCGCCTGGCGAGCGTATGGCATCGTGCCCGGCCCGATCCCGAGCAGCGGCCGTGGCGCCCACACCGCGAGCGTGTCGCGCCAGAGCCGTTCGCGGTAGATGAGCGAGGTGATAGCGGTCAGCCGCGGGGCCAGGTAGACGACGATCAGAGCCGCAGCTCCCAGGCCGATCGCACCGAGGGTGGCGCGCCAGGCGCCGGAGTCCAGGATGCGACGCCAGCGGCCGTGCATCAGCTCCGGCGCCAGGAAGACGACCGCCGCGACCCCGAGTGCCAGGAGGGCCGAGCGCGAGCCGGAGAGGACGACGAGCGGCACGAAGAGGACCGCGGTCACGGCCACCGCAACCGTGCGGAGGCCCTTCGGCTCGAGGAGACGGCAGATCGGCAGGAGGCCGAGCAGGATGAAGGGCGGCACGGCGACCGACCCGAACGCTGTCGTCTCGCCACCCAGGCGTATCGGGGGCAGGCCGCCGAGACCGAGCGAGAACCAGCCGACGCGGCGGGCGACGAGCTGCCACAGGATGGTCACCGCGATGATGAGCGTGGGGACGACCACGACCAGCGCGACGACCTCCGGACGCCGCCGGACGGCGACGATCGCCAGGAGCAGGAGCGCCGCGAAGGCGGCCGATGCCGCCGTGGCCCGAGCCGCCAGGCCGGTGTTCTCGCCCAGGGCGCTTGCGAGGCCGAGCACTGCGAGGAGGGCGATGATCGGGAGCTCCAGTCGTGTTCGCGGCATATCGGCCCCCCGCAGCACGGCCACGCCACCGGCACCGACGGCGGCAATCGCCAGCCCGTGCAGCAGCAGCTGGAGTCGGTCGTCCCAGAGCGCCGAGTCCCACGCGAGGTTGCCGAAGACCACCAATCCGGCGAGGACCGCGACCAGCTCGACCGGGGTGAGCCGCAACGGCCCGATCCAGATCACGCGAGGGAACCCCTCGCCCGGATCGCCTCGGCCTCCTGCCCGGCGCGGCTCCCCTGCCGTCTGCCTAGCCTCCGGCATTCCGCAGCATCGCCTCGGCATGCTGGAGCTTTGTCAACCGGTCCGCGGCAAGGCCCGACAGGTGCGCGAGCGAGGTTCGCAACGCGTCGATGAGCGCCAGATCGGCCGCGGAGTCGGCCACGAGCTCGAGCTCAACCATCCAGAGCGTGCCTCCGCGCTCGTTGCGACGCCTCACCTTGACGCGGTCAAGGCTCAGCTCCCCAACACGGGCATCCGCGACCAGGACGGCGCGCTCGGTTCGGCGCTGGTGCAGGGCGAGGCGCTCAGCTAGGCGGCCGCCGCCGCTGAGCTTTCGGAGGAGCGCCCTCGCTTCGGAGGCGGGCCAGCTCGCGGGATCGAGACTCGCGCTGGCCGGTCCCTCGATCTCCGGCCGGCGGTGGAGGCCTGCCGGGCCGCGAGCGGCCTCCGGCGGTCCCTTGAGCGAAACGATGACCCGGTCGCCGCGCGTACGCAGGCGGCAGGCCCATCGGGCGGTAGCGAGACGTCCGTCGTCGGTGTCGAGGTAGCGATCGACCTCGTCGACGGTCTCCGGCGGGCCCAACGTGGCGGGTCCTAGGCGTCGCCTTCGCGCCAGCCGGCGGAGCGGTGCGGAATCAGTGGCGACGAACTTCAGCTCGACCTCGATGGGGTTTGCCCGCTTGACCGCCGGGGCGGGCTCAGGCACCCGAAGTCTCGGTCGCCGGCGCATCGCCAGGCATCGGCTCGCCGCGCGTCTCTGAGCCCGCTTGCTGATAGCGCTCGGCGGCGGCGCGGACAGCGACTGCGACGCTGTCGCGCAGCGCTTCTGGCGCCAGCACCTCGACCGCGTCGCCCCAGGAGAGGACCCAGGGCCGGATCTCCACGATGCCCGCCACGGTCACCGTCAGCTCGACCCCGCCGTCCGCGAGCTCGACGAGCTCCTGGGACCGATGCCAGACCGCTTCGCGAACGCGATGCGCGACCGACGTATCGAATCGCAGCCGGACGACCTCGGTCGGGGTCGTGTCCGACGACCAGATTCCCCACGAGTGGGCGAGCCATCGGTCCGGGTCGAAGTCGTCGGGGATCTCGTAGCGATCGGTGAGCAGAGTGGCCGCGCGGATCCGTTCGACCTTGAAGGTCCGCATCGCGTCGGCGCCTTCGTCGAAGCCGATCAGGTAGACGCTGCGGAGGGCGGCATCGGGCTCCAGGAAGTAGGGCCGCACACGGGTGACGCGCCGCGTTCCCTCGCCGGGCAGGTAGTCGATCTCCACCACGCGCCCCTCGGCCCAGGCGCGTGCCACGGTCGAGAAGCTGCGCGTGAACGGCTCGTTCGGCGAGTGCGTGCCGATGGCGAGCATCGTCGCCGCCACGTGGCGCGCGATCGGCTGCGGGAGGAGATCGGCGAGCTTGGTGAAGGCGCTGACGACGGCCTGGTCGTACTCGTCGCTCCAGCGAGCGATGAGCCGGGCCGCGAGAAAGAGGACGATCGCCTCGGGCACGGAGAGGTGGAGCGGCGGCAGGAAGTACTTGCGCTCGATCCCGTAGCGACCACGGCCCGTCATCCCGGTCAAGCGCGCGATCTCGGTGACCGGGACCCCTGCCTCGCCGGAGCCGGCGCTGTACAGGATCGAGGCGACGCTCAACAGGCGTGCCAGCCGATCGCGCTTGCGACCGGCGCGATCATCAGCGCGCTCATCGGCGCCGAAGTCGTCCCAATCGCCGGAGCTCGGGTCTGGGGCCATTCGCCGATGGTACGCGCTGTCGGGGCCGATGGAGCCGAAGCCTAGCTCGGGGAGGAGCTCGCGCTGGAGGCCGGGCTTGCCGAACCCGACGTCGACCCGCTCGGTGCCGGCGTGGGCGAGGGAACGGCTTGCCCGGGGAGCGCAGCGACCATGGCGCGATTCGCGGCATCGCTCGACCCGACCAGCAGGAACACGTAATCGCCTGAGCTCCAGCAGTAGAAGGTCGTGTGCGCCAGGGTCGCCACGTCCTCGCCGCGGGTCCAGACCCGCGTCTTGCCAACCATGCCTGCCTTCCAAGCTTCGGGGTGCAGCCCGTGCACGCCGACGTACTCGCCGGCGGCGGCCAGGTAGGGCTTCAGGGCGTCGGTGTCGACCGGGCTGCCACCCACATGCGCCGCGTAGAGCGAGAGGCGGGGCTTCTCGACGTAGGCGAGCGCCAGCGCGTCGAAGCGGAGGCCGATGTCGCCGAAGACCGACCCGAAGTCGCCGGGCGTCAGCCCGAACTGCGTGGGAGGCGGCACGTTCACCGGAGCACCGGCGATTCGCTTCGGGATGAGCGCCGCGAGCGCCGGATCGGCGGGGTTCGTGTAGGCCGGCGTTGGGAGTGGCGTCGCGCTGGGGCTCGGCGTCGGGCCGAGGCTGGCGAGAGGCGTCGGGGTGGCCGTGGGGGACGGTGGCGATGAGGAGCAGGCCGCGGCCAGGCCTGCAACGCAGAGCAGCGCGGTCATCAAGGGGTGGGGCGCCGCACGCCGCGGTGCGTCGGGAGCGGTCGGCATGGGAGCGGCGATGATAGCAGGCGAGCCCGCGACGGCCGCCGGGGAACGGTTGCCTAGGCGGCCCCCATCTCGGCCTCGGGATCGCTCCGCCGGCGTCCCGCGCGAACCGGCCTGGCCGTAGGCGCGACGACATGCTCGAGGGCTTCGATCACCTCTCCGCGAATGCCGCGCACCGACTCGCGGACGCCCATCACCGCGTCCTGACGGCGGCGTCTCGACCGCGCTGGAAGGGTGTCGAGAAGCACGTCGTACGCGTTGGCGGCGGCCACCACCTCGGCCCCCAGTGAGGCCGCGTCGCGTGCCCGGCGGCGCGGGCGGCCAAGGTCGAACAGTCGCTGGCCGCTGATGATCTCGCCGACCGCCCGCAGTGAGCCGATGGCGCGCAGCTCGTCCTGGCCGATCTCCTGCAGGCCGTGCAGGCGGGCAGCGAGCTCGATGGCTGCGGCCTCCTCGGGACGGCACCCGAGCTGCTCCGCGACCCCGCGCGCGAGCTGGCCAACCCGGTCGGCGTGGCCGCGTGCCTCACCATCGCTCGCCTCGAGCTGGCGCGCCACGGCAAGCAGCGTGTCGCGGACGGTCTCGCCGGGCTCGTCGTCGGTGGCGGCGCCCAGGCGTGCGGCGCGCTCGACGAGGTGCTCCACGCTGCCGGCGTCCTCCGGGTGGAGGAGCGCGGCGCGGGCCAGCTGGTCGAGGGTCCCGCGCAGGTCGCGCATCTCATCGGGCACGTCGGCGAAGCGTACGACCCGGTTCTCGCCAAGCTGCTTGCCGTGGTAGAGGGCCGCGTCGGCGGCCGCGATGAGCGCGTTCTTGTCGGCCGCATCGGTCGGGAAGGCGGCGGCCCCCACCGTGATCGTCACCGGGGTGGGCTCCTTGGCGGTGAGGCGGGCGACAGCGCGGCGCACACGGTCGCCGACCACTGCGGCGTCGACCGCGTCGACATCGGAGAGGACCAGGGCGAACTCGTCGCCGCCGTATCGGAAGACCCGGTCGTCGACGCGTGCTGCGGCCGTGATCGCCGCCCCGACGGCGTGGAGGAGCGCGTCCCCGGCGGGATGCCCGAGCCGGTCGTTGTAGTCCTTGAAGCGGTCGAGGTCCATCATCAGCAGCCCGATCCGCGGCGCTTCGCCCCGGGCGTGCGATGCCTCGAGGACCTCGGTCAGGTAGCGCTGGAAGGCACCGTGGTTGCCCAGTCCGGTCAGCTCATCGGTCTCGGCCCGCTTGCTGACCGCCTGATGCGCCTCGGCGTTTCGCAGGGCGATCGAGGCCTGGCCGGCGAAGAGCTTGATGAGATCAAAATCGGCCTCCGAGAAGTAGACCTCCTCCTCGCCGATACGGCCGATGTTCATCGTGCCGATCACCTCGCCATCGCTGATGAGCGGCACGACGCAGAGAGCTTCGGGATCGGGTGGCGTGCCGGGAATCTGGACGGCGCGCGGGTCGCTGAGCGCGTCGTTGGCGAGGAGCGGCTCGCCGTGTTCGACTGCCCAGCCCATCATGCCGCGGCCGAACGGGATGATGTACTGGGCGATGGCGTCGGCGTAGCGCTCCCGGGTGAGGACCGGGATCATGATCCGCTGCACGTTGTCGGTGCGGTAGATCGACAGGTTGTCGTAATGGACCACCGACTTGAGGCCATCGGCCACCAGTTCGAGGACGCTCGCCTGGTCGAACGTCGAGAGCAGCTTCGCGTTGATCTCCAGCAGCCGCCGTTGCGACTGGAGCTGGCGGGCGAGCTCCGCGGACTGCAGCTCGAGGCGTTCGTAGGACCGGGCGTTGGCGATTGCCTGCGCGGCGTAGCCGGCGAAGATCGTCATCGTCTGGAGGTCGTCGTTGCTGAACTGGTTGATGCCCAACTTCGAGAGGGCCACGACACCGACCGCGCGGCCCTCGTAGAGCATCGGCACGACGAGCATCGACTCGTCGATGTCATCGGTCCCGTCGATGGTATGGCCTCGGTCGTCGGCGAGCGCGTCGTTGATGAGCATCGCCTGACCCGTCTCGGCCACCATCCCGGTGAACGAGCCGGGACCGATCTCGACGCGCAGCTTCTCGACGAAGTCGCCGCCCTCGCCGAGCAGCCGCCGGGTGAACGCGATCGGCTCGCAGACCCGGTGATCCCAGTCGACGGCGTAGACGCGGATATCGTGGTACTCGGCGAGCGTGCTCGCCTCGGCGACGATCGCCTCGGCGATGGCGCGGACATCGGTCAGGCGGTTGAGCCGGGCGGAGAGGTCCTGGATCGAGCGCATCCGTGCGGCCTGGTCGGCGACCGACTGGTACAGCTGGGCGTTGCTGATGGCCACCCCGGCCTGGTTGGCGAACGACTGGGCGAGAGCCAGCTCCTCCTCCGGCCACTCGCGGTCGCGGGTGTGGTAGAGGCCGATCAGGCCGACCCCGCGCTCGTGGTTGACGAGCGGTACGAGGCAGGCGGTCTCGATCCCCTCGGCCGCATACGTCTCGCGCATCGGGCCCATGCTCGGATCGTGCTGAGCGTTGGCGACGACGAACGTGCGCCGCTCGCGGACTGCCCGGACGCCGAACGTGCTGCTCTCGAGGGTGAGTTCGCGGACTCTGGCCTGGAACGCGTCGCCGATGCCTCGCGAGGCGGCCAGCTGGAACGGGTGTTCGCCATCCACGACGAGCCAGAGCCCCACCTTGTCCGCCTCGAAGAGGGCACGGGTGCGGTCGACCACCTCGTCGAGCACCGAAGGGAGGTCGAGCTGGCCGGTGAGCTCCTGGGTGATGCCGCGCAGCGCCCGGCTGCGGGTCACCTCGCGTCGTGCCCGGGCGAGGAGCCGCGCGTTGCTGACAGCCACCGCCAGCGCATTCGCAACGGTGCCGAGGAATGGCAGGTTGGTTGGCTGCAGCGTCGTCCCGACCGGGTCGGAGACGACGAGCACGCCCAGCGCCTGGTCGCCGACGCGGAGCGGCAGGCGGACCTCGTCGAGTGTCGCCGCGCGCTCGTTCGCGCGTGCGAGGTCGGTCCCCTGCTCCTCGACGGTCTGCGGGGGAGCGACGGTGTAGCCCGCGTGGGTCTCGAGGCGCAGCCCGGCGCGGGTCGACAGGTAGATGGCGACACGCGGGATGCCGAGCTGGGTGCGCAGCGCGTCGACCGCCGCGCGACAGACCGCCATCGGGCTGGGCCCGATGGCTCCCTGCGCCAGGCGAGCGAGCACCGCCAGCTCGTGGTCGCGCTCGGGGATCGTGCGAGCTGTCGTCTCCTCGCTGGTCGTTCCCTCGGCCAGCAGCCGTTCGACGTCCTCCCGCCGAAAACGGCGATCGCCGCGGACGTTGATCCGGAAGGCCGGCAGCCGGCCGGAGTCGGTCCAGGCCCGGATCGTATTGGGATGCACGCCAAGCAGGCCAGCTGCCTGGGCGACGCTTACCAGCGCTCGGTCATTGCGCTCGCCCGCGCGTGACGTGATCGGCACGCCTGCTCCCTACTTGGACGGCCTGCTCCGCGAGCTCGAATGGAGCTTCTGTGAGGAACCGTGGATCGGATGGTAGATGTGGGTACAGAAACGCTCGATGAGTCATTGGTACCCATCCATCCGGTACCTCATCGCGGGCGATCACCCGGAATGGCCAGGCCCTCAGGCGCCGGCGATCCGAACGATTGCTGCCGCGACCAGGCTCGCCCCCGCGATCGCAAGACCAACCGCCAAGAGGCCGATGGCGGCAGCCAGCTGCCGTCTGCGGGGACCGCCGAGGACCCGCATGGCTGTATCGAGCTCGATGGAGCAGATGAGGTAGCCGCCGGGAGGCGGGACGAGGCGGACGCTGCCCTCGAGGCTGGTCGAGACCTCGGCCAGGACGAGGAGCCGGTCGACGACCGAGATGGTGCGCGTCACCGCGCGCGCAGCGGTGGGGGCTCGGCCCTCGGCAGCGAGGCGGGCGACGGCGGATGCGTGCGGCTCTTCGAGCTCGTCGGGTCGCCCCTCCCAGACGAGCGGGATGCTGATCAGCGGCTCAGCCGCCCGGGCCGGGTCGACGGTGAGCGAGCCGGCGTGATCCCAGAGCTCGAACGACCGGGTCTCGCGGAGGCGCTCCACGGTCCGCCAACGACCGCCTGGCAGCCGCACTTCGACGTCCCGGTGGTAGGCGACGAGCTGCTCGCCGTCGGCGGCGACCAGCGGGTCCGGGCAGCGGATTCGGCCTGCGACGCGTACCGCTCGAGAAACGGGCGCTTCCTGGTCGAGCGCGTCGCCGACGGTCAGCTCTCGGGCGCCCGCGAGGCGGCGGCCGGTGCGCAGGTGTGCGCCGATCGCCCGCAGCCAGCCCAGTGCCGCGGCGGCCATGGCCACGCCGAGCAGCGCGCAGCACACGAGAAGGACCGGGATCGGGGGCATCGCCGCCGAGTATATCGGCCGATAAGCGGCCGGTAAGGGCGGCTCCCTAGTCTGTCCCGAACGCCGGACGGCCCGGCCCGACCACGAGGAGATCGACGCCAACCGAGAGCTCCGTCACCGCTCGTATCGCATTCCTCATGTGAACGGAGGTCTCCGATGTCCAGCTATGGACACGTTCCACGACGCTCTTCGCGTCACAGGGCCGCGACTGTGATGATCGCCCTGGCGGGGCTGGCGTCCGCCGTGCCGGCGCCACCCGCGCGTCAGCTCAGCGCGGCCGAGGTGGCGTCCAGCGGCGCGTCGATCTCGACGCTGGTCCATGCCCGACCGGGCAGTTCCGTCCTCGAGGTCAGGCTGCCGGGCGCCGCATCGAATCCAACGGTCCCGGCTGCCGAACAGGAGCGCCGCGCCGCTCTGCGGCTGCTCGCCACGGCCACCGACGGCAGCGTCGCCATCGCCGATGCAGTCGGCGATCCGGGCGCAGGGCTCACCATCTCCCACCCCGACGGCTCGCAGACCCGCACCGCGCTGGCAGGCGTGAGCGGCGCCGCCTTCAGCCCGGTTCACGGTTGGCTCGCCGTCACCGATGCCAGTGGCCGCCTGTGGCGCGTCGAGACGGACACCGGCCGTGCTGCGAAGCTCGCCGATGGCCCGTTCGGAGCTGCAGTGGCTTTCGAACGCGACGGCTCGCTTCTGCTCATCGCAGGCAGCTCCGCCGGCGCGCCATACGAGTCGCGGCTCGTCCGCTTCAACCCGGAGACGCGAGACTCCGATCCGCTCTACGCGGCACCCGGATTCGTCTTCTCCGCTCGCCAGCTCGGCGATGGCTCGGTGGCGGCGGTCGTCCATCCCTTCGCTGGTGGCGTTGCCCTCGTCCGTATCGACGCGGGAGAGTCGCGCCTGCTTGCAGAGCTCGACCCGACAGCCATCGACGCGTCGGTCAGCGCAGACGGCACGCGAATCGCCTACGAAGTCGCCGGCGACGGGATCTATCTCAGCAGCCTAGTCGAGGCGCCCACGCGAATGCGGTTGGGTTCCGGTGACCTCCCGCGGATCGCGCCGGACGGCTCGTCAGTCCTCGCCCTGCGATCCGGAGCCAGCGTCCTGATTGCGCCGGACGGCCGGGAGATCGACCGGTTCGCCTCGCTCTCGACAGCCTGGGTCTCGTGCAGCGAGGAGTGCCAGCCATGATCGACCGCCTCGTCCTCGGTCTTGGCTTCGCCCTGGTCGCCTCGGTCGCCAACGTGGGCGCAGCGTTCGCCACCGACGATTACACCCTCCCATTCTATGACCCGGCGGTCGGCCTCTCGTATGGGGTCGATCGCGATCCGCGAGCGTGTTACCAGCTCGACTGGACCGGAACGCTCTGGCATGACTGCAACCTCCACTACGGGAGGGTCTATGACGGACACACCGGCGCCGATTACCCGATGGCGCTCGCAAGCCCCGTCGCGGCGGCCCGCGATGGGACCGTGGTAGACCTCTTCGAGGGGTACGGCACGCAGCAGTTCGGCACCTACGGCAATTACGTTCTCGTCTCACACGCCGACGGTCGACGAACGCTCTACTACCACCTGGCACAGAACGGAGCCCTGGCTTCCGTCGGCCAGGCGGTCTACGCCGGTCAGACCATCGCCAGCTCAGGATGCAGCGGCCAGTGCTACGGCGCGCACCTGCACTTCGAGATGCGCAAGTCGACTTCGGGCGGCTGGGTCCCGGTCGATCCAATCTACGAGCAGCGCTACACCACCAACCCGGGACGGGTCCCGTTCCTGGCCGCCTACGTCCGCGAGTCAAACGACGGCACGGAGGTCATCGAGCGCTACACGACCGTCACCCACTGGGTCGAGTTTAAGAACACCGGCGGCAGGACATGGCGCAACAACACGGGTGTCGGACGGATCCTTCTCGGCACGTGGAACCCGGCCCAGCACGCCAGCCTCTTCCAGGCGGCCGACTGGGGATCGACCTGGTACGCCACGAACGTCGACCAGGCCGCCGTGGCCCCCAACGGCATTGGCCGCTTCACGTTCGGCCTGCACGCGGACGTCACGCCAGGGAGCTACGACGAGGACTTCAACCTGCTGGCGAACAGCCTGCGCTGGTTCGACTACGCGCGCCTGGGATCGTTCCACGTGCCCATCTACGTGATCACGAACACTCGCCAATGACCGAACTCGTCGGGGCGGGCTCGCGTCCGCCCCGACCTCAGCGCTCGAAGCGTTGGAGGCCGCCAAATGGCTGATCGACCGAATACCTGCAGCGCCCCACTCCGGAACTCTCATGGTTGGCCCACGCTGTTCCTGTCGGGAGCGGCCGTGCTCCTCCTCCTCGCTGCGTGCTCTGCGGTCGCCGCCGACCCGTCGCTGACGGCCACTCCACACGCAACGCAGTCGGCAAGCGTTGCTCAATCGCCGGACCGGACCGGCCTGCCTGAAAGCTTCCCGGTCATGCCGGGAGCCGTGGCCGCCGAGCTGCCTGCGGATCCAACGGTCATCGCGCGTTGGACGGTAGACCGGGTCGGCTCCGCCGCTTACGACTTCTATGCCGCCGCGCTCCCCAAGGCGGGATTCAGAGTCGCCGGCCTCTATCCCGCGGAGCGAGCGGCGATCATCCGCTTCGATGCGCCGGACGGCGAGATCTGGCAGCTGCTGGCCGAGCAGGTCGGGGACGGCACCCGGATCACGGTGCGGATGGATCAGCCGTAGCGATCGCGACCACACGGCCCCCGGCGATCCGGACCAGTTCGCCGGGAGCGATCGGGAATACCGCATCCGAGAGGCCCGCCGCAGCCCATACGGTCCCGTACTGGAGCAGGCCCTCGTCGACGAGGACGGGCAGCGCTCGGGCGTGGCCGAACGGCGGAATGCCTCCGATCGAGACGCCGGTCGCGTCGCGAGCCTGATCGACCATCGCACGCCGCGCACTGCGCGTGCCCATCTCCGAGGCGAGGCGGTCGGTGTCGACACGATCCGCACCTCGCACGAGCGCAACGACCGGCTCGCCATCGGCCATGAAGACGAGCGACTTCACGATCTGCCCGATCTCGCACCCGATGGCGCGGGCCGCATCGGCCGCCGTCCGAGTTCCCTCCGAGAACCGGCGGACCTCGATCGCGAGGCCATGGTCGGCCGCCGCCCGGACCACGCGCTCGACGCTGGGGTGATCCGGAGCGGCCATAGCGCCGATCATGACACGCGTGCTACGCTCCGCCCACAGCTCAAGAACGACAGGGGAGCGCGAGAGCGCTGAGAGTGCGGGGCAACCGCAGACCCTCGAACCTGATCTGGGTCATGCCAGCGAAGGGAGTCGAAGCAACCTTCGCGGCGCTCCCGATTCCGGGTGCGCCGTTCGTCGTTCTCATGAGCTGATGAGGCCCGACGGCGCCCGGCGCCCGAGGACGAGAAGGGAGCGAGCGGGATGGCATGCTCGTGATCGTGGTCGCCGATGGCGAGCCCGGCCCCGGTGATGCCGCGCTGCTGGGCAAGGCCGATCTGCTGATTGCCGCCGACGGCGGCGCTCGCTGGGTCGAGGCGCAGGGTTCCAGGCCCGACCTGATCGTCGGAGACCTCGACTCCGTTGACGCTGCCACGCTCGAACGGTTGGTCAGTGCCGGGAGCCGGGTCGAGCGCCACCCGACGGAGAAGGAC
>Ga0193751_1001322_pt1 | contig 16093 bp, 14 predicted proteins | sample L1c2metaG_FD_143050 | JGI IMG/M metagenome (GOLD analysis project Ga0193751, IMG submission 143050) | Soil microbial communities from a riparian zone of the East river system, Colorado, United States - L1c2 | ecosystem: Environmental > Terrestrial > Soil > Riparian zone | place: USA: East River... | reverse complement strand
AGAATGGCGAGAACGGTGTGATATCGCGCATTCGCATTCAAGAAGCGAAGTCGACCGAATGAAAAATTGGTTTGTACGAAAGATTCGCGCGATTATAATCCTGCCATGAAAACGCTCGCGTGCCCGCACTGCCAAACGCCGGTTTCTGACGGCACGCGAGTGTGTTCGGGCTGCGGAGCCGAAGTCGTGCGCGGCGCCACACGTCGGGAGCGTTTTTTCGCTGGCGTAGTTTTCGCTGTCGCAGCGTTTCTGATTCTAACGGTCGTCCTGCGAATATTTCAGATCGAACGCGGCTCGCTGTTGCTGCCGTCGCCGAAGTCGGACGGAGCGCTTTTCATTTTTCTCGGTTTAATCGGACTGCTGGTTTTCGCTTACATCATCGGAAAGCGCGTCGCGCATTTTCTTCGTCGATCTCAGGTCCGCTTTTACCGCGCCTATCGACATCAATAGCGAGGATCGCTGGTCTCCCCAAATCTCGGATCAGCACGTGCAATGCAGGATGGCGTAGGCCTGACCCATCTTTACTTCCTCTAGCAGCTGACAGACCTCCGATGTGGGCGCCGCAGTGACCTCGGTACCGCGCCGTTTCGCTTCCGCGAGGACTTCGTCCATTATTGGAAGCGCGCCATGGGCGCCGGTCCCGACAATGAGCCGCTTGCCTCCCCAGGGGATTTCCTCATCGACCGAAAGCGGCGTGTGGCCGAACTTCTCGCGGAATTGCTTGGAGGGTCCTTTCTTCCGTTTCCGCACTTTACCGCCGTCGATCACTACATCATGCGTGTAGCGCTTCCCCTCGACCTCGATCTCACCAAATTTGACCAGTCGTGCTTTCATGCTCTCAATGTTTCCCTGGCTCGAGTTCGAAGGCAAGAGACAGGGATTCAAGACTTCGCGAGCGCTCATACCATCGTTCATTGGTCGTTTGATCGCGGTGCGCACTTCGCCGTACTCGAAGCGCCAGACGTTTGCGAAGTTGCGAATGATTTGGCTTAATCTTTGTCGACCATGTGCTGGCAATAACCACATAAACTACTGTCACTCAGTTCACTGACAGGGATTGGATTTGCGCACATTGCACAGGTGTGTTCGCAGGCTTCTCCGCAAATGGCGCAACATTCTTCGTCAACGACATATGCTTGTTGGGAACAAAATGGACAGGTGATTAGAACCTCTTCCCCACCGTCCTTTATCGCATGGTGATTCCTCCAACCGAGATACTCAGTTAGCGCGCGCTCTGCGGAGGACTCAAATTGTTCGACTTCGCCGCAAGAGCGGCACTCGATGCCTGCATCTCTTTTGTCGCCAACCGGAGTGACTAATGCGGAACCGCACGCTGCACACACCAGTTCTGAAATCGCTTCTCCCAATGTCGCGCTTTCCCAATCAACAGAATCTAGCCGCTGTTTGCAATGCGCGCGCTCCCTTTCAAAAACCTCCGATACGGATAACAACAGTTCCCACGCTTTATCGCCGAGCTCATCCTTCGGGTCCTTGGCCAGTTCTGCGGTCATAAAATCCCGGATTATCACGAATGTATCGGAAATCATTCCCCGTATGGCGTCGGGATGCACGCTCGTGCAGTAATGTTCAATGTCATTTCTTAGAGAGCTGATCTTTTCGAATCTCTTCCAATCAGCTTGGACCCCTAAGGATTCAAAACGCGCCCTGATTTCCGGGGCGTTAACGGTCTTTTTCCCTACACCCCTGAACACGATTTCGCCTGTTGCCAACTTTTTCGGCATTACGTCCTTTTTTATAAGAGCTTCCTCGCTTCCGGGTGGAGAAAGCGCCGAGAGCTTTGATTTGTACATCAGCAGAATTCCTGCGTGGAGATTTCGGACGGCTGAGAGCAGCCGAGCCTCAGTGGCGGAAGAGAAATCTTCCAGTCCTAGCTGAATTGATCTAATAGCATTATCAAAAATCGTCACAGCAAAGTAATATACCATTTGACTGGTTCATTCTCTCGCGAGCGTGCGCTTGGGACGCCGCGAAACATTGACGAGGTAGAACGCTGATAAACGTCTTGCTCTCGAAAATGTGAACCAACATTTCGAGCGATATAAACTGCTCCGACACGAGAGCTAACAGCGGAGAGGCCTTGGATAGGGTTAGCGTCCGCTGGATGGAAACTCTCGACGTTCAAAGACCCACTGCTGAACCGAAACGGCTCGCGTATTCAATTCAAGAAGCCGCTGATCTTCTGGGCGTCGATTACTTCAGCGTCTATCGTTTAATTCAGCGCGGAAAATTGCGCGCCTGCCGAGCGCTTCGCGGCAAGCTGCTGGTGCCGCGCTCGGAGCTACTGCGCCTTCTCAACGGTTAGGTGCGCCAAGCAGCTTCAAGCGGCCATGCCGAAGCTGACCCGTTGGGCCTGCGCGAAGCTGTGATCTTGCCGCAAGTGTCCGTACGTTTTCATGCACAACGCGCCGCCGTCTTTGTGCCCGAGCCACCGCGATACAGTGGGAATGTCCACGCCACTCTCGATGCAAATCGTCGCAAAAAGATGGCGCAGATCATGATGTGTAATGCGCTTCATCCCGATTTTGGATGCCGCATGCGTCATGCTGTTTTGGCATTCGAAGACGCGCATCACGGTTGCAGCCGCGGGCTCATTCGGTCGCTCCGCTCGTAATTCAGTCAGCATCCGCTCAAGCTCTGGGATCATCGGCACAAAGCGCGTCTCGCCGTTCTTAGTCGCAGTTTGTGGGTCACCGCGAACATGCAATTGATGGCGCGTGAAGTTTACGTCAGCCCACGTGATGTGCTTTGCCTCGCCGATTCGGACTCCGCTGTAAGCGAGAAAGCAAACAAGGTTTGCACAATCCTTCGATTGCCTTGCGCCTGCATTCCGAATTACATCGACAAAATTTAGGAACTCTTCGCGCGATGGAAGCTCCAGTCGTTTCTGCCGGATCTTCATCCGCGAAAGCCCCGCAGCGGGATTGTTGAAGCGTGCACCCGCGCGAATCGCCTCATCGAAGATCGCCCGCAACGTACCGATGCTATTGTTGACGACGCTCGGAGAATATCGTTGTTGATATCGACTAAGCCAAAGTTCGCACTCGTGTGGGCTAACTTTGCGCACATCGGTTTCGAATAGCGACGGCCACGAACGGCGAATGAAGTCGATCATCATCTCGCGGTAATCTTTCGATCGCGGCTTAAGCGATACACTTGCCCGTACCTTATGCAGGTACACCTCGGCCGCGTCTGACACGGTCATTTTGCCGTCGGCAAATGCCGCAAACGATTCGAGCTTCGATCGGTGCTCACGCAGTGTGTCGGGCAGCCGCTGCTTCGCGACTGAGAACGTTGCAGTCTTCAGGCTCTTCCACACGAGTTTCCCGCCAACGCGGAAGCGCGCAAAGTACGTTCCCGATGGGCTGTACCGGACGAGGTTCTGTACAGCGGTTGTCTGCCAAGCTTTTTCGCCTGACGTGCTCATATCTGCCCTCGCATCCGTCGATCATTGCGCAAACGAACACGGTCACGGCTCCAAGCCCGGAGCCGCTCTCCGATTGCGGAAGCGCCAAAACGATGCGAATAACCGCGCGTGCGCTCCGAGCGAATCCAAAACGACGCCTTTAGAAGCTTTAAAGACAGCCGTATAGAAAAGGCGTATAGAAAGCGGCTCGCTGGAGACGCATCAGAGAGTATTTTCCCAGGGAAATGCCGGCATAGCTCAGTTGGTAGAGCAGCTGATTTGTAATCAGCAGGTCGTCGGTTCGAATCCGACTGCCGGCTCCAGCGATCTCGTTACGCCGCTGCGGCTTCGCCAACGCGGAGGCTCCTGCCCATGACGCGGAAAATGTCGGTCGCGTTTTTCCAGGTAACCAAGGGAATCGAGATCCCGTGGACAGGCCAAGTGCTAGGGCATTTTTTCGTTCGCAAGAGGCTTAAAGAAATTGCCTTCTTCCCGTTTCTGGAAGTGATACTTTAACGATCTGATGACAATGGCCAACGCGCGGTATGACTTTGATTTCGCTGTGGCCGGTGGCGGTCCTGCCGGTTCGTCGGCGGCCATCTCGCTGGGGCAACTCGGTCATTCTGTCGTTCTCTTTGAGCGTGAGACCTTCCCGCGATTCCATATCGGCGAATCGTTGCTATCGACTGCGAACGACGCGTTCGCGGCTTTGGGTGTGACCAAGAACATCGAAGCCGCATGTTTTCCGAAGAAGTGGGGTGCGCGGCTCCTCACGCATGATGGTCAGACTGGACGATACGTTGACTTCGCAAACGCTTCCCAGGTCACGAGGCCTCAAACGTTTCAGGTATGCCGCCAGGAATTTGATCGCATTCTGCTGGAACGGGCTAGCGAAGTGGGCGTGGAGGTTCGAGAAGCGTGCAACGTGACTACATGTGAGTTTGCGCCAGACGCGGCAATTCTCGACGTCGCGTCACGCGGCGATGCTGCGACCGGGCGTGTGCGTGTGCGAGCCCTAGTTGATGCGACAGGCCGCGGAGGATTGATCGCTCGAAAATTCAATCTGCGCACCGAGGAGCCCCGGCTCGCCAACATAGCGATATACTCCCACTACACGAACGTGCCGCGACTTGGAGGGCCGCGGCCCGATGATATCCGACTTATCGCACGCAACGACGCCGGCTGGTTCTGGCTAATTCCGATTTCAAAAGAGTTAACAAGTGTCGGCGTAGTTTTACCGAAGGCCCTTTACCGCAGAATGGCGAATGGTTCGCCGGAGGAGACGCTCAACAGCACGATCTCCGATACGCCGATTGTCGCTGAGTTAATGCGCGAGGCCCGGCGCGAGTGGCCCGTACGCGTTGAGAAGGATTTCTCGTACAGTGCTTCGGCGTATGCTGGCCATCGCTGGATCCTGGCCGGGGACGCAGGCTCGTTTCTTGATCCGGTATTCTCGACGGGAGTCTCAATCGCCATGGAATCAGGGATTGAAGCCGCTGCCGAACTCCATCGCGCTTTGGCAAAAAATGACTTCTCAGCTTCGAGCTTCGCGGCGTTCTCTCGCCGTCAGCGAAAACGATTCGAGACGTTTCGGCGGTTTGTGGTGGGATTCTACACACCACAGTTTCGCGACGTCTTTTTCAGTCCGGAGCCGCCGAAGCTCATCTTTAGATCAGTGGTCACGATGCTTGCGGGTAGGTGGAACGCTGGTTTGTGGACCCGATTTCTGAACCATCTGTTCTTTGGTATGATATCGATCCAGAAACGGCTCAACATAACGCCCCCCGTTTTCCGGCGCGACCGAGATGCCGGTTACCCGATCCAAACGCGCTCTAAAGATCCGACTGCGAACGGGGCTTGACGTCTGGCGACTCCCATAGGCCGCCAACGAGAACAATGCACCTTGCCGATCAAGCTTGTATCTTCAAGCCGTCAGACGTTTGTCTTCACATTTTGCCAAGGGCACGAGGAGGTCGGCCATTTAGCGGACAAGCTTGGGTTCGCTTTCTCCTTCAGACTCGGGCTCAGGAATGGGTTGATGCGTCCCGCTTCCCACGAGGCGTTCGAAGAGCGGCGAGGCCATGAGCGTCGTGACAACCGCCATGATGACGAGCGTGGCAAAAAGTCCTTCCGAAATAATGCCGCGCTGCAAGCCGATATTGATAATGATCAACTCCATCAGCCCGCGCGCATTCATCAAGGTGCCGATGCCGAGCGCTTCGCGATTTGGGATGCCGGTGACGCGCGCAGCCAGCCAGCAGGCCACGCCTTTGCCCACCACCGCCGCTACGAGCACCGCGCCGCACATTAGCCAAAGGAAACCGGTATTGAGCAGGCCGATCTTTGTGTTCAAGCCCGAGTAGGTAAAGAACAGCGGAAGCAACAGCGCCACGGTGAGCGGTTGGATGCGTCCAACGATATCACGCACAACAACGCCGCGTGGCATCGCAGCGCCCATGACGAACGCGCCGAAGACTGCGTGCAACCCGATGAGATCGGTAAACCATGCGCCGAGCGACATGAGTGCGAGCGCCACGACAAGGCCGGCTTCGGTGAGCGTGCCATCCTTCGCCAGCCATTCTTTGGCACTGACGAGCAACGGCCGCACGACCAGCAACGTGAAAGCGACGTAGGCAACACCGCCACTAATGTTCACGAGGGCGTGACTCCAGTTTTTCTCGAAGCTGGCGAGTACCACCGCGAGCAAACACCACGCGGTCGCATCGTCCATCGCTCCCGCACCCAGCGCCACTGTGCCCATGGTTGTGCCGGTGAGTTTTTTGAAATGGATGATCCGCGCGAGCATCGGGAACGCGGTGATGCACATCGATGCGCCCAGGAAGAGCATCGCCTCTATGAGCGACGTCTTTTTTGGAAACAGGTCTGTGTAGTAAAAGAAAATCCAGGCCAGTCCGGCTCCCAGCACGAATGGCGTCAACATGCCGGCGAACGAAACGGCGATCGAGCTTTTCAGCCTGCGGCGCACAATGTCGACGCGGAATTCCATTCCAACGACGAACATGTAAAGCGCAAGGCCGAGTTGCGACGCCGGAAAAAGATAGCTCTGCGTATCGCGCATTTTCTGCGTCGTGTCCCAGGGAAAAAGCCAATGCTGCGCCTCGGGCCAGAGCAGACCGAACAACGACGGACCGAGCAACACGCCGGCCAGCATCTCCGCCACGACCTGCGGTTGGCCGAGCCGCAAAGCGATCGCGCCTACGAGCCGGCAGAAAAGTAGAATAACAGCCAGCTGAAGGAAAAACTGAACGGCGAGATGCAGATTGTTCATTGAACCGGCTTACCCAGCGCGGACTTTAGCGGAAGAGAACCCAACCGCACAACTGGGAACGCACGCTTGACGTAGTGTGCACGGAACAGGAAAACTATCAGTTCGAGGTATGGAAGCCCAGACCCAAAGCGGCGCAGCGGAAGTCGCAGACACTTATGATGTAGTCATCATGGGCGGCGCGCTTTCCGGCGGCGCCACCGCGACTTTACTGCTGCGGCACAATCCCGGCATTCGGATATTGATCCTCGAAAAGTCACCGAAACTCGGGCGCCGTGTCGGTGAGGCGACCGTAGAAGTAAGCGCCTATTTCATGGGGCGCGTCCTGGGGCTGACGCAGTATTTGAACGAATCACATCTCGCAAAACAGGGGCTGCGGTTTTGGTTTACCAACGATGACGTTAAGTCACTGGCTGAGGCGAGCGAGCTCGGGCCGCTTTATCAGGTTCGTGTGCCGTCGTATCAACTGGATCGCGCTGCGTTTGATGAAGAAGTATTACGCCGCGCGACTGCCGCCGGCGCGCAGCTTGTGCGTCCCGCGACCATTACCGATGTTCAACTTTCATCCGGCAACGAGCAATCGGTCACATTCCGTAATGGCGACGGAAACAAAACGGTCCGCGCGCGCTGGATTGTCGATGCATCGGGTATGGCCGCGATTCTCGCGCGGAAAAACGGTTGGTGGGTTTCCAATACGGAACATCCAACGGCAGCCGCGTGGTCGCGATGGAAAGGCGTGAAAGATTGGGACAGCCGCGAACTGGCCGAAAAATATCCGCAGTGGTCGCGCTCTGTTTACTCCACGCGCAACACGGCCACGAATCACGTCATTGGCGACGGCTGGTGGAGCTGGTGGATCCCGCTCAAGGGCGGTGACGTCAGCGTCGGCGTTGTCTTCGATCAACGGCTGGTCGATTGGCCCCAGGACGGAGGAAAGATCGGCGAGCGGCTGAAAACCTTTCTCATGAAACATCCGGTCGGCCGCGAGATCCTGATCGATGCGCAATTCGACGAAGAAGACGTGCACTGGCGGAAAAATCTCGCTTATTACAGTACTACTTTCGCCGGGGACGGCTTTGTTCTGGTCGGCGATGCGGCCGCGTTCATGGATCCATTTTACAGCCCAGGTATGGATTGGATTTCGTTCACGACATCACGTGCGGCAGCGCTGATCGGTGCGCAGCGAAGAGGCGAAGCGATGAGCGCGTTAGTTGAGCGGCACAATCGCGACTTCGCGATATCTCATCGTTGCTGGTTCGAGGCCGTTTACAAAGATAAATACGAATACATGGGCGAATTCGATCTAATGAGCATTGCTCTGATCTTCGATCTTTGCCTTTACTATTTGGGCGTGGCGTCTCGGCCATATAGGTACGGCGAGAATGCTCTGCTGGTTCCGCCATTTTCAGGTACGGGGATCGGCCCGATTTTTCATTTTATGCGAACCTACAACCGCCGTTTTGCTGAGATTGCGCGTCGTCGTCGCAAACGTCGAATGCTGGGCAAAACGAACCGCGCGCACCGGTGTCTGATCCCCGGTTTCAAATTGCATTCCACCAATCCGAAACTCTTTGCTCAAGGTTTCGCCAAATGGGCGCGGGTGGAACTTGGCGAGCTGTTTTCCACAAGCATGTCTTGATTGCCTTCACCGGAGTGCAGGCGGAAATCTCAGCGTAGAATTCGGACGAGCGAGAATTAGGGATTGCGGCTCGCGAAACGTTTGTTAATGGAATCGGTTACCGGACAGGTGAGATGACAGGTGACCGGCAGAAATCCGATCCGAAATTTCTTCTGATCAGCCCCAGTCGCGCTCTTTGCCGCGAACAAATGCAAGTTGAGCCACGCGTGCATGAGCGTGATAAACACGAGCCACACGACCGCAACCCAAATCAATGCTTTCCTAAGCGACATGGAACTGCATCCGTAATAAATCAATGCCTTGGCTGCAACTCCTAAAGCAACTGGTACGGATCTACATCGACCGCCACGGCTACGTCCTCCGGAAAAGGTAGTTTATCCAAAGTTTCGCGCACAAGCCGGCTCAGCCGCATGATCGCTTCGCCGCGCATCAAAATGTGGAACCGAAACTGGCCCTGCAATTTCTCGAGCGGTGCTGGCGACGGCTCTCCCAGAATGAATTCGGGCCCGAGCATTTCCTTTAATCGTCGCGCCAAAGTTTCTGCCGAGAATTTCGCCCGCGCCTCGTGAGCGGAGCGCACCGTAATCAGGATTGCGTGTTTAAACGGCGGGAAATCACAGCGCTCGCGAAACTCGAGTTCCTGCTGGAAATACCCGGCGAAATCATGATGCCGCGCAAACTGAATTGACGGACTGAACGGGGTGTAAGTTTGCACGAAAACTTCCCCGGGCGTCTCGCCTCGCCCGGCGCGTCCAGCTACTTGCGTGAGAAGTTGAAAGGTCCGTTCGCCCGCGCGGAAATCCGGAAGATGCAGCGCCAGGTCCGCATTAATAATTCCGACCAGCGTTACATTTGGGAAATGCAGGCCTTTCGCGATCATTTGCGTCCCCACGAGGATGTCAATCTTACCCGTGCGAAAACTTCTCAAAGTTTCGCGATAAGCTTCTTTGCGCGTCATCGAGTCCGCATCCATCCGGCGGACTGTCGCCTTTGGAAAAATGTGCGCCACGGTTGATTCGACTTTCTCCGTGCCGAAACCGGCGTAAATCAGCGCATCCTGGCCACAAGCCGGACATTTCTTTGGCACGGCCGCGGTATGCCCACACAAATGACAACTCAGCCGCGCGATGTGCCGATGAAATGTGAGCGCCACGCTGCAATTCGGACAGTTACGCGCTTCGCCGCAATTGCTGCAAAGCAGCGAAGTGGAAAACCCGCGGCGATTCAAAAACAGGATTGTCTGCTCACCTTTCTCCAGGCGATCGGCCATGGCGGCGCGCAATTTTTCCGACAGAATTGCAGCCGCCTTTTCTTTTCGACGCTCCTGGCGAAGATCGATAATACGCATGAGTGGCATCTGCTTTTCGTCGATGCGCTGGGTGAGGGTTGCTAGCCGATACTTGCCGCTCGCAGCGTTGTGATAACTTTCGAGCGATGGCGTGGCGCTTCCCAGGACGACCACGCATTTCTCGATCTTGGCACGCACGACGGCGACATCCCGGGCATGATAACGTGGCGCTTCCTCCTGTTTGTAAGTATTTTCGTGTTCTTCATCGACAACGATGAGCCCGAGGTTTTTGAGGGGCGCGAAGACCGCGCTGCGCGGCCCGATGGCAATCCGCGCCCGGCCGGAATGAATCTTGTGCCACTCATCGTGACGCTCGCCTTCGGATAAATGGCTGTGCAATACTGCGACCGCATCCTGCGCTTCGGCAAAGCGACCTTTGAAACGTTCGACCGTCTGCGGCGTAAGCGAAATTTCGGGCACGAGGACAATCGCGCTGCGACGGCGCTCGAGCGCAGCCCGGATTGCTTGCAAATAAATTTCCGTCTTGCCGCTACCGGTAACTCCGTGCAACAAAATTGGTCGCGCGTTTTCCGGCGAATCGAGCGCTTGGGTAATTTCTTTCAATGCAAGGACCTGCTCCGCATTCAGTTCAAGATTCGAGGTTGCGATGAACTGCTCGTCGCCGTGCGGGTCGCGAACGACGGCTTCTTCGCGCAGCTCCGCCAAACCGCGTTTGACCAGTGCGCGCAATGTTTGGTTATCGAGAGATGTCTGGCGCAGAAGGTCGGTTGCGCGCACCGGCGCTTCCAATCGCGAGATCGCCTCCAGAAGTTCCGCCTGGCGCGGCGCGCGTCGCCGCAGCTTTTCGACTTCTTCAATGTCGATCTTGCGCGCGGGTCGCACGAACAATTGCTTTTTCCACCCGACTTTGGCGTGTCGAATCACTTGCGGAAGCAAACTGCGCATCACCGCTTCGATTGGGCAGCAGTAGTACGTGCTGATCCATTTTGCGAGCTCGAGCAGTCCTTTGCTCAAAGTGGGCGTCTCGCCGATGACCGCTTCGATCGACCGGAGACCTTCCGCCTCGCTGTGGTCGAGAATTGCCACGACCGTTGCGAGTGCAGACCTCTCACGAAAGGGGACGCGTACGCGCGAGCCGACGCCGACGCGTTCCGACAATGTTTCCGGGACCAGATAATCGAGTTCCCGGTGGATCGCCCGATCAATGACGACGCGAATGTAGTTGGCTTTTGCCATGCGATGGAGAGTCTAATTTAATTGCTCGCGATCAGGAGCACGAGATTTGATGTCGAGGTGATACGATTTGTCTTCAAACTAATCCTGTGCGTATTGCTCGCGCTGGCTGCGGGCTTTGGTTACCTGGCCGTGCAATCGGGCGATCCGATCTACACGTTCTACGAATGGATGAGCCCGGCCCGTTTTAAACAATACGATGGCCTGATTCGGTCGGTCGCACTGCAGCATCATCTCGATCCGATGCTGGTGAAGGCAGTCGTTTGGCGGGAAAGCCGGTTCGATCCCAAAAAAAATGGTAGCGCCGGAGAACGCGGACTCATGCAGGTGAGCGACAAAGCTGCCAGAGAATGGGCACGCGAAAACAAGATCGACAATTTCCATGTCGAGAAACTGTTCGATCCGAGAACAAATCTCGAGGCAGGGACGTGGTATTTGCGCCGCGCCTTTGAACACTGGGAAACGCAATCGGACCCGCTGCCGTTCGCGCTTGCCGAATACAATGCCGGCGCCAGCCGAGCGCAACGATGGAGCGGTGGAGGTGGCGCCGCTGCGATCGCGCCGCAGACATTCCTCAAAAGGATCGATTTCCCTGGAACGCGGAAGTATGTCGATTCAATTATCGCGCGCTACGCATTCTACCAGCAACGCGGGCGAATGTAGCCTGTAGCCAAGGCGTTCTGTCGCCGTTTGCCCGACAGAGGGGGCGGCTACAACCTGCTCGTATCGACGCGGCGGGATTCTTCGCTAAGGGTGAACCAATGACGAAAGCTGAAGTCGCCGCCGTTTTGGAGGAAATCGCCGCGCTATTGGAGCTTAAGGGCGAAAACCCGTTTAAAATCCGCGCTTACGCTAACGCCGCGCGCTCCATCGAAACATTCGGCGGCGCTCTTTCCGATCTGCAAGACGAGGAAGCGCTCGCGAAAATTCCCGGAATCGGCAAAAGCATCGCGGAGAAAATCAAAGAACTCGCCGCCGGCGGTTCGTTGAAGTACCTGGAAGATCTTCGCGGGCAGTTTCCAGGTGCGATTCTCGAGTTGTTCTCGATTCAGGGGCTCGGCGCGAAAAAAATAAAGGTTCTTTACGACAAACTTCACGTCAGCTCGATCGCTCAGCTCCTGAAAGCGTGCGAGTCCGGTCGGGTCGCCGAATTGCCCGGCTTTGGTGAGATGACGCAGGAAAAACTTTGCAAAGCAATTGCGGATCGGGTCAAGCATGCGGGCTCGTTTCAATTTGGCCAGATCGCGGGTGAGGCAGAAGCGCTCCGGAGTGATCTCGCGGCCCATCCCGACGCATTGCAGGTCTGCATCGCGGGTAGTTATCGCCGGCGCAAGGAAATCGTGCGGGATCTTGATCTTATCGTCGCCACGAAAACGCCTGCTGCGATCACGAAATCGTTTATCGCGCATCCTCTGGTCGAGTCGATCATCGCCCAAGGTCCGACAAAATCGAGCGTACGGATTCGTTCCGGCATTCAATGCGATCTGCGCGTGGTGAGCGGCGCCGAATATCCGTTCGCCCTCAATTATTTTACCGGCAGTAAGGAACACAATATCGAGATGCGCAATCGCGCGCTCGAACACGGCTGGACGCTGAACGAATACCGCCTCGCGCCCCTTCCGCCAGAGCCGAAAACACGCGAGAAAAGATCGACCAAGAAAATTCCAAAGGTTCGCGACGAAGGCGAACTGTATCGTGCGCTCGGTCTCGATTTTATTGCGCCGGAGCTGCGTGAAAACTGTGGCGAGTTTGAAGCGGCGGAGAAGCATTCTCTGCCGCGCTTAATCGAAGCAGAGAATTTGCGGGGGACATTTCATTGTCACACCACTGCCAGCGACGGCCACAACACTCTCGAGGAAATGGCGCAAGCGGGACAGGCGCTCGGCCTCGAATATCTCGGCATTGCCGACCACAGCCGCAGTTCAATCCAGGCGCACGGTTTAGACAAAGCAAAACTGCGCACACAAGTGGCGGCGATCCGCAGATTGAACCAGAAGTTTGACGGCTTCCGTTTATTTGCCGGTATCGAATGCGACATTCTCCGCGACGGGTCGCTTGATTTTGACGACGATATTCTGACCGAGCTCGACTTTGTCGTGGTCTCGATCCACTCCGTTTTCAACCTCTCCGAGGCGGAAATGACGCGACGCATCATCCGCGCAATCAGCAATCGGTTTGTCACGATACTCGCCCATCCGACTGGCCGGCTTCTCTTGCAGCGCGAGGCTTACGTTCTCGATATGCCGGCAATCCTTGGCGCGGCGGCGGAAACCGGCACCTGGGTCGAGCTCAATGCCGCTCCGAAACGGCTAGATCTCGACTGGCGCTGGTGGCCGCTGGCAAAAGAAAAAGGAGTGAAATGCGTGATTAATCCCGACGCGCATCGTGCCGAGCGTCTTCAGGACTTGTGGTTTGGCGTGGGTATCGCGCGCAAAGGCTGGCTGACAAAAAACGATGTAATGAATTGTCTGCCGCTTAGCAAAATTGAAGTGGAATTAAAGCGAAAACGCGAGCGGTAGGGCGTGACAACGCCAGTCCGGCTCGGACCCGAGCGCGCCGAAACTTTGCGGACGGCCCGGAGGTCGGTTCCTACGATCGTCAAACGCTCTCCCGTTGCGGCATGAACATAACGAGACATTTGCACGCGCCGCCGGCTTTGATGAATTCTGTCATCGGCAATTCATGGCAGCGGTAGCCGCGCTCGCGGAGCGCCGCCACGAGCGTAGGCGCGCCCTCGGGCAAAACAATATCACTTCCGAGCACGACCGCGTTGCAGCAGAAATGGGCTGCTTCTGCCGGCACAACATCGACTAAATCGGAGACATGTTCGCGGATGGCGCGCTGGCCGTATTCGTCGAACGCGGCCGGAAACCAGACGGCTGCGCCATCGGGCAGCGGACAAAAGCAAGTATCGAGATGATAAAAGCGCGGATCGACGAGCTCGACTGAGATGACGAGACAATCAAGCATGTCCGCCACCGCGCGATGCGATTGAATATCGGAGCGAAACTTGTAGCCGCAAAAAAGGGTATCGCCGCCGAAAAGCGCATCGCCTTCGCCTTCGAAGTAGAGTTTCTCCGGCAGCCACGAGACGTCGTAGCCGTTTTCTTGCATCCAACGAGCGAAATGCGGCGCTTCGCCGGCTCGCTCTTTGTGCCGAAAATTACTCGGGATAAATTTCTTTCCAACAGTAAGTCCGGCGTTGGCGGTGAAAACCATGTCGGGAAGTTTCGGCTGCGGCGTAATCAAATCGATCTTGCAATGCAGTTTCGACAGCGTCGCATGCAGATCCCTCCATTGCTTTTGCGCGAGCGCGGCCTCCGCGCCGCGCGCGCGACTCATCCAGGGATTGATCTCGTACTCGATGCCGTAATGGTCCGGCGGACAAAGGAGCAACTCGCGAATCATTTCGACAGTTACTTTTTGCGATCCCCGCTCACCGTATCGTCACGATTGGCGATGCAATCGGCGAGTTCGCGCAGGAAAGGTTCCACGTCTGTGACCAAGCCGATTGATTGCAACGGCTGGTGTTCGACCGCCCTCTCCACCGCCGACGGGTCTATGTCGACACAGACCGTTTTCACAGTGGGCGCGAGCATCGTAGCCACGGCGAGCGAATGCTGGATCGTGCCAAGGAGCAGCACGTGGGTTACATCGGCCAGTTTCGCGCGCATGATTTTTTGCGCTTCGACGACATCCGTCGTAACGCCGGGAATCGGTCCTTCGTCGCGGATCGACCCGGTCAGCACAATATCGACCTTGTGGATCACACAAGCGTGCATGACACCGCTGGTCAGGATTCTTTTATCCACCGCCGCGGCGATTCCGCCCGATTCGCGAATCATATTGATGGCACGCAAGTGGTTTTCGTGGCCACCTCGCGCAAACGCAAGATCGGGATTCACTCCTAATGAGGTCCCAAATAACGCGCGCTCTACGTCATAAACGGCAAATGCATTTCCGGCGAAGAGCCGATCGACATAGCCCGATTCGATGAGGCGCACCAGGTGCTCGCCTGCGCCCGTCCGCACGATTGCAGGTCCGCCGACGATCGCGATTTTACCTTTCGCCTTGCGCGCGCGCTGCAATTCGCGAGCGAGCTCGCGAATCACGGCCGACTTCGGTTCGTCAGCATCGACCGTAGTGTTGATGAATTGAAAGAGATCAGTGTGAGACGTTGAACGTTGCACCGGAACAACGCGAATGCCTTGATGACCGACTATGATTTCATCGTCCTTTCTGACGTCGAAAAATTTCGCCGCTCGTGCGGAGCGTTTTTTTCGATTAACCGCAATCGCACTGTCCATCATCGCGGGCCGGACTTCGATCTCTTTGCCGTCAAATCGGACGAACGTTTGCTGGTTGGTTGTCACATAGAAATCGCGCGGGAAAACTCCATCCGCCGGCGCCCTGGCCAGTTGCGCGTCAGCGCGTTCGACAACTTCGGCGCCGTGCTGCCGCAGTCGCAAAACGAGTTTGTCGAGCGCTTCACCGGTTTCAGCAGAGACTTCGATGCGCGCGAAGCTCTGATCGGCCCGCTTTTTTCCGATCTTGATCTCGCCAATCTTGAAATTCGCGCCGTGCGTCAAGATTTGATCCAGCACCTTAGGCAAAATGAGCGAATCAATAATGTGACCGCGCAGCTCGATGGTTTCTGAAAGCATCTCCGAAGCTTAACCGATCAAATTGACCGCGCCAGTCGCCCGCGAATTTGTTGTGTTGGCGAGCGCTGAAGGAATAAATAGGCGTTTGGCACAAACGCCCTACAATTCTTGGGTATGGCGAGAAACGAACATTCGCCGGCGTTGGCCGCAAAGATTGCAGAGATGCTTTCGACCAAGTCCGAATACTTCGTCACGCAACCTGCGGAACTCAGAGTCCTGCGAGAAATGTCGGAAGACGAACTCAGGGATTTTGCCGAGAGCCGTGGCTGGCGAGCGATCCGTCGCCTCGGAGGACACCAGATCGAATTTTACAACGACGCGAGCCTGCGCGCTGAGCTGTAGCGCTTTGATAGCTGTGATTTCCTAACCGATAACGTGGCCACTGGACAGCCTCGGTGTGTTGGCTTACGAATCCGGCGAGGCAAACAAGATGGGAGCCGCGAAAATTTACTTTATCGTCTTCGGTATTCTTACGATTGCAGGAGGCGTAGTCGGTTACGTCAAAGCGGGTAGCGTGGCGTCGATCGTTGCCGGCGGG
>Ga0193751_1001321_pt1 | contig 16098 bp, 17 predicted proteins | sample L1c2metaG_FD_143050 | JGI IMG/M metagenome (GOLD analysis project Ga0193751, IMG submission 143050) | Soil microbial communities from a riparian zone of the East river system, Colorado, United States - L1c2 | ecosystem: Environmental > Terrestrial > Soil > Riparian zone | place: USA: East River... | reverse complement strand
CCGGTCCTGCATCACGCCGCCTCATCCAGCGCCGCCGCGACCTCTCGCAGCGCGATGGCCACAACCGCGAACGCCGTCGCCGCCGCTTCGTGCTCGTCCGTCCTTCCAAGAGGGGCGCGCTCAACATGCGACGCGGCGAGAACCTCGTAGTCCCGCGCCTTCGCGTTTAGCCGGTCACTGGCTTCCACGCCGTGACCTCACATCGCTTTGCATCCTTAGCTCGGTGAGTTTGCGGCGAAGAGGTTCGGGAAGCTGGACCTCCCGAGACACGGGTTCGAATCCCGTATGCGCCTTTCCACTCCTCGTCCAGGAGTACAAATGTCACCGAAGACCGGCAAGTTCCTCGGGGTCCCGTACGACTGGCGGCGCCCGACACTCGTCCGGGTGAAATCACGCTGGTGGAACCCTGCCGAGCCGCGGCTGTTCCCGCCGAGGGCGTTCGGCTGGGGCTACGCGATCAACTTTGCACGGCTGCTCGGCCGCAAGCCCTAGCCCCGTATGACCTTCCTGCGGAGAACCGCACGGGCAGTGCGCACCCTCCTCCGGGACGGCGGCCTGCCGCGCTGGCTGCGCGCGCTCGCTGCGTTCGGCCTCGCCCCCATCCCCGGCCCGTTCGACGAGATCGCGCTCCTGCTCGTCGCCGCCATCCTCTGGCTCGGCTACCGCGACCGGCTGCGCACGGCCTGGCGCGACGCAGGCGCTAGCTGACGGCCGACAGGTCGGCGACGAGCGGCCCGGTGTCGAGCGGCTCGAAGCCGAGCCGTCCGGCGATCTCCTCGCTCGACGGCTTCGTTCCCTCCGCGAAGAGGTCGCGCAGGATGTCGCCCGTCTTCGTGCTGCGCCACCAGTCCTCGCCCACCTCGCGCAGGAGGTGTGCGCGCAGCTGCGCGCTCCGGATCCAGGCGCGCAGGTAGTCGGCGGAGTAGAAGCCGCCGTCCATGTCGGAGAGGTAGTTGCGCGGGTCGTAACGAACGCCCGTCGCCTCGGTGAGAAGCGGCGAGTAGTCACGCGGTGACGAGCCGCCCTCCTCGGCGAAGCTCGACCAGAACCCGAGCTCGTACCGGAGCTTCGCCGTATACCGCCGGTACAGCAGCGCCTCGAGAAACAGCGTCGCCTCGGCGTTCTCCTCCGCCTGCGCGTCCGAGAGGCCGAAGTGGAGCGCGTGCCAGCCGGGCTCGCGCGTGATCGCCTCGAAGATGTACGAGTAGATCTCCGTCAGCGCGTGATCGCGCGAGATGGCGCGGAACGTGAACGGCAACCGCGGGTCGACGCCCGCGTAGTGGAGCGCATGGCCGGCCTCGTGCATGAACGCCTGGTAATCCGCGAGCCCGCCCTGCGCGAGCGTGATCAGGTGCACGACGTCGGGCGGATCGGAGGCGATGACGCAGGCGCGCGGATTCTTCTGCGGCCGGTCCTCGAGATCGAGCCTGATGTTCGGGATCGCGGTGAGATCGAAGCCGAGCGCCGACGTCGTCTCCAGGCAGATGGCGGTGGCTCGCTCCTTCGTGTACGTGGACTCCAGGGGCGACAGGCGCCGAACGTAGGCGACGTGACCGCTCGTCGGGATCGCGTCTCGCTCGGTCCCGAGGATGCGGTCGAACCAGCGGTCGCGCATCACCTCGTACGGAGCGGTCGTCGCGTCGGACGCGGCGACGAGCGCGCGCTCGAGCTCACGCAGCGAGATCGCCTTCTCTTCTTCGGCACGCGCGACCGGGTCCGGCTCGCCGCTGATCGCCGCGTCGAGCTCTTCGACGGCCGTGAGCAGCTGGAGGCGGTCGGGATTGAGCCGCGCCGACTCCGTCCGCTCGAGGTTGCCGAGCTCCTCGCGGTCGGCGTAGCCCTCTGTTACCGCCAGGCGTGCCTGCGCAGCGCGCAGCGGCATCTCCTCGCCCTTGAACGTAACGCGTGCCCCGATGAGTGCGTTCTCGAGCGCGTCCTGCTTGTCCGCGAGCTCGGCGGAGATGATCCCGCCCTCGCACGTTTTCCGCAGCCGGTAGAGACGCTCGCGGTCTTCGCCCTGCGCGGTGTTCTCCGCCTCGTGCAGCGCGTCGAGCTGCGCGCGCGAGAACAGGTCGGTGTAGCGGGCGACGATCGCCGCCTGCTCCGACACTTCCTTCTCGCCCACGCGAACGGCGCGGCCTTCCTCGGAGCGCTCGAAGTAGTAGTCGCGCAGGCGCGACTCGTACTCGGCAGGGGTGCGAACGGCTGTGGTTGACATGCTCCGCAGACTACCGAGCGGCGAGCCGCTTGACCGTCGACAGGAGCGCTTCGATGGTGAAGGGCTTGCGCAGGTAGGCGTCCGCGAGACCGTCCACATTGGGGCCGATCTCCGCCGAGCCGGTGACGAACGCGACAGGAACGCGCGGCGTCCGCTCGTGCAGCTCGCGGACGAGATCGCTTCCGGTCTCGTGGCCGATGCGCAGATCGAGGAGGACGACGCTCAGCTCGCGCGACGCCGCGGCCGCCCGCGCCTCGGCAAGCGTCCCCGCCTCGAGGACGTCGAAGCCCTCGAGCTCGAGGTTGATCCGGCAAAGCAGCCGGATGGAGGGCTCGTCGTCCACGACGAGCACAGCCGGGCGATCCACGGCCAGGAATGTACTCCGTATCCCGGCCGGCAAGCAGGGCGTTTCCCCTTTGGCCATGCAAACGGAAACGGGCGACAGGTGGCCGCCCGTGAACCGGGGGGACGAGGCGGCACAACACGATCTGCCGGCGCCGACGCCGGAGTTCAGGCGGCGCGCCTGGCGCATGTATCAACGCGCCCTCGACCCACTGGCGCGGCCGCGGCCGCTTCCTACGGGTGAGAGGCGGCGCTCAGCCTTCTGAGCGTTGTCTCGCGGCCGAGCAGCTCGATGCTCTCGAACAGCCCCGGCGACACCGTCGAGCCCGTGACCGCGACGCGGATCGGCTGGAATCCCTGACGCGGCTTCAGGCCGAGACGCTCGACGACGCCGCGGAGGGCCGCCTCGATTGCGTCGGCCGTGAACGGCTCCAGCTCGGCGAGCGCGTCGCGAGCAGCCGCGACCACCTCGGCGCCGCCGTCCACATTCGCCTCGACGTCCTCGAAGAGAAAGCGCGCGTAGTCGGGGAACTCGTCGAGCCGCGCGATCTTCTCCTGCACGAGCGGGGCTGCCTTGTGCACGAGCTCGGCGTCCCAGTCGTAGCCGTTCTCGCCGAGCCACAGGATCAGCCGGTGCGCGAACTCGTCCGGCGGTAACGCGCGCAGGTACATGCCGTTCATCCAGTCGAGCTTCGCGTAGTCGAACTGCGCAGGGCTGGCGCTGACGCGCTCGAGCGTGAAGCGCTCGACGAGCTCGTCGCGGCTCATGATCGTCGTCTCTCCGTCCGGCGCCCAGCCGAGCAGCGCGAGGAAGTTCACGAGCGCCTCGGGCAGGTAGCCGGCGCTGCGGAACTCCTCGACGCCGACAGCGCCGTGCCGCTTCGAGAGCTTCTTTCCGTCCTGGCCGAAGATGCTCGGCACGTGTGCGTAGACGGGGATGTCGCCGGCGACCGCGCGGATGAGGTTGATCTGCTTCGGCGTGTTGGAGATGTGGTCGTCGCCGCGGATGACGTGCGTGATCCCGTCCCACACGTCTTCCATCGGTGAGGCGAAGTTGTAGGTCGGCCGTCCGTCCGAACGCACGAGCACGAGATCCTCGATCGTCTCGTTCTGTACCTCGACGCGGCCGCGCACCACGTCATCCCACGCGGTCACACCCTCGTTCGGCATCCGGAACCGGATCGCGCCCTCGTCCTCGTACGCCTTGCCGTCGGCGACGAGCTGCTCGGCGACGCGCCGACAGTCGTCGATGCGATCGAGCTGGAAGGTCAGCTCGTCGTCCCAGTCGATCCCGAGCCAGAGCAGCGACCTCTGGATGTGATCGACCGCCTCGGCCACCTCGCGGCTCGTGTCCGTGTTCTCGATGCGCAGGAAGTTCTTCCCCCCGTGCTTGCGGGCGAAGAGCCAGTTGAACAGGAAGGTGCGGACGCCTCCGATGTGCAACAGACCTGTCGGGCTCGGTGCCATGCGGACGCGGACGCTCACTGTCTGCCTATGGTAGAGCGGTGCCGCTCGCGCTCGTCTCCGACATTCACGGGAACGACCGCACCTTTGCCGCAGTCGTCGCCGAGCTCGAGCGGCTCGGCATCGACCGCGCCGTCTGCCTCGGCGACGCGGTGCAGGGGGGCGACGAGCCGCGGCAGGTGCTCGACCGTCTCGCGCAGCTCGGCTGGCCGGTGATCCTCGGCAACGCCGACGACTTCCTCCTCCATGTGCCGGTCGATTCGCCGGAACCGGTCACAGAGGCACAGCTCGCCAAGCGGGAGTGGACGCTCGCGCAGCTCGAGCCGCACCACCTGGAACAGATCCGGTCGTTCACCCCTACCGTCGAGATCGGCGCGCTGCTCGCGTTTCACGGCTCGCCGCGGTCGTACGACGACATTCTACTGCCCGAGTCGGACGAGGTCGCGCCGTGGAGCGGGACCAGCGCCGCCATCCTCGCCGGCGGGCACACGCACCTGCAGTGGACACGGACAATCGACGGGGCGCTGTACGTCAATCCCGGCTCGGTCGGCGTCTCCGACGACGGGCTCGCGCAGTTCGCGATCCTTACCGGCCCATCCGTCGTCTTCGAACGGGTGCCGTGGAACGCGTCCTGACGCTGCGAGAGCTCAACCGCGCCACGCTCGCGCGACAGATGCTCCTCGAGCGCAAGCGCGTCTCGGTCGTGGCGGCGGTGGAGCGGTTGGCCGGCATGCAGTCGCAGTGGGCGCCGGCGCCGTACGTCGGCCTGTGGACGCGCGTCGAGGGCTTCCGGCGAGAACAGCTCGAGCGCGCAATGCTCGCGCGCCGCATCGTCCGGGCCGTCCTGATGCGCGGGACGATCCATCTGGTCTCGCTTACCGATTACGGCATCTTCGGGACCGCGGTGCGACGGCCGCCGTGGATGAAGCCAGATGTGGCTGCTCTCGGCGACCGGCTGCACGACGCCGTCCGCGCGTTCGGCCGGGAGCCGCGGACGAGAGCCGAGATCGCCGAGTTCCTCGACCGCGTGCACGGCGTCGACGTCAAGAGCGCAGACGCAGTCTGGTATGCACTGCGGACGAACGCACGGTTGACGCACGCTCCGGAGTCGGGCCTCTGGCAGGCGCGCGGGAAGACGCGCTACGTGACGATCGAGCGAGAACCCGTGGACGAGAGTGCGGCGCGTGTGGAGCTCGTCTGGAGGTATCTCGCCGCGTTCGGGCCGGCAACGCGCGCCGACGCAGCGGAGTGGTCGGGCCTTCGCGTCGCCGACGTGCAGCCGGCGCTCGACGCGCTCGAACCGCTGCGACGCTTCGCCGACGAGAACGGCCGCGAGCTCTTCGACCTGCCGCGCGCGCCGCGCCCGCCCGCGGATTCGCCTGCGCCAGTTCGGCTGCTGCCGCGCTTCGACAACCTCGTGCTCTCGCACAAGGACCGCACGCGCGTCCTCCCGTACGAGTACCGCGGCGAGATCAGCGAGGGCGGCTGGGTCAAGTCTTCATTCCTCGTCGATGGACTGGTCGCCGGCGTATGGGAGGTCGAGCAGGGGCGCGTCCGTGTCGAGCCGTTCGCTCCTCTCCCCCGGACGGTACGCCGCGAGCTCGAGGACGAGGCCGCGCGCCTCGAAGCGTGGCTGCGCTGATGGAGATCGGCGCACACGTCTCCTCCTCCGGCGGCATCCACACCGCCGTCGACCGCGCGGTCGCGATCGGCGCCGACTCCCTCCAGCTCTTCACGCAGAGCCCGCGCATGTGGCGGCCGACGAACCACGACCCGGCGACCTTCGACCGCTTCCGCGAGCGGCGCGCCGAGACCGGAATGGGCGGCGTGCTCTGCCACGCGCTCTACCTCTGCAACCTCGCGGCGCCGAACGACGACGTCTACGGGAAGTCGGTCGCCGCGCTGAGCAACACGATGGAGGTCGCGGGCGCGATCGGCGCCGACGCGGTCGTCTTCCACGTCGGCTCGCACCTCGGCTCCGGCTTCGAGCACGGGCTGGAGCGCGTCGTGCCGGCGATGGAGCAGGTGCTCACGCTCACGACGGACAAGACCTGGCTGCTGATGGAGAACTCCGCCGGCACCGGCGGGACGATCGGCCGCTCGATCGACGAGCTGGCCACGATCTTCCAGCGACTCGACCGCCACCCTCGCCTCGGCATCTGCCTCGACTCGTGCCACCTGTACGCCTCCGGCGTCGACGTCGCCGATCCCACGTCGCTCGACGCGTGCCTCGACGAGGTGGACGCCTCGATCGGGCTCGACCGGCTGCGCGCGCTGCACGTCAACGACTCCGCCACCGCGCTCGGCTCGAACCGCGACCGCCACGCGAACATGGGCGAGGGCCTCCTCGGTGAGCAGCTCGGCGTTTTCCTCGGCAACCCGCGGCTGCAGACATTGCCCGCGGTGCTCGAGACCGCCGGGCCGGACGGCCACGGGCCTGACGCGAACGAGATTCGCAAGGCGAAGGAGATACGCGCACGCGCTATCGGTGGGTGATCCTCGGAGCAGGCACCCTCGCGCAGGCGAGCTTCTCGACCGCATCGGTCGGGCTGCCCGCGCTCGCCCCGGAGATCCGCTCCCACTACGGGCTCTCGCTGAGCGAGACCGGCGTCGTACTCGCCGCGATCGGCATCGGGATGCTGTGCACGCTCCTCGCGTGGGGCCTGCTCGCCGACCGGTTCGACGAGCGCTTGGTGATCGCCGTCGGCCTCGTCGGCGCCGGCGCGGCGCTCGGCGCGGCTGCCGAGACCGGTGGGTTCGGCTCACTCGTCGGCGCGCTCATCGCGGCCGGCGCGCTCGGCGCGAGCGTGAACGCGGCCAGCGGCCGCGCGATCATGAGCTGGTTCCCGGCGGGCGAGCTCGGCCTCGCGCTCGGGATCCGACAGACGGCGATCCCGATCGGTGGCGCGCTCGGCGCGGCCCTCCTCCCCATGCTCGGCGGGACGCGGCCGGCGTTCTTCTTCCTCGGCGGCTCGTGCGTCGTGGGCGCGGTCGTTGCCGCCGCGTTCATGCGCGGCACGCCCGCGCGCGATCCGGAGCTCGCAGATATCGGCAGGCCGATGCGTGACCCGCGCATGTGGCTCCTCGGGGGCGGGACGGCGCTCTACCTCACCGCGCAGATCGGGATCACCGGCTTCGTCGTCCTCTTCCTGCACGAGCACCGGCACGTGTCCACACACGCCGCCGCCGGATTGCTGGCCGGGATCAACGTCCTCGCAATCGGCGCGCGCATCGGCGCCGGCCGAATTTCCGACCGGCTGCACGCGCGCATGCGACCACTGCGCGCCATCGGGATCTCGCTCGCAGTCGCGACAGCGGCGGTGGCCACGCTGACGGACGCGCCGCTCGCCGCGCTCATCCCGGCGTTCGCGGTCGCGGGCGTGCTCAGCATGGCCTGGAACGGGCTCGCGTTCGCGGCGGCGGCGGAGACCGCAGGCGCGGCGCGGACGGGCGCAGCCCTCGGCTTCCAGCAGACGCTGCTCGGCGTCGTCGTCGCCGGCGCGCCACCCGCGTTCGCCGTCGTAGCTGCGTCGTCGTGGCGGCTCGCGTTCGCGCTCGCCGCGCTCGGGCCGCTGCTCGGCGTCGCCCTCCTGAGCCGGATCGCCGAATCTACGAGAGCCGGGCGAAGACCCGGAACGTCGGCGATCCCGCCGGCAGCTCGTTGAACTCCGGGTTGATGCAGCCGAGCTCGCCCGTGCGCTGCTCGTAGCACGGCTCGATCTCGGCGTGGCACATCGGCAGCGGGTTGCGCATCGCCTTCACGGCGCCGAAGCCGGCACGTTGCGCCTCGGCCGCCCGGAGCATCTGCACGTCGATCTCGACCTCGAACACCCGCTGCATGCAGCCCATGAACGTGTGCCCGTGCTCCTCGTACGCGTATACGAACGGGCACGAGCGCTCGATGCACGCTGACGGGTAGACGACCTTGTCGCAGTGGACGCCGCAGGCGCGGCACTCCACGTCGTCCTGGGGCCTGAGCGTCAGCGTGAGCTCGCTCATCTGCCCTGCATTGTGTGCGTCGGATCTCGGATCCCGCAAGTCTTGACAGATCCCGTGTTTTCCGCTTGCGCAAACGGAGTCGCGACTTAGCCCAAGCGCCGTACCGCGGTCAGGACGTCCATTTGCGTGAAAGCGCGGAACTCCGGCTCGGGCGCGTCGGCGTCCTCGTCGGCCCTGAACCACAGTGCCTGACAGGTGTGCATGCCGAACGCCTTCGCGCCGGCGACGTCCGTGGCGAGGGTGTCGCCGACGAAGAGCGTCGCCTCCGGATCGACGCCGATCGCCTCGAGCGCGCGCTCGAAGATGGCCGGGTGCGGCTTCCGCCAGCCCACCTCAGAGGAGAACACGGCCACGTCGAGGCGCTGCGCGACCCCCATCTGCTCCAGATCGCGATGGAGAAGGTGCGGCGGGTCGAACGCGTTCGACACGAGGCCGACCCGAAGATCGCGGTCACGCAGCGCCTCGAGCAGCGCGTGCGTCGTCGTCGCGAGCATGCGCGCCGGCTGCCATGCGGCGTGCTCGGCCTCGAGGAAGCTGTCCAGCTCCTCGTCGGTCACAACGATTCCCTCCTCGGTGAGCAGCCGGCGGACGAGCGCCGGATACTCGACCTCCTCGAGCGTGCCGGGCACCCATAGGAGCGGCAGGTACGCATCGCGGAACCGTTCGGTGAGCGCAGGCACCGGTTCGCGGCCGATCGCTCGCAGGCCCGCGTCGTGTCCCACCGCGAGCAGCTCGGGCTCCCACTCCCAGCGCATGAGTGTGTCGCCCCAATCGAAGAGGACCGCCTGCAGATCCACCGCCCCGACTACGCTACCGGCCCGTGGCTCGCAGGATCCTCTGGGCGTCGCTGGCCCTCGCGCCCGCCACGATCGCTGTCCGCTATGCCGTGCACCCCGGCAACACCGCGCTCTTCGTCCTCGCCGCGGTCGCGCTCATCCCACTCGCGTGGCTGATCGGGGAGACGACCGAGCACGCCGCCGAGCACACGGGCCCCGGCGTGGGCGGCTTCCTGAACGCGAGCTTCGGCAACGCGCCCGAGCTGATCATCGCGATGTTCGCAATCGCGGACGGGTTGCCGGAGGTCGTGCGCGGCTCGCTCGCCGGCAGCGTCATCTCGAACCTCTTGCTCGTGTTCGGCGTCACCCAGGCCGTCGGCCCTGAGAAGCGTCTCGACCGCCGCTCGCTCCTCACGCAGCTCGGCCTCGTCGGCGTCGCAGTCGTGCTGCTCGTCCCGCCGGTCGTCCTCGGATACACGGGATCGCCGGAGCGCCACACAGCGGTCCTCGTCTCGATCCCGATCTCGGTCGCGCTGGTCGTGCTCTACCTCGCGGTGACCGGGCGCAACTTGCGCCGCCATACGCAGCTCGAGCGCGCCGAAGCGTCGTCGGCCGCGTGGCCGCTCCCGCTAGCGCTCACGGTGCTCGGCGCCGCCACCCTCGCGACGGCGATCGTGAGCGAGATCCTCGTCCACTCGCTCAAGGGCTTCGCCTCGGCGATCGGCGCGAGCGAGTTCTTCATCGCCGCGGTGATCGTCGCGATCGTCGGCAACGCCGCGGAGCACGGGGGCGCCGTCGTCATCGCGCGCGCCGGGAAGATGAAGCTCGCGAGCGAGATCGCGATCTCGTCGAGCGCGCAGGTGGCGCTGCTTGTCGCGCCAGTGGTGATGCTCCTCTCGCTGCTGTTCACGCACGAGCTTCCGCTCACGTTCCGCTGGGAGGAGCTCGCGGCGATGATGGCCGCGGTCGTGCTCGCGGGCGCGACGATTGTGAACGGCCGCTCGAGCCGCCGCGAGGGAATGGTTCTCATCGTTGCCTACGTGCTGATCGCCGTCGGTTTCCTTGCCGCCGGGAACCGCTAGTTTGGAGCCGTGGCCACGACACAGGATAAGACGCAGCCGCAGCGGCCCACTGCGGGCGACGTCGTCGTCTCTGCGCGCGACCTGACGCGCCGCTACGGCGAGGGCGACACCGCCGTCGACGCGCTTCGCGGCGTCACCCTCGACGTGCGCGCGGGCGAGCTCGTCGCCGTCATGGGCCCCTCCGGCTCGGGCAAGTCGACGCTCATGCACATCCTCGCCGGGCTCGACACGCCGACGAGCGGCACCGTCGAGATCGCCGGCACCGAGATCACCAAGCTCGGCGATACCGACCTCACCCGCCTGAGGCGCGAGCACATCGGCTTCGTCTTCCAGTTCTTCAACCTGCTGCCCATGCTGGACGCCGAGGAGAATGTCGTCCTGCCGCTGTCGATCGCGGGCGAGAAACCGAACAAGGCGTGGCTGGAGGAGCTGCTCCAGAAGACCGGCCTCGCGAAGCGGCGGTCGCACCGCCCGTCGGAGCTCTCCGGCGGCGAGCAGCAGCGCGTCGCCATCTCGCGCGCACTCATCACGAAGCCGACGATCCTCTTCGCCGACGAACCGACGGGCAACCTCGACTCGAAGACGGGCGGCGAGATCCTCGACCTCATCCGCGACTCGGTGGATACCTACGGCCAGACGATCGTCATGGTGACGCACGAGGCGCGCGCGGCGGTGATCGCCGACCGCATCCTCTTCATCGCCGACGGCCTCATCGTCAAGGAGCTCACCGGAGCGAGCACCGAAGACGTGCTCACCGTGATGAGCAGCCTGAGCTCGTGACCCTCGTCGCATTGAAGGGCCTGCTCGGCCGCAAGCTGCGAGCCGTCCTCACGGCGGTCGCGATCGTGCTCGGCGTCGCGATGATCAGCGGCACCTACGTCCTGACGGACACGATCAAGGCCGCCTTCGGAACCGTGTTCACGACCGTCTACAAGAACACGGACGCCGTCATCACCTCGAAGAGCGCGCTCGGCAACAACACAAACAACAACAACCTGCCGCCCTCGTTCCCGGAGTCGCTGCTGGCGAAGATGCAAGGGCTCCCGGGCGTGGCCGACGCGCAGGGCGGAATCACCGACTTCGCCAACCTCGTCGGTCGCGACGGCAAGGTCATCTCCGGCGGCGGAGCCCCGTCGCTCGCGTTCAGCGTGCACCCGCACGGCGACCAGCACTTCAACCCGCTCACGCTCGTCAGCGGCAGCTGGCCGGTCGGCCCGCATCAGGTGGCGATCGACGCCAACACGGCGAGCAAGAAGCACTACAAGGTCGGCGACACGATCGGCGTCATCGCCCGCGGGCCCGAGCAGACGTTCACCGTGGCGGGCGTCGTGAAGATCGGCGGCGTCGCGTCGCTCGGCGGGGCGACGATGGCGATCTTCGACTTTCCGACGGCGCAGAAGCTCTTCAACAAGGTTGGCAAGCTCGACGCGATCGACATCGCCGCCAAGCACGGCGTCTCCTCCTCTCAGCTCGTGCGCGAGGTCAAACCCCTCCTGCCGGCGAACGCAGAGGTGCGAACGGGGCAGGCGCAGGCCGCGCAGGCCACGAAGGACACGAACGGCTTCCTCTCGATCATCAACGACTTCCTGCTCGCGTTCGGCGGCGTCGCACTCTTCGTCGGCGGGTTCGTCATCGCGAACACGCTCTCGATAACCATCGCCCAGCGCACCCGCGAACTGGCGACGCTGCGCACGCTCGGCGCGACCCGCCGGCAGGTGCTGCGCTCGGTCATGCTCGAGGCACTCGTCATCGGAGCGCTCGGCTCCGTGGCCGGCCTCTTCCTCGGTCTCGGGCTCGCCAAAGGGCTGAACCGGCTCTTCGTGCACTTCGGAATCGACCTCCCGCAGGCGGGAACGGTCTTCGCCACGCGCACCGTCGTCGTCTCGCTCACCGTCGGCATCGGCATCACGCTCATCGCGGCGCTGCGGCCGGCGATTCGTGCGACGCGCGTCCCACCGATCTCGGCCGTCCGGGAAGGCGCCGTGCTTCCGACGTCCCGCTTCGCCCGATTCAGCGTCGCCGCCGCCCTGCTCACGATCGGCGGCGCGGTCGCGATCATGCTCATCGGGCTGTTCGTCGGCGGCATCTCGACCACCGACCGCCTACTCGCGATCGGCATCGGTGCAGCCGCGATCTTCGTCGGCGTGGCGATGCTCGCCAAGACGCTCGTGCCGCCGCTCGCGCGCGTGCTCGGCTGGCCGGCAGTGCAAATCGGCGGAGCGGCAGGCGCGCTCGCCCGCGGCAACGCGATGCGCAACCCGCAGCGCACCGCCTCCACGGCATCCGCGCTGATGATCGGCCTGGCGCTCGTCACGCTCGTGTCCGTCCTCGCCTCCGGGCTCAAGACGACGTTCGAGAATGCCGTCAACTCGGTCTTTACCGGGCAGTACGCCGTCACGGCGACGGACAACTTCTCCCCCATCTCGGACGCGTCCGCCGACGCACTCAAAAGAGTGCCGGGTGTGACCGTCGTCTCCGGCGTCCGCGCGGGCGACGGCAAGGCGTTCGGCAGTAGGATCGGCGTCACCGGCGTGTCCGGCGACATCAGCAAGGTGATCACGGTGAAGTGGCAGGCAGGCTCCCAGGCCGTGCCCGGCGAGCTGGGGCAGAACGGCGCGTTCGTCGCCAAGGCGTACGCGAAGAAGCATCACCTCACCGTCGGCTCGCCGATCGACGTCGAGACGCCGTCGGCGACGACCATGCACCTCGTCCTACGCGGCATCTTCGCCCCGCCGCAGGGCGGCTCACCTTTCGGTGACGTGACCATCTCGACACAGCGCTTCGACTCGGAGTATCCGAACCCGCAGAACGTCTTCGCCTTCGTGAACATCGCGGGCGGCGCCACCGCGGCGAACACGGCCAAGCTCACGGCCGCGCTGAAGACCTTCCCCGACGCCAAGGTGGCGACCGCGAGCCAGTTCAAGAAGAACCAGGAGAAGGGGATCGACACGCTGCTCAATCTGCTCTACGTGCTGCTCTCGCTCTCGATCATCATCAGCCTCTTCGGGATCGTGAACACGCTCGTCCTCACGGTGTTCGAGCGCACGCGCGAGCTCGGCATGCTGCGCGCGGTCGGGATGACGCGCCGGCAGGTGCGGCGGATGATCCGCCACGAGAGCATCGTCACCGCTCTCATCGGGGCGGCCCTCGGCATTCCGGTTGGGATCGTGCTCGCGCTCATGGTCGGCAAGGCGATCAAGTTCGCGGCATTCACGATCCCGGTCGGCACGCTCGTCACGTTCATCTTCGCCGCGATCATCGCGGGCATCGTCGCGGCGATCTTCCCGGCGCGGCGCGCCGGCCGGCTGAACGTGCTCGAAGCCCTCCAGTACGAGTAGAAGGAGGTCGCCTCGCCGAGGCGAATCCGGGTCTCGTCATGGACAGCCAGCTGCGTCGCTACTTCATCGGATTGGTCGGCTTCGGGTTCGTCGCGTGCTGGTCGGCGGCGGGATTCCTCACCGCCTTGCTCGCGGCCGCGACCTGCATCGCAGTCGTCGCCGCTCCCCAGCTCTCGCGGCGCGGACGCCGGTCTCAGCGGCGTCCGAGGCCGATTCGCGCGCGCCCGCTGCGCGACGAGGAACCGGGCAGCCTGCCGATGGTGCCCGACGAGCCGTCGCTGATCATCGAATTCGGGTAGCTACCGTGGGCCGATGGACGTCGGCCTCCTGGAGAGCGCACTTTCCGAGTTGAATCAGCCGGCGTATCGCGCCGGCCAGGTGTGGTCGTGGGCGGCGCACGGCGCCGCCGGCTACGAGGAGATGACCGATCTCCCAAAGGCGCTCCGCCAGGCGCTCGCCGAGCACGTGCCGTTCTCGACGCTCTCGGTCGAGGTCCAGCGCGAGGCGCGCGACGGCACGATCAAGGTCCTGTTCCGCACCGCCGACGGCCACCCGGTCGAGGCGGTGCTCATGCGGTACCGCGACCGCCGCCGCTCGCTGTGCCTCTCGTCGCAGTCCGGATGCCCGCTGACGTGCACATTCTGCGCAACCGGCCAGATGGCGTTCGGTCGCAACCTGACCGCGTCGGAGATCCTCGACCAGGCGCTCCACTTCCGCCGTCTGACGGAGGTCGACCACGCCGTGTTCATGGGCATGGGCGAGCCAATGCTCAACCTCGACGAAGTGCTCGGCGCTGCGCGGCGTCTTCCGGAAATTGGGATCACGCCGCGCCGGACGACAATTTCGACCGTCGGCTGGCTGCCCGGCCTGACGCGCTTCGTCGACGAGGTGGACGAGCCGATCCGGCTGGCGCTGTCGCTGCACGCTCCCGACGACGAGCTGCGTTCGCAGATCATGCCGGTGAACGACCGCTATCCCCTGCGCGACATCATCGCCGAGTGCCGGCGCCAGGTCGCCCAGCGCAGGCGCCGCGTGTTCATCGAGTACGTCATGCTCGCCGGCGTCAACGACTCACGCGCGCAAGCGCGGGCGCTCGCGGCGCTGGTCGGAGGCGGCGACTTCAAGGTAAACCTCATCCCGTACAACCCGACAGGGATGTACGACGGCTCCGACCGCGACCACATCGCGCGGTTCAAGTCGGAGCTCGAGCACGCGCACATTCCGGTGACGGTCCGCCTGACGCGCGGCCGCGACATCGAGGCCGCCTGCGGGCAGCTCGCGACCGCACCCAAGGTCCTGAAGCGCGTCAGGTTGTCGACGCGCTGATCTGGTTGGCGGTGTAGCCGCCCGCGCTCTTCCGGATTCGGAGCGTCACGGAGTCGCCGGTCTGCAACCCGTCCGCTTGACCCGACTTGCCGTTGATCAGGATCGTGGTCGCCGGCGTGACCGCGATCGCGAGCGTCTGTCCCTCTAGGTCGGCGTCGTGTGTCCCGGTGGCGGTCACCTGCAGGGTGACGACTCCGCTGCCGACCGCGGTGATCGCGCCGGCGATGTACATGCCACGTGCAGGCGGAGCGGCGGCCGTCAGCGTGTACTGCGGAAGCAGGAGCGGCGGTCTGGGCTTCTGGTTGAAGTCGAAGTCGTTCACGAGGTTGCCGAGAATCCTCGCGTTCTCGCGGACATCGGGGCGTGGATCGGGTCGTCCGTCGGTGCGAGGGTTCAACCGCTGCCCGTGCAGGAAGTCATCTTCGATGAACTTCACGTAGGCGTCGAAGCTGAGCGTCTGGTGGTCGATGTAGCCCCGCTTCGCGTAGGGGCTGATCACGATGCCCGGGACGCGCAGCCCGTAGCCGTTCTCGTCCACGACCGGAGGGACGACGTGGTCGTAGAACCCGCCCCAGTCGTCCCACGCGAGGAAGATGGCCGTCGACTTCCAATCCGGGCCTTTCATGATCGTGTTGATCAGGCTGGTGACGTAGTCCTGGCCGGCCGAGATGCGCGACGGCGGATGCTCGCTGACCGCGCCGGATGGGTCGACCCAGCTGACGGCGGGCAGGCGGCCTGCACGTGCCTGGGCGTAGAAGTCGTGGATCGGCTGGACGTTCCCGAGCTGTCCGTCCTGAGCGACCGTGTCGAAGTACGGAAGCGGATTCCAGATCCCGGGAGTCTTCGCGTTCTGCGGCAGCGCAGGACAGGTCATCTCATCGTCGGCGCAATCGGGCTGCGTCCCGGGAAAGACGTAGTAGCCCCAGCTCACGTGCTGCCGGTGCAGCAGGTAGGTCAAGTCGGTCCAGGCGTAATCCGGCGGCGGCGGCGACGCGCCCGCCTTGGACTTGAAGTCGGGCGGGTTGCCGGGGCTCTGCAGCGCGTTCACGCAGCTCATCGGGTCGGCCTTGATCGAGCACCTCGCCGACCACTCCGAGACCATGAACAGATGCGCCGGCAGGCTCCAGGACGCATTCGGCTCGAACATGTGATCCTGGAGCACGAAATTGCGCGCGTACGCCCAGTAGTTCGGGATCTCGCTCGCGTCGTGGTACCCCATCACGTCGACCTTCGCGGCGTTGGTGCAGTTCGGGTTGGTCGGGTTCGCGCACCCCTTCTGCGCGTGCTCGGCCTGCGCGATGAAACCGTCCATCTTGCCGCCGTCGATGTCGGCGCTCGCGTTGGTCTGACCGTGCGGGCCGCCGCCGTTCACGTCGCTCGAGTCGTGATACGGCCGCTGGCAACCGCCGTGCACCGGGTCGGGCACGCACACCGTCGGCACGCCGTTCGACATCGGGATCCCGTCCACGCCCGGGTAGGTGCCGAAGTACGAGTCGAAGCTGCGGTTCTCCTGCATGATCACGATCACGTGCCGGATCTTGTGGATGCCGGGA
>Ga0193751_1001320_pt1 | contig 16125 bp, 12 predicted proteins | sample L1c2metaG_FD_143050 | JGI IMG/M metagenome (GOLD analysis project Ga0193751, IMG submission 143050) | Soil microbial communities from a riparian zone of the East river system, Colorado, United States - L1c2 | ecosystem: Environmental > Terrestrial > Soil > Riparian zone | place: USA: East River... | reverse complement strand
GGCCAAGCTCCTCTCCGCCGCGCCCACCGACCCGAACGCGGCGCATCCCGACGCCCACCCGCGACAGTGCGAGTAGCCGGCGGCCGGCGGACCGCCCATCGCCAGCGAACCTCCCCTGGCGTTCCCGCCTCCGGCTAGATCCAGTCGATCTTGCGGAGGACCGCGGCCGCGCCGACCGCGATCGCGATCACGATCACCGTCACGAGCCAGAACCCGCCGGCCTCGGCGCCCGAGAAGGCCAGACCGGCCTCGCTCATCCCGAACACCCCGGCGATCGCGCCGATGCCGGCGAGGATCACGGTGACGCCGGTGAGGCGCTTCATGATCACCGACAGGTTGTTGTTGATCGTCGACAGGTAGATCTCGACGCTCGCCGCAACGAGCTCCCGGTCCGTGTCGAGCTCGTCGGCGAGGCGGATCACGTGGTCGTAGATGTCGCGGAAGTACAGGATCTCGGCGGCATCGATGAGCGTCAGCTCGCGGTTCGTGACCTGGTTGAGGATCTCCCGGACCGGTGACACCGCCCGCCGAACGGCGATGAGGTCGCGCTTCAGCCCGAACAGCCGCTCCAGCGTCTGCCGGGTCGGTCGATCGACGACGTCGTCCTGGAGCGAATCGATGAGGTCCTCGAGGTGATCCGCGAACGGGAAGTAGCCATCGACGATGGCATCGATGATCGCCCACAGGACGTGGTCGGGGCCGGCCTTGAGGATCGGCCCGAGGCCCGTCCTGAAATGGTCGCCCGAGCGGGGATCCCACGAGCCGGGATGCGAGCTGAGCAGGAATCCGTCGCCCAGGACGAGGTCGACCTCGCGCGCCACCACGAACGCCCCGCCGATGCTCGGCGCAGTTTCGGGGGCCTCGAGGACGAACATGACGATGTGGACGAGGCCCGCGGTAACCTCGATCTTGGCCCGCTGGTTGCCCTCGATGACGTCCTCCGCGATGAGCGGATGGAGGCCGAGGACCGACCCGACGCGAGCCACCATCGCCGGATCGGGATCCGTGAGGTCGATCCAGACCGTGGCCTTCGGTCCGGGTCCCCCGGTCGGTTTCGCCAGCGCCGAGAGGGCCGCCTCGCCTTCCCACTCGGCGACGCGGTCGCCGGACCAGCGCGACAGCCGGACATGGCCCTTGCCGGATCGGGGCGCGCCCCCGTGGGCCCGCCCAACCCTGGGGATCTCGGCGCCCAGGACCTTGGCGCGCGAGGGCTTAGAGCGCGAAGCTGGGCTCATCCGGGCCATCTTCCGCTTCCGGAGCGATGCCGTGGGCTCGATCCGGCACTCCATCATCCGAGTCCACATCGGGCTCCGCGACCGACCCGCGCTCGAGGGCCAGCGTCGGCACGACCGCGATCGCCATGACCACGGCCGCGACGAGGAAGATCCCGACCAGGATGGTCGCGGCCTCCCGCGACGCCCACTCCTCCAGCGCCTGGACGACGAGCCCGTCCTGGAGCGTCCGGTTGCGCAGCGCCGCCGGGATGAACGCCTTGTAGGCATCGGGCGTCGCGTAGACCTGCTGGTACAGGCGATCGATGACGGTCGAGCCGAACGCCGTGAGCACCGCCAGGCCGATCGCCATCCCGAGCATCCGCGCGACCGTGACCGTGGCCGAGGCAATTCCGAACGCCTGCCGGCCCAGCGCCTCGACCGCCGCCGTGGAGCGCGGCGTGACGGTCAGCCCGAAGCCGAGGCCGAACGCCGCGAGCGAGATCGCGACCTCGCCGATCCCGGTGGAGGGCGTCCAGAACGACATCCGCCACAGCGCCCCGATCCCCAGGCCGAGACCGGCCAGCGTGGTCACGCGCAGGCCGAGGAGGCGGAGCGCGAAACCGGATGCCAGCGCGCCGATCGCGGTGGCGGCGGCGAGGGCTCCCAGGGCGACCCGCTGGACGTCGGGCCCGCCATAGAGGACGCGGTCCACGAAGACCGCGCCGCCGATGATCGCCGTCGCGAAACCGTAGCCGGTCAGGAGCGAGACGAACGCCGCGGAGCCGAACACCCGCGACCGGAACCACGACGGCTCGACGACCGGGCCGCCGCGCCGGGCCGCCAGCGCGACGCCACCTACGAGCGCGATGACGCCGACGCCGATGAGGCCGGCGACCGCCACCCAGGGGTCGAGATCCAGCCCTTCGATCCGCTCGCTGCCGCCGAGCGTCAGGCCGATGAGGATCGCCGCGAGACCGGCCGTCGCGATCGCCGCGCCGAACGGGTCGATGCGGGCCGTGCCGCGGGGCGTGTCCCAGCTGCCCGATGCGGCCCAGGCGACGCCGATGGCCGCCAGCGCGATGGGGACGTTGACGTAGAACACGTAGCGCCACGGCGCGTCGAAGGCGTCCAGGACCGAACTCCCGACGCCTGCAGCCGCGAGGGCATCCGCGGGATGGACCGTGCCGAGGATCCACGCACCGACGAACGGCCCGGCGGCCATCCCGAGGAACGTCAGGGCGCCGATGGCGCCGAGGGCCCGCGGCCGGGCCTCGCCCTCGAAGAGGTGCGACGCGGCAGCGGTCGCGACCGGGATGAGCACGCCGCCGCCGATCGCCTGGACGACCCGGGCCGCGATGAGCGTGTCCAGCGACTGCGCCGAGCCGGCGAGGGCTGAACCTACGCCGAACACGGCGAGCGCCGCGAGGAACGGCCGCCGGACGCCCCAGCGATCGGCCAGCCGGCCGGCCAGGGGCATCGTCACGACCGAGGTCATGAGGTAGGCGTTGACGATCCAGGACGCCTTCCGGAGCGCGGTCCACGAGGCGAGGTCGACGACGATCGCCGGCAGGGCCACGGCCGTGACCATCAGCTCGAGGCCGACGAGGAAGGCCCCGATCCCGAGCACGACCAGCAGGACGATCGCCGATCCGCGGGTCACCGGGCGAGTGTACGGGCGACCGGATCGCAAGACGCACGTCGGGAGGGCGCCTGACGGCGTTGGAGTGCCTGCAACCGCCGCCCATCGAAGGTTCGGACGTGGTCGCCTCCGCTGCGAACGCCCGCTCCGCCCAGCCGGTCGTCCGCACTTCCGATCTCACGCGGTCGTTCAACGGCTTCACCGCCGTGTCCGGCATCGATCTCGAGGTCGCCCCGGGAACGATCCTCGGTGTCGTCGGGCCGTCGGGCTCGGGCAAGACGACCACGATCCGGATGCTCACGGGCTCGCTCGCGCCGACGCGCGGCGAGATCTCCGTCCTCGGCGAGTCGCCGCGGTCCTTCAGCGGTCGGACCCGCGCCCAGATCGGCTACATGCCCCAGCAGTTCATCCTCTATCCCGACCTGACCGCCCGCGAGAACGTCGACTTCGTCGCGACGCTGTACGGGCTCCTCCTGTTCAAGCGCCGGCGGCGGTCCCGCCAGGTCCTGGAGCTGCTGGGCCTGTGGCCGGTCGCGAATCGCCAGGCGGGGAAGCTGTCCGGCGGCGAGCGCCGACGCCTCGAGCTCGCCTGCGCGCTCGTGCACGAGCCTCGGCTCCTGATCCTCGACGAGCCGACGGCCGGTGTCGACCCGATGCTCCGGCGGACGATCTGGGACGAGATCCATCGCCTGCGGGACACGGGCGTGACGGCCATCATCACGACCCAGTACGTCACGGAGGCCGAGGAAGTCGACCAGGTCGCGGTCATCGCCGGCGGCCGGGTGATCGCCCACGATTCGCCGGCGGGCCTGCGCCGCTCCGCGATGGGCGGCGAGATCGTCGAGGTCGAGACCACCGGTACCTTCGATGCCTCTGCTCTTGCCGACGTCCCCGGCTTCCGGAACGTCCGCCAGACGGGCCTTCGGACGTTCGAGGTCCTCGTCGACGACGCCGGCGAGGCGTCCGCGGCGATGGCAGAGTCGGTGCTTCGGGCCGGCGGCGAGATCGCCTCGGTGCGGGAGCTCCAGCCGACCTTCGAGGAGATCTTCGCGGCGATCGTCGAACAGGGCGGCGCCGGCGTCCCCGAGGACCTCTCCGCGACCGCGCCGGCGGCGCGGTCCCAGGAGGCCGGGACCCGATGAAGTCGCTCTACCGCGTCATGGCCCTCGTCGGCAAGGAGATCGTCGAGGTCCTGCGCCGGCCGGGCGCCGTGATCAGCCTCGTCCTCGGACCGTTCCTGATCCTCGCGATCTTCGGATTCGGCTATCACGGCTACCGGCGCGACCTTCAGACCATCGTCGTGCTGCCGGTGGGCGCGAACCTCGCGACCGATCCGCAGGAGTACGACAGCCTCGACGCGACCGGGATCCGGGTGATCTCCGTCACGGCCGACCGGACCGCCGCGGAGGCCCAGCTCCAGAGCGAGGCAGTCGATCTCGTGGTCGTCATTCCCGCCAACGCCGTGCAGGCCCTGGAACAAGGCCAGCAGGCCGACCTGACGATCGAGATGAACCAGGTCGACCCGGTCCAGGCGAACTACGCGACGTTCATGGCCCAGACGCTCATGGCCGATGTCAATCGCGAGATCTATCGTCGTGGCGCCGAGGCGGGCCAGGCGTATGCGGTCCAGATCGGCGGCCAGGCGGCGAAGATCCCGGCCGACGTCATCGCCTCGCCGACCGTGGCGAAAGTCGTGAACTTCGCCCCCATCTCGCCGGCGATCGTGGCGTTCTTCGGGGTCGCGGCGCTCGCGCTGGTGCTGCAGCACATGGCCGTGACGCTGCTCGCCCTGTCGATCGTCCGGGAGCGCACCAGCGGGGCGATGGACCTGTTCCGAATCGCCCCGATTCGGGCCACCGAGCTCGTCATCGGCAAGGTCATCGCGTTCGGGCTGCTTGGCGGCGCGATCGCCGCCATCTCGGTCGCGCTCCTCGTCGGACTCCTCGGCGTCCCGATGCTCGGGCCGCCGATCCTCATCGCCGTGACGATCGCGTTGCTGCTCGGAGCCTCGCTGGGCCTGGGGCTGGTCATCTCGATCATCTCGGACTCGGAGCGCCAGGCCGTTCAGCTTTCGCTGCTGACGCTCCTCGCCTCGATGTTCTTCAGCGGCTTCGTCCTGCGGATCGACGAGTTCGAAGCGCCCGTCCAGGCTGCGGCCTATCTGCTGCCGGTCACCCATGGCATCCGGCTGCTCCAAGACCTGTTCCTGCGGGGCTCGATCGAGCATCCTTGGCAGCTCGGGGCGCTGACGATCATCGCCGCGGTCCTGCTCGCGGCGAGCTGGATCCTGCTCCGCCGCGAGATGCGGCCGGCCTGAAGGGAGGAGATGGTGATGTCGTCCAGCACGCCATCTAGGGCTCCGTCCACTGTCGCACCCACCCATGTCCCGGCGGTGCGCACCCGATCGACCGCGTCGGCCGAGCGGAAGGGCGCGGCCCTGATCACCTTCGGGATCGTCGGCCTCATCCTCCTGGGTGCGTGCCTCGTGGCCGTCGTCGTATCGATGGTCCCGCTCATGAACGGCGCTGCCGCCCTGGAGGAGCAACGCACCGCCGCAGTCCAGCTGCTGGGCCCGGCGGCGGATGCGCTCGAAGCAACGGCAACGAGCGCCGAGCATGCCGGCGCCAGCCTCGGGACGAGCGTCGCGGCCGCCCGCGACGCCGCCTCGGTGACCGGCCAGCTGGCCGATGCGATGCAGGGCCTCGCCGTGTTCTCGTCGTCGTTCTCGGACACCGCGAATCGCTCGCGGGCCCTCTCGGATGACCTGTCGAGGACCGCCGATTCGCTGGCGACAAACCAGACCGACAGCGCCGCCACGGCCGCCCAGCTCCGCACGCTCGCGGATCGACTCCACCAGCTCGCCGAGACGCTGGGCTCGGCCGATGGCCCGCCGCCGAGCGCCCTCGCCGGCGTGGCGGTGCCCCTCGCTCTCGGACTCGTCGTCCTGATCCTGCTATGGCTCGCGGCCATCGCCGTCGCGAGCATCTGGCTCGGCCGCCGGATGCGCGCCGGCCCCCGGCCCGGGCCGGGTCCGGACAGCGTCAATCTGGCCATACCGTCACCCACGGACGACTAGGCGCGGAATCGCCGCTCGACGAGGGCCCCAGCGAGCTCCATCACGCACGAAACCGCTTCCACGAAGACCCGCGGCGCCCGAATAGCGCACCTAACCGCCCAGCCATGACGATATGGCAGGAATTCCGGGCGGATCTTTCCCGCGGTTGACAGAACCGGTCGATCAACCGATATTGATATAAACCACGGTTGATCCGTCGGGTTGCCGCCCCGCCGTAAGACCTCGCGGACGCCCCCGACCCGACCCACTCGGAGCTCCTGTTGGCCCCCTCGCCCGCCCACTTCCGCTCGACCCTCGCCGCCGTCGTCGATCCGCCGGACGAGCTGCGCTCCCTGCGCCTCGTCCATAAGGCCCTCGCTGACGTGAATCGCCTCCGGATCGTGCAGCGCCTCGCCCACGGCGACGCAACCGTCTCCGAGCTCATCGAGCAGGTCGGGCTGAGCCAGCCGCTCGTGTCGTGGCATCTCGCCCGGCTGCGAATCGCGGGTCTCGTCGAGACGCGCCGCGCGGGCCGCGAGACCGTCTCCCGCCTCGTGCCGGAGGCCTTCGAGGCGTTCGCCGTCTCCGAGAAGCGTGTCCTCGGGCTCGGAGGATCGGGCCGGCCCATCGAGGAGGCGGCGTCGTGACCGGTTCCCTCGTTTCTCCCGAGCTTCGCACCCGCATCCGGGGACTCGCGACGCCGATCGCCGTTGCGCTGGGTCGCCTCGGTCTGACCCCGAATGCGCTCACCCTGATCGGTTTCCTCGGGACGTGCGCGGCGGCGGTTGCAGCCTCCCAGCAGGCGTGGCTCGCGGCCGGGGTCCTCGTCCTGGTCTTTGGGATCTTCGATCTCTTCGACGGCACGCTCGCCCGCGCGACCGGCAAGGTCACGACCTTCGGTGGGTTCCTCGACTCGACCCTCGATCGAGCGGGCGAAGCCGTGGTCTACATCGGAATCGCGATCGGAGCGTTGGTCGGTGGCTTCGACACGGGTGCCGTCCTGGCAGCGGCGGCGATGGCGGCCGCGTTCCTTGTCAGCTACGTCCGCGCCAAGGCCGAGAGCCTCGGATACGCACCAGGCAGCGGCCTGGCGGCTGTCGGACTGGCGCCCCGTGAGGTGCGGCTTGCCGTACTCACGATTGGCCTCATAGCTGTTGGCATAGCAGGCGGTGTCTGGCCTGGCACATGTCCGACGATCCCCGCTGATTCGCTCGCCGATTGCTGGTCGTTTTCGGGCCCTCGCTACGGCGGCACGCTCATGGTCGCGACCCTCGGCCTGATCACGATCCTCGCGACGATCACCGTCATCCAGCGCATCCTCCACGTCCGCGCGCAGGCGAAGGAGGGCTGAGACCCGCCGCCGCCACGGACGACCGATCCCGGACCATCGACCTCGATCTCAATCTCGCCCTCATGCGTGCGAGACGCATCGCCAACCAGGACCTCAACGACATCGACCAGCCAGGAGACAGGAGCACCGCCAGATGGCCAAGAACAACGGCAACGGAAGCAACGGCAAGAGCGGCGCGCACGCCGGGACGTGGGCGGGCAGCCGCCGCAAGGACGGCAAGATCCGCGTCGCGATCGTCGGCGTGGGCAACTGCGCGAGCAGCCTCGTCCAGGGCCGCTACTACTACGAGAACGCCAAGCAGGACGACTCCGGGCTGATGCACGTCAGCCTGGGCGGCTACCACCTCCGCGACATCGAGTTCGTCGCCGCCTTCGACATCGACAAGAACAAGGTCGGCAAGGACCTGTCCGAGGCGATCTACGCCAAGCCGAACAACACCTACGTCTTCCAGCAGGTCCCGAACATCGGGGTCAAGGTCGAGCGGGGGATGACCCACGACGGCCTCGGTAAGTACCTCAGCCAGATCATCGAGAAGGCCCCGGGGCCGACGGCCGACATCGTCAGCATCCTCAAGGAGCGCGAGGTCGACGTCATGGTCTCCTACCTCCCGGTGGGGAGCGAGGAAGCCACGAAATGGTACGTCGAGCAGGCCCTCAAGGCCGGGGTCGGCTTCATCAACTGCATCCCGGTGTTCATCGGTCGTGAGCCCTACTGGCAGCGCCGCTTCGCCGAGGAAGGCCTGCCGATCATCGGCGACGACATCAAGAGCCAGGTCGGCGCGACCATCAGCCACCGCGTCCTGACCCGCCTCTTCATGGATCGCGGCGTCCGGATGGACCGGACCTACCAGCTGAACTTCGGCGGCAACACCGACTTCCTGAACATGCTCGAGCGCGAGCGCCTCGAGTCCAAGAAGATCAGCAAGACGAACGCCGTCACCTCGATGCTCGACTACGAGGTCGATCCGGACGACGTCCACGTCGGGCCGAGCGACCACGTGCCGTGGCTCAAGGACCGCAAGTGGTGCTACATCCGGATGGAGGGCACCACCTTTGGTGACGTGCCGCTCAACGTCGAGCTCAAGCTCGAGGTCTGGGACAGCCCGAACAGCGCCGGCGTCGTGACCGACGCCATCCGCTGCCTGAAGCTGGGCCTGGATCGCGGCCTGAAGGGCACCCTCGTCGCGCCGTCGGCGTACTTCATGAAGAGCCCGCCGAACCAGATCCACGACGACATCGCGTTCAACCGGGTCGAGGCCTTCATCAAGGGCGACGACACCGAGACGCTCGTCGGGACCGAGACCCCGAAGGTGCGCAAGCTCCGGAAGCTCGCCGGCTCGAAGCCGGCGTCGGTCACCGGTCCGAAGGCTGCCGCCCTCGCCAAGTGACGAGTCAAGGCCGCAAGCTCGAGGCGCCACACCGGCGGCTCGAGCCCGGCTCGCGGCTGCTCGAGCGCGGCGTCGTCCTGGGCTATCGCCTGATCGCCTGGGTCGTCGCCCACATCCCGCCACGCCTGCCGCGGTTTCTCATCGCCCGTGGCGCGCAGGTGTCGTACCTGCTGTGGCCGAGCAAGCGGCGCTTCTCGAACGCGAATTTCGCCCATGTCCTGGGGTTGCCGCCGGGCGATCGGCGGGTCCGCTGGGCGGCGATGGGCGCCTACGGTGAGTACGCCCGCTACGTCGTCGAGATGATGCGGCTGCCGCACCTGCCGGCTCACGCCGCGGCGGATCTCATCCCCTACGTCGACCTCGACGCCGTCGAGCCGATCTGGAAGGGCGCGAGAGGCGGCTTGATCTTCACCCTCGGCCACATCGGCAATCCCGAGGCCATCGCCCCGGCGATCGCCAGCCGCGGCTGGCCGACCAACGTCCTCGCCGACGATTCGGCGTTTCCCGAGCTCTTCGAGCTCTTCCGGAAGCAGCGCGAGCGCTGGGGCGTCCACGTCATCCCGTGGCGCAACCTGCGCGAGATCTACGGCGTGCTCCGTCGCCGCGAGATGCTCGGGTTGCTGATCGACTGGGGCTATCGCGAGGACGGCATCCCGGTCCGGATGTTCGGATCGTGGACGACCCTTCCCGCGGGTCCCGCGACGCTGGCTGCGAAGACGCACTCCCGGATCCTCCCGGTGGCGATCCGGCGGCGCGACGACGGCAAGACGTTCCACGCCGAGCCGTTCGAGGCGTTCGAGGTGCCCTCCAGCTCCCCGGCCGATCTCCTCGCGGCGACCCAGCGGATCGCCGATTGCCTCGAGCAGTCGATCGCCGCCGCGCCGGACCAGTGGTACTCGTTCAAGCCGATGTGGCCGGCGACCCCCGAGGAGGCCGCGGCCCTGGAGCGTCGCGCCGCCGAGATGGCCGCGGCCTCCGCGCCGACGCGGGTGTCCGGCGTGGCCGTCGCGGCCGCGCTGCTCGGCACCGAATCGGCGCTCCCGGGTGCGGAGACCGAGACCGCGGCGGCGCTGGCCGTGGAGATCGGACCGCCCGAGCCGGCATGAGCGACTCGTCCCGGATGCCCGTACCCGCGTGAGCGCCTCGTCCAGGTGGCACGTACCGGCATGACCGCGGCCCGCGCGACGGTCGTCCAGCGCGTCCGGGCGCGCGCCATCGCCGCCGGCGCGAGGCTCATCACGGCTCTCCCGGACCGGCTGACCGACGCCCTCGCCGATGCCGTCGGCGAGCTCTGGTATCGCGTCGCGCCGGGCCGGGCGTCGCTCGCGCGCCGCAACCTCGAGCGCGTAGCCCGGTCGCTCGCGGCCCGCGGGCTCGGTGGCAGGCGGGTCGCGGCGGCCGCGGTCGACGGCGCGGCGCTTGAGCGGCTACTCCGGGCCGCGTTCCGCCAGACCGTCCGCTACTACGTTGACATGGCGCGCCTGCCGAGCCAGGACCCGGCCGAGGTCGATCGGAAACTGACCGTCGAGACGCCCGAGGCCGTGGCCCAGGCCTTCGGCCCGGACCGGCCGCCGATCCTCGTCGCGATGCACTTCGGCGCGGTCGAGTACCCCGCGCTCTTCGCCGCGGCCCAGAGCGGCGGACCGATCATGACCCCGATGGAGACGCTGACCGACCCCGCGCTCCAGGAGTGGGTCCGCCGAACGCGCGGCACGGCGGGGGTCGAGATCGTCGGGCTGCGCGACGCCCGCCACGCGTTGATGGACGCGCTCGCGACCGGCCAGACGATCGGCCTCGTCGCCGATCGCCACGTTGCGGGCGGCTCGGTGAGCGTCCCGTTCTTCGGCGCCCCGGCGCCCCTTCCGCCGGGCCCGGCATTCCTCGCCGTCGAGACCGGCCGGCCGATCTACCTCGGCGCGGTTCGGCGGCTCGGGCGCGGTCGCTACGCCGGCGGCCTCGTGCCCGTCCCGACCGCCACCGAGGGCGATCGACGCGCCCGGATCGCCGCCACGACTGCCTCCATCGCCGCGGCGATGGAGCGCGCCATCGCGGTGGCCCCCGAGCAGTGGTGGAGCCTCCTCGCCCCGATCTGGCCGGACATCGACGCCCGAGCGACCGACGGCAGCGGCCATCTCGAGCCCGGGACGACGGCATGACCGAACGCCTCGGCCGGGCGGACCTCCACATCCACACCCTCGCGTCTGACGGGACTGCCGGAATCCTCGACATCCTCGACCACGTCGCGCGCCTCGCCGAGCTTGACGTCATCGCGATCACCGACCACGAGCGCATCGACGCGGCACTGGTGGGCCGATCGATGGCGCGGGATCGAGGCCTCGCGTTCGAGGTCGTCATCGGCGAGGAGATCACGACCCGCGGCGGCCACCTCCTCGGGCTCTGGCTCGAGCGGCCGGTGAAGCCGTTCCAGTCCCTGCGATCGACGATCGCCGCGGTCCACGACCAAGGCGGGATTGCCATCCCGGCGCACCCCCTCACGCCGTACCCGCTCTGCGCCCAGGGGTTCGTCCTGCGGCGCCTGCTCGCCGACGAGCCGCGCTTCCGGCCGGACGCCATCGAGGCCTTCAACCCGACGACCCTCGGCCGGCCGTGGCACGGCCGCGTCGTGCGGTTCGCCGAGGAGCTGTCGCTCGCGACCGTGGGCAACTCCGACGCGCACACGTTGGCGGCGATCGGCGCCGGCCACACGACGTTCCCGGGTCGCACCGCCGCGGAGCTGCGCGTCGCGATCGAGACCGGCACGACCCACCATCACGGCTCGTTCCACGCCACCTCGGCGCAGCTGGCGACGTTCCGCGACCAGCTCCGGAAGTACGGTCGCGACGCTCGCGCCGGCCTGGGCGGCCGGATTCGAGGCGATGGCCGGGGGCGCGATCTCGGCTACCCGCGCGAACCTGAATCCGGAATCGGTGCCGCGCCGGGCGAGGCCCCGCGGTGAAGATCGGGCTGGTCACGCCGTATGTCTATCCGCTCCCGGGCGGCGTCAACCAGCACGTTCGGCACCTTTACGAGAACCTCCGCCTGCGCGGCCACGACGTCCGCATCATCACGAGCTCCCACGGCCTCCAGCGTTCCTCGGAGGGCGACGTCATCCGGATCGGGAAGGGCTTCTCGATGCCGGCCAACGGCTCGGTCGGGACGATCACGATCTCGCCGCGCTACGTCTCCCAGGTCCAGGAGGTCCTCGACCGCGAGCGCTTCGACCTGCTCCACTTCCACGAGCCGTTCGTGCCGTTCCTGTCGCTGGTCCTGCTGCGCCAGTCGACGAGCGTGAACATCGCGACGTTCCACGCCTATGGCGGGTTCTCGCCGGCCTACGAGTTTGGCTCGAAGGTCATGTCGTCCTACGCGGCGCGGCTCCACGGCCGGATCGCGGTCTCGGCCGCGGCCCGGCACTTCATCGACCGGTTCTTCCCGGGCGACTACAAGGTCATCCCCAACGGCGTGGACCTGGGGCGCTTCAGCCGGGCCGTGCCGATCTCGCGCTGGCGCGACGGCACCCGGAACATCCTGTTCGTCGGGCGGTTCGAGTCCCGCAAGGGCCTCCTCGACCTGCTCAAGGCGTACCGGCTCCTGCGCCGGACCGGCTGCCAGTGCCGCCTGCTCGTCGTCGGGCGGGGGCCGCAGGAGCGCGAGGCAAGGCGCTACATCATGACTCGAGGCCTCGGCGGGGTTGAGTTCCTCGGCCAGGTCTCCGACGAGGTTCGCGATGCGCTCTTCAAGACCGCGGACGTGTACTGCTCGCCCGCGACCGGGCGCGAATCGTTCGGGATCGTGCTCCTCGAGGCGATGGCCGCCGGCACGCCGATCGTGTGCAGCGACATCCACGGCTACAAGGGCGTCGCCCGGCGTGACCGCGAAGCGCTCCTCGTGCCGCCGCACGACCCGAAGCTCCTGGCCGGGGCGCTCGCCAAGGTCCTCGCCGACGACGAGCTCCGAGCCGCGATGGGCGCGTCCGGCGTCGGCCGGGCGGCAGAGTTCAGCTGGGAGCGCGTGACCGCCAAGGTCGAGAACTACTACGGCTTCGTGATCCGCCGGCTCGCGGCCCAGGGCCAGCTGCCGGCCGGCTTCTCGGCGCCGGTGCCACCGTCGCCGCGCTTGGTCCTCCCGGGCAGCTCGGGCAGCCCGGTCGCGCCGGTAGCCGTCGGGCCCTCGTAGCTCCTCGGCATCCTCCCGGCCCAGGGTCAGGCCCGCCCTAGCTCTCCTCGTCCTCCCCGACGAGCCCCAAGGCCTCCTGGCGCCGCTCCGCAAGCGCCAGCCGCCATGTCCACGTGCTGTAGAAGAACGCCGCCGCCAGGGCGCCGATGAGCGCCGCGAGCAGGCCGATCCACTTCCAGTCGAGCGGGCCATTGGCTCGCGGGGTGGTGTTCACCCAGAACTGGAACGGGTACAGGTACGTCGGCAGCAGGCCCTGGTAGACGTTGGTCAGGCCGCTCGGCAGCGGCAGCGCCGAGATGTTCGGGTACCAGATCACGAACCACAGGCCGATCGCGACGAGCATCCCGGCCGCGAAGCGCCGCGCGTCGCGCGCCGTGGCGATGTAGGCCGCGACCGGCAGCAGGGCGATCGTCACGATGAGCGCGATCGGTTCGACCGGCACCGCCTGGAGCTTGATTGCCGCCGTCGGCGGCACGAGCCACGTGATCAGCGTGAATCCGACCGCCACGCCGATGGCAATCGCGCCGACCCGTAGGAGGCGGGTGCGGAACCGGCTCGCCCGGCGATCACTCGACCAGCGGCCCGGCTCGTCGTCATCGCCGTCGTCGTCGTCGCCGCTCGAGAGCAGCAGCCGGAGGATGAGCAGGACGCCGATCCCGACCACGATCGCGATCCCGATGGCCCGCGGCGACAGGGCCACGTCGGGGATGGTCGTGGGGCAGGCCTGCGAGCCGGGGTTGATCGTGGTCACCCCCGCGATCCCGCACAGCGGCCGGTGGAAGAGCCACACCCCGAAGGGCAGGAGGACCGCCGCCGCACCCCCGAGCCGGACGAGGATCCAGGTCCGCCATGACGGCCCGTTCCAGAGCTCGGCAATGACGTACGCCAGGGCGAGGAGGAGGAACGGCAGGGCGGTGTAGTAGTGGTACTCGAAGGCCGCCCGGTCGATCCGGGCCCACGCCAGCCACTGCGTCGCGAACGCCACCGTGATCAGGCCCAGCGCGACGCTCCGGCGCTTGAACGCCTGGTACACGGCGAAGCCCATCGCCGGGATCGCTAGCCACCACGACACGATGTTGCCGCTGTCGTAGATCGAGGCGCTGGTCCCGCCCGCGAACGAGTCCTGGTAGAACCACACCGGCTTGAAGTCGAACGGCCAGGCCCACCACGGCGAGGTCGCCGGATGCGGTGACGTCAGGTTGTTGTGGTAGGCGTACATCGCCTTCGTGAGATCGACGAGCGTCTGGCCGGTGTGGCCCGGCGGCCAGCCGGGGAAGAGCTGGTCCTGCCCGACGAACGCCCACGGGATGTACGAGATCACGTAGACCACGACCGGGATGCCGACGAGGCAGGCCAGGGTGAAGAACGCCGGGAGCCCGAACCCGGACCCGAGGTTGAGCCAGCCGGCCGGGGCCGGCGAAGGCGGCTCGAGAAGTGCGACGGCATCGTCCGGCGCGGGTGGGAGCGCCATCGGGCCGAAGCCATAGCGGCCGGCGACGAAGAACGCGCTGTACATGAACGCCCCGAATGCGACCCCCGCGAACCCCAGCTCGAGCGGCGTGGCCATGACCGGGCCGAGTGCGAAGACGAGATCGGCCTTGCCCAGGGCCAGCGAGCCCAGGATGACGAGCGCCCCGATCGCGATGGGACCCGAGATCGCCAGGCGCTGCTCCTCCCACGTCCAGGCGATGGGGTGGAGGACGGTCGCGACGACCGCGAGGATCGTGAGCGCGATCATGATGGCCAGGAACATGAAGTTGCCGCCGGCCGCCCCCTCCGGCACCGAGATGGCGATGTAGCCCAGCACGGCGCTCGCAGCGACCATCCCGAGGATGAGGATCAGCCGTCCGAGCGCGCTCCGGGCGAGGATCAAGATCCCGAGCCCGCCGATGGCGTACGCCGCGACCCACTTCGAGGCGAGCGCCAGCCCGAGGACCACGCCGAGGATCGGCATCCCGACCGCCCAGGCGACCCAGTGCCGCCGTGTCCCTCCGGGTCGCAACCAGAGCCAGGCGAAGATCGTGTAGGCCGCGACGATCCCGAGGCCGACGTACGTGTCGTTCATCCCGATCCGGCTCTGGACGAACATCATCCCGTCCACGGCGACGAGGAACGCCACCACCACGGCGACCTCGCGGCGCCGGAACAGCAGGCGGGCCAGGATGTAGATGAGCGCGCCCATGAGGACGCCGGCGATGACGCCCGGCAGCCGCCACGAGAACGCATTGCTTCCGACGGCGACCGTCGCCATCTCGCCCCCGCTGGAGAAGGCCAGCAGCTGCTCGCGATCTGTCGACGGGTACTGCTGGTTCGCGTCCATCGTGATCGCGACGGTGTCGAACGGCAGCTGGGCGTCGGCGTAGGGGGAGTTGGCCGGCGGATTGCTGCCGTTCGGATTGATGACGTAGACGGTCGGCTGGCCCCCGGGGCCACCATGGTCGCCGGCCGGTGTGGTCCCGACCGCGTGGATCATCCTCGAGGCCTGGTCGAACGACACCGGCCCGACGGCGTCGCCCGGCAGCCGGAACGTCGTCGCCAGGGGCACGTGGATGGTTGCGGCGGCGGGCGTGTTGATGACGGCCAACATCGGGCCGTCCCGGGCGAGGTACGACACGTAGACGGGGTCGTTGTTGAGGCCGCTCGTATCGGTCAGCCCACCGACCGGCCCATCCAGCGTGGCCGTCCCGCTGACCTTCGCCGTGGACGTGTCGACGAACTGGAGGCCCTTGTCATCTCCCACGGCCACGATCCCGGAGCCGTGATCGACGATGCCCTTGACCCCCGAGACGGCGAACCGGCCCGTCTCGATCGTGGAGTCCGCCTCGAGGGTGATGAGCGACGTCGCGGTCGAATCGCCGGCAACGACCTCGACGGCGGCGCCGTCGGAGGTCGCGTGGATCGCCTCGATCGGCGCTCCGACCGTCGCCCAGGCCGAGGCGTCGATGGTCGGCGCCGGTGCGCCGCTGCCGCTGTCGCCCGCCGCCTGCATCGCCGATGTGTTGCTCGCGCGGAGGCCGTCGAGGGCGAGTGTGTCGATCGTCATGATCGAGCCGTCGGACGTGCCCACGAAGACCCGGTGGCCCGATGGGTCGACGGTGATCGCCGTGGCGCCGGGGATCGCCCAGGTCGCGACCAGCGCCCGCGTCGCGAGGTCGTAGGCCCGGACCTCGCCTGTCCCGAGAAGCCACAGCCGATCGCCCGAGCGGGCATTGGGGTCCGAACCGTCCCAGCGCGGCTCGATGTCGGCGGCCTTCAGGCCTGGCATGCCAAGGTCCGAGGTCGCGGTGACCTGATCGTCGCCGC